>Ga0255334_1000191_pt1 | contig 64240 bp, 56 predicted proteins | sample EtOH5_35cm_T3_12_FD_202080 | JGI IMG/M metagenome (GOLD analysis project Ga0255334, IMG submission 202080) | Sandy soil microbial communities from University of British Columbia, Vancouver, Canada - EtOH5_35cm_T3_129 | ecosystem: Engineered > Artificial ecosystem > Sand microcosm > Unclassified ...
AGAACCACCTGTTCCTGCTGTCGCTGATCAAGCAGGAAATCTCCGGTAAAGACGCCGACGCCGCTCTGGGCAAAGCATTCATCACCGTGAACAAGAACTCCGTGCCAAACGATCCACGCTCCCCGTTCGTCACCTCCGGCCTGCGCTTCGGCACTCCGGCTGTGACCACTCGCGGCTTCAAGGAAGCAGAGTGCAAAGAGCTGGCCGGCTGGATCTGCGACATCCTGGCTGATCTGAACAACGAAGCGGTGATCGACGCCGTTCGTGAGAAGGTCAAAGCCATCTGCAAGAAGCTGCCGGTGTACGGTGCTTAAACAGCCCTGTTAAACCGCAGTTAAAAAAAACCGGCACGTGTGCCGGTTTTTTTTCGTCTACCAGAAGTACATCGCCCTCCATTAAACGTCAGACCTTATAGACAGTTATCGCCTATATAAACCTTGAAACAACAACACAGCACTTAACCAACAACTTACCTGCTAGTGTATTTAAACGAAAGCCGTAAAACTTACAACACTTGCAAACCCCTGAGCCACTTTTCCAGCTCAAGGATAACAGACCCTATAAATATTTATTACATTACATGGAAGTAAAACAGACAAGGAGCAACCCAGATCCGCAACAATCGTTCACCGCGACACTCAAAATCAACGACAAAGCTGTATCGACAGCACAAAAGATACTGCAAAAAAAGATAGACGACCCGCGAACCAGCGAAGAACTACGTCAGCTCCACCAGGAAGAGCTCAAAACACGCACAACCTCATTACATTCAGCGATTATTCGATGAATCCCGAGGAGTCGTTTTTCTTTGCTTATATCAATGGTGTCTACATCATCAAGATTAAAGGCAGGGATGGAAACTACAGAGACACATTAAGTATGGAAGGATCGCTGCGTAACTGGACTGTACATGACGGCGGGGCGCCTACTTTTTTCCGTCTCAAGAATGCTAACGGCAAAAGCCTTAAAATGACTGACCTGTCAGAATCAAATGAACATGAGTTTTTACTGTATAGCGGCCCTCAGGAACGACCTGTTTGCACTTACGGCGATGAGCCAGGCTTGCAAGTAATTACTGACTATCCCAACCGGGGCGGAGAACTTGCGACCTTCAAGATCAACATCACTACACGATACACTCCCAATGGCCATTGATCGTATCCAGCCGGACTCCGTTGTTTATGATCAGTAGCGGTTTAATCGCAGACCGCGACTGATCAATCCATAAGACAGCAAAAAAAACCGACCAATGATGGCCGGTTTTTTTGCAGTACCTGCGCAGGTCAGTCAGTCGATCGCGCGAAGTCGAGCGCTAACACATCCGGCAAACCGGCATCCACGGCGTGCAACAGAGCCTGACCGACGCCCGTGATCCCGAGCATCATGCCCAGGTCGGGAATGGTGTGTTCATCCAGAAAATCTTCATTGAAGAAATTATGAGCCACTTGGGAGAGCGCACACTTTACCTTTGCGATGCCCTGCTCATTGTTTGTGTCGCGATAGAACTTCAGCAAGCACATCAAATTGCCGAAATCACCATGACACAGGCTGTACCCGGAACCGAGGCTTTGCTCCCAGAGATGGCGTTCGCATCGCTCGGCATCCTGCTCGAGTTCAGCGTGGGTGGCGGCGCCCAGCGCTTCACTCATCGTCTGCGTCAACCCGCTTCGGGAAAGGAGAATACCGCCGCCGCCATGGCACCACTTTGTCGCGCACGCAGATTGTGCGTTTTCCCTCAGATCAAGCCAGAAACCATCGACCGTGAGGCGGTTTTCTGCTTGCAACCACTGGGTGATCAACTCTGCGAGCAACGGATCTTTCGTGACGTTCCAAGCCTTGCCCATTGCCTGCAATACCCCGGAAATACCATGAGAAAAGCCCGTCCACAGCGGTTTACCCGTTGAGTGGAGCCGCAATGTTCCGTTGTCCAGTGTCAGTGCCGATTGAATGGCATGCGAGAGCTTTTCAATCAGGGAGCGCACTCCTTCACGTTCTTCGAGCTGATAGAGATTCACCAGAACGGTCAGGGCGCCACACCAACCTTGAATGAAATCGAATTCATCGCCTTCACGCGGAAAGTCCATCAGTTTCAACAACAGTTCTTCGACGGTTGCCTGATAGGTCTTGCGGCCAGTTATCAACTCATAATTGACCAGCACGTAGAGGTAGGATGTCAGACCGAAATACGCACTGACTGCCAGCTTGTTTGGAAAATGCTCTTGGGATTGATTGATCGTAAGCAGGATTCGCTCGGCCTCATCCCGGTAATGCGTCGCTCCACTGACCCGGAACAGACTCAGGTAGAAAATCGCCAGCCCCCCCATTCCGTTGTACAAACTATTGCCCATGTGCGTTATGAAATTGCGTCTGGTGTGTGGATGCGTATCCATGAACGTCCAGCCAACATCGCCGTCCTCGCCTTCCATTCGGCATTTTTCAATGATTTCGGCAATGCGCATGGCGCCATCGAGGTACTGCGCGAGGCAAAGATCGGGCACGGCTACAAGATGATGGCTTCGATTAAGTGGTTCGCTGGCGCCGGGCAACAGACACGCCTGCAGTATCTGAATCTGGAACGCCTTGTCTTTGGGCGACAGCATTTCCAACTTGCGCCGGCAACTCTCAAAGGGGCGTTCAATCGGCAAAAGAGCAACGGTCTGTCCGTGGGCGTTGAGCAGATGGTCAGACAGCAAGGATTGAGTGAAACAAGGAAAATTGGCCTTCTTCAGCTCATTGATCTCGTGCCTGGGAATGTCGTATTCATTAAGCGTATCGCCGATATCGGACCACAAGGTCGCCAACAGCAAGTCATGCTTCAGCTGACATTGGGTAAACCGGGGGTGAGTCATCATTGCGATAAAGTCAGCGTAGCGCTGGGTACTTTTGATCAGTACCCGGGACTTCAACCCTTGGGCATGCCTTTCCAGTAATTCGAGAATGGCATCTCGACGCTTGACGATTTCATCGTAACCAAGCTCGAAACCGGAGAAAAATGCGTCTCTGTAATCAGTGACCGAACGCGTCTCGCCTGCAAAAACGGGCAGGTGCCGCATCATCGGGCGGTTGTCGACTTCATGCGGCTTCAAGCTATAAAAACCACCCTCAAGCACAAGCATTTTTCTGATGGCGACGAACTGCCGCTGCCGACTCAAGCCACTTTGGTCATTCTCCGAGCGTGCAGAATTAGGCACAAAACCTGTTGTAAACACCGACTGGCTGTTGAGCTTGATGATCTTGAAAAGCGCCCGGCCATGAGGCACATCAACCTTTAAATCAACCATGGCCGGAGTGAACAGGCACTCCAGATCGATCATTACCGGACTGCTGCCACAGGCAATGATATTTTCATAATGGAAGTCGATGCCGTTCAAGGCGTGGATCACTGCCACCTGAGCCCCAAGACGCTGAAAAAAAAGCGGTAAGTCGCTATCCGCTGCACACGGGACGTTTTCTATTTTTTCAATCCAGCAATGATCATCCAAAGAAACCATCAGAGGCGCGTAGACGGCGAAGCAGCTGTTGCCCGTCTGCGTGCGCAATTGCTCGAGCAAAGCACTGTAAAACAACGCTTCACGATTGTTTCTTGGCTTGAAAATCAGTTCGTGACTACCAACCCGCACGCAACAGACGGTTTCACCGTTGGCATGAGCATCTCCTAGCCCCAGGGAGATCGCCCTAACACGCCTGTCGGACAAGGCAAAAGTGCTTTTGAGCTGTTGAAAGTCCTCGGCAAAACAAGTGAGGATTTTGTACAGGTACGCCGACGTATCTTCGATCCGTTCTACCAGCAACCGTGTCAGCACCGGATACGATGCCAGGAAATGTGCCAACCCCTCGCCTGCCAGTTCCTGATCAAAAGTGTCCAGATCCAGATCAGCGCCGTCAGCTAACCGGCTATTCAGATGATGAACCAGCGATTTCTCTGCCAGACTTTTAACCAGTAAAGTCAAGTGAGAGCGAATGGCAGGCAGAAACACTTCCACATCAATCCATTCACACATGTCTTTGTATCTAAGATCACTTTCAAAAACATGTTCCAACAAATCATACCAACGAGCATAAAATTTGCCGAACACGACTTTTTCGGCATCACTCTTCAGCAGCAATGAAGCAATCTTTTCAACTTGCGATTCGAACGCGCCACTCACTGGCGCATCTTTTTTTTTGCCAGAAGACAATGTATCTCGATATTCTTCCAGCAACGTCTTACGATCGACACCAAAGTAACACCGAACAGCTTTATCATCATTGTGTAAAACATCGATCATTTTGCTCAGTGCGTCATATTCTTGCGCCTTTGCTGCGTTCATGATGTTCACTCGACATTCAGAAGACAGGCAAACCTGACTCTTGTTGGGAAACAAGGCGGGCCAGAGCCCGCCTTGAATTATTACGGGAGGCAGCAGCCGAGTGCGGTGCATGACAGGGTCGAGCAACTCAGAGTAGTGTCACAACCTACTTCAGCTGCAACAATAGCGTTACCAGAACTCACATAAGACTGGAAATCCGCACCAAACTCACCGGACAGATCCAAAATTAGCTCTTGCATGTAGTATCTCCTGATAAAATAATTATTCGCCTTAGGTGGCGAAAATCGAAATTACCATCTACCAGCCACAATCATCTCTCTTTAAATGAAACGAAATGCTTACAACCTTCTTACTGACCGAGCCCCCACCACAACCACAATAAACAACTTAGATATCCACCCTCTTAACACCTTGTAAAACTCAGGCACGCTGCCAGCCGTCCAAGCCAATAAAACCTGTCCCTGGATTACTTTCCTGATATTACAAAAACCTGAATTGGTAATCGCTTGGTGCCATAACACCTGGCTCAATCAAAACGTTGGAACGTTCAGCTTAATATCCATTTACAACCTTATGCCCATGAACACTCATCACCGCCCATTTTTGACGCCGACTGTTGACGATATTCCTGTGAGCGTTGCGTCGGTCCTTGGTCACCATCGCTGAAAAACCCAATTCCGCTGGCCAACCACTGGTCAGACCGGTCATGCCAATTTCTCGATTTCCTCTTGTATTCCCAAAAAATCCCAGCGTAGACTGCGCCTGCACTGGACATACCGGTAAGACCACAATAATTAAGTCCTGAATCCGATGCGCCCCGCGCACGGCAGCCAGGACACCGACCAGGATTCCTCCCATGCTCAGATGGTGCTCGCGTTCAATCTTCCTTCAAGTGGTTCTCGGACTGGTGCTCGGCATCGTCTGCGGGCTGACCCTTCCCGAATATTCCGCCCAGCTCAAACCGCTCGGTGACGGCTTCATCAAGCTGATCAAGATGCTCATTGGTCTGATCGTGTTCTGCGTGGTGGTCAGCGGCATCAGCGGTGCCGGCGACCTGAAGAAGGTCGGGCGGATCGGCCTGAAATCGGTGATCTACTTTGAAATCCTGACGACCATCGCCCTGGTGATTGGCCTGGTGTTAGCGTTCACCACCGGTATCGGCAGCGGCGCGAACATTCATCTGGAGCAGCTTTCCGCTGCCGACATGGGCGACATCGCCCAGCGCGGCCAGCACATGCAAACCACCTCCCAGTTCCTGATGAACCTGATACCGACCTCGGTCATCGGCGCCTTCGCGGAGAACAACATTCTGCAAGTGCTGCTGTTTTCAGTGCTGTTCGGCAGTGCACTCAACCTGGTGGGCGAAGCAGCGTCAGGCATTTCCCGACTGATCAATGAACTGAGCCACGTGATCTTCCGCATCATGGGCATGATCGTGCGTCTGGCGCCGATCGGTGTGTTCGGCGCGATTGCCTTCACTACCAGCAAATATGGCCTGGACTCGCTGCAGCACCTGGGCAGCCTGGTCGGCCTGTTTTATCTGACCTGTGTGGCGTTTGTGACATTGATTCTCGGCCTGGTGATGCGCCTTTCGGGCCTGAAGATGTGGCCCTTGCTCAAATACCTGCGCGAAGAATTGCTGATCGTCATGGGCACCGCCTCGTCCGATGCCGTGCTGCCTCAAATCATGCGCAAGCTCGAGCACCTGGGCATTGGCAGTTCGACGGTGGGTCTGGTGATTCCAACCGGGTACTCGTTCAATCTCGACGGTTTTTCGATCTACCTGACCCTTGCCATCGTCTTCATCGCCAATGCCACCGGCACGCCGCTGGCCATGACCGATTTGCTGACGATTCTGCTGGTGTCATTGATCACGTCCAAAGGCGCCCACGGGATTCCCGGCTCGGCGCTGGTGATTCTGGCGGCGACGCTGACCGCGATTCCGGCGATTCCGGTGGTCGGCCTGGTGCTGGTGCTGGCGGTGGACTGGTTCATGGGCATCGGTCGGGCGCTGACCAATTTGATTGGTAACTGCGTCGCCACCGTGGCCATCGCGCGCTGGGAAAAAGACATCGATATCCAACGGGCGAACAAAGTACTTTCCGGTCAGGTCGGTTATACCTTCCAGCCGAGAAAACCGGTTGCCCCGGCGCATCAGCAGGAATTTTAAACAACGTGTGCCTGCCTGCGGGCAGGCACATTTATCGCGACTTGGAGCGAACAGTGATTACCTCGTCAACCGTCGTCAATTCAGTGGTAGAAAAACTCCGGGCCGCCTTGGCCCGTGGCCAGTGGCGCTCCGGCGAGATGTTGCCGGGCCAGCGTGAACTGGCCGAACAACTGGGCATCAGCCGCCCGAGCCTGCGCGAAGCGGTGATCGTGCTGGAAACCCTCGGGCTGGTGCGTTCAATGCCGGGCAAAGGCGTGGTGGTGCTGGACGCCAATCTCAGCGACAGCCAAAGCCACGACAGTGCGGTGGCCGGTGCAAGCCTGGAAGACGTGCTGCAACTGCGCTACACCCTTGAGCCGTTTATCGTCGGTCTGGTTGCGCAGTCCATCAGCAGCAAGGAAGTCGGGCAACTGCGCCTGACCCTCATGGACATGCGCGAAGCCCTGGAGGCCAACGACAGCGAGGCCGGCGTAAACGCCTACATCGCCTTCCACGAAGAGCTGTTTACCCTGACCTCGAACCCGATCTTCCAGAGCGTGGTACAGCAGACGAGCAATGCCCTCAAACAAAGCGCCGAAGTGCTGCGCAACTCCCCCGAACATCTGGCTGAGCGTCTGGAAGAGAACGAGGCCGTGGTGCGCGCGATTCGCAGCAAGAACAGCGCCCAGGCCAGTGCCGAAATGCGCCGCCATATCCTTCGCGAAGGAAAGCGGATGGGCATCGAATTGAATATTCCGGACGACAACCTCGGCAGTTGAAACCTATTGAAACCGGAGACAAGCCATGAACAGCTTCGCCTCACCGCACACTCTTGTCGCCCTGCCCTTTTCTCCGCCGGCGGATGATCTCTACTCGCGAGTCTTCGACGCCATTCTCGAGCAACGCATCCATGGGGCCAGCCGTTTCACTGAAGAAAGCCTGGCGCAGATGTTCGGCGTTCGACGCAGTGACATTCGTGGCGTGTTGACGCAACTGTCCCATCAGCAAGTCATCGTGCTGCGCACTCACCATCGCCCCCGCGTCGCCGTGCTCGACAGCGAGCAGATTCGGCAGACGCTGCATGCCCGGCGACTGACTGAGACCACCGTCGTGCGGCTGGCCTGTCAGCAGCCCCATCCTCAGTATCTGAAACACCTGCGCACCTTGATCGATAGCGAGCGCTTGTGCACGGCACGTGGCGCGGCGACTCGGCTGGCCGGGGAGTTTCATCTGCAGTTGGCTGAAATGGCGGGGAATGTACCGTTGGCGCATTTTTTGGACAGCCTGGTGCCGCTGACTTCGCTGGCGATTGCGCAATTTGATGTGCAGGTGGAGGGTTATTGTGATTGGCAGAATCACGAGAAAATTGTGAATGCGGTGGAGCGCGGGGATGCAGTGACCGCCGAGGATTTGCTCAGTCAGCATTTGGATCAATTGGAGGCAGTTTTACTGAACTCACAACCGATGTCCCGCCAAAATCGTATTGCTGGTTAGATCGTCTTCGCGAGCAAGCCCGCGCCCACATTCGACCGCATTCCCCCTGGAGGAACTCGGTTGAATGTGGGAGCGGGCTTGCTCGCGAAGGCGGCATCGAGCTCGCTGAAGATGTCAGGCCTTACTCCGCCGCCACCCGCGCGAACCCCTCGCGAATCTTGTCTTCCGGCAAATCATCGGCAATAAACACGATCACGCTTTCCCGCGCCTCGCCCTCCGCCCATTCCGTATCCCAATCGAATCCGTACAGCTTCAGCACACCTTGGAACACCATGCGCCGCGGTTCGCCAAGGATGTTCAGCACGCCTTTGTAGCGCAGCAGTTGCTTGCCATGATCTTCCAGCAGTTCGTTCATGAACTCGCTGAGCCTGTCGATATCCAGCGGCTTGTCAGTGCGCAGCACCAGGCTGGAAATGCGGTCGATGGAAGGCGCCTTGCTGACCGGGCGCAAACTCACACCGCCACCGAGGTCGGCATTGAGGTTGAAACCACGCACGTCGAGCAATTCGGCCAGGTCGATCTTGCCGTGGTCAACCACGCGGATGGGCGCGCGACGGTTGATCCGGGTCAGGCGTTCGCTTAGCGCGGTGAAAGCAGGCTCTTCCACCAGATCGCGCTTGCTCACCAGCAAGCGGTCGGCGAAACCGATCTGCGCCTGGGCGATGGTTTGGGTCAGATGAGTGTCGGCATGTGCCGCGTCGACCAAGGTGATGATGCCGTCGAGGATGTAACGCTCTCGCAGTTCTTCGTCGATGAAAAAGGTTTGCGCCACAGGGGCCGGATCGGCCAGGCCGGTGCACTCGATCACCAGACGGTCGAAGGCGATTTCGCCGCTGTCCAGGCGTTCGAGCAGCAGGTACAGCGCCTTTGTAAGGTCGGTGTGGATCGTGCAGCAGACACAGCCGTTGGACAGCGTCATCACTTGCACCGGTTCATCACCCAACAGTTGGGTGTCGATGCCGGCGTCGCTGAATTCGTTTTCGATCACGGCGATTTTCAGGCCGTGCTCGGCTTTGAGCAGGTGACGCAACAGCGTGGTCTTGCCAGCGCCAAGGAAGCCGCTGAGGATCGTGACGGGAATGGGAGAGGACAACTGGAGTCTCCTGTTTCACAAAATGAGAAATCAACACAAAACAAATGTGGGAGCGGGCTTGCTCGCGAAGAGGTCGTGTCAGTCGACATTAATGTTGAATGACACACCGCTTTCGCAAGCAAGCCCGCTCCCACAGGGATTGCATCAAGCCGGCTGTTGCATCAACAGCACTTCGGCCCACCCTTGCCACCGTAACGGGCTTCCTGACGTTCCCGGAAGAACATCTCATAGCTCATCACCGGTTTGTCCGGGTGTTTGGTCTGCATGTGCTCGACGTAGTTGTCGTAGTCGGGCATGCCGACCATCAGGCGCGCGGCCTGACCGAGGTATTTACCGAGGCGACTCAGGTCATTGAACATGCTGCATTCCTCGATCAAGCATCCGGCAAGGCCTGGAATGGCGCTTCTTTATCCGTACGCTCTTTTTGACCCCAGGCGGCAATGCCGACCTTGAGCGCGTAGAACAGGATACTGAAGACCACGAACAGGAACAGCGCCGTCAGCGTTGCGTTGGTGTAGGCGTTGAAGATCACGTGTTGCATTTGAGTGATGTCCTTGGCCGGGGCGAGGATCTGACCGTTGGCCAGCGCATCGCTATATTTTTTGGCCAGCGACAGGAAACCGATGGCCGGGTTGGCGTCGAACAGCTTGATGAAGCCGGCAGTGGTGGTGCAAATCAGCAGCCAGACCGCAGGCAGCATGGTCACCCAGACGTAGCGTTGACGCTTCATTTTGATCAGCACGACGGTGCCGAGCATCAGCGCGATACCGGCCAGCATCTGGTTGGAGATGCCGAACAGCGGCCACAAGGTGTTGATGCCACCCAGCGGATCGATCACGCCCTGATACAGCAACCAGCCCCACATCGCCACACAACCGGCGGTAGCGATCAGGTTGGCGGCCCAGGATTCGGTACGTTTTAGCGCCGGCACGAAGGAGCCGAGCAAGTCCTGGAGCATGAAGCGTCCGGCACGAGTGCCGGCGTCCACCGCGGTCAGGATGAACAGCGCTTCGAACAGGATCGCGAAGTGGTACCAGAACGCCATGGTGTTTTCACCCGGCAGGACACTGTGCAGGATCTGCGCGATACCGACCGCCAGGGTCGGTGCACCACCGGCACGGGCCAGGATGGTGGTTTCACCAATGTCCTTGGCCACCGCTTGCAGCGCTTCCGGGGTAATTGCAAAGCCCCAGCTGCTGACAGTTTGTGCCACAGCCATCACATCACCACCGACGACTGCCGCTGGACTGTTCATGGCGAAATACACACCAGGCTCGATCACCGACGCGGCAACCATCGCCATGATGGCCACGAAGGACTCCATCAACATGGCGCCGTAACCGATGTAACGGGCGTTGACCTCGTTATCCAGCAGTTTCGGCGTGGTGCCGGAGGAGATCAGCGCGTGGAAACCCGAGACCGCGCCACAGGCGATGGTGATGAACAGGAACGGGAACAGACCGCCCTTCCACACCGGGCCGGTGCCATCGACGAACTGGGTCAATGCCGGCATTTTCAGCTCGGGCATGGTGACCAGGATGCCGATCGCCAACGCCACGATGGTGCCGATTTTCAGGAACGTGGAGAGGTAGTCACGCGGTGCCAGAATCAGCCACACCGGCAACGAGGCGGCGACGAAACCGTAACCGACCAGCATCCAGGTAATCTGCACGCCAGTGAAGGTGAAGGCCTTGGCCCAGACCGGATCGGCGGCAATCTGCCCGCCGAGCCAGATCGAGCCCAGCAGCAACAGCACGCCGACGATGGAGATCTCGCCAATGCGGCCCGGGCGGATGTAGCGCATGTAAATGCCCATGAACATCGCGATCGGGATGGTCGCCATCACCGTGAAAATGCCCCATGGGCTTTCGGCCAGGGCTTTGACCACGATCAGCGCCAGCACCGCGAGGATGATGATCATGATCAGGAAGCAGCCAAACAGCGCGATGGTGCCGGGGATGCGGCCCATTTCTTCACGGACCATATCGCCCAGGGAGCGGCCATTGCGGCGGGTGGACATGAACAGGACCATGAAGTCCTGAACCGCACCGGCCAGCACCACGCCCGCAATCAGCCACAGCGTGCCGGGCAGATACCCCATCTGCGCCGCCAGGACCGGACCCACCAGCGGGCCCGCGCCAGCGATGGCCGCGAAGTGGTGACCGAACAGGATGTGTTTGTTGGTGGGGACGTAGTCCAGACCATCGTTGTTGAGCACGGCGGGGGTGGCCCGTCGCGAATCGAGTTGCATCACATGGTTAGCGATGAACAGACTGTAGTAACGGTACGCAACCAGATAAATGGCCACGGCAGCGACCACAATCCACAAGGCATTGATCGCCTCGCCTCGGCGCAATGCCACTACGCCAAGGGCGCACGCTCCTACGATTGCCAGCAGCAGCCAGGGTAGATGGCGTGCCAGGCTATTATTATTTTTCATTTTATGATTCCAGCCAGGGTGGACAAGAAAGACAGCCACCCCGAGTTTAGCTCTCCTGACGGCAAAGGCCATACCCCGACATTGGTCGAGACGCTTGCACTGGCTGGCAGGCTTAGACAATGCGGGTCTATAGTCAGCGAACATTCAGAGGATTGCGCCATGAGCGAACACCCTGCCGATCGCCGCCGTTTCAAACGAATTGCGTTCGATGCCCGAACCGAGCTGAGCCAAGGAGAATTCATCTGGCCGGTGAAGCTGATCGACTTGTCCCTCAAGGGACTGCTGATCGAGCGCCCTGAGCCGTGGCTGGGTAATCCAGACTGGCATTTCCTGGTTGATATACATTTGAACGAAGACGTCGAGATCAAGATGGATGTGATGTTGACCCACGATGACCACGGCCAGCTGGGGTTCGTCTGCAAACACATCAGCCTGGAATCCATTGAGCGCCTGCGGCGGTTGATTGAACTCAACCTCGGCGATCCGCAAGAGCTGGAGCGGGAGCTTGGCGCGCTTATAGACGCATGACCCCCCTTGTAGGAGCCGGCTTGCTGGCGAAGGTGGCACTAAGCACAACACAAGGCTCAAGGCCCGTCGCCAGCAAGCCGGCTTCTACAAAGGGAGCTGGTTTATTCGAACAATGCGTCGAGTGCCTGCTCCAGACGCGTCACGGCAATAATCTGCAACCCAGGTGGCGCTTCCTTCGGCGCATTGCCTTTGGGCACGATGGCCCGTTTGAAGCCGTGCTTGGCGGCTTCTTTCAAACGTTCCTGACCGCTCGGCACCGGGCGTACCTCGCCAGACAAACCGACTTCGCCGAACACCAGCAGATCATGGGGCAATGGCCGGTTGCGCAAGCTGGACATGACCGCTGCCATCAACGCCAGGTCGGAAGCGGTTTCCAACACCTTCACGCCACCCACTACGTTGAGGAATACGTCCTGATCGTGGGTCGGAATGCCGCCATGACGGTGTAACACCGCCAGCAACATCGCCAGACGATTCTGATCCAGGCCCAGCGTGACACGGCGCGGGTTGGCCAGATGGCTGTCATCCACCAACGCCTGGACTTCCACCAGCATCGGTCGGGTCCCTTCCCACGTCGCCATGACCACACTGCCCGGTACTTCCTCCTGAGCACGCGTCAGAAAAATCGCCGACGGATTGGAGACTTCCTTCAGGCCCTTGTCGGTCATGCCGAACACGCCCAGTTCGTTGACCGCGCCGAAACGATTTTTCACTGCCCGCAGCAAGCGCAGACGACCATCGGATTCGCCCTCGAAATACAACACGGTGTCGACCATGTGCTCAAGCACTCGCGGCCCGGCCAATGCGCCCTCTTTCGTCACGTGGCCGACCAGGAAAATCGCCGTGCCGCTCTGCTTGGCGTAGCGCACCAGCAATGCCGCGCTCTCCCGAACCTGAGACACGCCGCCCGGTGCCGATTGCAGTTGTTCGGTGAAAATTGTCTGGATCGAGTCGATCACCATGACCTTGGGCTTTTCGAGCCGAGCAGTGGCGATGATGGTTTCGATGCAGGTTTCGGTCATGACGCGCAGTTGATCCTGCGGTAATCCCAGGCGCCGGGCGCGCATGGCTACCTGTTGCTGGGACTCTTCGCCGGTGACATACAACGCCGGCATGCTTTTGGCGAGGTTGCACAAGGTTTGCAACAGGATGGTTGATTTGCCGATGCCGGGGTCACCGCCGATCAGCACTACCGAGCCGTCCACCAGACCACCGCCCAAGACTCGATCCAGCTCGCTGGAGGCGGTGGAAAAGCGCGGGATCTCTTCGACACTGACTTCGGCCAGGGTTTTGATCTGCGCCTGTTGGCCGGTCCAGCCGGTGCGACCACTGGGGGCCGCAGCGCCGCCACTCTCGACCATGGTTTCGGTCAAGGTGTTCCAGGCTCCGCACTCGCCGCACTGGCCCGCCCACTTGGGGAACGTTGAGCCGCACTCGGTGCAGCCGTACATGCGTTTGGCCTTGGCCATCTGAACTCCCGGCAAAAAACGCGATGATAGCTCAGCTGGACTGAATCGGCGCGAAGCTGTTGCCCAATGAAAGAAACTTCAGCAGCAATTATTCGATTATCGGAAACGTAACCTTCGAGTGACAGTCCCACAGAATTTGTACAACTTTGCGCATCGACAGCCCAATCCAGATCTGGGTCGGATCAATCAATAAAAAACAAAAGCTGTACAAGCCTTTTATATCTGGACAGGAGAACGTACAACATTACTTCAATAAATTATGGTTCAACAAAACATATCAAATTACTGGCAATATAATGGCGCGCACAACTTGCCATCCCCCACGACCTATACATTCAAACAAACAATGTAAAAGATCCCGGATCTAATTGTTCCTTGCAACAAACCAATATTTGCAATCGCTTATTCCCTCTCAAACTTTCATGCACCTCTCCATTGCGGCAAGCAGAGGCGGACGAGTGACGGACTGAATGCGCTGGCACCGATAGAGCATGCCCCCAGAGTGATGGGGCAGTGCGGGCAATCGCTCAGAAATGATGGCACTTTGTAAACTTTTCCCCGAGGACCCGGTCGATAGCAGGCAAACGCTGTAAGCAGTTGTTTCGAGCGAGATGCCTTTGACTGATTTACACTGCGTTACCAACCTCATCTGTAACAAGGAAATAACCTATGGGCGTGATAAGTGAGTTCAAGGCCTTCGCGGTCAAGGGTAATGTGGTCGACATGGCCGTTGGTATCATCATCGGCGCAGCCTTTGGCAAGATCGTTTCGTCGTTTGTCGGCGACGTGGTGATGCCGCCAATCGGCCTGTTGATCGGAGGGGTGGATTTCAGTGACCTGGCCATTACGCTCAAGGCAGCCAACGGGGATATCCCCGCAGTGGTGCTGGCGTACGGCAAATTCATCCAGAGCATGATCGACTTCATCATCGTCGCGTTCGCGATCTTCATGGGCGTCAAAGCCATCAACCGCTTGAAGCGCGAAGAGGCCGTTGCACCAACGCTGCCGCCTGTTCCAACCAAGGAAGAAGAGCTGCTGAGCGAGATTCGCGATCTGCTCAAGGCCCAGAACAACCGGCCTGAGTGACGTGATGCATTCAAGAGCGGCGCCTTCGGGGCGCCGTTTTTTTTACCAGTAGTTTTCCACCGCGACGTGTCCGGGGCGCCGGCTGAGGCTCAAGTGCATGTCGCGCTGTTTAAGCAGTTTGCGCGTGTCATCGATCATCTGCGGATTGCCGCAAAGCATGACCCGCGAATGCTCGGCCGTCAGTGCCACACCCGCCACCCGCTCGAGTTCGCCATTGTCTATCAGCGTCGTAATCCGGCCATTCAAGGTGCCCGGATGCTCCTCACGCGTGACGGTGGCGATGAATTGCAGCTTGTGTGCGTACTCGGCCAGATAGTCACGTTGCGCCAACCCCGAGATCAGGTCCTGGTAAGCCAACTCCCTGGCTTCACGTACGCTGTAGACCAGGATGATTCTTTCGAATTTCTCCCAGACTTCGAAGTCCTGCAGGATCGACAAAAACGGCGCCACGCCGGTGCCTGTGGATAACAACCAGAGATCACGTCCGTCAGCAAAACGGTCAAGCGTCAGGTAACCAAAGGCCTGACGGTCGACCAGCAGGGTATCGCCCTCGCCCAGCCGGCTCAGCTCACTGGTGAACTCGCCGCCCGGCACCACAATGGAAAAGAACTCGAGGAACTCGTCATAGGGTGAAGAGACCATGGAATAGGCACGCCACACAGTGCTGCCATCGGCCTTGGTAACCCCCAGCCGGGCGAACTGCCCGGCACGAAATCGAAAGCCCGGATCCCGGGTCGTGCGCAGAGTGAACAGGTTCGGGGTCAACGGCTGGACGTCGAGCAGGGTCTGGCGTGTGAATTTTTCTGCGCTGGCAGTCATGGGGCGCTCCATTGAACGGGTGACTCCAGTGTCCCGCAAAACATGCAAATTAAACACTTACTGTTTGTAGTGCCTTTAATGCGTATTGTGAAAACACCTATCGCCAAAAACATAAACTTTTACGGACCATACAGTTAATTTGCAAAATTCACATTAAGGCTGTCATTCAATGTTCATCCTTTTTACACCTATATTGTTAGAACCAGATATTTAGTTTTTAAAGGTCTAACAAGCCAAATAGTCTCACCGTACATGTAGGATTCATCCTACACTCGTTGCGTGCTGGATCTCGGATCCAATCAGCACCCCAGAGAAGATTGGATAATGGAGATACATAATGGAGCAGTGGAAGGAAACGCAGCTTACCCAATTGTCGTACACGACCGACATAGAAAATGCATATCGGATTGCACTTGGATTTGCGAAAAATATCGGGTTTCAATTTTTCGCCATTTCAACTACTTACCCAACAAAAAACAATCAAGCCAATACCATCCGACGCAACAATTACCCTCTCGACTGGAACAACGAATATGAACAAAAGAATCTGAAATCAATAGATCCAGTAGTAGCCCATTGCAATCACTCCATGATGCCGGTTCTATGGAGCGAAAACCTTTTCTGCAAGGTTCCTTCACTGTGGGAGGCCCTTGTAGCGCAAGGTTTGGAGCACGGCTGGTCACAATCGTTTCACGACGAAGAGAGTGGCCTATGCAGCATTTTGAGCCTGGCCAGAAGCCATTGTCCGATCACGGCAATGGAGCTGTATGAGAATCTTGGCTTCTCAGTGTTCATGTGCAGTCATCTCCATGCGTTGATCGCACAATCGCTGCCCAAGAGTCCTGCGAAACCGCCAGGCCCGCATCTATCGCCAAGGGAAATCGACGTTCTGGAACTGGCAGCGGACGGCAAGACGGCAGAACAAAGCGCGAAAATTCTTAATCTGAGCGCACGAACCATCCATTTCCACATTCAAAGTGCGATCGATAAACTCGGGGTCAGCAACAAGATTGCCGCCATTATCGCCGCCCTCAAGGCCGGCTACCTCAACCGCACCTCGATCCGTTGACCGGTTAAAACCTGCAAGTAATCCAAAAGAAAAAAACGTACCATCTGCGACGCCTCCAGAGTGTTGCCGTGTGAACCTTCACGACGCAGTACACTTGGACGGTCTCGCCCGCTACAACGCCCCTGGGCCGCGGGAAACCCGTTGATTACCCAGAGCCCCGCCCCATGCCTTTGCTCGAAACACCCTTCGCCCGCCTCGACCTGATCCGCCAGCCCGAACAGCAGAACGAACCGCTGCAAGCGTTTGATGCCGCCGACGAATACCTGCTCAACCATCTGGCCGAACAGCAACCGACCGCGAACACCCGCGTGCTGGTGCTCAATGACAGCTTCGGCGCATTGGCCGCCAGCCTGGCAGGTAAGGTTCAAGTCACCACGAGCGGCGATTCGTTCCTGGCCTTCCAGGGGCTGGAAAAGAACCTGATCCGCAACGGCCAGGCGTTTGATGCGGTGCCGAGCGTGCCTGCCAGCGAAACAGTCACCGGCCCGTTTGACCGGGTGCTGATCCGGGTACCGAAAACCCTGGCCTTGCTGGAGGAACAACTGATCCGCCTGCAAAATCAGCTGGCCCCCGGCGCCCAAGTGATTGCCGGTGCCATGATCAAACATCTACCGCGGGCTGCCGGGGACTTGCTGGAGCGCTACATTGGTCCGGTGCAGGCCTCATTGGCGGTGAAAAAGGCCCGGCTGTTGATCGCAACGGCTGAAGCCAAAGCTCCCGCGACGTCCCCCTACCCGACCCGCTATCGACTCGACACGCCGTCCATCGAGCTGCTCAACCACGCCAACGTATTTTGCCGCGAGGGTCTGGACATCGGCACGCGGGCGTTTCTCCCGCACTTGCCGACGAACCTTGGCGCGGCGCGGGTCGCCGACCTCGGTTGCGGCAACGGTGTACTGGCCATCGCCAGTGCCCTGCAAAATCCCGAAGCGCACTACACGCTGGTGGACGAGTCCTTCATGGCTGTGCAATCGGCTGCCGAAAACTGGCGCGCAGCGCTGGGTGATCGGGACGTGATCGTGCGTCCCGGTGACGGTCTGGCCGGGCAGGAACCACAATCACTGGACGTGGTGCTGTGCAACCCGCCATTTCATCAGCAACAAGTGGTGGGTGACTTTCTGGCCTGGCGGATGTTCCAGCAAGCCCGGGAAGCACTGGTGGTGGGCGGCGCGCTGTATATCGTCGGCAATCGACATCTGGGGTATCACAGCAAGCTGGCGCGGTTGTTCCGCGGCGTCGAACAAGTGGCAGCCACACCGAAGTTCGTGATCCTCAAAGCCCGAAAATAACTCCGGGCAAAAAAAACCCTCCAGCGCAGGAGGGTTGTAAATCCGTGCCACAAGGCATCGGGATGGGATCTTGCGAATCAGTGCGTCGACAGGCCTGCTGCATTCATGAACATGCGCATCAGGCTCGCGACGATGAACAGCGCCACCACGCTGCCGGTCCAGATCATCGCCAGCCAGCCGAGTCGCTGCCAGAGCGGTTTTTTCTCTGCGGCTTCGATTTCCTGCAAGGAATGTTTGCCAGCCATCATCGTGATCTCCTCTGAAATGGCGCAGGTTTCAACCCTGCGCCATTGCGGTGTGCGCTAGTGGTAGCCATCTTCGTGGGTGACCTTGCCGCGGAACACGTAGTAGCTCCAAAAGGTGTAACCCAGGATAAACGGGATGATGAACAACGTCCCCACCAGCATGAAACCCTGACTCTGCGGCGGCGCGGCGGCGTCCCAGATCGAGATCGACGGCGGCACGATATTCGGCCAAAGGCTGATGCCCAGACCGCTGTAGCCGAGGAAGATCAGCACCAGCGTCAGCAGGAATGGCGTGTAATGCGCATTGCGGGCCACGGCGCGAATAAGGCCGTACATGGTCACCAGCACCAGAATCGGCACCGGCAGGAACCAGAACAGATTCGGCAGCGTGAACCAGCGAGCGGCAATCTCGGCATGGGCCAGCGGGGTCCAGATACTGACGATGCCGATCACTGCCAACACCACGAAGGCCAGCGGCCGCGCCAGGTCATGCATCTGTTGCTGCAACTTGCCTTCGGTTTTCATGATCAGCCAGGTGCAACCCAGCAGCGCATAAGCCACCACCAGTGCGAGACCGCAGAACATCGTAAATGGCGTCAACCAGTCCAATGAACCGCCGGCGAACTGACGGTTGACCACCGGTAATCCATCAATGAACGCCCCCAGGGCCACGCCCTGGAAGAACGTCGCGGCGATCGAACCACCGATGAACGCTTTATCCCAGAGGTGGCGTTTGTCGTCCTTGGCCTTGAAGCGGAACTCGAACGCCACGCCGCGGAAGATAAGCCCGATCAACATGAAAATCAGCGGCAGGTAAAGCGCCGAGAGCACCACCGAGTACGCCAGCGGAAAGGCGCCGAACAACGCCGCGCCCCCCAGGACCAGCCAGGTTTCATTGCCGTCCCACACCGGTGCGACGGTGTTCATCATCACGTCACGGTCGGTCTTGCCCGGGATGAATGGAAAGAGAATCCCGATCCCCAGGTCGAAACCGTCCATGACCACGTACATCATGATGCCGAAGATGATGATCACGGCCCAGACCAGCGGAAGATCAATACCCATGATTCAAATCTCCTTTTGCAGGCTGGGGTCGTGGTCGGCGTCGGCGGGATCGTCGGCGGCGGACAGCGGACGGGCCGGCGTGCGTTTCTTGCCTGGACCGCCATCGGGCGTTTCCGCGCCTTCGTCGATCTTCGGCCCTTTGCGCACCAGACGCATCATGTACCCCAGGCCGGCCCCGAACAGCGCGAAATAGACCACGACGAACAGGACCAGCGTGATGCTCATCTGCATGAAACTGTGATTGGACGACGCGTCTGCCGTGCGCATCAAACCGTAGACCACCCACGGCTGGCGGCCGATTTCAGTGGTAAACCAACCGGCGAGGATCGCGATCAGGCCGGACGGGCCCATCCACAACGCCAGATAGAGGAACGGTCGCGAGGTGTACAGCTTGTCGCGCTTGCGCAGCCACAGGCTCCACAAACCGGTGAAGATCATCAGCATGCCCAGACCGACCATGATCCGGAACGACCAGAAAACGATGGTCGAATTAGGCCGGTCTTCAGGCGGGAACTCCTTGAGCGCCGGCACCTGTTTGTCCAGGGAGTGCGTGAGGATCAGGCTGCCCAGGTACGGGATTTCAACGGCAAATCTGGTCTTCTCGGCTTTCATGTCCGGCCAGCCGAACAGGATCAGCGGAGTCGGTTCATCGCCGTGGTTTTCCCAGTGACCTTCGATCGCCGCGATTTTCGCCGGTTGGTGCTTCAACGTGTTGAGGCCGTGGAAGTCACCGATGACCGCCTGGATCGGCGCCACGATCAGGGCCATCCACATGGCCATCGAGAGCATGGTGCGGATCGCCGGGTTGTCCTTGCCGCGCAGCAAATGCCAGGCCGCCGAAGAACCGACGAAGAACGCCGTCGCCACGAACGCAGCCGTTGCCATGTGCATGAGGCGGTACGGAAACGAAGGATTGAAGATCACCGCCAGCCAGTCGGTTGGAATGACCTGGCCGTTGATGATTTCGTAGCCTTGAGGGGTCTGCATCCAACTATTGGAAGCGAGAATCCAGAACGTCGAGATCAACGTGCCGATGGCGACCATGACCGTGGCGAAAAAGTGCAGGTTGCGCCCGACCTTGTTCCAGCCGAACAGCATGACCCCAAGGAACCCGGCTTCGAGGAAGAAGGCCGTCAACACTTCGTACGTCAGCAACGGCCCGGTCACGGAACCGGCGAAATCCGAGAATCGGCTCCAGTTAGTGCCGAACTGATAGGCCATGACCAGCCCGGAGACCACGCCCATGCCGAAGTTGACGGCAAAGATCTTCGACCAGAAGTGGTACAGGTCGCGGTAGGTATCGTTATGGGTTTTCAGCCACAAGCCTTCGAGTACCGCCAGGTAACTCGCCAGACCGATGGTGATGGCCGGGAACAGGATGTGGAACGAGATGGTGAACGCGAACTGAATTCGGGCGAGATCAAGCGCCTCCAAACCGAACATAAGTCTTCCTCTGTCAGGTAATACCGGCTGAAGGCTTGCGGCCTGCACCCACTGCCCCCACGGATATGGAGTGTGGCGAATTTGAATTCGTTCTTCTTTTTACCAACATCACACGTAGGGAATCTGGCCATCTGGCCGCCGGATCAATTCCAGAAAGGTTTTGATCTGGATCAAGCATGGCTGAAAGAGTAGTCCGGTTTTGGGGGATGGACGGTGTGGTCTTTTGCCGCGTGACAGGTTGCCTCATAGCCCTGGCAATCAGTCGCAACACATTTCCTGCAGGATCGGTGTCTAGCTATCTAAATTTGCCAGCCCTGCAACTTCTAGTTACAGGTTGGTGATAATCTCGGACCTCCCCTCGCTCAAGATCCGCCTCAGATGCCCAGCCAAGCGCCCTTGCTGTTACGTCATCACCGCCCTTTCATCGCGTTCTGGCTGGCTCGGGTGTTTACCGCCAGCGGCTTTCAGATGCTCACTGTCGCCATCGGCTGGAATCTCTATCAACTGACCGGCAACGTGCTGGATCTGGGCCTGGTCGGCCTGGTGGAATTTGCCCCGCGGGTGCTGTTCATGTTGCACACCGGGCATGTCGCCGATCGCTATGATCGCCGCAAAGTCGCGGCCATCTGTCAGTCACTGCAGGCGTTGATTGCGCTGACACTGGCGATTGGCGGTGCCACCGGCCACGTTACCCGGGAAATGATCTTCGTCCTGGCGTTTCTGCTCGGCGCCGCTCGCTCCTTCGAGATGCCGACCACCCAGGCGCTGCTACCGAGCATCGTTCCCGCTGCGCTGTTCCCCCGCGCCGTCGCCGCTGCACAGTCGGCGCAACAATCGGCAACCATCGTCGCCCCGGCCCTCGGTGGTTTGCTGTATGCCTTCGGCAGCGTCTGGGTCTACGGGCCGACCGTGATCCTTTATGTGATCGCCTGCCTGTTGATGCTCAACCTGCCCGCCCGGCAAACGCCCCTGAACAAAGGCAAGGCGACCCTGGATTCGCTGCTGGCAGGTGTCCGCTTCATTCGCAGTCGTCCGGATATTCTCGGCGCGATTTCCCTCGATCTGTTTGCCGTCCTGTTGGGGGGCGCGACGGCGTTGCTGCCGGTGTTCGCCAAGGACATCCTGCTGACCGGGCCGTGGGGATTGGGTCTGCTGCGCTCCGCTCCAGCAGTCGGTGCGTTGCTGATGTCGCTTTGGCTGGCGCGTTTCTCGGTGGATCGCAAGGTCGGTCGGGTGATGTTTACCGCTGTCGGTGTGTTTGGCGTCGCGACCATCGCGTTCGGTCTTTCGACTTCGTTCTGGTTCTCACTGGCCGTGCTGGTGGTGTTGGGCGCGGCAGACATGATCAGCATGGTGATCCGCGCGTCCTTCGTTCAGCTGGAAACACCGGATGAAATGCGTGGCCGGGTCAGCGCTGTGAACGGTCTGTTCATCGGCGCTTCGAATCAGTTGGGCGAGTTCGAATCCGGCCTCACCGCCCACTGGTTTGGCACCGTGCCGGCGGTGGTCATGGGCGGCATCGGCACGCTGGTGGTGACCGGTGTGTGGATCAAGCTATTCCCCACACTGGCCAACCGTGATCGCATGCATGTGCCGGCTGAGGAGGCCAGGGTTTAAACGACCAACTCCCCCGCCACCGTCGCCCGGGTCGCCTTGCCGCACAGTTGTTCCACCAGCGTCAGGGCAAACGCCAAAGCGCCCCCGGAACCTTGAGCGGTAATGCAGTTTCCATCGACCACCACCGGTTGATCGACAAAGTTGCAGCCCGACAGCTGATGACTCGCCGAAGGCAGGCAGGTCATCCGCCGCTGTCGCAGGACGCCAAAGGCTTGCAGGGCCACGGCCGGGGCTTCGGCGATGGCGGCGAACAGACGACCTGCCGCCGCCTGATCCTTGATCAATTGCTGCAAGGGTTGATGGGCAGCCAGATGCTGAGCACCGACTGCACCACCGGGCAGTGCGATCAAGTCAAACGGCTGGGCCAGCAAATCCACCAGCATCGCATCGGCCGTCACTCGGGTACCGCGGGCACAGGTGAGCATGCGCCGCCCCTCGATGCTGGCCACCACCACTTCGACCTTGGCGCGGCGCAGTACATCGATCAGCGTTACTGTTTGCAGGTCATCGATGCCCTCGGCGAGGGTAATCAGAGCTCTAAAGGTCATGGGCGCGGTCCACAGGATGATCTTTAAAGCGTAGTCAGCTTTCCTGACCCTTGTTCGAACCGGCCGTTACTTGATGTAAAGCTGTGTCGACATTGTGTTGCCCGGCGCGTTGATGGACGTGTTGCTGAAGGTGAAGGTGCCTTCCTGCTTGCCGGCCAGATCGAAGACATACAGGTAGCCGACCGTTTTTCTGCCGACGGTGCAATCGGTCAGGTTGCCGTTATCGAACGCACACACAGGGGTCCGGGTGCCGTTCACCTCAAAACCGTCCAGCCCGACTTGCGCCTTGCGGCCATAGCCGACTTCCAGCACGTAGATCTTGATGTTCGGCCCGCTGTGATCGCAGCGTGTCTTCTCCTGCCCTTCGCCGATGTCTTCAAACCCACAGGCCGGCGATTCGACCTTGAGCACCTTGACCTGGCTCAATGGCGCCGCCGAGGCCGCCGAAGCGGTTTGCGCCCCCGGCAACAAGGCAATCAATGCTCCAAATACGGTAACTAGACGCTTTTTCATGCAATCCCCATGTCCCCCAAAAACCAGCGCGCAGTATGGCGCACTTGGCTTTAACACAAAACATCGACGACGATCACCACCATAAGCAGCCACAACCCCACGTGGCTGGTATGATGCGCGGCTTTTTCCGACCCACAGAAAATTACCAGGCGCCTGCAGCGGTCTGTGCTTTGCTGTTGAGGTCGATACATTCACGGCGCCGGGCGCGCCACGGGGAGCAGACATGCTGGAAAGGCTGTTTCAACTCAAGGCACACAACACCAACGTGCGCACCGAGATTCTTGCGGGCGTCACCACCTTCCTGGCCATGGCCTACATTCTGTTCGTCAACCCGAGCATCCTCGGCGAGACCGGCATGGACAAGGGCGCAGTGTTTGTCGCGACCTGCCTGGCAGCCGCCATCGGCTCCACGACCATGGGCCTGATCGCCAACTATCCGATCGCCCTCGCACCGGGCATGGGCCTGAACGCGTTCTTCACCTACACCGTGGTCCTGCACATGGGCCATACCTGGCAAGTGGCGCTGGGGGCGGTGTTCATCTCGGCCGTGTGCTTCTTCCTGTTGTCGATCTTCCGCATTCGGGAATGGATCATCAACAGTATCCCGCTGCCGCTGCGTTCGGCGATTGCCGCCGGTATCGGCCTGTTCCTGGCGCTGATTGCCCTGCACAACGCCGGCATCGTAGTCAGCAATCCGGCGACCATGGTCGGCCTCGGTGACCTGAAACAACCGGCACCGATCCTCGCAACGCTTGGTTTTGCACTGATCGTTGCCCTCGAGGCTCTGGCCGTGCGCGGTGCGGTGCTGATCGGGATTCTGGTCGTGACCATCGCGTCGATTGCCCTGGGTTTCACCCCGTTCGGCGGCGTGATGTCGATGCCGCCATCGCTGGCGCCGACCTTCCTGCAACTGGACATCAAGGGTGCACTGGACATCGGTCTGGTCAGCGTGATCTTCGCCTTCCTGTTCGTCGACCTGTTCGACAACTCCGGCACCCTGATTGGCGTCGCCAAGCGCGCCGGCCTGATGGGCAAGGACGGCCACATGCCGAAAATGGGGCGCGCCCTGATCGCCGACAGCACCGCGGCGATGGCGGGTTCGTTGCTGGGTACTTCGACGACCACCAGCTACATCGAATCCGCAGCCGGCGTGAGTGCCGGTGGCCGCACCGGTCTGACGGCCATTGTGGTGGCGTTTCTGTTCCTGCTGGCACTGTTCTTCTCGCCGTTGGCCGCCAGCGTTCCGGCGTTCGCCACGGCACCGGCACTGCTGTTCGTCGCGGTACTGATGACTTCCGGCCTGGCCGAAATAGACTGGGACGACATCACCGTTGCCGCACCGGTCGTGGTCACAGCGCTGGCCATGCCGTTCACTTATTCCATCGCCAACGGCATCGCCTTCGGTTTCATTTCCTGGACCGCAATCAAGTTGCTGTCCGGTCGCGGCCGTGAGCTGAACCCGGCACTGGTGATTCTGTCGATTCTGTTCGTGATCAAGTTGGGTTGGTTCAACGCATGACTTTTGATTCCCAGGCTTACACCGTTCAGCTCGAAGAAAAGGTTTCTCGCCTGCGCGACCTGCTGGCCCCGTTCGATGCACCTGAGCCAGCCGTGTTCGATTCGCCGCTGAAAAACTTCCGCCTGCGTGCCGAATTCCGCCTGTGGCGTGAAGCCGGCGAACGTCACTACGCGATGTTTTCCCAGGAAGACAAACGCACGCCGATCCTGATCGACGAGTTTCCGATTGCCAGCCTGCGCATCAACGAGTTGATGCCACAGCTCAAGGCCGCGTGGAAAGCCAGTGCGGCCCTGAGCCACAAACTGTTTCAGGTGGAGTTCCTGACCACCCTGGCCGGCGATGCGATGATTACCCTGTGCTATCACCGCCCGCTGGATGAACACTGGCACGCGGCGGCGTCGAAGCTGGCGGCAGACCTGAACGTCAGCGTGATCGGCCGCTCGAAAGGCAAACGCGAAGTGATCGGCCATGATTACGTGGTCGAGAAACTGGACGTCGGTGGCCGCACCTTCAGCTATCGCCAGCCCGAAGGCGCGTTCACCCAGCCTAACGGCACCGTGAACCAGAAGATGCTCAACTGGGCTTACGATGCCCTCGGTGATCGCCCGGACGATTTGCTGGAGCTGTATTGCGGCAACGGTAACTTCACGCTGCCGCTCGCGACCCGCGTGCGTAAAGTGCTGGCCACCGAGATCAGCAAGACCTCGGTCAACGCGGCGCTGAGCAACCTCAGCGAAAACGCAGTGGATAACGTCACGCTGGTGCGTTTGTCCGCCGAGGAGTTGACCGAAGCCCTGAACGAAGTCCGCCCGTTCCGGCGCCTGCACGGTATCGACCTCAAGAGCTATGAGTTTGGTAGCGTCTTCGTCGACCCGCCTCGCGCCGGCATGGACCCGGACACCTGCGAGCTGACCCGGCGTTTCGACAATATCCTGTACATTTCCTGCAACCCGGAAACCCTGGCGGCCAACATCGCCCAACTGCACGACACCCACCGCATTACTCAATGCGCGATGTTCGACCAGTTCCCGTGGACCCACCACATGGAATCCGGGGTGTTGTTGACCCGGCGCTGATTGCATTCGCCCGATACAAAACAGCCGTCAAAACGACGGCTTTTTTGTGCGTGCTCAAACGGGGACATCCGGCTTGCGCGGACGCCCACCCTTGCGACCATTGGCCCGCGCTGCCTCAGCCTTGGCAGCGCTGCTTTGGCGACCATTGCGCGAAGCGATGACCGAGGCGGCCATGTCCATCAGCGGCTTGCTCGCAGAAATCATCCCGGCGATGGACACATGCAAATCCTTGCCCTCATGGCAAAGGGCGGTTCCAGAAAAGCCGACTTTCAGGTCCGCGAAATCCTCGACCTCGAAACCATCGAATTCCGGATAGTGCTGAACCGGCAGCAGCACACCACTGCCATCAATGAAACTGACGGCCAGACACGGTTCCAAAAAGGTCACGCCCGTCGCCTGCAAACCGTTTTTGTGGCGCACTTGCCCTCGCCGGATGGCGTCATCCAGCACGGCCTCACTCACGGGCCGGTCGGCCAGTATCCCTGCCTCTATCGTTTTCATAGTTTTATCTCCACGCCCTCCGAAGCGCCAAACAGCGCCAGCAAGGTCTTGTTCGTCTCGGGCTCATAGCAAGCCGAGCAAATCATGTCAGTCGTACTCGCAATCCTTTTCACCACCAGGACTTCGCTGGTCCGCCAGTCCCATATCTGATGATCGAGGCAGACCGTGTTCAGCCTTTCCCACCAGATCGTTCGAGCGCGACGCAAGTGGGCGGGTTGCCTGAGTGCGTGACGCAGGCCTTCCAGCACGGCGATTGGTGGCCGGTTGGAATGAGGAACCACATCCCACAGCTCGACACCGTTGTGCCAAAAGCTGAATTTGAAGCGTGCGCTCCAGGCTCCGGCGTCCACATGCGCGTGCGGCGGACAGTGCTCATCACGCAGCATGATCACGACTGAAAGCCCTTTGTAGCTGAACAATTTCATACTAACCCATCCGTTAGGTTATTGAGTCTCATGACTCGCCATTCCTTGAACAATCCGATAACCGGTGCTGACCTTCATTCAGTTCCCGGAACTTGAGGCTAGCGTCCCAGGCCTACCCTGGCTCGGCAATCAGGGGCAAAAATGGTAAGCAATCCTTTCACCAATTTGATAAACACTGCGTCAGGCCCTTCATTTGATCCCCGGTGTAATCAATCATGCAGCGAACATTCGACGATCTTCAGCTCGGCAGCATTGAGCTGTTTTGCCTCGCCGCTGAAGCAGGCAGCTTTACCGCCGCAGCGCTGGTGGCAGGCGTAACGCCCGCAGCGGTGAGCCGTTCGGTGTCGCGCATGGAAGAACGCCTGGGCGTGCGGTTGTTCGCGCGCACCACGCGCAGCGTCAAACTGACTGACAGCGGGCGCCGGTATTACGAAGAATGCCGTCAGGCGCTGGCGCAATTGGTCGAGGCCCAACGCGAAGTGATGGGCCAGCAGCAGGAGCCTTCCGGCACCTTGCGCATCAGCATTCCCACAACGTATGCGCATCACCGGATCCTGCCGTTGCTACCGGCGTTTCGGGAGCGCTTTCCGCAGGTGAAAGTCGAGTCGCACATCAGCAATCGCAACATTGATTTCGTCGGTGAAGGCTATGACCTGGCCATTCGCGTACGGGCGATTCCGGATTCCGGGCTGATCGCCCGCCAGCTTGAGGACGCGGAACTGGTGATGATTGCCAGCCCTGATTACCTGAAGCGCGCGGGCACTCCGCAAACCCTGGACGACCTCAAACAGCACGAATGCATCCAGTACGAATTGCCCAGCAGCGGTCGGCGAATTGCCTGGTTGTTCAACGACCATGGCGAGCAACGCGAGATTCAGGCCGAGGGCAATTTCAGTTGTTCCGATGATGTTCTGGGCGGCGTGACGCTGGCCAAACATGGAGCGGGTTTGTTCCAGACCTATCGTTTTATCGTTGAAAGCGAACTGGCCAATGGCTCGTTGGTGGAGCTCCTCAAACCTTATGGTGGACGCTCGCGGCCGTTCACCCTGCTCTATCCACAAAGTCGTCACATGCCGCTTCGGCTAAGGGCGTTTATCGATTTTCTGGTTGAGCATTTGCCGCGCTAAAAGATCGCAGCCTTTGGCAGCTCCTACAGTGGGAACGCGTTTTCCTGTAGGAACTGCCAAAGGCTGCAAACTTTGTAATTGTCCGATCACCGCACACAAATGTCCGGTTCGCCGCCGCTTCAATTGACCATATTAACCATCTGGTACATTTTATCTCCACAGGCTGAACTTCAGCCAATGCCAAAAATAAAAAGTGGAGAGACCCCGATGAACCCTATCGTTCTGGTGCTCAACGGCCCGAACCTGAACTTGCTGGGCACCCGTGAACCGGCGACTTACGGTCACGAAACCCTGGCAGACATCTCAGCGTTGTGCGGCCGTGCCGCCGAAGAATTCGGCCTGGCAGTAGAGTTTCGCCAGACCAACCATGAAGGCGAATTGCTCGACTGGATTCACGCCGCCCGCGGCCGTTGCGCCGGGATCGTCATCAACCCGGCCGCCTGGACCCACACCTCCGTCGCCATTCGCGACGCCCTGGTCGCCAGCGAACTGCCGGTCATCGAAGTCCACCTGTCCAACGTCCACGCCCGCGAACCCTTTCGCCACCACTCCTTCGTGTCGGCCATTGCCACCGCGGTGATGGCCGGTTTCGGCAGCCACGGCTACCGCCTGGCACTTGAACATTTCAGCCTGCGCTTGAAGGGGTGAACGCCGTGACTCAGAACAACGCTGTACTGGCCGGTCTGATCGGTGCCGGCATTCAGGCGTCCCGTACTCCCGCACTGCATGAGCATGAGGGCGATGCCCAGGGTTTGCGTTATCTCTACCGCCTGATTGACCTCGACCAGCTCAAACTCGACAGCAATGCCCTGCCCGACTTGCTGATGGCGGCCGAGCAGATGAATTTCACCGGCCTGAACATCACCTTTCCGTGCAAGCAGACGATCATCCCGCTGCTCGACGAATTGTCACCGGAAGCCCGCGGCATCGGAGCGGTGAACACGGTGGTGTTGAAGGACGGCAAACGCATCGGCCACAACACCGATTGCCTGGGCTTTGCCGAAGGTTTTCGGCGTGGTCTGCAGGGCGTTGCCGTTGAGCGTGTCGTCCAGATGGGCGCAGGAGGGGCTGGCGCGGCGGTGGCCCACGCGTTATTGAGCGAAGGCGTACGACTGCTGAGCATTTTCGATGTGGACAATAGTCGCGCTCAGGCGCTGGCAAACAACCTTAATCAGCATTTTGGCGCTGGCCGAGCGGTGGCGGGTCATGATCTGCCGAGCACGCTGGCTCAGGCCGACGGACTGGTCAACACCACCCCCATGGGCATGAAAAAACTGCCTGGCATGCCGGTGCCGGTGGAGTTGCTTCGCAAACAGTTGTGGGTGGCGGAGATCGTTTACTTTCCGCTGGAAACCGAACTGCTGCGCAACGCCCGCGCCTTGGGTTGCCGGACGCTGGATGGCGGCAACATGGCGGTGTTTCAGGCGGTGAAGGCGTTTGAATTGTTCAGCGGCGTGGTGCCGGATGCGCAGCGGATGCTGGCGCATTTTCAGAGCATGAATGGTTGAGGTTGAAATGAACTCGGACCTGTAGGAGCCGGCTTGCTGGCGATGGCGATCTCAAAGGCGCTATCGCCAGCAAGCCGGCTCCTACAAAGCCAGCACACACCGCAATCAGTCCTGCAGGTATCGCAACACCGACTCGCAAATCATCTCCCGATGACGCCGCTTGATGCTTTCGTCCGGCAAGTCGATCTGAAAAATCTCACCGAACGTATGGCGGTTCGACACGCGATAGAAACAGAACGAGCTGATCAGCAGATGCACATCCAAAGGATCAAGCCCTGCCCGGAACACACCCTCTTCAGCCCCGCGACGCAAAATCACACCCAGTGAATCGAGAATGGTGTTGTTCATCGCCTTGATCGCATCGGAACGCTTCACGAATTCCGCGTTGTGAATGTTCTCGATGCTGACGATGCGCACGAAATCGACATTGCGATCATGGTGATCGAAGGTGAACTCCACCAGCCGCCGAATCGCCTCCACCGGCGCCAGTTCGGCCAGGTGCAGGCGGTTTTCGGTGTTGCGGATATCGCCGTAGAGTTTCTCCAGCACCTCGATGTAGAGCTGTTCCTTACTGCCGAAGTAGTAATAGATCATGCGTTTGGAGGTGTGAATGCGCTCGGCGATCGCATCGACGCGAGCACCGGAAAGCCCCTGCTGGACGAACTCTACAATGGCTTCTTGCAGAATGTTCTCGCGGGTCTTTTCCGGGTTGTTCTTGCGACTCTTGCGGGGCTCGGCCATGGGTTCGTCGGGCGCTACGGAGAGTTCTGAGGTTATTGTCATTGCGGGCTCACGGCCATCACTGCACAGGCTGGCGATTATGAGCCGCGCCGCACAGTGAAGGAAGCCGCGCGGCAGCGGTTTAACCTCGCGTTTACGAAATTGCTACAACTTGGCCTGGCGCAGGGCACCGCTGCGGGATTTGGCCATGGCCGCCAGTCGCACCGCCACGTTGGCCGCGCCATAACCGGCGTAGCCATTCTTGCGCTGGATGATTTCAAAGAAAAACCGCCCTTCGAACGGCTCCGTGTAAACGTGGAACAGCTCGCCACCCTGGGCATCACGGTCGTAGAGCACGTTGTAATAGGCGAGTTCACTGAGGAATTCATCATCAAAATCGAACCGCGCAGCCAGGTCGTCGTAATAATTGAGCGGGATATCCAGCAACGGTACGCCCGCCTGCTTGGCGCGACTGACTTCGGCAAAGATATCGTCGCAATCAAACGCAATGTGATGCACGCCAGAACCGCGATAACTCGACAGTGCGTGTGAGATCGCGGTGTTGCGGTTTTCGGAAATGTTCAGCGGCAAGCGGATCGAACTGTCGCGACTGCGCAGCGCCCGACTCTTCACCAGACCGTAGGGGTCCGGCAGCACCACTTCGTCGTCGGCTTCGAAATCCAGCAGGCTCTTGTAGAACAGTACCCAACTGTCGAGGCTGTCGGCCGGCAACGCCATGGCCATGTGGTCGATGCGCTTGAGGCCACCGCTGGCCACGGCGGCCGGTTGCAGATTGAAGTCGGTGCCATAGACGTCGGCGTTCTGGTCCACCAGATAAATCAGGCTGCCATCCGGCGCACGTACCGCCGCCAGTTCCAGCTCATTGGGGCCGACCAGTCCGCGATACGGCTGACCTTTGTAAGCCACCGCCCGGGCGAGCGCGCTTGCGCTGTCCTTGACCCGCACGGCGGTGGCGCACAGCGACGGGCCGTGTGCCTCGAAGAAACTGTGACCGAACGAGTACGGCTCGGAATTGAGGATGAGGTTGATGTCGCCCTGACGCATCAGGCTCACGCTTTTGGAGCGGTGCTGGCCGGCCTTGACGAAACCCAGTCGCTCCAGCCAGTGAGAAAGCTTGGCGCCGAGGCTTTCGTCCACGGCGAATTCGAGAAACTCGATACCGTTGTATTCGCTGGCCTCGGGAGTCTCGAACAAAATGTCGGCGCAAGCCGTTGGTTGGTTTTCCTGCGCCAGCCGTTCGCGGGTTTTCTCTTCCAGGTACAGCAACGAACGCAAGCCGTCGGCGGCGTTGGCCCGTGGCGGCGCGGCGCGGAAGCCATCGTTGAAAATTTCCAGCGACAACGGCCCGGTGTAGCCACTCTTGATGATCGGTGCGAGAAACCCCGGCAAGTCGAATTCGCCCTGGCCCGGAAAACAGCGGAAATGGCGGCTCCACTCCAGCACGTCCATGGCCAGGATCGGCGCGTCGGCCATTTGCACGAAGAAAATCTTGTCGCCGGGAATGTCGGCGATGGCACTCGGATCGCCCTTTAGCGACAGCGTGTGGAAACTGTCCAGCAACACACCCAGGCTCGGATGATCAGCCTGTCGAACGATGTTCCACACCTGTTGCCAGGTGTTCACATGCCGCCCCCAGGCCAACGCTTCGTAACCGATTCGCAGGCCGCGCGCACCGGCGTGTTCGGCCAGCAATCGCAAGTCGTCGACGAGGATTTGTTCATCACCGATGGCGTCGGCCGAGGCGTTGCTGCACACCAGCACCAGGTCGGTGCCCAGTTCCTGCATCAGGTCGAATTTGCGCTCGGCCCGTTCCAGGTTGCGTGGCAGGCGGTCGCGGCGGCAGCCTTCGAAATCCCGGAACGGCTGGAACAGTGTGATGGCGATCCCGAGATCAGCGCACATCTGCCTGATTTCCCGTGGGCTACCGTCATAGTAGAGAAGGTCGTTTTCGAAAATCTCCACCCCGTCGAAACCGGCGGCGGCAATGGCTTCGAGTTTTTCCGGCAGGGTACCGCTTAAGGACACGGTGGCAATGGAACGCTGCATATTTCGACTCCCGGTGGTGGAGGCTGTCTTTTCAGGGCCTGGCACGCTTACGATTTATGTAGGAGCCGGCTTGCTGGCGATGGCAATCTTGCGGACGCCATCGCCAGCAAGCCGGCTCCTACAAGGACCGCGTTTTTCTTGACGTGAATTATTGGCTGCAAGATCCTGCACAGCAATTCAAAGTGTACTATCCGGTTAGTTTTACGTGCGATTATCGAACACTATGACACTTGGCGAATTGACGATTTTTCGTCCACTGCCCACCATCCACCCCACATTGAGTCCGGTCACACACATCGGTCTCGGTGACCCAAGACTCAGAACACCACATAAAAATAATCGGTGGCCTACATGACTCCTTCCCAAAGCTCTCCCGTGGAGCGTTCCTCCATGACTCCTGCCGCTGGCGGCATCGGCGACAAGATCCGCGGCGCCATGGCCGTCGGCAAAACCCGTTGGGGCATGCTGGCGCTGGTGTTTTTCGCCACCACCCTGAACTACATCGACCGCGCCGCACTGGGCGTCATGCAGCCCATCCTCGCCAAGGAAATGAGCTGGACGGCGATGGACTACGCCAACATCAACTTCTGGTTTCAGGTGGGCTACGCCATCGGTTTCGTGCTGCAAGGCCGGTTGATCGACAGGGTCGGCGTGAAGCGTGTGTTCTTCTGCGCGGTGCTGCTCTGGAGCCTGGCGACCGGTGCCCATGGCCTGGCCACCTCGGCGGTCGGGTTCATGGTCTGCCGCTTTATCCTCGGGCTGACCGAAGCCGCCAACTATCCGGCTTGCGTGAAAACCACGCGGTTGTGGTTTCCGGCCGGCGAGCGCGCCGTGGCGACCGGCATCTTCAACGCCGGCACCAACGTCGGGGCGATGTTCACACCGATGCTGCTGCCGTTGATCCTCCACGCGTGGGGCTGGCAGGCGGCATTCCTGTGCATGGCCTCACTGGGTGGCATCTGGTTGCTGTTCTGGGGCTTGAAGTACTTCAACCCGGAAGATCACCCGAGCGTTAAACAGTCGGAGCTGGACTACATCCAGAAGGAAGTCGAACCGGAACAGGCCCGCGTACCGTTCTCCCGAATCCTGCGCATGCGCGGCACCTGGGCCTTCGCCCTCGCCTACTCGATGACGGCTCCGGTGTTCTGGTTCTACCTGTACTGGCTGCCACCGTTCCTCAATCAGCAATACAACCTGGGGATCAACGTGACCCAGATGGGTATTCCGCTGATCATCATCTACCTCACGGCCGACTTCGGCAGCGTCGGCGGCGGCATCCTTTCCTCGTTCCTGATCGGCCGCGGAATCAACCCGATCAAGGCGCGACTGATGTCCATGTTCCTGTTCGCCTGCTGCATCATCGGCGTGATCATGGCGGCCGGTTCAAGCAGTCTGTGGGTCGCGGTCTTCGCCATCTCCCTGGCCATCGGCGCTCACCAGGCCTGGACCGCGAACATCTGGAGCCTGGTGATGGACTACACGCCTAAACACATGATGAGTACGGTGTTCGGTTTCGGCGGCATGTGCGCGGCCATCGGCGGGATGTTCATGACCCAGTTGGTCGGTCATATCCTGACGGTCACCAACAACAACTACACCGTGCTGTTCACCCTGATTCCGGCGATGTACTTCATCGCGCTGATCTGGATGTACTTCATGGCGCCGCGCAAGATTCCGACCGTTACTGAGTAAAGTTCGACGCAATACCCTGTGGGAGCGAACCTTTATGGTGAGGGGACTTGTCCCCTCGCCATAAAGGTTCGCTCCCACAGTTCGTTCGCCGCGGCTACCGGCGACTCTGTTGCCACGCCGCCGCCAATCCGCTGCAGCAAATCACCGCGATCCCCACAATCGTGGTCAGGGTCGGCGTGTGAGAAAACAGCAACCAGCCCAGCAAACCGGCAAACACAATCTGGCAATAGCCGAACGGCGCCAGCAACGCCGGGGCTGCGTGGCGGAAAGCCTGGGTCAGAAACAGATGCGCCGTCATCCCGCAGGCGCCCAGCGCCACCATCATCAAGCCATGCCCAACGCTTGGCACTTGCCAGAAGAACGGCACCAGCGCACTCATCACCAGGGTGTTGCACAGGCCGGCAAAGAAGTTGCTGGTGGTCGGGCTGTCGATCTCACTGAGCTTGCGAGTGAGCAATTGATAGAAGCAGAAAAACAGCGCCGAGCAGAGCGGCAGCAGAACCGCTGGCGTGAACAGATCGCCGCCGGGGTGGACGATGATCAACACGCCGACAAAGCCGCAAATCACCGCGATCCATTGGCCACGGGTGACGCGCTCACCCAGCAGCGGCACCGACAGTGCAGTCACCAGAACCGGAGCGAGAAAGTTGACCGCCGTGGCTTCAGCCAACGGGATGTACTGCAAGCCGGTGGTGAAAAACAGACTGGTGCCCAGCAAGCACAACGCCCTCAGCAACTGCAGCATCGGCCGTTTAGTGCGCAGGACGCGCAACCCGGACTGCGGTAGAAAAATCCCGGCCATCAATAAGGTGTGAACCACATAACGGGCCCAGACCACCATGACAATCGGGTAGAACCCCGAAAGGTATTTCGACAAGGCGTCATGGCTGGAGAAAAGGAAGGTGGCGACGACGATCAGCAAAATCCCTTTGAAGGGTTGGTTTACGCCGGAGAGCGGAGTGCTGACGGTCATGGATTGCCCTTGTGCCTCGCGAATTCAATCTAAATTTAGAACCTGGTTCCAGATTCTCACATAGCCACTCTGTAAAACCGGGCGAACAGCGCACACAATTTTCAGACGAGCTGCTTGACTGCATGACCGTTAATTGAAGAACTCGGACGCCAGGCTGGCGGCAGACAATTCCTCGGTAAATTTCAACAGCAGCGGTGCCAGCTCATGCAGTCGCGCTCCCGGCATCCGCGCGCTTGGACCGGCAATGCTCAACACGCCAATTACTCGCCCGTCGGTGGGGTGCCGTACCACTGCCGCAATCGCTGAAGTGCCCACTGCCGAACTCTCCTCGACCCAGGCGTAGCCTTGCTCCCGCGCCAGTCGCAGCCGTTCCAGCAATTCAATGTTGGACCGCGGAGCGTTCGGTCCCAGATCCTTTGGCCGGTCGCCGCCCTGGCGCTCCACCAGCGACAAGGCCTCGGCGTCGCTCATGCAAGCCAGCCACGCATGGCCCGAAGCCGTATAAAACAACGGTGCGTCGCGGCCCATGTCCGGGTCGTAACGCAACCCCGAACGGGCGCCCTGGGATTTGGCGATCCAGATCTGCCGCTCACCTTCGATAAGTCCAAGACGCACCAGTTCCCCGGTTTCCTGGGCCAGACGATCCAGCACGGGCTGAACGATATCGGCGCCGCTACCCGCCAGGTAACGAAAACCCATCGCGACCAGTTTGGTGGACAAGTGATACCGCAGATTCTCCGGATTCTGCCGCACATAACCCAGTCGAATCAGCTCCGCGAGCATACGGTGGGTCGCGCTTTTAGGGATGTCCAGTTGCTCCGCGAGCAGCTGCATGGGCAAACCGCGAGGGTCACGGGTGAGGCTTTCGAGCACATTGAAGACACGTTCGATCTGACTGCCGGCCATGGGAGGTTCCGAATTCGATTTGCCCTGATTCTAGAAGACGAACCGGGTAATGCGAAATCTGGAACCCGAAGTTCGAGCGACGCAGACACTCGACTGTTTGATAAAAACCCGTCCCCTGAGGGAATTCGAGGGGTTATCCATGTTCCTACTGCCTGCACGCTACCGGCCAGCGAGTGAAAGACGGACGACCGGACTGGCGCCGCTCTCACTCACCAGCAACACTCATCCCCACGGACAATCAGAGGATTCCCACATGCTATGGAAAAAAGGCCGACGCAGCGACAACGTGGTCGATGCCCGTGGTGATGATGTCGGCGGTGGTGGCGGCGGGATGCGCTTTGGTGGCGGCAAGGGCCTGAGCCTGACGGCCATCATCCTGATTGTCGGGATCGGCTGGATCACCGGCCAGGACCCGTTGCAGATCCTCGGCCAGTTGACCGGCCAAATGACCGAGCAATCGGCACCGGCCTCGACGCAAACCCGCAAGGCACCGCCGGCCAATGATGAAGGGGCGGAGTTCGTACGCTCGATCCTCGGTGACACTGAAGACACCTGGGGCCAGATTTTTCAGCAGGCCGGTCGGCAGTATAAGAATCCTACGCTGGTGCTGTTCAGCAACCGGGTGAACTCGGCGTGCGGCCTGGCGACTTCGGCGACCGGCCCGTTCTATTGCCCCGCAGACCAGAAGGTTTACCTGGACATGAGTTTTTTCCAGGAAATGTCACAACGCTTTTCCGCTGCGGGTGATTTCGCTCAGGCCTACGTGATCGCTCACGAAGTCGGACACCATGTTCAGACGTTGCTCGGTGTCTCGGCAAAAATTCAGACTGCCCGCCAGCAAGGCCGGCAAATGGAAGGCGACGGCGGTTTGCTGGTACGCCAGGAACTGCAAGCGGATTGCCTGGCCGGTGTCTGGGCCAACAACGCGCAGCAGCGTCTGAACTGGCTGGAACCGGGCGACATCGAAGAAGCCTTGAATGCCGCCAACGCCATCGGCGACGACCGCTTGCAACAGCAAGGTCAGGGTCGCGTGGTGCCGGACTCGTTTACCCATGGCACGTCAGCGCAAAGGGTGCGCTGGTTCAAAACCGGATTTGCGCAAGGCCAGGTGGGCCAGTGCGATACCTTTGCGGCGAAAAACCTATAGATGAATAAGTGGCTGTTGGTTCTGTTGTTCACCTGTGCAAGTACCCAGGCTGCCGAGCAGGCAGTCAAGGAAATCAGCGCCGGACGGCTGTTGTTGAACGAAGGTGAGATGGCGGTGGGCATTGGTCCGGCGCCGGCGAAAATCGAACGCGTGCTGATCATCCTCCATGGACGGTTGCGCAACGCCGAAACGTATCGCCAGAGCGCCGAGCGTGCGGCGGAACAGGCCGGGCAAAGCGCCAACACGCTGGTGATCGCTCCACAATTTCTCAATGAAACCGACGTGGCACTCCATCCAGTGGCCGACACCGTGTTGCGTTGGCAAGGCAATGACTGGATGGCCGGCGGTTTATCCACCGCTCCGTTTGCGCTGAGTTCCTACGCGGCCCTCGACCAGATCATTGCCCGGCTTGGCGATCGTCGACAGTTTCCGGACGTAAAGGACATCGTCATCGCCGGCCACTCCGGTGGTGCTCAGGTGGTTCAACGCTATGCCTTGTTGAGTCACGATCAACCGGAACTCAAGGCTGCTGGCGTGCACGTGCGCTATGTCATCGCCAACCCGTCTTCCTACGCGTATTTCGATGAGCGACGGCCGGTGGCTTTCAGTCATGCCCGTTGCCCGGACTTCAATCGCTGGAAGTACGGCCTGAGCAATCTGCCTGCTTATGCCGAAGGACAAACACCCGCGCAGCTGAAGGAAAAGTACGTCCAGCGTGACATCGTTTATCTACTGGGGCAGCAGGACATCGACCCGAATCACCCAGCGCTGGATAAAAGCTGTGAAGCCCAAGCCCAGGGTGCTTACCGATTGATTCGCGGACGCAATTTTTTTGATTCTTTAAAGCGTAGCCATCCGAAAGAGTTGAATCAGCAACTGATCGAAGTACCCGGGGTTGGGCATAACGGGGATGGGATGTTTACGTCGCCTGAGGGGCAGAAGGTTTTGTTTGGTCAGTGAGTTTTGTATTGCCTGGCAGTGCCCCTTCGCGAGCAAGCCCGCTCCCACATTCGACCGAGTTCTTTCAGAAAGAATAGGGTCGAATGTGGGAGCGGGCTTGCTCGCGAAGGGGCACTGTCAGACAACCAATTCCTCAAGCCGAAAGCATCTGCCTCAGCTCGACACAATCCGCCGCATGCCAATCGGTCAACTCCGGCCACGGATTATCCGGCAGATTCACCAACACCGTCCGCGCCCCCGCCGCCCGCCCGCAATCCAGATCAAACCGGTAATCACCGACCATCACCATCTCGCTCGCCGGCACCTTCCAGGCCTCGGCCAGTTTCAACAAACCACCGGGGTGCGGCTTGGGTGGCGCTTCGTCGCGCCCCAGCACATCCTCCACCGCGAAGCAGTCCGCCAGGCCGATGGCCTCCAGCGTCACATGCGCCAGTTCACGCGCATTGCGCGTAAGAATGCCCAGCCGATAACCGCGCCCAGCCAATTCACGCACCAACTCGACGGCGCCCGGCGCCGGTTTCGAACCCAGCGCCAGATCCCGCTCATGCTCCAGCAACCACGCGTGTTTGGCTGCGGCCTCATCGGCCGGCAGCGTGGCGAGGTGAGTCAGGATGTCGTCTTCGGCCGGGATCGCCAATGCCACACGAATCGCCGCGAAATCATGCACGGCCACCGTCAGGGTGCCGTCCATGTCGAACACCCAGTGCCGCACCTCGGCCAGGCTCATGCCCAATCCTTGCGGTGACGAATCAAGCCTTCCTGAGTGACCGACGCCACCAGTTGCCCGGCGCGGTTGAATACACTACCGCGGGTGAAACCTCGGGAATTGCCGGCCCACGGGCTGTCCATCGCGTAGAGCAACCAGTCATCGGCACGCAGGTCCGCGTGGAACCACAGGGCATGATCGAGGCTGGCGACCTGCATGTCTTTCTGCCAGACCGACTTGCCGTGAGGTTGCATCGACGTGGTCAGCAGACCGAAATCCGAGGCGTAGGCCAGCAGGTATTTGTGCAGCGCCGGGGTATCGGCCAAGGCACCGTCTGCACGAAACCAGACGTACTTGATCGGATCGGACGGCTGCGGGTTGTAGGGATCTTTCTCGGTGACCGGTCGGAATTCGATTGGTTTCGGGCACAGCAGTTTTTCACGCATGTGTTCGGGAATCAGATGAGCGCGCTGCTGAGTCAGCTCCAGCTCCGACGGCAGGTTTTCCGGGCCGACCACCACCGGCATCTCGGCCTGGTGCTCGAAACCTTTTTCGTCGTACTGGAACGAGGCGCTGCAGGTGAAGATCGGGTTGCCCTTCTGGATGGCCGTCACCCGACGCGTGCTGAAACTGCCACCGTCGCGCACCCGGTCCACCTGATACACCACGGGCAACGCGGAATCGCCCGGACGCAGGAAATAGCCGTGCATCGAATGCACATGGCGCGCGGCTTCGACCGTCTGACTGGCCGCAGACAGCGACTGACCGATCACCTGACCGCCGAACAACTGACGAAAACCCAGGTCCTGACTGCGGCCACGGAACAGGTTTTCTTCGATCGGTTCCAGGGTCAGCAAGTCGACCAGATCATCCAACACTTGGCTCATTCAGACTCTCCTCACACAACACTATGCCGCGCAGTCTTGGCTGCGGCGGTCGATTCAGGTTCTGGCCGGGGCCATCATGGGGGCCATTGTAAACGTCCGGGCCGGCTTATCCATGCAAGGTTTGCAGCCATTGTTCACGGGTGATGCGGTACAACACATGGTGACGCAGGGGATGATCGGCCGCGAGCGTCGGGTGCTCAAAGTCATCGGCTGAATCGTGGTGCATGCCGATGGCCTGCATGACTTTCTGTGAAGGCATGTTGGTTTCCGTGGTGAAGGACACGACTTCTTTCAACGCCAGCCGGTCAAACCCGCAGCGCAGAGCGGTCCATGCCGCTTCACTGGCATAGCCAAGGCCCCAGTGCTCGCGAGCCAGACGCCAACCGATTTCGATGGCAGGCGTAAACGGCGCGTCGAATCCGACCACACCCAACCCGGTAAAACCGATGAACGCGCCGGTATCTTTGCGCTCCAGCGCCCACAGGCCGAAACCATGCTCGGCAAAATGCCCGCGCACGCGCCCGATCAGCGAAGCACTGTCCAGCCGACTCAGGGGCGCCGGAAAATAGCGCATCACTTGCGGATCGGCGCACATCGCTGCAAACGCTGGCAAATCCTCATCACGCCACTGCCGCAACAGCAGTCGCGCACTTTCGAGTTCCAGTATCGGCTCCATCGTCTACTCCCCCCCTTTCCATGCCGTAAGTCTACATCGCTGGTAGGATCCTTCCTTCAATCCTGCCAGCCGTCCTTGATAAAAGCCCGCCATGTCGCTGCCACTGATCTACCACGAAGACTACAGCCCCGAGTTCCCGGCGGATCACCGTTTCCCGATGGACAAGTTTCGCCTGCTGCGCGACCACCTGGTGGACAGCGGACTGACCCGGGACGCCGACCTGCTGCGCCCGGAACTCTGCCCGCCGGAGATTCTCGCCCTTGCCCATGACGCTGCCTATATCGAACGCTACATGAGCGGCGAATTGTCCCGCGAAGACCAGCGGCGCCTTGGCTTGCCGTGGAGCGAAGCATTGGCCCGGCGCACGGTGCGCGCGGTCGGCGGTTCGTTGCTGGCGGCGGAACAGGCACTGGAGCATGGTTTGGCCTGTCACCTCGCCGGCGGCACGCATCATGCGCATTACGATTACCCGGCCGGGTTCTGCATCTTCAATGACCTGGCGGTGATCAGCCATTACCTGCTGGAAAGCGGTCGCGTGAATCGGGTGCTGATCTTCGATTGCGACGTGCATCAGGGCGACGGGACTGCACGGATCCTGCACAACACCCCGGACGCGGTGACCGTTTCCCTGCATTGCGAGAAGAACTTTCCCGCACGCAAGGCTGAAAGTGACTGGGACATTCCGTTGCCCAAAGGCATGGGCGATACCGATTACCTTAAGGTGGTGGACGACGCGCTGAGTTATCTGCTGCCGCTCTACCAGCCGGACCTCGTGTTGTACGACGCCGGTGTCGATGTGCATAAGGATGACGCGCTCGGTTATCTGAAGCTGACAGACGAAGGCGTGGCCGCCCGTGATGAAAGCGTGATGCGCCATTGCCTGGGACGGGATATTCCGGTGGTCGGGGTGATTGGCGGCGGTTACAGCAAAGACCGCAAGGCGTTGGCGCGACGTCATGGAATCCTCCATCACAGCGCGCAGCGGGTCTGGACGTCATCAGGTTGTCATTGAGGTGTGAGTCTTTACCCACAATGCCTGTGGAACTGCCTGTGGATAACCTGAGTGAAAGGACCTACAAGCCATGCAGCGTATAGCCTGCAAAGGGGTGGTTGTTTTTTGATCAGTCCTTGATATCACCAATGATCCCTGTGGGAGCGGGCTTGCCCGCGATAGCGGACTGTCAGTTAACAAAGATGTTGAATGTGCCGGCCTCATCGCGGGCAAGCCCGCTCCCACAGGGTTCTATGCTGGTAGAATGCGCGGCTTATCCCGCCAAACCGCAGTGCATTCATGACCCAAACCTCCGCCGCCCTCCCCCTTCAAGTCGCCATCATCGGCGGCGGCCCCGCCGGCCTGATGGCCGCCGAAGTGTTGAGCCAGGCCGGAATCAAGGTCGATCTGTACGACGGCATGCCTTCGGTAGGCAGGAAATTTCTCCTCGCTGGCGTGGGCGGCATGAACATCACCCATTCCGAAGCCTACCCGGCATTCCTCGCACGCTACGCCGAGCGTGCACCGCAGATTGCACCACTGCTGCGCTCATTTGGCGCCGAGGCGCTGTGCCAGTGGATTCATGATCTGGGCATCGAAACCTTCGTCGGCAGCTCCGGCCGGGTGTTTCCAACCGACATGAAAGCCGCGCCCCTGTTGCGCGCCTGGCTCAAACGATTGCGGGATGCGGGTGTAGTTATCCACACCCGCCACCGTTGGCTGGGCTGGGACGAAAACGGTGGATTGCTCATCGGAAGTCCCGACGGTGAAAAAACCATTCAACCCGACGCCACTTTGCTGGCCCTCGGCGGCGGCAGCTGGTCGCGTCTCGGTTCGGACGGCGCGTGGATGCTGCCATTGGAGCAACGCGGCGTAGGACTTATGCCTTTGCAGCCGAGTAATTGCGGCTTCGAGGTGCAGGCTTGGAGCGAATTGATGGTCAGCAAATTCGCCGGCGCGCCGCTGAAAAACATCGCCATCGGGCTCAACGACGATGTTCCGCGGCTCGGGGAATGTGTGATTACCGCCACCGGCATTGAAGGCAGTTTGATCTACGCGCTGTCAGCGCCCATCCGTGAAGCCATCAATCAACACGGCTCAGCGACGATTCATCTCGACCTGTTGCCCGGCAGGCCTGTGGATAAAGTTCAGGCTGCATTGAGCAAACCGCGCGGTTCACGTTCCATGTCCAAGCATCTGCACAGCCAGCTGGGGATTGATGGCGTGAAAGCGGCGTTGCTGCGCGAACTGACGCCGGCAGAATGCTTCGCCGATCCGGCATTACTGGCCAAAGCAATCAAGGCGTTGCCACTGACGCTGGTGAAAACCCGCCCACTGGATGAGGCCATCAGCAGCGCCGGTGGCGTGATGTTCGAGTCGATGGATGAACGTTTGATGCTCAAGCAACTGCCTGGCGTGTTTTGCGCGGGGGAAATGCTGGATTGGGAAGCGCCGACCGGCGGTTATCTGCTGACGGCGTGTTTCGCCAGTGGGCGAGCGGCGGGGTTGGGGATGGTGGAGTGGCTCAAGCGCAAGGGTTGAGACCGTGGCGCGCCCATCGCGAGCAAGCCCGCTCCCACATTGGATCTTTTGTGAACACATAATTGGTGAACACCAGAGATCCAGTGTGGGAGCGGGCTTGCTCGCGAAGGCGGCCTAGCAGACGCCGTAACGAATCAAGGCTTACGCTTACGCGGCCCAGTATTAAACACCGGCACTTTTCGCACAGGCTTGATCGAAGGTTCCGGCGCCGAAGCATCCCCGCTCTCGACCCATTTACCCAAATTGCGCTTACCGCCACTGGACGTTTTCGGCTTCTTCGGTTTTTTCGGTTTCTTCACCACCTGGCCGCTGGCATCGGTGTCCGGCACGCGGTGCTCAGGTTCGAAATCGTGTTCCACCTGACGAGGCAACGTCTGACGCGTCAACGTCTCAATGGCCGACAGCAGATTCACTTCATCCGCGCACACCAGCGAAATGGCCTGCCCGGTGGCACCAGCACGGCCGGTACGACCGATCCGGTGGATGTAGTCTTCCGCCACGATCGGCAGGTCGAAATTGACCACCAACGGCAGATCTTCGATATCCAGACCACGGGCGGCGACGTCGGTAGCCACCAGGATCTGTACTTCGCTGGCCTTGAAACGGTCCAGCGCACGCTGGCGGGTCGCCTGCGGTTTGTCGCCATGAATGCCGTCGGCATTGATGCCCAGGCCCTGGAGTTTTTCCACCAGCGCGTCCACGCCGTTGCGGGTCTTGGCGAACACCAGCACCTGCTTCCACTTGCCCTTGCGCAGCAAGTGGATAAACAGCTCCGGCTTGCGCTTCTTGTCCACCGTCACCACCCACTGCTTCACAGTGTTGGCAGCCACGTTGCGCGGGCTGACTTCGATGCTCAGCGGATCGTTGAGCATTTGCCCGGCCAGCAGGCGAATCGCATCGGAGAAGGTCGCGGAGAACAACAGTGTCTGACGTTTCTTCGGCAGCACGCGGTAAATGTTCCCCAGTTCCTCGGAAAAGCCCAGGTCGAGCATGCGATCCGCTTCGTCCAGCACCAGGGTTTGCAGCTGGTTGAACTTCAGCGCGTTCTGGCGGAACAGGTCGAGCAAACGGCCAGGCGTCGCCACCAACAGGTCGACGCCTTTGCGCAGCTTCATCATTTGCGGGTTGATGCTAACGCCGCCGTACACCGCGTAAGTGCTCAGCGGCAGGTTCTCGGCATATTGGCGCACGGCTTCGTGAACCTGTTCGGCCAATTCGCGGGTCGGCACCAGGATCAGCGCACGCACCGAGTTGGCAGTGACTTTCGGCCCTTCCATGGCCAGCAATTGCAGCAGCGGCAGTGCGAAACCGGCGGTCTTGCCGGTGCCGGTCTGGGCGGCGGCCATCAGGTCACGACCGGCCAGCACCGCCGGAATGGCTTGCGCCTGAACCGGCGTCGGGGTCTGGTAGCCGAGCGTCTCGAGAGAGCGCAGCAAGGGTTCGATCAGGCCAAGGGAGGCGAAAGTCATGGGATTACCGTAGGAAAAATCAGCGCGGGTATGCAATGGCGCGCAGTTTACCCTAATTCACGCTCGATTCTGTCTGCACCACGGCAGCCGGTCGTGCCGGCGTCCGGCGCCACTGCGGCAGACCGATCAACACCACGGCACTGATGATCACCAACATGGCCAACGCTTCTTCGATACCGATGGTCTCGCCAACGAACACGATTCCCAGCAACACCGCCACCGCCGGGTTGACGTAGGCATAACTGGTGGCTGCCGCCGGACGCACGTTTTTCAACAGGTACATATAGGCGTTGAAGGCGATGATCGAGCCGAAGAACGTCAGATAGGCCAGCGCCGCCCACCCTTCAATCGGCGGCATGGCTTCCAGATGCTCACCGCTCAAAGCACTGCCGATCAGCAGCGCCACGCCACCCACCAGCATTTCCACGGCACTGGCCATCGCGCCCTGGGGCAGCGGCAAGTGTTTGCTCCACACCGAACCGAACGCCCAGGCCGCTGCCGCAAAGATCAGCAACATCGCACCCAGCGGGCTCGATTGCAGGTTGGAACCGAGGTTGAGCATGGCGATGCCGATCAGTCCAAGCACAATCCCGGCCCATTCGAGACGGGTATTGCGCGCGCCCCAGAAATAGCCGCAGAGCAAGGTAAACAGCGGCACCGTCGCCACCGCCAATGCGGCGACGCCGGAAGCGACACCCATGTGTTCCGCCACACTGACCCCGCCGTTACCGCAAGCCAACAGCAAAATCCCAATGATCCCCGCCGCTTTCCACTGCGCCCGGGTCGGTGCCGGCGCGCCGCGCCAGCGCAGGAAGGCGTACATCAAGGTCCCGGCAATCACAAAGCGAATACCGGCGAGCAGCAAGGGCGGCCAATACTCCACACCGATACGAATCACCAGGTAAGTCGAGCCCCAAATCACGTACAAGGCGAAAAAGGCAGCGATCAACGGCAAGGGAAAACGGCGCAGGCCAGGCATGGGGCAGCTCACAGGCAAGGACAAATGAACAGCTATTCTAGAAAGGCCAACGGCGGAAAATAAGCTACAAAACCTGTTTATAGCGCCGGTACACTTTTCAAATCACGGAGATCAGCGCTATAAACCGTGTTTTCGAAAGTCAGTCATTTTTCAGGAATCCGACCATGGACAAATACGACCGCATGCTCCTCAGCGCCCTGCTGGAAAACGGTCGCGCGTCCTACGCCGACCTCGCGCGCAAGGTCAACCTGTCCGCCCCGGCCGTGGCCGAGCGCGTGGCCAAACTTGAGGCCAGCGGGGTGATTACCGGTTACCAGGCGAAAGTCGACATGGCCAAGCTGGGATTACCGATCCAGTGCGTCATCGAACTGCGCTTGAACCAGCACGGCAACCAGAAAGCCTACGACGACCTGATCAAAATCCCGCAACTGACCGAATGCCATCGAGTGACGGGTGATCCGTGCGTGATCATGCAAGCGGCGGTGGGGTCGATGCCGGAGCTGGAAGAACTGATCAACCGGATCGCCAAATTCGGGTTCAGCAAGACGTCGATTGTGTTGTCGAGCGCCATCGAAAAGCGCGTGCCGTTGGGGCACATCGAAGGGAATGGAAAAGTCTGATACGACACTGCCCCTGTAGGAGCCGGCTTGCTGGCGATAGCGGTGTGTCATTCAACATTGATGTCGACTGATATACCGCTATCGCCAGCAAGCCGGCTCCTACGGGGGGATTGTGGTATGTCTGGCGGATCTATCAAACGCCGCTGTAACTGGCAGACAACAAACCCGGCATATCCCGCAGCGTTCCGCCGGCCCACTCCATCCATCGATTGAAGCGTGGCTAAACACAAGCACCGAACCCTGTAGGAGCCGGCTTGCTGGCGATTGCGGTCTGTCATTCAACATTGATATCGACTGAAATACCGCTATCGCCAGCAAGCCGGCTCCTACGGGGGGATTGCGGTGTGTCTGGCGGATCTATCAAACGCCGCTGTAACTGGCAGACAACAAACCCGGCATATCCCGCAGACGAACCCAATGCTCCTTGCACCAATGCAGCAGCCGCAGCGTTCCGCCGGCCCACTCCATCCGTCGATTGAAGCGTGGCTAAACACAAGCACCGCGAACCCTGTAGGAGCCGGCTTGCTGGCGATTGCGGTGTGTCATTCAACATTGATGTCGACTGATATACCGCTATCGCCAGCAAGCCGGCTCCTACGGGGGGATTGTGGTGTGTCTGGCGGATCTATCAAACGCCGCTGTAACTGGCAGACAACAAACCCGGCATATCCCGCAGCCGAACCCAAGGCTCCTTGCACCAATGCAGCAGCCGCAGCGTTCCGCCGGCCCACACCATCCGTCGATTGAAGCGTGGCTAAACACAAGCACCGCGAACCCTGTAGGAGCCGGCTTGCTGGCGATTGCGGTGTGTCATTCAACATTGATATCGACTGAAATACCGCTATCGCCAGCAAGCCGGCTCCTACGGGGGGGATTGCGGTGTGTCTGGCGGATCTATCAAACGCCGCTGTAACTGGCAGACAACAAACCCGGCATATGCCGCAGCCGAACCCAAGGCTCTTTGCGCCAATGCAGAAGCCGCAACGTTCCGCCGGCCCACTCCATCCGTCGAATTTGAGGCGTGGCTAAACACAAGCACCGAACCCTGTAGGAGCCGGCTTGCTGGCGATTGCGGTGTGTCATTCAACATTGATGTCGACTGATACACCGCTATCGCCAGCAAGCCGGCTCCTACGGGGGGATTGCGATGTGTCTGGCGGATCTATCAAACGCCGCTGTAACTGGCAGACAACAAACCCGGCATATCCCGCAGCCGAACCCAAGGCTCTTTGCGCCAATGCAGCAACCGAAGCCTTCCGCCAGCCCACACCATCCGTCGATTGAAGCGCGGCTAAACACAAGCACCGCGAACCCTGTAGGAGCCGGCTTGCTGGCGATTTGCGGCGTATCAGCCGCCATCAATGTTGAATGACACACCGCAATCGCCAGCAAGCCGGCTCCTACAGGTGCGAATCAAAAACCGCGATGGCGCTTGAGATGCTCATTGATCTTCGCCGCCGGGACTTTCTGCAGGCTGACCAGCAGATCATGCGACAACTCGCGCAACCCGTGCTTTTGCCGCAGCTCCTGCGCCAGATGCGCCGTCAGGTTGGCAGCCATTTCGGCATCGGCCATGGCCCGGTGAGCCTGGCCGGTATGGGGTAGTTGGGCGAAGGTGGTGAGCGTACCGAGTTTGTGATTCGGCGCGGCGGGCATGAGGCGGCGGGCGAGGAGCAGCGAGCAGGCAAAGTTCTGCAAACGCGTGCGCTTGATCCGCCCCAGTTCAAAGTCCCAGAACTTCTGGTCGAACGCCGCGTTATGCGCCAGCAACGGCGTGATCCCGACGAATTCGTTGACCTCGTTCATCACCTGCTCCGCCGACGGCGCGGTGCGCAGCATGGCGTTGCTGATGCCGGTGAGTTGTTCGATGAAGGCCGGGACACGCACGCCAGCATTCATCAGGCTCTGGTAACGCTCGACGATGCGCCCCTGCTCAAGGATCACCACGGCAATTTCCGTGGCCCGGCAGCTACTGCTCGGGGAGATCCCGGTGGTTTCAAAGTCGATGACTGCTATGCGTTCCAAACCTGTTTCAACTCCGTAAAAATCAATTCTTGAGCAGCAGCGCGCCTTCGATGGGCACGTAGCGACTGGCGGCGCGGATCAGCGAGTTGGCCGTCAGGCCCGGCACGCCGTAGGCCACCGCCTGTACGCCGTGCTTGGCGATGATGCGCTCCAGCAGCATGTCGAAATCACCGTCGCCGGAGGCCAGCACCACTTCGTCGACGTGGTCCGCCGCGTCCATGATGTCGAGGGTGATGCCCACGTCCCAGTCGCCCTTGGCCGAGCCGTCGCTGCGCTGGATGTAGGGTTTGAGCTTCACGATGAAACCGAGGTTGCGCAGGATCTGCTGAAACTGCTGCTGCTTGCTGTCACCACGATCGATCGCGTAGGCATAGGCCTCGACGATCTCGCCCTGTTTGCTGATATCAGCCCACAGCGCGGCGTAGTTGAAGTGGCAACCATAGGCCTGACGCACGGTGTAATAGAGGTTTTGAACATCGGCGAACACTGCAATTTTTTTCACCGCACATCCTCTCGGCGCTTAAAGCGCGCAGGCTGGATCAGGCACCGGGCCCGAAAAGTTGCCCAGTATGCCAGCCTGAAGGATTGTTCCGCGAATAATCGGCCCGAAGCATCCTGGATGCCTCGGACGAATGGCACCTGTGGCGAGGGGATTTATCCCCGTTCGGCTGCGCAGCAGTCGTGTATCCGGCCCACTCCATTTATCTGACCGGACGCAGGGGGCCGCTTCGCAGCCCAGCGGGGATTTATCCCCCCTCCACAGAAAATCAATCAGACGAAGGAATCGTCGTCGCCAAAGAACGATGAGCTGTCATCGCTGTAATCAGCATCCGTGAAACCGCCCTGATCGCTGGCGTTGTCAGCCACACGCTGATCGTCGCCCCAACCTTTGTCACCGCTCTGATCGTTGACCTGAGCCGGTTCTTCCTTGATCACTTCAACCACTTCCGGCTGCTGATTGTGGTGAAACAGACTGCTGATGCCTTGTGCCAGCATCACGCCACCCGCCACACCCGCTGCAGTTTTCAGCGCGCCGCCGAGGAAACCGCTGCCAACCGCTGGCGCCTGCTGTTGCGGCGCGTAGTTCTGCTGCGGTGGCGGCGCACCGAAGTTCTGCTGTGGCGGCGGCGGCGGCGAATTGAACGACTGCCGCCCCGGCTCACGCCAGCCACCACTGGAGGGCGGTGCACTGGGCGCGGGTGTTTCACGGGAGCTACCGCCGAAAATACTCGACAGGAACCCACCGCCGCTCGGCGCCGGAGCCGTCGTCTGCGCCTTGGCCGATTGCAGTTCGGCCTGCAATTGCTGGACTTGCTGATCCAGTTGCTTGTTCTGCGCGTCAAGGCTCTTGATCGCTGCCTCTTGCACCAGAATGGCCTGGGTCATGAAGTAGCCCGCCGCGGGTTGGCGAGTCAAGTGTTCCTTGATCCGCGCCTCGGCCTGGGCGTCGCGCGGGGCTGAATCCGTTTCGGCCTGTTGCAGCCGGGAAAACAGTCCATCGATCAGGGTTTGTTCTTCGCTGTTCATGGCGACCTCGTAGATTGCCGGGGAAATCGTTGCCCTTCTCCAGAGAGGATAAGGTGCTCGACCTTAATGGAGGCTGAAACAAGTTGTTTCAATGACCTTTACCGAACGTTTACGTTTGCGTCCCGAAGCGCTGCATCGGTTAAAGTGGGCCACTGCTTTCAACCTGCGATACCGACTGATGAATCCGTTCGACGTACTGCGTGACTCTTTGTATTTCTTCAAGCGCAATCTGGGCCAGATCGTGCGGCTGTGCCTGCCACTGGTGATCGTCGAAGCGCTGCTGCAACAAGTTGTCGATCACTCGACCGAGCCGGACAGTTTTTCCGGCATCAGCGTGATCGTCGGGCTGCTGGTGTATCCGCTGTACACCGCCGCGCTGATCCTGTTTCTCGATGCGCGCAGCCGGGGTGAATCGCCGCGCAACCGTGACCTGCTGTCGAGGTCCGCCTACCTGTGGCCGCGCTTCGCCCTGCTTACCGCGCTCAATACCTTGCTGATCCTGATCGGCCTGTCGTTGTATTTCCTGCCCGGTATCTGGCTGATGGTGACCCTCGCGTTCGGCGAATACCTGCTGGTGCTGCGCGGCCTGGCGCCACTGGCCGCGATGAAGGAAAGCCTGCGCCTGACCCGCGGCCATTTTCTGCGCATCCTGGTGTGCATTCTGTGTGTGATGGGGCCGTTGTGGTTGCTCAAGGGCTTGACCCTGGAGGTTTACCCGGAGCCGCAGAACCCGGTGATTTCCTTGCTGATCGACAGCGCCCACAGCTTTTTGCAGTTGTTCACCAGCGTGGTGTTGTTCCGTTTGTTCATGCTGATCACCGACGTTCCCGAGAAAGTCGACCGGCCGCTCTGACCGTGGGCTTCGGCGCGGCTCTCGGTTATGCTCGGGGTCATCTTTTGTAACGCTAATAAGCCGAGCCATGACCCGTCTACTGCGCTACACCCTGCTGGGCCTGGTGATTGCAATCGGCCTGATTGCCCTGCTGATCTACAGCCTGACCTGGCGCCCCGAGGCCAGGGAAATACTGCCGGTCAGTTGCAACGCCCAGGCGCCGAAACTGGTGCCCGGCCAGGCCCTGAAAGTCATGACCTGGAACGTTCAGTACCTGGCGGGTAAACGCTACGTGTTCTGGAATGACCTGGCGGCCGGCAACGACGAAAAACCGACCACCGAGGACATGGCCTTCAGCCTCGATGAAGTGGCACGGGTGATTCGCGACGAGCAACCGGATGTCGTGCTGCTGCAAGAGCTCGATGACGGCGCCAAGGCCAGCGATTACCAGAACCAGTTCAAACTGCTTCAGGAACGGGTCGCCGACCTGTATCCGTGCAGCGCAGCCGCCTTCGACTGGAAAGCCGATTTCGTGCCGCAGCCGCATATCTTCGGCAGCGTCGGCCGGCAACTGGCGACCCTCAGCCGCTACCAGATCGAGCACGCAGAACGCCTGCAACTGCCGACCCTGCCGGCTAATGTCATCAGCCGCCAGTTCAAACCGAAAAACGCTTTGCTGGTGACATACCTGCCGTTGAGCGATGGCGGTCAGATCGCGGTGCTCAACACGCATCTGGACCGCGTCCTTCAACCCGACGACACGCTGCAAGCCCAGGTGACCGCAGTCGCCAAGGTCCTCGACCGATTCGAAAGCCGCGGCACGCCGTGGCTGATCGGTGGCGACTTCAACCTGTTGCCGCTGGGGCAATATCGACGCCTGCCCACGGAACAACGCGCGCCCTACTCCGCCGACAGCGCATTGCATGTGTTGTGGGACAAGTACCCGATGATCCCGACCAACAATGAAGCCAGCGGAATCGATCGGGCGCAGTGGCTGACGCATTACCCGAACGATCCTGGCTTGAACGGCCCGGACCGGACCGTCGACTACCTGTTCTACAGCCCGCGGATCAAACGGGTCGAGGCGATGGTGCGGCAGGACGATACCTTGCGGATCTCCGATCACTTGCCGGTGATTGCGCGGTTTCTGTTGCCGGCCAACTGACACGCATAACCTGTAGGAGCCGGCTTGCTGGCGATAGCGGCGCCTCAGTCGACATCAATGTTGAATGATGAACAGCAATCGCCAGCAAGCCGGCTCCTACAGGAGATTGTGCAGCTCAATGCACCTCCTCCAGATCATCATGCAGCAGCCCGAAGATATTGCGCTTCATCTCGATAAACGAGCGCTCCATGACCATGTCCAGGGTCCGTGGGCGTTCGATCGGCACGTCCAGAATCTGTTTGATCCGCCCAGGCCTGGCGCCCATTACATAGACTCGATCGCCCAGCAAAATCGCCTCGTCGATATCGTGGGTCACGAACAGCACGGTCTTCTTGCTGTTGCCCCAGACCCGCAACAACAGCTGCTGCATTTGCAGGCGCGTCTGGCTGTCGAGGGCACCGAAGGGTTCGTCCATCAGCAGGATCTGCGGGTCGTTGGCCAACGCCCGGGCAATCGCCACACGCTGCATCATGCCGCCGGACAGCTGCTTGGCGTAGTTGTCGGCGAACCCGGTCAGGCCCACTTCATTAACGTAGTAATCGACAATCTCCTTGCGCTGCGCCGCCGCCATGCCGCGCCGCTTGAGGCCGAACTCGACGTTCTGGCGCACCGTCAGCCACGGGAACAGCGTATAGCTCTGGAACACCATGCCGCGATCCGCGCCGGGGCCCTGCACTTGCTGACCACCGACATAGATCTCGCCTTCCGTGGGCTCGTTCAGGCCGGCGGTGAGGTACAGCAAACTCGACTTGCCGCAGCCCGACGGTCCGACCAGCACGGCGAATTGCTGATCCGGGACTTCGAATGAAACCTGATCCAGCGCGGTGAACACGCCGCCGTCGGGCTTCTGGTAACGCAGGCTGACCTTGTCCACCTGCAGGCGTGGCGCGGTGTGCGCCGGGGCAGCCATCGGGGTGACGAAACGCGGGTTGACGGCGGTTACTGAGCCCATGCGGTAATCCTCAGACGAAGGAAACGGAACAGTTGATCGGTGACCAGGCCCAACAGGCCGATGATCGCGATGGCGAGGAAAATCACATCCACCTGAAAGCCGCGCATGGCCTTGAGGCTCAAATAACCCAAACCGCTCGAAGCCGCGACCAGCTCCGCAACCACCAGGTAAGTCCAGGCCCAGCCCATGGTTACGCGCAAGGTGTCGAGCACGCCCGGCAAAGAGGCCGGCGCGATCACATGCAGCACCGCATCGCGACGGTTTGAACCCAAGGTGTAAGACGCATTGATCAGGTCTTTGGAGATGCCTTTGGACACGTCCGCGATCATCACCAGTTGCTGGAAAAACACGCCGAAGATGATCACCGAGACACGCTGTTCCAGACCAATGCCGATCCACAGAATGAACAGCGGCACGAACGAGGTCACCGGCAGGTAACGAATGAAATTCACCATCGGTTCAAGGAACGCCTGGACGATGCGGAAGCTGCCCATCAGCAACCCCAGCGGCACCGCCACCAGCGACGAAACGACGAAACCGACCACCACCACTTCAAGACTGGCCCACACGTGTAAACCGAGCGTGCCGTCGCGGCTCAGGCGCACGGCGGCTTCGACCACCGCGCCCGGCGTCGGCAAGAACATGCCCGGCACCACGCCGCCGTAAGACAATCCGGCCCACAGGCCAACCAACAACACCCAGGCCAGGCCGCTTGCGCTCCAGATCACCGACACCGGCAGGCCGGTCTTGGGCGTGATGCAGCGGCTCAGCCATGAATTGCGCTTGAACATGCGAACCTCCTACAGCGGGGTGACGAAGCGGTTGTCGATCAGGTCGTCATTGCTGACGTTGTAGGGTTTGCCCTGCAATTCACTGGCGGTTTCGTTGGCCAGTTTGATCAGCGGTTCGCTGTCGCCCGGCTTGCCCGGCGAGCCCAGGAGTTTTTCGCTCATGGCCTGATCGTAGAAGCGCACGCCTTGCACGGCAGCTTCCAGCTCCTTCGGATCGGCGAGGTAACCACCGACGCCCTTGGCCATGATTTTGTAGGCCTCCTTCGGATGGTCCTTGGTGTACTGCACCGCTTTGTACAGACCGGCGACCAACGCCTTGACGTCTTCCGGTTGCTTCTCGATGACCGTGCAGTTGAGCGCGACCACGTCGACGATCACCCCCGGCGTGCTGCTGCTGTCGATCAGCACTTTGCCTTGTTGCTTGTTGCGCACCATCGAGAGATGAGGTTCCCAGGTCACGGCGGCCGGCACGCGACCGGCGATGAACGCGGTGGCGGCATCGTCGGCCGTCATGTTCTGCACGGTGATGTCGCTCATGCTCATGCCGTGTTTTTTCAGCAAGTACGACAGCCAGAACTGCGAGGTGGAACCTTCGTTCACCGCCACCGCCTTGCCTTTCAGCTCCTGCAGACTCTTGACGTCCTTGCCCACCAGAACACCGTCGCCACCATGGCTGTCATCCAGTGCAGCGACCGCTTTGAAGCAGAATTGCGGACGGTACTTGAGCACCTCGTCGATGGTCGACGCTGAGCCGGACAATTCGCCTGAGGCCTGCGCGGCCATGTACATCGAGGCCTCTTCGACGACCGGCAATTCGACGGTCAGACCGTTTTCCTTGAAGTAGCCCAGGTCCCGGGCGAGGTAGAGCGTGCCGTAACCGACCCACGTTGTGTGGCCGATAGAGAGGGTGCCGGCCTGGGCGCTGGTAGCGACCGTGGCGGCAAGGGCGGTAATCGCCAGTGGATGAACGACGCGGGTAAGCAAGGACTTGATCATGGAGCACTCCCAAAGCTGTTGGTTTAGTTTTGTCATGGGCAGTACGGCCAGCGGCCTTTGGAGAAGAGCTGCTACGGGCGGTCTCTGATGGACCTTGTTGTGGGCAGCGTTCGGCTGACTGGCGAGGTCGATGTTGGACCAAGGCGGGGATTAGGAAAATTAGGAAATATGTCGATGGGAGTGATGAAAAAACTGGGTAGCGTGCGCGATAAAAGGGCGGGGTTGGCGGGGGTGCACGAGGTTTGTGCAAAAGTTAGAGGTGTGCTGAATTGACTATCGCATTCGCGAGCAAGCCCGCTCCCGCATTGAATTTATGTCGGTCACAAAATTTGTGTACGACACCGATCAAATGTGGGAGCGGGCTTGCTCGCGAAGAGGCCTGTAAGAGCGCTACAAGGTCAGAGCCGGCCGTATTCCTGAGCGGTACGATCCACTGCTTTCAAGGTCTTGCCCACCAATTCATCAACCTCTTCCCGACTGGCAATCAACGCCGGCGCCATGATCATCCGCCCCAGCGTCGAGCGAATGATCACCCCTTCCTCAAACCCGATCGTGCGGCAGCGCCAGGCAATGTCGTTCTCATGGGCAAAGCGCTTGCGGCTGGTTTTGTCCTCGGCCAATTGCAACGCCGCGACCATCCCGACACCCTGGATATCCCCCACCAACGGGTGATGACCAAACACCTCGCGCAAGCACTTTTGCAGGTACGGCCCGATGTCATCCTTGACCCGAGTCACCACGCCTTCATCGCGCAATGCCTTGAGGTTGGCGATGGCCACTGCGGCCGCCACCGGGTGCCCCGAATAAGTCAGGCCATGGGCAAACACCCCGCCCTGCTCCACCAGCACCCGGGCCATTTTCTTCGACAGAATCAGCCCGCCCATGGGGATGTAACCCGAGGTCAGACCCTTGGCGATCGACAGCGTGTCCGGCTCGAAACCGAAGTGCTCGTGGGCGAACCATTCGCCAGTGCGACCGAAGCCGCCGATCACTTCATCAGCACACAACAGCACGTCGTACTTGCGACAGATCCGCTGAATTTCCGGCCAGTAACTTTCTGGCGGGAAGATCATCCCGCCCGCGCCCTGGAACGGTTCGGCGATAAACCCGGCGACCTTGTCCGCGCCGAGTTCGAGAATTTTCGCTTCCAGTTGCTGCGCCGCCCGCAAGCCAAATTCGTCCGGGGTCAGGTTGCCTTCGTGGGCGAAGAAGTACGGCTCGTCGATGTGCTCGATGTCCGGCAGCATGCCGCCCATTTCATGCATGAACTTCATGCCACCGAGCGCCGTCGCCGCCAGCGTCGAGCCGTGATAACCGTTCCAGCGACCGATCATGACTTTCTTCTCGGGCTTGCCGAGGATCGTCCAGTAACGACGCAGGGTGCGGATCAGCACCTCGTTGGCTTCTGAGCCGGAGTTGGTGTAGATCGCGTGGCTGTAGTGCCCCGGCAACAGGCTGAACAACAGCTCCGACAGCTCGATCACTTGCGGGTGGGTGGTGTGGAAAAACATGTTGTAGTACGGCAATTGCTCAAGCTGTCGAGTGGCTGCCGCCGCCAGGTCCTTGCGCCCGTAACCGAGGTTGGTGCACCACAGCCCGGACATGCCGTCGAGGTAACGCCGACCATCGTTGTCCCACAGGTGCAGGCGCTCGCCACGGACCATCACCCGCGGCCCTTCGTCGTTGAGCGCCTTCTGATCGACGAATGCGTGGATGTGGTGCGCAGCGTCGGCGGCCTGGTAGTCGCGGGTTTCACGTGGTGTGGTCATCGCCAGTTCTCCGTTTTGTTTTTAGCGCAGCTGAAACCAGGTGGTCTTCAACTGGGTGTATTTATCGAATGAGTGCAGCGACAGGTCACGGCCGAAACCGGACTGCTTGCCACCGCCGAAAGGCACAGTCACGTCGAGCGCATCGACGCTGTTCACCGACACCGTGCCCGCGCGCAATTGCCGCGCCACGCGGTGGGCGCGATTGAGGTCGTCGGTCCACAGCGACGCAGCCAGACCGTAGACGCTGTCGTTGGCCAGCTGCAAGGCGTGTGCCTCGTCATCAAACGCGGTGACCGCCAGCACCGGGCCGAACACTTCGTCGCGGAACAGCGGCATGTTCGGGGTCACGCCGGTAAAAATCGTCGGCCGGATGAAATTGTCGGAGCCGTTGAAAATCGACTGCCGACCGCCACACACCTTGGTCGCGCCCTGGCGCTCGGCTTGCTCGATGAACTTCATGATGCGCGCGGTCTGGCGGCTGTCGACAATCGCCCCGGCGCTGCTAGACGGGTCCAGCGGATCGCCCGGCAACCAGCGTTCGGCCTGCACCTTGAGACGCTCGACGAACTCGTCATGGATCGAACGCTGCACCAGCAATCGTGAGTTGGCCGAACAGACTTCGCCCTGATTGAAGAAGATCCCGAACGCGGCTTTCTCGGCCGCCAGATCCAGGTCCTGACAATCGGCGAACACCAGGTTGGCGCTCTTGCCGCCGCACTCCAGCCACACCTGTTTCAGGTTCGATTGCGCGGAATACTGCATGAAATATTTGCCGACTTCAGTGGAGCCGGTGAACACCAGGCAATCGACGTCCGGGTGCAAACCGAGGGCTTTGCCGGTTTGTTCGCCAAGGCCCGGCAGCACGTTCAGCACGCCCGCCGGCAACCCGGCTTCCAGCGCCAGCTCGGCCAGACGCAGGGCGGAGAAAGGCGATTGCTCGGCGGGTTTGAGGATCACCGAATTGCCTGCCGCCAGCGCTGGCGCGAGTTTCCACGCGGCCATGTCCAGCGGGAAGTTCCACGGCACCACGGCGGCGACCACGCCCAATGCTTCGCGAGTAATCGTCGCCAACACGTTTTGTGCGCTCGGTGCGATCTGGTCGTAGAGTTTGTCGAGGCTTTCGGCGTACCAGCGAAACACCCCGGCGGCGCCCGGCACGTCGATGTTGTAGGCGTCCATCACCGGTTTGCCCATGTTCAGCGAATCCAGCAGTGCCAGTTCTTCGCGGTGGCTCATGATCAGATCGGCCAGACGCAGCAGCACTTGCTTGCGCTCAGCCGGCGAACGCGCCGCCCAGGTGCCGGCCTCGAACACTTGCCGCGCATTGCTGACCGCGGCGTCGACATCTTCAGCACCGCAAGCGGTCACATGAGCCAGGCACTGGCCGGTGGCCGGGTTGATCGCGGCGAAGGTCTGGCCCGATTGCGCCGAACGGGCTTTACCGTCGATCACGGCCAGTTCGGGAAACTGCAGCGCAGCGGCTTTTTTTTGCCAATATGCAAGCTCGAACACGTTCAGATGCTCCATGGGCTTTTCTTGTGTCTGGATGGTGGCCCAGGCCCGTGTCGAGGAAAAATAGTAAAAATGTCTTCGCAGACCATGAAAAAACTGGGCAGCCCATCTCCACGGTTGCGCGGTATGTGGTTATTGTTCAGGCACAACAACACCGTCGTCAGAACGGATGCAGTCGGCGCAAAAATTGCCTGGATGTCGAGTCCATCCACCCTGAGGTTTGCCGTGGCTGCCTACAACCTGCGTCAATTGAAGTACTTCATCACCACCGTCGAATGCGGCAGCGTCGCCGAGGCCTCGCGCAAGCTGTACATCGCCCAACCGGCCATTTCCACGGCGATCAAAGGCCTGGAAGACAGCTTCGGCGTGCAACTGCTGATCCGTCATCACGCCCAGGGCGTATCCCTGACCCCCAGCGGTGCACGCTTCTACCGCAAGGCCCAGGAACTGTTGCGCATGGCCAAGGAGTTCGAACAGAACGCCCTCGCCGACAACGACGTGGTGGCCGGGCAAATCGACATCGGCTGCTTCGAAACGGTTGCGCCGCTGTACCTGCCGCAATTGATTGCCGGGTTTTCGGCGCTGTACCCGGGGGTGAAAATCCGCATCCGCGACGGCGAGCAGCAAGAGCTGGTGCAAGGCCTGACCTCAGGCACCTTCGACCTGGCGATCCTCTATGAACACGACCTCGACGCCACCATCGAAACCGAACCCTTGATGCCCGCGCAGCGGCCTTACGCATTGCTGCCGGCGGATCATCGCTTTGCCCAGCTCAAGCAAGTGTCGCTGCGAGATCTTTGCCTGGAACCAATGATTCTGCTGGACGTGCAACCGAGCCGGACCTACTTCGTCAGCCTGTTCGAAGAGCTGGGTCTTACGCCACACATTGCCTTCAGCTCACCGTCGATCGAGATGGTCCGGGGCATGGTCGGCCAAGGGTTCGGCTTCTCGATCCTGGTTACCCGTCCGCACTCGGAATGCACCTACGATGGCCAGAAAGTGGTGTGCGTGGACATCGTCGAAGACGTCACCGGCTCGGGGTTGGTAGCGGCGTGGCTGAAGCGTGGGCAACTGACCAAACCGGCGCAGTTGTTTGCGGATTACTGCCGAGAACAGCTGACGGCCAAGGCCGAAAGATCACACCCGGCGCCTACAAGGTGCGTGGATGTTTGAGGCGTTGAGGTGAACCCAATCCTGTAGGAGCCGGCTTGCTGGCGATGGCGGTGGGTCAGTCAGCCGATTTGTTGACTGGACCACCGCCATCGCCAGCAAGCCGGCTCCTACAGGGTCGGGTTTACCTATTTGCGGGGTTTGATCCGCGCGGTCGCTTCGGCCACCAGCGGATCATCCGGCCAATAATGCTTCGGATACCGCCCCTTCAGGTCCTTCTTCACCTCGGCATACGTACTGCGCCAGAAGTTCGCCAGGTCCTGCGTCACCTGCACCGGCCGCCGCGCCGGTGACAGCAGATGCAACTTCACCACCTGCCGCCCACCGGCGATGCGCGGCGTTTCAGCCAACCCGAACAGCTCCTGCAACCGTACCGCCAGAATTGGCGGCTGCTCGCTGTAATCCAGGCGAATCGACGAGCCCGACGGCACACTCAAATGATGCGGCGCCAGCTCATCCAGCCGCTGCGGCAACGGCCACGGCAGCAAGTTATGAACGATGTTCGACAAGTCCAGATTGGCAAAATGACTGAGCCGCGAGACCTTCCCCAGATACGGCATCAACCAGTGTTCGAGGCCTTTGAGCAGCGCAGCATCACTGACATCCGGCCACTCACTCTGATCCTTGCTATCAAGGTCCAACTGCCGCAACAGCGCCACTCGCGCCTGCCACTGACGCAACTCCGGCGTCCACGGCAACAGCTCCAGCCCCTTGCGCCGCACCAGATTCACCAGCGCCTGACTGCGTGCGGTTTCATCGAGCCCGGTCAACGGTTCACGACTGAGGATCAGCTCCCCGACCTTGCGCTGACGCTCGGCGCGCAACACGCCTTCGCGCTCGTCCCAATCCAGCTGATCAACATTGCGCACCTGTTCTGCCAGCACCGAATCGAACAGCGTCGGGTCGAAATCCGCCGCCAGATAAATCCGCTCTTCACGCTGGCCCTGACGACTGCCGAGATCGGCGATCACCAGCCACGACTGCTTCATCAAACTGTCGGCTTCAGCGAACAGCGCCGCGCGACCGTTGGCCAGGCGATATTCCGCACCACCCGCTCGACGCTGCTGCGCAACACGGTCGGGATAAGCCAGCGCCAACAGTGCGCCGAGCCAACGCGGATGATCCGGATCACCGACCGGCTCCGACGGTTTGCCGCGCAGGTAACCGCGATACTGGCGCGCCAGTTGCCGAGCCCGTTGCACGCCGCCCTGAGCACCGCGCGCGGCACGTTCTTCGCCAGACAGCAGCACCAGTCGACTGTGCAAATCGGCGCCCGCTCCGCGCAGGATATCCCGCTCACCGAGCAGTGCCGCGACGTCACACGCCATGTCCGCCAAGCCAAGGGCCTGACCGCGCAGCAGCAAATGGGCGATGCGCGGATGCGCCGGCAGTTCGGCCATGGCCTGACCGTGACGGGTCAGCGCTTCACCGTCCAGTGCGCCCAAGCGATCAAGCAAGTCCTGAGCCTGGGCATAGGCGGCGGCGGGTGGCACATCGAGCCACACCAACTGCCCCGGCGACACACCCCAGCGACCCAATTGCAGCGCGAGGCCTGCGAGGTCCGCGGATAAAATCTCCGCACTGGCGTAGGCCGCCAGTTGCTCGTGTTGATCCTGCGACCACAAGCGATAACACACGCCCGGCTCCAGCCGCCCCGCCCGACCGGCACGCTGAGTGGCGCTGGCGCGGGAGATCCGTTGCGTGTCGAGGCGGGTCATGCCGCTGCCCGGATCGAAACGCGGCACCCGTGCCAACCCGGCGTCGATCACCACGCGCACGCCGTCGATGGTGAGGCTGGTCTCGGCGATGTTGGTCGCCAGCACCACTTTGCGGCAGCCTGCCGGCGCCGGATCAATCGCGGCGCGTTGTGCGGCCAAGTCCAGTTCACCGTGCAACGGGCAGAGCAACACCTGCGTGCTCTCGCCCAGCGCATCGGCCAGTTGTTGATGCACCCGGCGGATTTCCGCTTGCCCCGGAAGGAATACCAGGAGGCTGCCAGTTTCGTCATTCAAGGCTTCAATGATGGTCTGCACCAGACGCGGCTCGATGAATTCACCGGGCTGGAACGGTCGGCCCCAGCGCATCTCCACCGGGTACATGCGGCCTTCGCTGCGCAGGATTGGCGCGTCGTCGAGCAGCCCGGCCAAGCGTTCGCCTTCCAGCGTTGCCGACATCAACAGGATTTTCAGCGGCTGATCGTCGCGAAACAGCTCCCGTCCATTCAGGCTCAGGGCCAGCGCCAGATCGGCGTCGAGACTGCGTTCGTGGAATTCGTCGAAGATCAGCAAACCCACGCCTTCCAGCGCCGGATCGTCCTGCAGGCGTCGGGTGAGAATGCCTTCGGTGACCACTTCAATGCGGGTCTTGGGGCCGACTTTGCTGTCCAGCCGAATGCGATAACCGACGGTTTCACCGACCTTTTCGCCCAGCTCACTGGCCAACCGCTCCGCCGCCGCACGCGCAGCCAACCGGCGCGGCTCGAGCATCAGAATGGTCTGCCCGGCCAGCCACGGTTCGTTGAGCAGGGCCAAGGGCACACGGGTGGTTTTACCGGCGCCGGGCGGTGCTTCGAGCACGGCTTCGTGGCGTGTAGCCAAGGCTTCACGCAGGGCGGGTAAAACTTCATCAATCGGCAAAGAAATCATGCTGGCTCCAAAACAGAGCCGCGAGTATAACGGCGAACTGCTCGGCGTTCGTCGCGGTCCTAATTCATAACGGCGACACTTCGTTTTCCAGATGACTCAGGAGATTTCCTATGCGTGTTCCCTTTCGCCTGATTGGCGGTGTACTGGTTGCAACCCTGCTGACCCAGGTAACGGCTTGCGGATCGATTTTCTACCCTGATCGTCGCGGGCAGATCGACGGCAAGATCGACCCGGCCATCGCTGCACTGGATGCCGTGGGCCTGCTGTTCTACATCATCCCCGGCCTGATCGCTTTTGCGGTCGACTTCGCCACCGGCGCGATTTACTACGCACCGGGCGAGACCGCGCAGGTGGCGCCGGAAAAACTCAAGGAAGCCATCGGCGCCGACGGCAAGGTCGATACCCACAAGTTGCAGACTATTCTGGAAACCGAGCTGGGCCGCAGCTTCCCGCTGGATGACCCACGCCTGATCCAGCACAAGGGCAGCACCCAGCAACTGGCCTTGCTCGGCCTGCAACCAGCCGCGTAATTCGTGCACCTATAAGGAATAGCCGCACCTATGATTTCCAGCTCCGAACACGCCCGCCTGCTGCGGCTGGCGACCCGTGCCTCGGTGGCAGTGGCGTGCACGTTGATCGTTGCCAAAGCCATCGCCTGGTGGCTGAGCGGTTCGGTGAGCATGCTCGCCGGGTTGACCGACTCCACCCTCGACGGCGTCACCTCGCTGCTCAACCTGCTGGCGGTGCATTACGCCTTGCGCCCTGCTGACGACGATCACCGTTACGGGCACGGCAAGGCCGAGTCACTGGCGGGCATGGCACAGGCGTTGTTCATTGGCGGCAGTGCGGTGCTGATTGCCTTGCAGGCGTTTGAACGGCTCAAGCATCCGGAACCGGTGGGTGCGCCGTGGATCAGCATCGGAGTGATTGTGTTCTCTCTGGCGCTGACGCTGGCGTTGCTGATGTTGCAGCATCGGGTGGTCAAGGCCACCGGCTCCAACGCCGTGCGTGCCGACTCCCTGCATTACCGTTCGGATTTGCTGCTCAACGGCAGCATTCTGGTGGCGCTGGTGCTGGCCGGCTTCGGTTGGCATGAGGTGGACGCGTGGTTCGGATTGGGTATTGCCGCATACATTCTCTGGAGCGCCATTCAAATCGCCCGGGAAAGTTTTACCGTGTTAATGGATGAAGAGCTGCCGGCGGATGTCAGCCGGCACATGCTCGAACTGGCTTGCAGCGTTCCGGGGGTTTTGGGGGCGCACGACCTGCGCACGCGGGTTTCCGGCAATCAGTGGTTTGTGCAATTGCACTTGGAATTACCGGGAGAGTTGACGCTGTCAGTGGCTCACGGCATCAGCGATCAGGCGGCGGATGCGATTCACGCCGCTTACCCGCGAGCCGAAGTGCTGGTGCACGCCGACCCGCAGGAGATGGTGAAGGTCGCCAAGGCCAATCAGAAACTCACCTGATACCCGCGGCTGCTCAGGCAGTTACCCTGAGCCTGACGGTAGGCTTGCACCACCGAGGGGGCCGGTTGATAGGTGGCCGTGCGCGGATCGAAACCGCTCTGCTGCACCGCGTATTGATAGCACTCGTACCCGTCCTGATTGACTTGCTCCGGCGACTGGCCGTTTGCGGGATACGCCACCACGTCATAACCATTGCTGACCGGTTGCGGCTGCGGTTGCACGGGCGGCTCGACCACCACGTAATCCTGAGTCGTTTCCTGGTAGGCGTAATACGACCCGGCCGCGAGGAACAGCAGCGCACCACCAATCCACACTTCACGGGCGTAATCGGGCAGGTAGCTGACGCGAATCCCGCGCGGCGGCTGCACCACCACATAGCGCGGCCCTAGCGGCCGGTACCAGTAGCCGCCGGAGTAGAAATAATCCTGGCCCCGATAGGGCACGCGGTAGTCGCGGTCCGGGAAGCGGTCGATCACATGACCGGGACGATACTGCGGCCCTGGCCCCCAACCATTACCGTGCCCGTCCGGGCGACCGGCCCAGCGATGATCATCGGGACGCGGCCCGTTGTTCTGCCAGTGCTGGTTGTTGTCGTTACGCCGCGGCACGTCATTGTAGTAACCACGCTGTGGCTGCTGGGTCTGGCGCACAGTATCGGGCCGCCCCTGGATCGGCAGGTCGTTGGCCGGCAATTGGGGTGGTGGCGGCGGTGGCCGAACGGGGTTGTTGAAATCGCGAGGCTGATTGTCTCGTGGCTGATTGTTTTGCCATTGACCGCCATTGCGCGGCTGCCCGTTGTGCTCGAACTGGCGACTGTTATCACCGCGAATGATGTCGTTGTTCTGCGGGCGCGGTTGATTCTGCTGCGGGGTGTTCTGCGGGCGCGGCTGATTGTTGCCCCCATGGCCCTGGTTGTTGCCCTGATGGCCGTCGCCTCGTTGCCCGTTGTCGGGACCACGGTTCTGCGGCTCGTCGGCCATTGATTGCGCAGTGACACTGATACACAGCAAACCAACACCGGCCAAACGCCAGATGCGCGACTTCATGCTTTTCCTCACTGCGGGTTAGGGCCTGTACGTAAGACTGGGAAAGCACAGGCCGGTTCTGCAACAGGTTATCAGTCGCGCAACTTATTTATTGAGGGAGAGGCAAAAGAAAGATTGGCTGTTCGGGTGTACACAAATCCCCCGTAGGAGCCGGCTTGCTGGCGATGGTGTGTCAGTCGACATCGATGTGTCTGACACACCATCGCCAGCAAGCCGGCTCCTACAGGTATTGCGTCCCTGGGGTTGCGTGAAAAACAAAAAGAAAAGGGAGACCCGTCGGCCTCCCTTTGAGAACTTCGTCCGTGCTCGACGCTTATGACGTCGGCTCACCTCACGCCGTCTTCTGGACAGTGTGCAGCTCGGGGGCCGGCACATCCCCGGTGGGGGTGGCGGCCGCGACTGGCCTGATTGGGCGAGTCGCTGTGGACTGTTTGTCCGAGCAGTGATTCTGGTGATAAGGATAGGCCTGCAGCGCCGACAGATGATTGCGAAGATTGCTCAAATAAACATGACTTGCGCAATTTTTAACCCTGGATAGATAATCTGCCGCAATTGATATGACAAAGGCCTGATTGATGAGCAAACTCGACCGATACGACCTGAGCATTTTGGCGGAATTGCAGCGCGACGCGCGCATCTCCAACCAGGAGCTGGCCGAACGCATCGGCCTGTC
>Ga0255334_1000193_pt1 | contig 63822 bp, 81 predicted proteins | sample EtOH5_35cm_T3_12_FD_202080 | JGI IMG/M metagenome (GOLD analysis project Ga0255334, IMG submission 202080) | Sandy soil microbial communities from University of British Columbia, Vancouver, Canada - EtOH5_35cm_T3_129 | ecosystem: Engineered > Artificial ecosystem > Sand microcosm > Unclassified ...
CGTTCGTCCTGAGCCAGGATCAAACTCTCCAATAAAGTTTGTTTCTGGTTCAAAGCTTTTTCAAGCTGGCAAATCATTAAAAATGATAGACTCATCAACGCTTTCGCTGTTCAGTTTTCAAAGAGCAAATCATCTTGCTTATGCGCCTCAAGCTCATCGTTTTTTGTTACACCGTCTTAAGGACAAGAACTAATCTATCATGTTCCTCACGAGAGAGTCAATATGTTTTTTGAAAAAGTTTTAAGTAAAAGTCTCATCTCCGATTTTTCTACGCCTGACATACTTGGAAAGCTCAGTGGGAGGGGCTATCCGGGCGTACATGCGGAACATGATCGAGTACCGTTCTTCCATGGCCCGCTTCACCAAATAATCGATGCGTTTATCACTAAAGTCCAGCAACATCTCTTCCAATTCGCGCTTTAACAGAAACTCCAGCTCTTGTACTTCTTTCGTGTTAAACAAAAACCCCAACACTGAAATCGACCTCCGCCTAACGAGTCTTCCTCTATCCTTTCCATCGGAATTCAGCCCTATTCAAAAATAAAAGCCCCCGTTTAGGAAGGCTTTAATAAGTGTCGTCCATTCTTTTGTCTGTAGCTATTTCAGCAAGTTCAGCTTTATCTGTCCTCCGAGCAACTCGCGCAAAACATACGGCGTGATCGAGCTTTCCACAATCGCCGCCACGAGGAGCAATCCGATCACGACCAGCACAGCGGCTGGAAATTGCTTCAGCGTATCATACCAATCATTTTTCAATTTCTCTATCTTATGCGGCTGAATCAGGACTCCCACGGAGCGAAAGCTCAACACGCCCAAACGTATGCCAACCCCCGCCGCAAAGAGCACCGCCGGCAATTCAAATATTCCATGCGGCAAAATTCCTGCGCCAAGCATCGCCCACGGACTGACTCCCTCCGCTTTAGCCAGAATGAATCCGAGCAAAATCCCGTTCGTCACCAATCCAATTATGGGAAAGAATGCAAAAAACAATCCCAAGGCCATCATCATCAACGCACTCACAACATTATTGGAAAAAATTATCCAGAAGGTAGCAAATACGCCTCCGCCATTTTCTTTAATCCTTTCCAGTATGTCCTTTAACTGGCCGAGAAGCTCGTTCACCATCGCCTCTACTGCAGGTGCCTGCGAATATCCAAGTAATCCGCCAACAATAAACAGCAAGCATGCGGCCAGGAAGTATCCCTTATTATCCATCCACAACCGCCGCAATTGATTTTTCATGAGCCACGCTCCTTTAACAGCCTGGTAATTCCACTATATGCATTGTACCCCAACAATAGCCGACAGGCCAAAGAATATCCTTGTCTTACATGCATAAACTGTTATCGGACAAAGGAGGTGCTTTTCCATGAGATGGATCTACGTGGTGAGTGCACAACGCTTGAAGCAAATTTTGATCATCGTCACCGCTATTTTGCTGGCCGCGGGAATCGGCTATGCGGAGCGCGACAACATTGCCGCCTTTTCCGGCATCAATCAAGCCCCGCAAGCGATCTACAAGGTCGATACGAAGGAAAAAAAGATCGCCTTGACCTTCGACATCAGCTGGGGGGAAACGCGCACCGTTCCCATCCTGGAGATTTTGAAAGAAAAAAACGTGACCAAGTCCACCATTTTTCTGTCTTCTCCGTGGAGTCAACGCCATCCTGACATCGTCAAACGGATCAAGGAGGACGGCTTCGAGATCGGCTCCCACGGGCACAAGCACGACAATTACAGCAAATACACAGACGAAGAAATCCGCTCCCAAATCGGCAAAGCGGACACCATTATCACGGAGATGACAGGGAAAAAGCCCGGCCTGATCCGGATGCCAAACGGCGATTTTGACAAACGCGTCCTGCAGATCGCCAGTGACATGGGCTATTCCGTCATTCAGTGGGACACGGATTCCAAAGACTGGACCAATCCCGGAACGGAGGCCATCATCCATAATGTATTGTCCAAGGCTCACCCCGGTGACATCATCCTGATGCACGCGAGCGACTCCTGCAAGGAAACGCACCTGGCTCTCCCCGTCATCATCGATAAGCTGCGCCAGCAGGGCTATGAATTCGTCACGGTGTCTGAACTGATCGCAGGGACGGATGTAAAAAGCAAGGAAATCCATTAACCAAAAAAGCTGACCCCCTTCGGTCAGCTTTCTCTTTTTACCAGGCGATGCAAGTGCATCACTTGCCACACGTTGCAAAACAATAAAGGAACAAACATGGACATGGTGGAATGAATATCGGTTTCCTTGAGTGCGGGAATCCATTCCAGTGCCGTGACGACATACATGAAGAACAGCGTAGGGATCCAGGCCGAACGGTTGGTCAATTTCGCTTTACTGTAAGCCGTCACCACGGAAACCACCAGCAAAAGGATCGGTTCAATAAAAAAAGGACCGATCGATCCGCCTTCGCCCATTGCTGTATAACGCAGGTAGATCATATCGAAAAAGGCAAATATGACGAAAAAGAGTTGAACGCTTTTCCACAGGGAAGGCGTCTTAAAGATGGTTTTGGCAAAGTAGTTAACGGTCATATACGCAAAAAAACCCATCTGGGCCACAATGCTGATGGTCATCCCGTACAGCACGTACATCAGGGTGCCCACCAGAAAATTGCCGACACTGCTTTTCGTAAGTATGGCAAAATCAAAAATAAAGGCGACAAGCGCTCCACCTAATCCGCCGAGTAGCAGGGTCGTAAAAAAAAGCCAGCCGTACTTACGCAAACTCACCAAACATTCCCTCCCATCCACATCGAATATGATTGTACCAATGCATGCAAGAAAATACTAGCGTAAGAACAAAACAAAATGCACACGTTACTTGTAGGTAGAGCAAAGGAGGAGATGTCCACCCCATGGGAAAAAAGTCAATGACCTTTTGGCTGCTGGCAATTGTCTGTCTGGTTATGACAAGTTGCTCAAGCGGCGGACAAGCACAAGGCACATCCCAGCCGGATTATAAAAGCGTAAAAGACATGGTGCTGGACATATTGCAAACAGAAGAAGCGAAGACGTCGATGGAAAAAATGATGCGAGACGATAGGTTCAAACAGAATATCGTGATGGACGAGGCTACGGTGCGCACCACGCTGATCCAAAGCATGACCAACCCGAACAGCACCCATATCAAAGAGGCGTTCAAAGACCCGAAATTCGCCAGCACATTAGCCAAGTCCATGAAAACCGAGCAAAAAAATCTCATGAAGGATTTGATGAAAGACCCGGAATACCAAGAAGAGCTGATCACTGTCATGAAGGATCCCGAGTTTGAAAAAAATTTGATGGATCTGATGAAAAGCTCCGCCTATCGTCGACAGACCATGCAGATCATGAAGGAATCGTTGCAAAGCCCGCTGTTTCAGGCTGAAATGCTGAAACTCATGACCAAGGCGCAGGAGGACATGACCAAGCCCAAAGAATTGAAGCCGAAAAAGGGAAAGGGCAGTGATGGTGGAGGCGGTGAGGAAGGCGGCAACTCCCAATCGTAACAGAAAAGGTGAGCTCTTTTTCCGGGGAGCCCACCTTTTTGCTTGCTTCTTACGGTTTTCGGACACCGTTGCATTTTTCGTCGATGTGTTTGGCCATATCCATGTAGATCTGCCCAATGTCTGTCTGCTCGCGATAAATGGAAGGGGTGTAATCCGGTTCGGACGGATGGTTGTCAGGCTGTCCCAACGGAATCTGCGCCAACAGCTCGCTCGTCAACGTCTCGGCCAGCTTGGCCCCACCTCCGCGGCCAAAGACAAATTCCTTGGACCCGTCTTTGGCTTCGTACCAGGCCATATTTTCCACAACGCCAAGAATCTCATGTCCCGTGCGTTTGGCCATGGCGCCGGCACGGGCTGCGACGAAGGCGGCGGTAGCGTGCGGGGTCGTCACCACGATTTCCAGGCTTTGCGGAATCATAGTATGGACGTCCAAGGCCATATCCCCTGTGCCTGGAGGCAAGTCCAGCAGCAGGTAATCCAGATCTTCGCCCCAATGCACTTCCGAGAAGAAGTTGCGCAGCATTTTGCCCAGCATCGGACCGCGCCAGATGATCGGGGAGTTGTCTTCTACAAAGAAGCCCATCGACATGACTTTGACGTTCATTTTTTCCACCGGCAGGATCGTTTCGCCAATCACTGTCGGACGCTGATCGATGTTCATCATGTCTGGCACGCTAAAGCCGTAAATATCGGCATCGATAATCCCGACCTTTTTGCCCAGCCGGGCCAACGCGACAGCCAGGTTGACCGTCACCGTCGATTTCCCTACGCCGCCTTTGCCGGATGTGACGGCGATAAAGGTCGTATTCGAATGTTGATCGAGAATGGGATTGAGCACAGATGCTTGTCCGGGCGGCATATTGTGCGTCTGCCCTGCTCCTGCCCCCGTACGCAGCTGTGCGCTGAGTGCGGCGCGTTCCTCATCTGTCATGGAACCAAACTGCAAATGGACATCCTCTGCGCCCAGATTACGCAAGGCCGCGATGACATCGTCCTCGATCTTGGCTTTCAGCGGACAGCCGGTAATGGTCAAGACTACCGTAAGACTTACGGCAGCCCCTTCTATGCGGATTTCGCGAATCATATTCAGTTCGACCAGGCTGCGGTTGATTTCGGGGTCCTTTACATCACGCAGCGCCTCGAGCACTTTCTCCTTGGTCAACATTTTGCTCACCTCATCTATTTTCTTTTCGATGATCCCTGCAGCTTTTATGATCGCGCGTTCATTATAGCACATTCGTTCTCGAGGGACACGAACCGCTCATCCTCAGGGTGCAACCGGAGCCTTCTCACCCGAATACTGACGCAAAATCCCTTGGTAGATGGCATTTGCCATGGCTTTCTGGTAGTTCACCGACTGCAAATTTTTGGCCTCCTCGGAATTACTCACAAAGCCGACCTCCACCAAAACGGCGGGGCATGTCACTTCCCGGATGAGAAACACGTTATTCGTCTTGCTGGGCACCCGATCCGTGTTGCCGATCACACGCTTGATCTCGTCCTGAATGAGATAGGACATTTCTGCGCTCTTTTTAAAAGCCGGCGAGTAAAACGTCTGAGCACCCGACCATTTCGGCGAAGGAATCGAATTGACGTGGATGCTGATCAGAAAGTCGGGAGCGTTCTCCTTGATGAGCTTGACCCGATTGCGAATATCTTCTGACTTGCGTTTCCGGTTCGCGTCGGCTTCTGGCGAGGCCAGGTCCTTGTCTTCCTCCCTCGTCATGATGACGTAAGCACCCGATTGCTGCAAAAAGTCCCGCAAATACATACTGATCGCAAGCGTGACGTCCTTTTCCACCACATCTCCGGACGCGGATGTGGCACCGCCGTCTTTTCCCCCATGTCCTGCATCAATGGCAATCACTGTCCCTGCGAGCGGAAGCGACCACGCTGTCCAGGAGGAGCGATCAGGCGTTTCATAGGTGAACAACACCAGCAGCAGCGTGAAAGCCAATATCCAGCCTATCCCTTTTCGTGTCACCGTGAACCGTCCCCTTTGTCCCATTCTCGTATCCATCATATGGACAGACATGGACAAATATGACACGGTACAGCCGTTTCTCGTCCCATAGAGCAAGCGCTGCGGCAACAAGGCGTCATCCGGACGTTCTGACAAGCGGTCAATGGCCCCGCGTCACTTTCACGATGAAAAAAGGCCCCCAAACCAAAAGGTTCAGGAGCCTTGAACGCGCCACAATTAGCGTTTGGAGAATTGAGGTGCGCGACGAGCGGCTTTCAAGCCGTATTTTTTACGTTCTTTCATACGAGGGTCGCGAGTCAGGAAGCCAGCGCGTTTCAGAGCGCCGCGCAGTTCCGGATCTGCTTTGAGCAGAGCGCGAGCCACGCCGTGACGGATGGCACCAGCTTGGCCAGTGGTTCCGCCGCCGTTCACGTTAATGAGAACATCGTAACGACCGAGGGTTTCAGTCAGCACGAGTGGTTGTTTTACAATCAGTTTCAGTGTTTCCAAACCAAAGTAAGTGTCCATTTCACGTTTGTTGATCACAATGCGACCTTCACCTGGAACCAGGCGAACACGTGCAACGGAGTGCTTACGACGACCTGTACCGTAGTATTGTACTTGTGCCACGTATATTTCCTCCCTTTACCTTAACCGCGAATTTGCCATACTTCTGGTTTTTGCGCTGCGTGCGGATGCTCAGTTCCAGCGTATACTTTCAGCTTGGTGAAGATTTGACGTCCCAAGCTGTTTTTTGGCAGCATGCCTTTTACAGCCAGTTCGAACAAACGATCTGGTTTTTTGTTCAGCAGGTCGCCAGCAGTGGTCTTTTTCAAACCACCTGGATACAGGGAGTGAGTGTAGTAGATTTTGTCTTGCAGTTTTTTACCGGTCAGCTTCACTTTGTCAGCGTTGATGACGATTACGAAATCGCCAGCGTCAACATGAGGAGTGAATTCCGGTTTCAATTTGCCGCGCAGGATCGAAGCTACTTCGCTAGCCAGACGGCCAAGCGTTTGACCTCCTGCGTCAACGATGTACCATTTGCGCTCAACTTCGAGCGGTTTCGCCATATATGTGGTACGCATGTTTGTCCCTCCTAAGTATCATACCTTGCCCATTCACATTTACGAATAAAACAAAACAGCTGAAACTTGCAAATGGAAGTGATTGCTTCGTAACGGGAGAGCAACACTTCCAGGTGTTTCATCACGACCTTGTCTTTCAATCCCGGGGCTAGAGTGGGGCTAGCGGGGTTAAAATACCAAGGATTATCGTACTACATTTGAATGGTCAGAGTCAAGTGCCTGCACCTGCTCTATTAACTGGAAATTGAACCGTCAGTAGACGACCTCCCACATCGTCAACCCTCTGGCGGGAGCGGTTTTGCCCGCCTTCTCCCGATCGCAGGCCGCGAGAATGTCCTGCAGCTCGTCGGGGTGGCGCTTGCCTTGTCCGACTTCCACCAATGTTCCTACAATGATTCTCACCATATTGTACAAAAAGCCGTTGCCCCGGCACGTCACCCAGACTTCATTGTCCAACCGCTCCACGAAAAGGGCATAGACCGTGCGGACCTTGTCCTCGACATAGGTCTTGGCCGAACAAAACGAGGTGAAGTCGTGCTCTCCCACCAAATGGCGGGCAGCCCGCTGCATCGCCTCGACATCGAGCGGGAAGCGGATATGATCCGCGTAGCGATGGCGAAATACATCTGCTGCCGGATTGTTGTCGATGCAGTAGCGGTATTCCTTCATCCGCACATCAAAGCGGGCGTGAAACGTATCCGGCACCTCTTCGACCGAGCGGATCACAATCGAATCAGGCAGCTGATTGTTCAAGACAAATCCCCATTTTTCCAAAGGGATGCTGCTGGCCGTATCAAAGTGAATGACCTGACCGCATGCATGAACGCCGGCATCCGTGCGTCCGGAGCCGGAGATTTGCATCGGTTCGCCTGTAATCCGCTGCAAAGCCGCTTCGATCTCTCCCTGCACCGTCACCTGGTCAGGCTGTGCCTGAAAACCGCTGAAGTCGGTACCGTCGTAGGCTACGACACATTTGAGCCTTCTCAAGTACGCCACCATCCTATCACAAACGTCAGAACCACACCTGCTGCAGCCACGAAAGCATCCCGCCAGGAAAAGGCGAGCTTGTTCAGCCTCGTCCTCCCGACACCGCCCCGATACCCGCGCGCCTCCATCGCCAGCGCCAGCTCCTCCGCACGGCGAAACGCGCTGACGAACAGCGGAATCGCGATCGGAACGAGATTCTTCGCACGGCGTACGAGGTTGCCGCTGCTAAAATCAGCTCCCCTGGCCGTTTGCGCCTTGATGATCTTGTCCGTCTCCTCCATGAGCGTCGGAATAAACCGCAAGGCAATCGACATCATGAGCGCGATCTCATGAACAGGCACTCCGATGCGCCCAAAAGCTCCCAGCAAGCGCTCCAGCCCTTCCGTCAAGCCAATGGGCGACGTCGTCAGCGTCAAAAATGAGCTGATCAGCACGAGCAGCCCCAACCGCAAGGAAATAAAGATCGCCTGCCGCACCCCTTCTTCCTCGATGGTGAAGCTTCCCCACTGATAGTAGACAGCCCCGCCCTTTGTCATGAAAATCTGCAGCACGACCGTAAACAGGATCAAGATCCAGACCGGCTTCAAGCTTTTCAAAATATAGGCAAGCGGGAGCCGAGACAGCAGTGCGGTAAATAAGGCAAAGGCGACGAGCAACGCGTACGTCGCCGTGTTGTTCGCCAAAAATACCAACGTGGCAAAAAGGATAATAAAGAGCAGTTTGCTTCGGGGATCCGCATGGTGGAGAAAGGACTGTCCCGGCACGTATTGACCAATGGCAATATTCTGCAGCATGCCTAACGCTCCTTTGGCACGGACAGCCGTTTCAGCAGATGGCCAATCAGCTCGTCTTCCCGATAAAGGGAGGACGGCAACTGTTCGTTGTCCGGCAACAATTGATTCATCCGGGAAACCAGCGCCACCGTTTCCGGCACATCGAGGGATAACTGCTTCAGCAAGTCGGCCTGCTGGAATACTTCCTGTGGGGTTCCTTGCAGCGCGACTTGCCCGCCAGCCATCACCAGCAAGCAGTCGGCGTACCGCGCCACTTCCTCCATGCTGTGAGTAACGAGCAGAGTCGTCAGCCGCTGCTCCCGATGGATGCGGAAGATCCCCTCCAGAATCGCCTTGCGACCGGCGGGATCGAGACCGGCTGTCGGCTCGTCCAATACCAATACTTTCGGCTGCATGGCCAGCACGCCAGCGATCGCCACCCGCCTCATCTGTCCGCCGCTCAGCTGGAACGGCGACCGATCCTTGACCGCCTCATAGTCAAGTCCGACGATCTCCAACGACTCCCGGGTCCGCGATTCGACCATTTCAGCTGGCAGGTCAAAATTGAGCGGTCCGAACGAGACGTCCTTGGCGACCGTTTCCTCAAACAGCTGGTGTTCGGGATACTGAAACACAAGCCCAATATCCCGACGCTTCGCATGGGGCAACCGACGGGTAGGGGTAATCTCCACATCCCCCAAAAGAATTCGCCCTGAAGTCGGGGAAAGCAGCCCGTTCAGATGCTGGATCAAGGTGGACTTGCCGGAGCCGGTTTGCCCGATAATGCCGACAAAGGAACCGGACCGGATCGTCAAAGAAACGTCTCGCAAAGCAAGTCGTTCAAACGGTGTTCCTCTGGCGTATCTGTGGCTTACTTGATCAAAAGTAATCTGCATAGGTGCTCCACCAGCTCCTCTTGGTGCAGGACAAAAGGGAGATCGATCCCTTTGGCCGCAAGCTCCTGACGTACCCGAACAGCAAACGGCACGTCCAGTCCTGCTGCCTGCAGCCGTTCTGCCTGGCTGAATACGTCATGGGGCGACCCTTCCACCAGTACCTCTCCCGCCTTCATGACCGTCACGCGATCGGAAAAAACAGCTTCTTCTGGGAAATGCGTAATGTTGATGATCGTAATGCCCTCTTCTTGATTGAGACGGCGGGCCAGCAGCATGACTTCCTGTCTGCCCTGGGGATCGAGCATCGCTGTCGCTTCATCCAGGATGATCACAGACGGTCGCATCGCCATGATCCCTGCGATGGCGACCCGCTGTTTTTGCCCCCCGGACAAGCGATGGGGCTGCGCCAAGCGATGCTTCTCCATCCCTACCGAGTGCAGCGCCTCATCAATCCGTTCGCGCATCTCCCGAGGGTCTACCCCCATGTTTTCCAGGCCAAACGCCACATCGTCCTCGACGGTGGCTCCAACAATTTGGTTGTCCGGATTTTGAAAGACCATTCCTACATGCCGGCGAACTTCCCACAGCATGTCCCTGTCCCGGGTATCGATCCCGCTGACGAGGATCGTTCCATCCTCCGGCAGGAGCAATGCGTTCATCAGCTTGGCCAGGGTGGACTTTCCCGACCCATTGTGTCCCAGTATGGAAACAAACGAGCCTTTTTCGATTGCCAGCTCTACGCTTTTCAGTACCGGTACTCGCCGGCCTTCCTCGCCATCATACGAAAACGAGACATCATGAAATGCCAGCAAGCTCTCCTCATTCATGAGGCGTTCACATCCTCCCCAGCCTTCACAGGGAAATGAACAGCTAACCATACAACCCTATTTCTCTACATAAGGAAAAAAGGGTTGAATCAGAGTCCAGCCTATGACCAGATCTGCCCCCACCCTTTTCGCGGTTGTTTCCGGGCCAGGGAACCAGTCCCATGACCTCGAGGAAACGACCAGATTGTATGGATCTATTAAACGAATTCGATGTAAGCCATCGGTGCAGCGTCGCCACGACGAGGGCCGACTTTCAGGATACGAGTGTATCCACCGTTGCGCTCTTTGAAGCGAGGAGCCAATTCATCGAACAGTTTTTGAACTGCATCGCGGCCTTCTTCGTTCGCTACTTCTTTGCGAACGAAAGCAGCTACTTGACGACGAGCGTGCAGATCGCCGCGTTTCGCGAGAGTAATTATTTTCTCAGCGATCGGGCGCAGTTCTTTCGCCTTCATCTCAGTAGTTTCGATGCGCTCGTTGATAATCAGGTCAGTTACCAAGTCGCGGAACAGCGCTTTACGAGCATCGCTACGACGACCCAATTTACGTTGTGCCATGTTCTTACCTCCCTTTTCGCGCTGGCTATCCTTCGCAGATTCCTCTGCGATCGCCCAGCCAGATCTGTAATCCCCAAAAGCGGGGATTTACCCGAGAGAACAGAGCGTGCCAAAGGGAATCCTGCTGTCTCTAGTCGTCGCTGCGGAGGGACAGACCCAACTCAGCCAACTTTTCTTGCACTTCTTCCAGAGATTTGCGTCCCAGGTTGCGCACTTTCATCATGTCCTCTTCGGTTTTCTGCGTCAGCTCTTGCACCGTATTGATACCGGCACGCTTCAAGCAGTTGTAGGAACGAACAGAAAGATCCAGCTCCTCGATCGTCATCTCGAGCACTTTCTCTTTCTTGTCTTCTTCCTTTTCTACCATGATTTCTGCATCTTTCGCCTCGTCAGTCAAACCGACAAACAGGTTCAGGTGCTCTGTCATGATTTTGGCGCCGAAGCTAACGGCCTCTTCCGGACTGATGCTGCCGTTTGCCCAAACCTCAAGGGTCAACTTGTCATAGTTGGTCATTTGCCCGACACGGGTATTTTCCACTTGATAGTTGACGCGCTTGATCGGCGTGTAGATCGAATCGATCGGAATCACACCAATTGGGAGATCCTCCGATTTATTTCCATCTGATTGAACATAACCACGACCACGTCCAGCTGTCATGCGGATGTGCAGACGACCGCCATTGGCCAACGTTGCAATATGAAGATCAGGGTTTAAGACCTCCACATCACTGTCAGCACGGATATCTCCCGCTTTGACAACACCTTCGCCTTCTGCATCGATCTCGATTACTTTTTCTTCATCGGAATGGATCTTCAGCGCCAAGCCTTTGATGTTCAGGATGATCTCGGTTACATCTTCAACGACGCCTTCTACTGTAGAGAACTCGTGAAGAACCCCATCGATTTGCACAGTACGAACTGCCGCGCCTGGCAAGGACGAAAGGAGAATCCGTCTCAGCGAGTTGCCAAGGGTAGTTCCATATCCACGCTCAAGAGGTTCTACAACAAACTTTCCATACGAGTTGTCGTCGCTAACTTCCACAACCTCGATTTTTGGTTTTTCTATTTCTATCATTAAACAAACCCTCCTTCAAAACGTCGAAATCCTTGGGTGGGCCGCATACGTGCCCACTAAGGAATTTCCCCGGCGGTTTACCGTTTGCGTGCATGACAAGCTATAAATCAGAATTTACCATTCTAGTATGGACATGTTCTGAACGATATAAACCAGTTACACGCGGCGACGTTTTGGTGGACGGCAACCGTTGTGCGGAATTGGCGTCACGTCTTTAATCACGTTCACTTCAAGACCAGTAGCTTGCAGGGAACGGATCGCTGCTTCGCGACCAGCACCTGGGCCTTTTACTGATACTTCAAGAGAACGCATGCCGTGTTCCATCGCAACACGGGCAGCCGCTTCAGCAGCCATTTGCGCAGCAAACGGAGTGCTTTTGCGGGAACCCTTGAAACCGAGGGAACCAGCACTGGACCAAGAGATCGCGTTTCCGTGTGGGTCAGTGATCGTCACTATCGTGTTGTTGAATGTAGAGCGGATATGTGCTACGCCGACTTCCACATTTTTGCGATCACGACGACGGGTACGAGCAGCTGCAGCCTGTTTTCTTTTCGCCATGTCAGATTACCCTCCTTTACTTCTTCTTGTTTGCTACTGTACGGCGTGGACCTTTGCGCGTACGAGCATTTGTTTTGGTACGTTGACCGCGAACAGGAAGTCCACGACGATGACGAATACCGCGGAAGCAGCCGATTTCCATCAGACGCTTGATGTTCAGGGAAATCTCACGACGGAGATCGCCTTCCACCTTGACGGTTTTGTCGATGTACTCACGAAGCTTGGCAACTTCGTCTTCTGTCAGATCACGAACGCGAGTGTTCACATCTACGCCAGTGGCGGACAGAATTTTTTGAGACGTGGGGCGGCCAATACCAAAGATGTAGGTAAGAGCGACTTCAACGCGTTTTTCGCGAGGCAAGTCAACGCCTGCAATACGTGCCATGTGTAAAAAGCACCTCCTTGTTTACCCTTGTTTTTGCTTATGCTTAGGATTTTCACAAATAACCATTACGTTACCCCTGCGACGGATAACCTTGCACTTCTCGCAGATCGGTTTAACCGAAGGTCTCACTTTCATGGTTCTTGCCTCCCTTTTCTAGGGGTTTTACTAACTATTTATAGCGGTACGTAATACGTCCGCGGGTTAGGTCGTACGGCGACAGTTCAACAGTTACTTTATCCCCAGGCAGGATACGGATAAAGTGCATGCGGATTTTTCCGGAGACGTGAGCCAGGATCTTGTGTCCATTCTCTAATTCTACCCGAAACATAGCATTCGGCAAAGGTTCGATTACCGTACCTTCCACCTCAATTACATCATCTTTTGCCATGGTAACTCTCCTTTCTTCTGCTCTTCAGTCAGACCATGAGTTTTGCGAAATGATCACACAACGAACTTATCGTCGACACGTTGGACGACAATCCCAATCAGAGGAATCCCCGTTTACGCCCGTGAAAAAATCTCATAGCCAGCTTCCGTTATCGCGATGGTGTGTTCAAAATGAGCACATGATTTCCGATCCACTGTTACTACCGTCCAATTGTCCTCCAATGTGCGGACATAACGTTCGCCGGCATTTACCATTGGCTCAACTGCCAACACCATGCCTGGTTTCAACCGTGGCCCCCGATTGGGAGGCCCGTAGTTGGGAACCTGCGGATCTTCGTGCAAATTTTGCCCAATCCCATGCCCCACATACTCGCGAACGAGCGTGAAGCCGGCAGCTTCTGCATGAACCTGAATCGCATGCGAGATGTCAGATAACCGTGCACCCGGTACGGCTTTTTCAAGCCCCTCGAACAACGACTCTTCCGTCACTTGCAAGAGATTCTGATTTTCTGTGGAAATCGTGCCTACCGGATACGTCCAAGCGGAGTCTCCATGGAACCCTTTAAACTGAGCTCCGATGTCCAAGCTGATGATGTCTCCCTCTTGCAATACCCGTTTTCCTGGGATCCCGTGTACGAGTTCTTCATTGACTGAAGTACAGATACTTCCTGGAAAGCCACCGTAGCCTTTGAATGATGGAACTGCTCCCATGCTGCGGATAAACGTCTCGGCAATTTCGTCGAGTTGCTTTGTCGTGACACCAGGCTTGATCGCCTTGCCAGTTCTTGATGGGTGAGTGCGACGATCCGACCAGCTTCGCGCATAACCTCAAGTTCTGCTTTCGACTTCAGGATAATCATTCGCAATTACCCTCTTAGCAAAGACTCAATTTCCGCAAACACTACCTGGATATCTTGTTCCCCATTGATATCTCGCAGGAGCCCTTGAGCGGAGTAATAATCGATGAGCGGCTGCGACTGTGCAATGTTGACATCCAGACGCTGTGCTACCACTTCCGGTTTGTCGTCATCGCGCTGATACAGTTTGCCGCCATCCTTGTCACACACGCCAGCCTCTTTGGGAGGGTTGAACATCGTATGATAGCTAGCCCCGCACACCGGGCAGATCCAGCGACCGGTCAGACGTTCAATCAAGAGATCCCGACGAACATTGATATGAATCACATGATCAATATCGCGTCCCAGCTCCTTCACAGTAGCTGTCAACGCTTCCGCCTGCGGAACGGTACGAGGGAAACCATCGAGCAGGAATCCTTTTTCGCAGTCGTTCATCGACAGACGTTCCCGCACAATCCCGATGACGACCTCATCAGGAACGAGCAGACCTTTATCCATGTAGGATTTTGCCTGGAGTCCGAGCGGCGTTTCATTTTTGACCGCAGCCCGGAACATGTCACCAGTCGAAATGTGCGGGATGTCAAACTCTTCAACGATTCGTTCTGCCTGTGTGCCTTTACCGGCGCCAGGCAAGCCCATCAGAATTATTTTCACGTCCATTCCCTCCGTCCCATAAAGAAAAGCTTACAGAGAGGCTTTTCCTGTAAAAACATAGGTATTACTTGATGAACCCTTGGTAGTGACGCTTGATCATCTGGCTTTCGATTTGCTTCATCGTATCGAGGGAAACCCCGACTACGATCAAGAGCGAAGTACCACCGATGTAAATCGACTGCGGCAGATTCGCCAGCTTGCTGAAGAAGAACGGCAAGATGGAAATCGACATCAGGAAGAGAGCGCCCACCAATGTCAAACGGTTCAACGTGCGAGTAATGTACACCTCAGTGTTTTTACCAGGTCGAATACCAGGAATATAACCGCCATTTTTCCTCATGTTCTCTGCCATTTGCACAGGATTCATCTGTACAAAGGTATAGAAATAAGTAAACCCGATAATCAAGATGGCGTACAGCGCCATTCCGAGCGGTGCACTAACTTGGAAGTTTTGATAAATCCAGTTGGCAATCCCTGTTCCGGACTGGTCAACCCAGAACTGAGCAATTGTCGAAGGGAAAATGACCAGCGAGATGGAGAAGATGACAGGAATCACACCAGCAGAGTTGATTTTCAGTGGAATGTGGGTGGATTGACCACCGTACATTTTCCGTCCAACCACGCGCTTGGCATATTGCACTGGAATCTTGCGCACACCTTGCTGCATAAAGATAACCCCGACAATAATAGCGAGGATCACCAGCAAGATAATCACAACTTTAACGATGCTGAAAAAAATGTTTTGGGATGGATCAGCAAACTGAGTCGAGTAAATCGTCGCGACATCGGTGTGGAAGTTCGCGACGATACCGGAAACGATCAGGATCGAAATCCCGTTGCCGATGCCTTTTTCAGTAATCTGTTCACCCATCCACATCAAGAACGCGGTACCTGCTGTCAATGTCAACGCAATGAGTGCATAGCTGCCGACGGACGTATCCTTGAGCAAGCCAGGCGCCAAATTGTTGAATCCGATTGCCATCCCGACCGATTGAACCGCACCGAGGACAATGGTACTGTAGCGGGTAACCGTAGCGATCTTGCGTCGACCAACCTCTCCTTCACGTGCCCATTGCGTAAGCTTTGGAACGACATCCATCGACAACAGCTGCATGATAATCGATGACGTAATATACGGCATGATCCCCATAGCAAAAATCGAGAAGTTTTTCAGTGCCCCTCCGGAGAAGGTATCCAGCATTCCAAGCAAGTGGTTTGTGTTCTGCTGAAACAACTCGACGTTTACGTTAGGAACGGGTACGAAGCTTCCGATCCGGAATACCACCAACATCATGAGCGTAAACAGGATTCTACGACGCAGGTCGCTAATTTTAAAAATGTTAGTTAAGGACGCTAACATTAGATCACCTCGGTTGTTCCACCGACTTGTGCGATCTTCCCAGCGGCAGCCCCGGAGAACTTATGAGCTTTTACAGTCAGCTTCACTGTCAGTTCGCCGTTAGCAAGGACCTTAACTCCGTCGCGCAGCGCACTGATAACCCCAGTTTCTTTCAGAAGCTCAGGTGTTACTACAGTACCCTCTTCGAAACGGTTCAGCGCGTCCAGGCTCACAATCGCAAATTCCTTGCGGCTGATGTTAGTGAAACCGCGCTTCGGCAGACGACGGTACAATGGGTTTTGACCACCCTCGAAACCAAGACGTACACCACCGCCGGAACGAGCGTTTTGACCTTTGTGACCTTTACCGGCAGTTTTGCCAGTGCCGCTACCGATACCGCGACCGATGCGCTTACGAGTGTGACGGGATCCTTCTGCAGGTTGCAGTTCATGCAATTTCATACGTTGCACCTCCTAACTCTTGAGATGTTCAATTATACTTCTTTCACATCAACCAAGTGCTTCACTTTAAAAACCATTCCACGGATTGCAGCGTTGTCTTCCTTCACTACAGTGGAGTTGATTTTACGAAGACCCAGTGCTTTTACCGTTTCCTGTTGTCCTGCTGGACGTCCAATCAGGCTGCGTGTGAGGGTGATTTGCAATTTTGCCATGTTCATTCCCTCCCTTATTAACCCAACAACTCGTCAACAGTCTTACCGCGCAATTTCGCGACATCTTCCGCTGTTTTCAGACGGCCCAGGCCTTCCAGCGTAGCGTTGACCATGTTGATAGGATTGTTGGAACCAAGAGACTTGCTCAGTACATCACCTACACCAGCCAGTTCGAGTACGGCACGGACAGGTCCACCTGCGATGACACCTGTACCGGCAGAAGCAGGCTTGATGAGAACTTTACCGGCACCAAATTGGCACAGAACTTCGTGCGGAACAGTCGTTCCTCTCATGGGTACACGGATCAATTTTTTCTTAGCGTCGTCAATCGCTTTGCGAATGGCGTCTGGAACTTCTTGAGCTTTACCCATACCAGCACCTACAAGGCCGTTACGGTCACCCACAACAACCAGGGCGCTGAAGCTCATGCGACGTCCACCTTTAACCGTCTTGGCTACACGGTTAACAGCGACTACTTTTTCTTCGAGCTCTAATTTGCTAGGGTCGATACGCATTCCTTACCCTCCTTGTTGTTAGAATTGCAGACCAGCTTCACGAGCTGCTTCTGCCAGTGCTTTAATACGTCCATGATAGATGTAACCGCCACGGTCAAAAATCACTTCAGCTGCACCTTTCTCTTGTGCACGCTTAGCGATCAGTGTACCCACTGCTGCAGCAGCTTCCACGTTAGCGCCGTTTTTCAGGCCCAGCTCTTTATCGAGAGAAGATGCAGATGCCAAAGTTGCACCAGTTGCATCATCAATCAGTTGAGCGTAGATGTGCTTGGAAGAACGGAACACGTTCAGACGCGGACGAAGGGTAGAACCGATCACGCGTTTGCGGATACGCAGGTGACGTTTTTTCCGAGCTTTGTTTTTATCAGCTTTCGTAAACATAAAGCGGCCTCCTTTCTCATGAAGCTAACGTGCTTATTTACCTTTTTTACCTTCTTTGCGACGAACCACTTCATCACTGTATTTGATCCCTTTGCCTTTGTATGGCTCAGGTTTGCGCAGTGCACGGATTTCAGCGGCAATTTGACCTACGCGCTCTTTGTTGATCCCTTTCACCACCAGCGTGGTTTGGTTTGGCACTTCGATTTCAATGCCAGCTTCAGGTGTTACTTCCACTGGGTGGGAGAAACCGAGGGACAGTGTAACGCCGGATCCGGATTTCGCTGCACGGTAACCTACGCCGACCAGCTCCAGAGTGCGGGTAAAGCCTTCTGATACGCCTTTTACCATGTTGGCAACAAGCGCACGAGTCGTACCGTGAAGGGAACGATGCAATTTGTTGTCGCTAGGACGCTCAATAACTACTTCGTTCTCAGCGATGTTGATTGTGATATCTTCATGAAAGTTACGAACGAGTTGACCCTTAGGGCCCTTTACCGTCAGCTCAGTTCCGTTCAGAGCGAGGGTAACGCCTGCAGGTACCACGATCGGTTTTCTACCGACACGAGACATGTGGTGCACCTCCTGTGCTTTTTTTCAAACTGTGAAATTACCAAACGTATGCAAGAACTTCTCCGCCGACAGCTGCTTGACGAGCTTGCTTGTCCGTCATTACACCGTTGGATGTGGAGATGATCGCGCAACCGAGGCCACCCAGAACCTTAGGTACTTCATTGTTTTTTGCGTAAACACGAAGACCTGGTTTGGAGATACGTTTCAGACCTGTGATGACACGCTCATTTTCAGCACCGTATTTCAGGAATACGCGGATGATACCTTGCTTGTTGTCTTCAACAAACTCCGCGTCGCGAATGAAGCCTTCTTCTTTCAGAATGCGCGCGATTTCCTTCTTGATGGTGGACGCCGGGATTTCCACTTTCTCGTGGCGAACCATGTTGGCGTTGCGAATACGTGTCAACATATCTGCGATTGGATCAGTCATAACCATGAGAGAAAACCTCCTTCCCGTTTCAAATTACCAGCTTGCTTTTTTCACGCCTGGAATTTGACCTTTATAAGCAAGTTCACGGAAGCAAATACGGCAGAGTTTGAATTTGCGCAATACGGAGTGAGGACGTCCGCAACGCTCGCAACGAGTGTACGCGCGTACTGAAAACTTCGGCTCCCGCTGTTGCTTGATGATCATAGATTTCTTTGCCACATTCTTCCCTCCTTACGAGTGGGTTTATTTACGGAATGGCATACCCATTTGAGTCAGCAGCTCACGTGCTTCCTCGTCCGTTTTCGCGGAAGTGACGATAACGATGTCCATACCGCGTACCTTGTCAATTTTATCGTACTCGATCTCAGGGAAGATCAGTTGTTCCTTCAGACCAAGTGTGTAGTTGCCACGGCCGTCAAATGCCTTGGAAGAGATTCCACGGAAGTCACGCACACGCGGAAGAGATACGTTCAACAGCTTGTCGAGGAAATGGTACAGACGCTCGCCGCGCAGAGTAACCTTCGCACCGATCGGCATACCTTCACGCAGCTTGAAACCCGCGATGGATTTTTTAGCGCGTGTCACTACAGGTTTTTGACCGGCAATCCCTTGCAGGTCTTCCACTGCAGAGTCCAAGGATTTAGCGTTCGCAACCGCTTCGCCAACACCCATGTTGATGATGATCTTTTCCACTTTCGGCACTTGCATGATGGACGTGTAGTTGAACTTGCTCATCAGGCCAGGCACGATTTCATTGGTATACTTTTCTTTCAATCTTGTTGCCATCTAAGGACATCCTCCTTTCCAACCTGACTACTTGTCGATTGCTTCGCCAGACTTTTTCGCGTACCGAACTTTCTTGCCGTTCTCCAATACTTTGTAACCGATGCGGGTAGCTTTTCCGGACTTCGGATCGATCAAAGATACGTTGGAAACGTGAATCGCTGCTTCTTGAGTCACAATGCCGCCTTGCGGGTTAGCTTGAGAAGGACGGCTGTGTTTCTTAATGAGGTTGATCCCTTCAACCAGAACGCGTTCTTTCTTCGGATAAGCAGCGAGAACGCGACCTTTTTTGCCTTTATCTTTACCCGCATTTACGATAACCGTGTCGCCTTTTTTAACGTGCATCGCTTGGTGCACCTCCTATCGAACAAACTGCCTGAGTTTTTCCGTTCAATTAGATAACCTCTGGAGCCAGAGAGATGATCTTCATGAAGTCCTTTTCGCGGAGCTCACGAGCCACAGGTCCAAAGATACGGGTACCACGAGGGGACTTATCTTCTTTGATGACTACAGCTGCATTTTCATCGAAGCGGATGTAAGAACCATCCTGACGACGAACGCCGCTTACGGTGCGGACTACAACCGCTTTAACTACTTGACCTTTCTTGACAACGCCGCCGGGTGTAGCGGATTTAACGGAGCACACGATAACATCCCCGATGTTCGCCGTTTTGCGACCGGAACCACCCAGAACCTTGATGCACATGAGTTCCTTTGCACCGGAGTTGTCAGCAACAGCCAATCTCGTCTGAGTTTGGATCATTTACTGTTCCTCCTTTCGGAATTGATATCCGAAAATCTGACTTATACGATTACTGCCTCTTCGACGATACGCACCAAACGGAAACGTTTGTCTTTGGACAGTGGACGGCTTTCCATGATTTCTACGATGTCGCCCACTTTAGCCGTATTGTTCTCGTCGTGAGCCTTGAACTTTTTGGAGTACTTCACGCGCTTGCCGTACAGTGGGTGAGTCTTGTAAGTTTCAACGAGGACAACAATGGTTTTATCCATTTTGTCGGAAACAACGCGACCAATAACTGTTCGACGCATATTGCGTTCTGCGGTCATCGTTCAAACCTCCTTCCTTTAATTAGCCGATTCCCAATTCTCTATGGCGCAGGATGGTTTTCGCACGTGCGATATCCTTACGCACTTGTTTAATGCGAGATGTGGTTTCGAGTTGACCCGTAGCCAGCTGGAAACGAAGGTTGAACAACTCTTCTTTCAAAGAAGCGACGTTTTGTTCGATCTCGGCAGTGGTCAAATTACGGTACTCATTAGCCTTCATGTGCGTCACCACCCACTCCTTCACGCTTCACGAACTTGCACTTGATCGGCAGTTTGTGCATAGCCAGACGCATTGCCTCGCGAGCGACTTCTTCAGGAACGCCAGCAAGTTCAAACATGATCTTGCCTGGTTTCACTACCGCTACCCATTTCTCAGGAGAACCTTTACCGGAACCCATCCGTACTTCGAGCGGTTTTTGTGTAACTGGTTTATCAGGGAAAATTTTAATCCATACTTTACCGCCACGTTTGATGTAACGGGTCATCGCGATACGAGCAGCCTCGATCTGACGGTTCGTTACCCAAGAGGGCTCCAATGCTTGCAATCCGTATTCACCGAACGCAATAGTAGTACCGCCTTTAGCGTTACCAGCCATTTTCCCACGGTGTTGTTTACGGTGTTTCACGCGTTTTGGCGTCAACATGATTACTTGCCTCCTTCCTCAGTAGCGACGTTCTTTCTCGCTGGAAGGACTTCTCCACGATAGATCCACACTTTTACACCGATGCGACCATAAGTGGTATGCGCTTCTGCAGTACCGTAGTCGATGTCAGCACGCAGTGTGTGAAGCGGAACAGTACCCTCGCTGTAACCTTCAGAACGTGCGATGTCAGCACCGCCAAGGCGACCGCTAACCAAGGTTTTGATACCTTTGGCACCAGCGCGCAGCGTACGAGTGATCGATTGCTTTTGCGCGCGGCGGAAGGAAATGCGGTTTTCCAGTTGGCGTGCAATATTTTCAGCTACCAGAGTAGCATCCAGGTCCGGACGTTTTACTTCGTTGATGTTGATATGAACGCGTTTTCCGGTCAGATCAGTCAAGGATTTGCGCAAGGTTTCAACCTCTGCTCCACCTTTACCGATTACCATACCAGGCTTAGCGGTGTGAATCGAAACGTTCACGCGATTTGCAGCGCGCTCGATTTCGATTGTGGATACTGCAGCATCTTTCAGACGCCCTTTTACAAACTTGCGGATTTTCAAGTCTTCGTGCAACAGTGTCGCGAAGTCCTTGTCAGCGTACCATTTGGACTCCCAGTCACGAATGACACCGATCCGAAGACCGACCGGGCTTACCTTTTGACCCACACGTAATCCCTCCTTATTTCTCGTTTAGTACCACGGTGATGTGGCTCGTGCGTTTATGGATGCGGCTAGCGCGGCCCATAGCGCGCGGACGGAAACGCTTCAACGTAGGACCTTGGTCCACGAAGATTTTGCTCACTACGAGGTTGTTTGGATCCAGCTCATAGTTGTGCTCAGCGTTTGCAATAGCCGACTTCAGGAGCTTTTCAACAACTGGAGAAGCCGCTTTTGGCGTGTGTTTCAGGATCGCCAGCGCTTCACCGACTTGCTTGCCTCGGATCAAGTCAACCACCAGGCGGACTTTGCGAGACGCAATGCGAATATTGCGAGCAACTGCTTTTGCTTCCATCTTTGTACCTCCTCTCTGTCAAGAGAAAATTAGCGCTTCTTGGATTTCTTGTCGTTGTCGACGTGACCCTTGAAGGTACGAGTTGGTGCGAATTCACCCAATTTATGACCAACCATGTCTTCCGAAACATACACCGGTACGTGTTTGCGGCCATCGTACACAGCAAACGTATGTCCTACGAACTGAGGGAAGATGGTGGAACGGCGGGACCAGGTTTTGATCACGCGTTTCTCGTTCTTTTCATTTTGCAAGTCAACTTTTTTCATCAAGTGGTCATCCACGAAAGGACCCTTTTTTAAGCTACGTCCCATTAGTGAACCTCCCTTCGCCAAAGGCGTTCGGTTATAGTATCAGCCTAGCTTACTTCTTGCGGCGGCGGATAATGTACTGATCGGATTTGTTTTTCTTCTTGCGAGTCTTGAGACCCAGAGTTGGTTTACCCCAAGGAGTAACAGGTGCTTTACGTCCGATTGGAGCGCGGCCTTCACCACCACCGTGCGGGTGATCGTTCGGGTTCATTACGCTACCGCGAACAGTTGGACGAATACCCAACCAGCGGGAACGTCCTGCTTTACCGATGTTCAGCAGTTCGTGATCCAGGTTGCCTACTTGACCGATGGTAGCGCGGCATACGTTGTGGATGCGGCGTGTTTCACCGGAAGAAAGGCGTACGATGACGAACTCGCCATCACGGCCGAGCAGTTGAGCAGAAGCACCAGCAGCGCGAACCAGTTGACCGCCTTTGCCAGGTTTCAACTCGATGTTGTGGATCGTAGTACCTACAGGAATTTTTTCCAGAGGTAGCGCGTTGCCGATTTTGATGTCGGCATCCGCACCGGATACGATCTCGTCGCCCACTTTCAGGTTGTGCGGAGCGAGGATGTAACGTTTTTCACCGTCAGCATAGTTGATCAGCGCGATGTTAGCGGAACGGTTCGGATCGTATTCGATCGTAGCTACGCGACCTACGACGCCATCCTTGTTGCGCTTGAAGTCGATAATACGGTATTTGCGTTTATGACCGCCACCTTGATGACGAACGGTAATTCTACCTTGGTTGTTGCGACCAGCTTTTTTGCTGAGAGGCGCCAACAAGGATTTTTCGGGAGTCGCCGTGGTGATCTCCTCGAAAGTAGAAACCGTCATTTGGCGACGACCAGGAGAAGTCGGTTTAAACTTTTTGATACCCATGTGAATACCCTCCTTTTCGGTAGTCGTCGAGGTTATACGCCCTCGTAGAAGGCCAATTCTTTGCTGTCATCAGTCAGCTTCACGATCGCTTTCTTCCACTCAGATGTGTAACCGGAGTATTTTCCGTAGCGCTTTGGTTTTGCAGGAACACGAACGGTGTTGACTGCTTCCACTTTTACGCCGAATACTTTTTCAACCGCTTGTTTAATTTCGGTTTTGTTGGCATTGAGAGGTACTTCGAAAACGTACTTCTTCTCTGCCATCATGTCAGTGGTGCGCTCGGTAATGACAGGGCGCTTGAGAACATCATGAAGGCTCTTCATTATGCGAGCACCTCCTCTACTTTCGCAACCGCTTCTTTCGTCACGATTACTTTGTCATGCGCAACCAGGTCCAGAACGTTAATGCCTGCAGCATCGACGATTTTTGCCCCTGGGATGTTGCGGGAAGAAAGAGCTGCGTTTTGATCATACTCAGAGGTAACGATCAGAACTTTGCGGTCTACTTTCAGGTTGTTCAGAACAGCGGTCATTTCTTTGGTTTTCGGAACTGCGAAATTCAGAGCTTCCAATACCAACAGTTCGTTGTTTTGAACTTTCGAGGACAGAGCGGATTTCAGTGCCAGACGGCGAACTTTACGGTTCAGTTTGTAACCGTATTTGCGCGGAGTTGGACCGAATGCAACACCGCCACCTTTCCATTGTGGAGCACGAATGGAACCTTGGCGTGCGCGACCTGTACCTTTTTGGCGCCATGGCTTGCGGCCACCGCCACGTACTTCAGAGCGGTTCTTTACATCATGTGTTCCCTGGCGTTGGGATGCTTGCTGCATCACGATCGCATCGTGCAGAACGGCGCTGTTAGGCTCGATGCCAAACACGCTGTCTGCCAATTCGATCTCGCCAACTCGAGAACCGGATTGGTTATAAAGAGCTACTTTCGGCATGTCAGTTCCTCCTTTCCTAACTAGTTCTTCTTGACTGCCGTCGATACCAATACGCAGCTGTTTTTCGGACCTGGCACGGAGCCTTTTACGAGAATCAGGTTGCGTTCCGTATCTACTTTAACGACTTCCAGGTTTTGAATGGTTACGTTGTCGCCACCCATTTGTCCTGGCAAGGTTTGACCTTTAAAGACGCGGTTGGGAGCTACAGCACCCATGGAACCTGGACCGCGGTGGTAACGCGAACCGTGAGCCATAGGACCGCGGGATTGGTTGTGACGTTTGACCGCACCTTGGAAACCTTTACCCTTGGTAACGCCAGCTACGTCAACGATTTCTCCCTCAGCAAAAATGTCAACCTTCAACTCTTGACCAACCTCGTAATCTCCGAGGTTTACTCCGCGAACTTCGCGAATGAAGCGCTTAGGTGCAGTGTTAGCTTTCGCTGCGTGTCCTTTTTCCGGCTTGTTAGCGCGCTGTTCTTTTTTGTCTTCGAAGCCGATTTGGATCGCTTCGTAACCGTCATTCTCCAGGTCTTTCTTTTGGAGAACTACGTTTGGACCAGCCTCGATGACCGTTACAGCAAGCGCTGTTCCGTTCGGACCAAAAACTTGAGTCATGCCAAGTTTTTTCCCTAAGATTCCTTTGGTCATTAGTGCCACCTCCTGTACTTATTTCAAAAAACGTTAATGTTGTATCAAGTCCCCACCGATGCGCAGGGGTGCCATTTCAGTGGTTTGTTGCCTGGTATAACGCGCTTAGCAAGACAACGCCTACGCGTGTGTCGCGTTTTGGGACCTCTTACAGCTTGATCTCGATATCCACACCGGACGGCAGATCCAGACGCATCAAAGCATCTACTGTTTGTGGTGTAGGATTCAAAATGTCGATCAAACGTTTGTGAGTACGCATCTCGAATTGCTCGCGAGAATCTTTGTACTTGTGAACCGCACGCAGGATGGTGTAAACCGCTTTCTCCGTAGGGAGTGGAATTGGACCGGATACATTTGCACCGGAACGCTTCGCAGTTTCTACGATTTTCTCTGCAGACTGATCCAGGATTTTGTGATCATACGCCTTCAAACGAATACGAATTTTTTGCTTTGCCATTTTAGTCCCTCCTTTTTCGCCCATTTTCTAAACGGACATTTCTCCGTGGAAATATCCTGCACCCCGGTCATGGCAAAGGGGCCGGGTGTGTCAGCAACCTCCCACATCATCGCAAGTCCATGACCAACATTCACTATTGTACTAAAAAGCAATAGGCAACGCAAGTTTTTTCTTAGGCTGCCGTGCTTTTTTGTACAAGCGAGCCTAAGTACCGCAGGCTCACTTTGACCATCTTACCGATCTCGCATGCGAAAGGCAAGCGGGACTGGTTGCCAGCTTGCCCATCGAACTTTCTATAATAGAAGGAAGACGTTATACTAGGATTGGACTTGTTCTCGCAAAGGAGGAACTGAACCAGATGTCCATGGACAATCGCACCCCGTATGAACAAATTGGCGGAGCTGAAACATTGGCGCGCCTCGTCGATATTTTCTACAATCATGTGAAACGCCACCCGGATCTCGCTGCTCTCTTTCCGGAAGATCTCACGCCGGTAAAGGAGCGGCAGTATCAATTTCTCACACAGTTTTTGGGCGGCCCGACCCTTTATTCGGACATACATGGACATCCCATGCTGCGCGCGCGGCACATGCGTTTTCCGATCGGCACGGCGCAGGCGGCAGCCTGGCTCGCCTGTATGGAGAAAGCCATGACGCAGGCAGGGCTCACTGGTGACATTCGCGACCAGATTTTCGACAGACTTCGCCTCACCGCCCATCACATGATCAACCAATGGGAATCAAAAGAAGAAGCGTAGGGATGAACTCCCTACGCTTTTGTCGTCAGATCGGAAGGCGCTGCTGTCGGCGCCGGCGAAGGCTTCGGCTGACTGCCCGATCCGAGGTAGACTCCCGCCACAATCATCAGCAGTGCAAGCAGGTGCACGAGCTGCAGCCTCTCTCCCAAAAACAACGCCGCAAACAACAAACTGGCCAGCGGCATCCCGTTCAAAAACACCGCCGTTCGGCTTGCTCCCAGCTGGCGAATGCCAAAATTCCACCCCAAGGACCCAAGCGCCGTAGACAGCAAGGCAGAGGCCAAGATCACCAGCCACTGGAATGGCGTGACTTTCAATCCTATATAATAGGAAGCCGGCTGGACCATCAACGCCGCAAACCAGAGAAATACGACTCCGAACAGCTGCGACAGCGCCGTAATCAACAAGACCGGCACACTGCGCACGGCCAGCTTGCGGATGAACAACCCACCCGTTACGTACATCAGCATCGAGAAACACATGATCGCATCTCCCCAGCCGTTCATATGGATACCACCATGCTGGGAAACGATCACGATCAATACGCCTGCAAAACCAACGACGATTCCCAGACCTTTTCGCCAGGACATCGCTTCTCCCAGCAACAGCATCGCCAAGAGGGCAGTCGCCAAAGGATTCAACCCGAGGATGAGCGAGGCATTTCCTGCCGAAGTATACTGCACTCCGGCGGCAAGCGTCACTTGGTGCAGAGCAATGGAGCTCGCCCCTACACCCGCCAGCAGCAACCAGTTCGCCAGCCCGATTCGCAGGCTTTTTCGATATTGATAAACAATAGGAAGCAATGCGATTCCCGCCAGTGTCATTCGGATCGCCGCCACATACAAAGGTGGGAACATCGTCAAGTATTTGACCATGACTACATTCAGTCCCCAAAGTGTCACTACGCCCGTCAGCATCAAGTACAACAAGCGCTCATTGCTCTTCATCCGACTTCCCCCATCCAAATCCTGTTTGTATTGTAGCACATTCCCTTGGCGGCTCTAGGTGAATCATTTTGATGGGAGTTATGAAAATAACTGATTAAAGAAAAATAAAAAACCCGACAACACAAGGCTGTCGGGTTTTCGGTTTGAAGCAATTAAGCTTCGATGGAAGCTACCACGCCTGCGCCTACTGTACGGCCACCTTCGCGGATCGCGAAGCGAGTACCTTGTTCCATCGCTACTGGAGCGATCAGTTCTACAGTGAACTCAGTGTTGTCGCCAGGCATTACCATTTCAACGCCTTCTGGCAGTTGGATGATGCCTGTTACGTCAGTGGTACGGAAGTAGAATTGTGGACGGTAGTTAGCAAAGAAAGGAGTGTGACGTCCGCCTTCTTCTTTGGACAGAACGTAAACTTCTGCTTTGAACTTGGTGTAAGGCTTAACGGAACCTGGTTTCGCCAAGCATTGTCCACGCTCGATGTCTTTACGGTCAACACCGCGCAAGAGAGCGCCGATGTTGTCACCAGCTTGAGCTTGATCCAGCAATTTGCGGAACATCTCAACACCAGTTACCGTTGTGTTTTTGGTTTCTTCAGCCAGACCAATGATTTCTACTTGGTCACCGACTTTAACGACACCGCGTTCTACACGGCCAGTAGCAACCGTACCGCGGCCAGTGATGGTGAATACGTCCTCTACAGGCATCAGGAACGGTTTGTCAGTTGCACGCTCAGGAGTTGGGATGTAAGAGTCAACAGCGTCCATCAGTTCGCCGATTTTCTTAGCCCATTCGCCGTTTGGATTGTCCAGAGCTTCTTTAGCAGAACCTTTGATTACTGGAGTATCGTCACCTGGGAAGTCGTATTGAGACAGCAGATCACGGATTTCCATTTCAACCAGTTCGAGCAACTCTTCATCGTCAACCATGTCGCATTTGTTCATGAATACTACGATGTAAGGTACGCCTACTTGTTTGGACAGCAGGATGTGTTCGCGAGTTTGCGGCATTGGGCCGTCAGCTGCGGATACAACCAGGATAGCGCCGTCCATTTGCGCAGCGCCGGTAATCATGTTTTTCACGTAGTCAGCGTGTCCAGGGCAGTCAACATGAGCATAGTGACGGTTATCAGTTTCGTACTCAACGTGAGCGGTGTTGATGGTGATACCACGCTCTTTTTCTTCTGGAGCAGCGTCAATTGCAGCGTAGTTCATAGCTTTTGCTTTCCCTTGTTGTGCCAATACAGTAGTGATGGCAGCAGTCAGGGTAGTTTTACCGTGGTCAACGTGACCAATGGTACCGACGTTAACGTGTGGTTTATTACGCTCAAATTTTTCTTTTGCCATGAGAGCTAAAGCCTCCTTAAATGATAAGGGTTTATAGGTTGAAGAAAGGTTTACCCTATCGCGGGTCGTCCCTTCAATATTGTAAACCTTTCCTGATTCAAGATAAAGCGGTACCTGCAATTATTCGCCTTTGGATTTCTTAACGATTTCTTCAGCGATGAATTTCGGTACTTCTTCATAGTGGTCGATCACCATGGAGTAAACGCCGCGGCCTTGGGTACGGGAACGAAGAACAGTGGAGTAACCGAACATCTCGGACAGTGGCACCATGGCACGGATCACTTGTGCGTTTGCACGAGCTTCCATCCCTTCGATGCGACCGCGGCGGGAGTTCAGGTCGCCCATGACGTCGCCCATGTACTCTTCCGGAATAGTAACTTCTACTTTCATGATTGGCTCGAGCAGTACAGCGCCACATTTTTTCGCAGCTTCTTTCAAAGCGAGAGAACCTGCCACTTTAAATGCCATCTCGGAGGAGTCGACGTCATGGTAGCTACCGTCTACGATCGTAGCTTTGATATCTACCAGCGGGAAGCCGGCGATAACACCATTTTTCATCGATTCTTCGATACCCGCTTGAACAGCAGGGATGTATTCACGCGGTACCACACCACCGACGATTTTGTTTTCGAATTGGAAGCCTTGACCTGGTTCGAGTGGAGCAAATTCCACCCAAACGTGACCGTATTGACCACGACCACCGGACTGACGAACGAATTTACCTTCCACTTTCGCTTCTTTGCGGAATGTCTCGCGGTAAGCCACTTGCGGTGCGCCCACGTTCGACTCGACTTTAAATTCGCGTCTCAGACGGTCAACGATGATCTCCAGGTGAAGCTCACCCATACCGGAGATGATGGTTTGGCCGGTTTCTTCGTCAGTGCGGGTTCTGAACGTCGGATCCTCTTCAGCCAGCTTGGACAGGCCAATACCCATCTTGTCTTGGTCTGCTTTGGATTTTGGTTCGATCGCAACAGAGATAACTGGCTCTGGGAATTCCATGGACTCCAGGATGACCGGAGCCTTCTCATCACACAGAGTATCGCCAGTTGTGGTGTCTTTCAAACCTACAGCCGCCGCAATGTCACCGGAGTAAACCGTTTGGATCTCTTCACGGTGGTTTGCGTGCATTTGCAGGATACGACCTACGCGCTCACGTTTACCTTTGGTAGAGTTGAGTACGTAAGAACCGGAGTTCAGTACGCCGGAGTATACGCGGAAGAAGGTCAGACGGCCTACGTACGGGTCAGTCATGATCTTGAATGCAAGAGCAGAGAACGGACTGTTGTCGTCAGCAGGACGCTCAACTTCGTCTTGGGTATCTGGCAGCACGCCTTTGATTGCTGGAATGTCAACTGGAGACGGCAGGTAAGATACCACGTTGTCCAACATAGGCTGAACACCTTTGTTGCGGTAAGAAGAACCGCACATTACCGGAGTCAGTTTACATTCAATCGTACCTTTGCGCAGAGCAGCACGGATTTCGTCATTGGTCAGCTCTTCGCCTTCCAGATACTTCATCGTCAGCTCTTCGTCTTGTTCCGCAGCTGCTTCAACCAATGCGAGGCGAAGCTCCTCACATCTGTCTTTCAGTTCAGCCGGGATCTCAGTAGCGTCAGCCGTTTTGCCCAAGTCATCGGTGTAAATGATTGCCTTCATTTCGATCAGGTCAACCATGCCTTTGAAATGGTCTTCCGCTCCGATTGGATACTGGATCGCTACCGGATTTGCACCCAGGCGAGATTTGATCTGCTGCAGGCACATATCGTAGTTGGCACCGATAATATCCATTTTGTTGATGTAGCACAAACGCGGTACGCCATAGCGGTCAGCCTGGCGCCATACGGTTTCGGTTTGCGGCTCAACGCCGCCTTTTGCGTCAAAAACGGTAACAGCACCGTCGAGAACGCGCAGGGAGCGCTCAACTTCTACAGTGAAGTCTACGTGTCCAGGCGTATCGATAATGTTGATTCGATAGCCTTTCCATTGAGCGGTAGTAGCAGCCGAAGTGATGGTGATACCGCGCTCTTGCTCTTGTTCCATCCAGTCCATGGTAGCCGCACCTTCGTGCACTTCACCAATTTTGTGAACGCGACCGGTGTAGAACAGAATACGCTCAGTCGTAGTCGTCTTACCAGCATCGATGTGAGCCATGATACCGATATTACGCGTATTCGGCAAAGAGAACTCGCGAGCCATTCAGTTATGCTCCTTCCATACTCGAGTTTTTGAACAAACGGGTATCCAAGACGGACACCCGATTCAATTTCCTACCAACGATAGTGAGCAAACGCTTTGTTCGCTTCAGCCATCTTGTGCGTGTCTTCACGCTTTTTCACTGCTGCACCGGTGTTGTTCGCAGCATCCATGATCTCGTTAGCCAGACGTTGTTCCATGGTTTTCTCACCGCGAGAACGGGAGTAGTTCACCAACCAACGCAGACCGAGAGTCGTGCGGCGCTCCGGTTTTACTTCGATCGGAACTTGGTAGTTCGCACCACCGACACGGCGAGCCTTTACTTCCAGTACAGGCATTACGTTTTTCAGTGCTTCTTCAAACACTTCCATCGGATTGCGGCCAGTGCGCTCCTGAATGATGTTAAATGCGTTGTAGAGGATGTTTTGAGCTACACCGCGCTTACCATCCAGCATCAAACGGTTAATCAAACGAGTAACCAGTTTGCTGCTGTGGATCGGATCAGGCAACACGTCGCGACGGGTTACAGGACCTTTACGAGGCATCGTATTCCCTCCTTCTTTTCGTTATCAATTCACGCCAAGGCTTAGGCGCTTTTTTTATTTCTTTTTCGCTGCTGCAGCTGCTTGACCTGGTTTCGGACGCTTCGTACCGTATTTGGAACGACCTTGTTTACGGTTGTTCACACCCGCAGTGTCAAGAGCACCACGAACGATATGGTAGCGTACCCCTGGCAAGTCTTTTACACGACCGCCGCGCACCAGCACGACGCTATGCTCTTGCAGGTTGTGTCCAATACCACCGATGTAAGCTGTTACCTCGATACCGTTAGTCAAACGCACACGAGCGTATTTACGCAACGCGGAGTTTGGTTTTTTCGGAGTCATGGTACCTACACGGGTGCAAACACCGCGTTTTTGAGGAGAGCTTTGGTTGGTTTGGCTTTTCTTGAAGCTGTTGTACCCTTTTTGCAGAGCTGGGGACTTCGACTTCACAACCTTTTCCTCGCGACCTTTACGTACCAATTGGTTAATTGTAGGCATGATGTTACCTCCCTTCTTAATACCCAATCTCAAGACCACAGATCCAGGTGAGTCATTTTGAGGTCAAATAGAAAGTTCTTGTCCATCTTACGCAACGTGTAAACACGGACAAAAACATCGTCAACCACTTTTTTTAATCGCGGCAGTCGCCGCTCCCACTTCGATCCCGCACGCTTTGCCTAATCGACGCATGGAATCTACATGAATGACTGGAACACCCTTCTCTTTGCAAAGGAGCTCGACTTTTTGGGTCAAACGCTTATCAGCATCCACTGCGACGTACACCGTTTCTACCTGTTCGGTTTCTACTGCTTTCATCGTTTGTTTGATACCGATCGCTAACTCCTTGGCCCGCTCGACTTTTTCATAAGACATGATGTTCATATCCTCCAAAGTACAGATGTCAGGCACACTTGAATATAATATCAGGTGGGCTTTTTGTTGTCAACTGCCCGACTACTATTTTTTCATTTGGAAAGCGCCCACGCAGATGCATGGGCGCCCTCCCTCGAACTATTCCACAGAAACGGCTTCTTGCTTCACGTTCAGCGCTTCCAGCTCTGCCTCGTAGTCCACTTGACTTGCGACTTTGATATTGCGGTAACGGGACATGCCTGTTCCGGCCGGAATCAGTTTCCCAATAATGACGTTCTCTTTCAGACCGAGCAGACGGTCCACTTTTCCTTTGATCGCCGCATCGGTAAGAACGCGGGTCGTTTCTTGGAAAGAGGCCGCTGACAGGAAGGAGTCGGTTTCCAGGGATGCTTTGGTAATCCCCAGGAGAACCGGACGGCCAACCGCCGGGCTTTTGCCTTCGAGCAATACTTTTCCGTTCGCTTGCTCAAACTCGGGGACTTCCACATAAGAGCCTGGCAAGAGATCCGTATCGCCGCTGTCGATGACGCGCAGTTTGCGCAGCATCTGGCGAATCATTACCTCGACGTGCTTGTCGTTAATTTCTACCCCTTGCATGCGGTACACTTTTTGCACCTCTTGCAGGATGTAGTTGGAAACGCCGCGCATGCCGCGAACTTTCAGCATTTCTTTCGGGTCGACAGAACCCTCGGTGAGCTCATCCCCTGCGCTCAGCTTGGTGCCGGCAGATACTTTGATGCGAGCGCCGTACGGAGCAGCGTACACTTTGCTTTCCGCTTCCCCGCGGACTTCGATCTCACGACGGTCTTTTCCTTCGCGGATGCCTGCCACTACCCCGTCGAACTCGGAGATGACGGCCTGCCCTTTTGGATTGCGCGCTTCGAAAAGCTCCTGAATCCGCGGCAAACCTTGGGTAATATCGTCTCCCGCAACCCCACCGGTATGGAACGTACGCATGGTCAGCTGGGTACCCGGCTCACCAATGGATTGGGCCGCGATAATACCGACGGCTTCCCCGACCTCCACTTCGGCTCCTGTCGCCAGGTTGCGTCCGTAGCACAGTTTGCAGACACCATGGCTGGTGCGGCAAGCAAGCACGTTGCGGATGTAGACTTCGGTAATTCCGATTTTCTCGATATACTCCGCCACTTCTTCGGAGATTTCCTCGTTGCGGCGGACGATGATTTCTTTCGTTTCAGGGTGGCGCAGCGTCTCGAAGCAAGTACGGCCAACCAGACGGTCAGACAGCTTCTCGATTTCTTCCTTGCCATCCTTGATGGCGGTCACGCGAATCCCTTTATCGGTACCGCAATCTTTTTCGCGGACGATCACGTCTTGGGCAACGTCTACGAGACGGCGGGTCAAGTAACCCGAGTCCGCTGTGCGCAGAGCCGTATCGGCGAGACCTTTCCGCGCACCGTGCGTGGAGATAAAGTATTCCAGTACGGTCAGACCTTCCCGGAAGTTGGATTTGATCGGCAGCTCGATGATTCGGCCGGATGGGTTTGCCATCAGACCGCGCATTCCAGCCAGCTGAGTAATCTGGGATACGTTACCGCGGGCACCGGAGTTCGCCATCATAAAGATCGCGTTGAACTTATCCATCGACTTCATGAGCACTTCGGTCACTTCGTCCTTGGCTTTGGACCAAATGGAAATCACGCGGTCATAGCGCTCGTCTTCGGTGATCAAACCGCGGCGGAACTGCGTCATGACAGTCGCGACCTTTTGGTCTGCTTCGTCGAGGATGTCTTTCTTTTTGCCTGGCACGGCAATGTCCGCGACGGCAATTGTGATGCCGGCTTTCGTGGAATACGTAAAGCCCAGCTCCTTGATCCTGTCGAGGATCATCGAGGACATCATCGTTCCGAAGCGGCGGAAGCACTCGGAAATGATCGTACCCAGGAAGCCTTTTTTCACAGCGTCCGAATCCGGAAGGGCCTTGATGAACTCCTTCACATTCGTACCTTTTTCAAAAATAAAGAACTCATCCGGAACCTTGTCTTGCAGATTCGACTTGGTCGGTACATTAATAAACGGCAGCTCTGGCGGGAAGATCTCGTTGAAAATCACTTTCCCTACGGTCGTCACGAGGAGCGCGTTCTGTTGGCGTTCTGTGAAGCTCGTTTTGTTCAGGCTCTTCGTAGGCAGCGCGATACGCGTATGCAAGCTGATGTAGCCTTGCTGGTACGCTGCGATCGCATCGTGCGGCTCGCGGTAGATGCTTCCTTCGCCTCTGTCGCCTTCGCGTTCCAGCGTGAGGTAGTAAGAACCGAGCACCATGTCCTGGGATGGCGTTACTACCGGCTTGCCGTCTTTCGGGTTCAAGATGTTTTGCGCTGCCAGCATGAGGATACGCGCTTCTGCTTGCGCCTCAGCGGACAACGGAACGTGCACAGCCATTTGGTCCCCGTCAAAGTCCGCATTGTAGGCGGTACATACGAGCGGGTGCAGACGGATCGCACGGCCTTCTACCAGCGTCGGTTCAAACGCCTGGATACCCAGACGGTGCAAGGTGGGGGCGCGGTTCAACAGAACGGGATGCTCGCGAATCACGTCTTCGAGAACGTCCCACACTTCCGGCTGGACGCGTTCTACCTTGCGCTTGGCGCTCTTGATGTTGTGAGCGAGGCCTTTTGCCACCAGCTCTTTCATCACGAACGGCTTGAACAGCTCCAGCGCCATTTCTTTTGGCAAACCGCACTGATACATCTTCAGGTTTGGTCCTACTACGATAACAGAACGGCCGGAGTAGTCAACGCGCTTACCGAGCAGGTTTTGACGGAAACGTCCCTGTTTCCCTTTCAGCATGTGGCTGAGGGATTTCAGCGGACGGTTCCCCGGTCCAGTCACCGGACGGCCGCGGCGGCCGTTGTCGATGAGCGCGTCTATTGCTTCCTGCAGCATCCGTTTTTCGTTTTGCACAATGATGTCAGGAGCACCCAGCTCAAGCAGGCGCTTCAGACGGTTGTTCCGGTTGATGACACGGCGGTACAGATCGTTCAGGTCGGAGGTAGCGAAGCGGCCGCCATCCAATTGAACCATGGGACGAAGCTCAGGCGGGATCACCGGCAGCACATCCAGAACCATCCAGTCCGGGTGGTTTCCGGAGTTGCGGAATGCCTCGAGAACTTCCAGGCGCTTGATCGCACGGTTGCGACGCTGTCCTTGTGCCGTTTTCAGATCTTCCTTCAACGCCTCCACGTCTTTATCCAGATCGATCTCTGCGAGCAGGCGCTTGATCGCTTCCGCACCCATCATCGCTTGGAAAGAGTGGCCGTATTTTTCCCGATAGTTGCGGTACTCTTTTTCCGAGAGCAGCTGCTTTTTATCGAGCGGAGTATCGCCTGGGTCGGTTACGACATAAGAAGCAAAGTAAATGACTTCTTCCAGGGAACGAGGGGACATGTCGAGAACCAAACCCATGCGGCTTGGAATCCCTTTGAAATACCAGATGTGAGAAACTGGGGCAGCCAGTTCAATATGCCCCATGCGCTCACGACGCACTTTGGCGCGGGTCACTTCCACGCCGCAACGATCGCACACGACCCCTTTATAACGAACACGCTTGTATTTTCCGCAATGGCACTCCCAGTCTTTGGTCGGTCCAAAGATGCGTTCACAGAACAAGCCGTCTTTTTCCGGTTTCAGCGTACGGTAGTTGATCGTCTCCGGCTTTTTGACTTCCCCGAAAGACCACGAACGGATCTTGTCGGGGGAAGCCAAGCCGATCTTCATGTATTCAAAGTTGTTCACGTCTATCACAGGGCGTTACCTCCCTTTGTACCGGAATCTTACTCGTCGTTCAAGCTTCCGCCTTCGAGTACGAGGTTCAGTTTTTCACCGCTGCCCTCATCCTCGTCCTCCATTTCACGCATTTCAATCTCTCGCTCGTCACCAGACAGGATCTTCACGTCCATCCCCAAGCTTTGCAGTTCCTTGATCAATACTTTAAACGACTCGGGAACGCCCGGTTCCGGAACGTTTTCGCCTTTGACGATCGCTTCGTACGTCTTCACGCGACCCACGACGTCATCGGATTTGACGGTCAGGATTTCTTGCAAGGTGTAGGCTGCACCGTATGCTTCCAGTGCCCAAACCTCCATCTCTCCGAAACGCTGTCCGCCAAATTGAGCTTTACCGCCCAGTGGCTGCTGGGTAACGAGAGAGTATGGTCCCGTAGAACGGGCGTGGATTTTGTCGTCCACCAAGTGAGCCAGCTTCAGCATGTATACACAACCGACCGTTACGCGGCGATCGAACGACTCGCCCGTACGTCCATCGTACAGGATCGTTTTTCCGTCGCGGTCGAGGCCGGCTTCTTCCAACGTCTCGAAAACTTCCGCCTGACGTGCACCGTCAAATACCGGCGTCGCTACGTGGATACCCAAGATTTTGGCTGCCATACCCAGGTGAGTCTCGAGTACCTGGCCGATGTTCATCCGAGAAGGCACGCCCAGCGGGTTGAGTACGATCTCTACCGGAGAACCGTCTGGCAAAAACGGCATGTCTTCCTCAGGCATGATGCGGGCAATAACCCCTTTGTTACCGTGGCGGCCGGCCATTTTGTCACCCACGGAGATTTTCCGTTTTTGGGCGATGTAGACGCGCACCAGCTGGTTTACGCCAGGAGGCAGCTCGTCGCCGTTCTCGCGGGTAAATACTTTCACGTCTACGATGATACCGGAACCGCCGTGCGGCACGCGCAGGGATGTATCGCGCACTTCACGCGCCTTTTCACCGAAGATCGCGTGCAGGAGTCGTTCTTCTGCCGTCAGCTCGGTCACCCCTTTTGGCGTAACCTTACCTACGAGAATGTCGCCGTCCTGAATTTCCGCACCCACGCGGATGATCCCGCGTTCGTCCAGGTTTTTCAGCGCGTCTTCCCCTACGTTCGGGATGTCGCGGGTGATTTCTTCCGGACCGAGCTTGGTGTCGCGAGCTTCAGACTCGTATTCTTCGATATGGATAGACGTATAAACGTCATCTTTCACCAGTTTTTCAGAGAGCAGAATCGCGTCTTCGTAGTTGTACCCTTCCCACGTCATAAACGCGACGATCACGTTGCGGCCGAGAGCCAATTCACCTTTTTCGGTGGATGGGCCATCCCCAATGATATCGCTTTTTTCAATCCAGTCGCCACGCTGCACGATCGGGCGCTGGTTGATGCACGTACCTTGGTTGGAACGAATAAATTTGTGCATTTTATACTTGTCGATGTCTCCGGCCACTTTCTTGCCGTCGATTTCCTTGTAACGGCGAATCCAGATCTCGCGGGCAGTCACGCGTTCTACTTGCCCTGGATGCTTGGCTACGATCGCTACCCCGGAATCCTGTGCTGCTTTGTGCTCCATGCCGGTACCGACGAACGGCGCCTGCGGAATCAAAAGCGGAACGGCCTGCCGCTGCATGTTGGAACCCATCAGTGCGCGGTTGGCGTCATCGTTTTCCAGGAACGGAATCAGAGCAGTCGCGACAGACACAACCTGCTTCGGCGATACGTCCATGAAGTCGACCTTGTCACGCGGCACGCTCAGGATCTCACCCCTGCGCCGGCAAATCACCATGTCGTTGACAAAGCGTCCATCTTTGTCGAGCGGCTGGTTCGCCTGCGCCACGTTGAACACGTCTTCTTCGTCCGCTGTCAGGTAGACGATGTCGGTCAAAACGAAACCGGTCTCCGGGTCTACCTTCCGACGAGGCGTTTCGATGAAGCCGTAGTCGTTGATGCGTGCAAAAGACGACAGGGAGTTGATCAAACCGATGTTCGGACCCTCTGGCGTTTCAATTGGACACATCCGACCGTAGTGGGAATGGTGAACGTCGCGCACTTCAAAACCGGCGCGCTCGCGAGTCAAACCACCGGGTCCGAGTGCGGAGAGACGGCGTTTGTGCGTCAGCTCGGCAAGCGGGTTGGTTTGGTCCATGAACTGCGACAGCTGCGAGCTGCCGAAGAACTCCTTCAGCGATGCGATCACGGGCCGGATGTTGATCAGCGCTTGCGGCGTGATCTGGTTCTGATCCTGAATGGACATGCGCTCGCGAACCACGCGCTCCATCCGGGACAGCCCGATGCGGAACTGGTTCTGCAAGAGCTCGCCCACGGAACGCAGACGACGGTTGCCCAAATGGTCAATATCGTCCGTGGAACCTACGCCATGCAACAGGTTCATGAAGTAGTTGATCGCCGCAACGATATCGGAAGGCGTAATATGCTTGAACGATTTATCTACATTTCCGTTTCCGATGACTTTGATGATCTTCCCATCTTCAATCGGAGAGAAAATATTGATGGATTGCAGATGAATCGCTTCATCTTCCAAAACGCCGCCATGCGTACGAACGTCAAAAGAGTTGACGTTTCCTTCCAGTGCAGGCAAGATGCGATCCAATACGCGGCGGTCGATCATTTGGCCAGCTTCGGCAAAGATCTCGCCCGTGTGGGTATCTACCAATGTTTCTGCCAGACGCTGATTGTACAGACGGTTTTTCAGATGAAGCTTCTTGTTCATTTTGTAACGGCCAACAGAAGCGAGGTCATAACGCTTTGGATCGAAGAAGCGAGAGATCAACAGGCTCTTCGCATTTTCGACTGTCGGCGGCTCGCCTGGACGAAGGCGCTCGTAAATTTCGATCAGCGCTTTCTCCGTGGAATCGGTATTGTCTTTTTCCAGCGTGTTCTTGATGTACTCATCTTCACCCAGCAGGTTGAGGATCTCGATGTCAGAACCAAAGCCCAGCGCACGCAAAAGGACCGTTACCGGGATTTTACGCGTACGGTCGATGCGGACATAGATGACGTCTTTCGCGTCGGTCTCCAACTCCAGCCACGCCCCGCGGTTCGGGATCACTGTTGCTGTAAACATCTGCTTGCCGTTTTTGTCCACTTTGGTGTTGTAATATACACTGGGGGAACGAACAAGCTGGCTGACAATGACACGCTCAGCTCCGTTAATAATGAAGGTTCCCGTTTCGGTCATGAGCTGGAAATCCCCCATGAAGACTTCTTGTTCCTTCACTTCTCCCGTCTCTTTGTTCAACAAACGTACCTTCACACGCAGAGGCGCCGCATAGGTGACGTCACGTTCTTTCGACTCGTCAACATCGTACTTTGGCTCTCCCAGGCTGTAGTCGATAAACTCCAGCACGAGATTGCCCGTGAAGTCCTGAATCGGCGAAATGTCCTGGAACATCTCGCGCAGCCCCTCATCAAGGAACCATTGGTAGGACTTTTGCTGAATCTCGATGAGATTTGGAAGGCCCAGCACTTCGTGAATACGTGAATACGTACGACGCTGGCGGTGTCGGCCACTTTGAATCACTTTACCTGCCAACTTATTCACCCCTCAGGTTGTGTTTTCACACATAGAAACTTGGCATTCGGCCACTTCAGAGCGTAGACGAATGCCTCGAAAATAAAAATGGGTTAAATCAGTGCTACCATTTTTAACCCAGAGAAACTCTATTTTAAAAGAATTCCCATGTTTTTACTCGAACATTCCTCCTGTGGAAAAAAGAAGAAAATGCTTGACAGACAGGGAATCGCTGAAAAATAGACAATTATCCCATATTGACATTTTACAATTCTACCACAATGAAATATTCGCGTCAAGAAAAGTTTTCTAAGATTTTTTTCTCGACTATTTCACTGCCCGGAAGATGAAGTACCCTTTTGATCGGTCGACCTCTTCCACTTCCCGGTAGGTTTCCTGCAGCTTCTTCAAAGCGGACGGCGCTCCCTGCTTCTTCTGGATGACCACCCACAGCTCTCCGCCCTCCTCCAGCAGCTCATGCCCTTCCGTAAAAATGCGGTGGACAATCTCCTTGCCTGCCCGAATCGGGGGATTGGTCAATATGACATCAAAGGTTTCGCCTTGTACGTCGCTGTACACATCGCTGACCCGGATATCGACATTGCGGATGCCGTTTCCTTCAGCGTTGCGGCGAGCCAGCTGGACCGCGCGTTCGTTCACGTCGATCATTGTCACCCGGCCCTGTGAAGCGAGCCTGGCAGCAGTCAAGCCGATGGGACCATACCCGCAACCCACATCGAGCACGCGCGCATGGGGAGCTACTTTCATATTTTCGATGAGCAACACACTGCCGAAATCGATTCGGTCGCGGGAAAAAACACCGGCATCCGTATAAAAGCGCAGCTCACATCCGCGGAGTACAAAAGAAATTTGCTGTTCGTCATGCGCAGCACTCGGTCGATTGGTGTAGTAGTGATCTGACACGCGCGTGATCCACCTTTCCTCATCGGTACAAAAAGCGTGGGCTGGAACCCTCTCGCCCACACAGCGAAGCCCTACAGAAAAACCCCCTGCCGCAGGCAAGGGGATTTCCATGAGGAAGCTAACTTACTTTACTTCTACTTGTGCGCCAGCTTCTTCGAGTTTCGCTTTGACAGCTTCTGCTTCTTCTTTGGAAACGCCCTCTTTGATTGCTTTTGGAGCGTTGTCTACCAGGTCTTTTGCTTCTTTCAGACCCAGACCAGTCAGCTCGCGAACCACTTTGATTACGTTAATTTTGGAAGCGCCGCTGCTTACCAGGTTTACAGTGAATTCAGTTTGCTCAGCAGCAACTTCAGTAGCGGCGCCAGCAACTACAGCTACCGGAGCAGCAGCAGTTACGCCGAATTCTTCTTCGATTGCTTTTACCAGGTCGTTCAGTTCGAGAACGGACATGCCTTTAATGGCTTCCAAGATTTGCTCTTTAGACATTTTGAAATCCTCCCATTCAAGGAAAAGTTTTTGTTGTTGCTAGCCGATCAAGCACTTATGCGCCTTGACCTTCTTTTTGTTCTGCCACTGCTTTGACTGCCAATGCAACGTTGCGAATCGGAGCTTGCAGGACGGAGAGAAGCATGGAAAGGAGACCTTCGCGGGATGGCAAGGATGCCAGCGCTTGAATTTGATCAGCACCAACAACTTTCCCTTCGATGACGCCGCCTTTGATTTCCAGCTTTTCGTTTTTCTTCGCGAATTCGGCAATGATCTTCGCTGGAGCGATCACATCGTCATTGGAGAACGCCAGGGCGTTCGGGCCAGTCAGATATTGATCCAGTTCAGACATGCCTTCTTTCGCAGTAGCCAGGCGAGTCAGGGAGTTTTTCAACACCTGGAACTCAACACCTGCTTCACGCAATTGTTTGCGCAGCTCGGTAACTTGGGCTACAGTCAGACCGCGGTAGTCAGCCACCACTGTGGTTTGGCTTTCACGCAGCTTGCCAGCGATTTCGTTGATCGCTTGCACTTTTTCTTCACGAATAACGGTTGGACGAATTTCTGCCATTGTTTACACCTCCCGTGCTCTATCCTAGAAAATGAAAAATGCCCTCGCAGACATCCGAGGGCATAGTGCTCTATATCGTCAAAGGAAAGCTTCCGTTCCTTTTCGTATATGACACGCCTCGGAGGGATATTAAGCATCGCTCTTGCAAGCTTTGCACCTTCTGTCTACGGCATATTCTTTTTCATCAACAGGCACTATCGTATCAACTTCCCAAGAGGAAGTCAAGTGTCATTATTTCACAGCAATGCGTACCCCAGGGCCCATCGTGGAGCTCAGTGTTACATTTTTCATGTAAATGCCTTTTGCTGCTGCCGGTTTCGCACGGTTCAATGCTTCAGTCAGCGTTGCCAGGTTGTCAGCCAGCTTCTCGCCATCGAAGGATGCTTTTCCGATCGGAGCGTGGATGTTCCCTGCTTTGTCAACGCGGTACTCAATTTTACCAGCTTTGATTTCGTTAACCGCTTTGGTTACATCAAATGTAACGGTACCGGTTTTCGGGTTTGGCATGAGGCCTTTTGGACCGAGTACACGACCCAATTTCCCTACTTCACCCATCATATCAGGAGTAGCTACTACGACGTCAAAGTCGAACCAGCCACCTTGGATTTTTGCGATCATGTCTGCATCGCCCACGAAATCTGCGCCTGCTGCTTCTGCCTCTTTCGCTTTTTCGCCTTTTGCGAATACCAGAACACGTTGAACTTTACCAGTACCATGCGGCAGTACAACTGCGCCACGGATTTGTTGGTCAGCACGCTTAGGGTCTACACCTAGGTGGAATGCTGCTTCAACCGTCTCGTCGAATTTAGCGGTCGCTGCTTTTTTTACCAGCTCGATCGCTTCTGCGACTTCGTACACTTTGTTTTTATCAACGAGCTTTACAGCCTCTTGATATTTCTTACCTTTTTTAGCCATTAGTTAAATCTCCCTTCAATGTGGTCGTAGCGGTTAATCCTCCCACAGACAAGGGGCACAACGTCTGTGCCCCTTTGCACCAAGACAATTAGTCTTCGATCACGATACCCATAGAACGAGCGGTACCTTCTACCATGCGCATAGCCGCTTCCACGGATGCAGCATTCAGGTCAGGACGTTTCAGTTCTGCGATTTCACGAACTTTGTCGCGTTTCAGCGTAGCAACCTTTGTTTTGTTTGGTACGCCGGAACCGGACTCGATGCCAGCAGCTTTTTTCAGGAGAACAGCAGCTGGTGGAGTCTTCGTGATGAAAGTGAAAGAACGGTCTTCAAATACGGTGATTTCCACCGGAATGATCATACCTGCTTCGCTTTCAGTGCGAGCGTTGAATTCTTTACAAAATCCCATGATGTTCACACCAGCTTGACCGAGAGCCGGACCTACTGGAGGCGCAGGGTTTGCTTTACCTGCTGGGATCTGTAATTTGATTACGCGGATAACCTTCTTAGCCACGTAAGACACCTCCTTACTTCACATGTGGTTATTGACGGGGGAATGCCCCCTCCCACTGTTTGGTGAAAGCCTCGCAAAAGACTTCCGATCTATAGTGAGAGTGCAAGAAACCCCAAAAATTGTGGTGGGATTGTAAAAACAAAATGAAATGTATCACATCAGGCGATACTTTTCAAGTTGAATCCTAATCCAATTTCTGAACTTGAGTAAAGTCTAGCTCTACCGGTGTTTCGCGACCGAAGATGTCCACCAACACGCGGACCTTCTGTCTGTCCGGGTGAATCTCGATAATCTCCCCGGTGCGCTTGGAAAACGGACCATCTGTGACGCGCACCATATCGCGGGGAGCAAAATCGACTCTGATCTTGGGAATCTCGATCCCCATTTGCTTAAGGATCTTATCGGCCTCTTCAGGACGCAGCGCTGTCGGCTTGGAACCGGCGCCCGTGGATCCGACAAAGCCGGTAACCCCAGGAGTGTTGCGCACGACATACCAAGAGTCGTCCGTCATCACCATTTCAACAAGGACATATCCGGGAAACACTTTTTTCGTGACGGTGCGCTTTTTGCCGTCCTTGGTCTCCACCTCTTCTTCAGTGGGGACAAGAACGCGAAAGATCTTGTCTTCCATGCCCATCGACTCGACGCGCTTCTCCAGATTGGTTTTAACCTTGTTTTCGTAACCTGAGTACGTATGAACGACATACCATGCTTTTTCCATATCCACCAGGACGATAACCGTCCGTCCCTCCTAAGACTTGCAAAATTACGTTCCTAGAATCAAATCGATCACGCGCGAGATACCCAAATCAACGACGAAGAAGAATATCGCGAAAACGATAACCGTAACCAAAACGATCAACGTATAGGTCATCAGTTCCTTACGGTTCGGCCAACGAACTTTCTTCAGTTCGGACATTACGTCGCCAAAAAATCCACCGGTTCGGCGAAAACCGGCTCCGATTCGTGCTAAAAAACCCACTTTGCCACCCCCAGACTTCGTCGCGTCAACCATTACTTCGTCTCGCGATGAAGGGTTTGCTTCTTGTCACGGGAGCAATACTTTTTCAGTTCAACACGTTCAGTAGTGGTGCGTTTGTTCTTGGTGGAGATATAGTTACGCTCGCCACACTCAGTGCACGCCAACGTGATGTTTACTCGCATTTATTGCCACCTCCATCTCATTTCAAACCTGCTATTCATTGAAAGCAACCCGATGATAAACAGTACGGGAAAACCGCTACTTTTTCCTGACCATTTCACCAAAGCAACCATAGAACAAGAGAGATAAGAGTCTATGGCTACCCAAACAAATTTATCACACCCAAAAACTCATGTCAATAAAACGGCTTGACAACAGGGAAACATTTTGTTCCATCAAACATCCGGTTTTTCCCTTGGCGGTTGATCGATGTACGCTCTGATCTTTCTTGGCGTGAAACAAAAGAGAGATTCTCTGTCGTTACAGATGAATCTCTCTCCCTTCGAGATAACGCTCCAGCTTGCGCTTGACGCGCTGCAGGGCGTTGTCGATCGATTTGACATGCCGCTTCAGCTCGACCGCGATCTGCTGGTACGATCTCCCGTCCAAATAGAGCATCAGTACCTGCCGCTCCAGATCGCTCAAGATTTCACTCATTTTCCCTTCGATATCATCAAACTCTTCGCGATTGATAAACAACTCCTCGGGGTCCGTGACCTTGGTGCCCGAAATCACATCGAGCAGGGTGCGGTCCGAATCCTCATCGTAGATTGGCTTATCCAGTGACACGTAAGAGTTGAGAGGGATATGTTTTTGCCTCGTCGCCGTCTTGATGGCGGTAATGATCTGGCGCGTGATGCACAATTCGGCAAAGGCCTTGAAAGAAGTGAGCTTGTCCCCTCGGAAGTCGCGAATAGACTTGTACAGGCCAATCATGCCTTCCTGCACGATATCTTCGCGGTCAGCCCCAATAAGAAAATAGGATCTTGCTTTGGCGCGCACGAAGTTTTTGTACTTGTTGATCAGGTACTCCAGTGCTTCGGCATCAGTATCGCGAACCAGGTCGACTACTTCTTCGTCGGTCATCAGTTCATATTGGGCATGCATTAGCTCCTTGAGGTCAACGCTCACAAATGATCCCTCCGCCAACCGGTTTCTCTATAGATAGCGTTATTATACATGTGCCGTAAAAAAGCGTCAACCAAATCCAAGTTATTCCCTTCTCCATTTTTCGAATATTTTCGCTATTTCCTCGTTCAACGGAATGCGTTTGGAGAAGCGTTCTTCCCTGGTCTTGTCCACTTCCTGTTTGATTTCTTTTCCTGCAATCTCCATGTCAAGCAACAACTCCCGCGCCGATTTCCGCAGGGCCCCCTGGCCGAAAATGACGCGCTGGGAAGTGTAGTCGGAAGTGGCTACGTAGATTTGACGGTTTTTTTGTTGAAATTCGGAGACGAGCTGCTCGATTTTTTCGTCAGCTGTCTCCTTTTTCTTTGTAAAATAGACGTCCACCCGTGAATCCTCGATTTGACGCCCACTTCCCGGCACATTGTAGGCATCGAACACGATGATGACCTTCATGCCGGTGAAGCTCTGGTATTCTGCCATTTGGGAAACCAACAGATCACGAGCCTCGTCCATGCGCTCCTGCTCCTTTAAAAGACGCAGGTCCGGCCAGGCACCGATGATATTGTAGCCATCTACGATCAACAGCTGCTTGGCTTTCTTTTTGGCCATGTTTATTTCACCCGCATCGGCAGTGGGCTCCTGGAACGATAGACCTCATACATCAAGAGCGCAGCGGCCACGGAAGCATTGAGCGAGGTGACATTGCCCGCCATCGGGAGGCTGTACAGAAAGTCGCAGTTTTCTCTTACCAGCCGGCTGATGCCTTTGCCCTCGCTTCCGATCACGATCGCGAGCGGCATGGTGAAATCGCCCTGGCGGAAATCTTGCTCGGCGCTTGCGTCCGTGCCTGCGATCCAGACCCCGCGCTCTTTCAGCTCCTCTATGGTCCGTACGAGGTTCGTGACCCGCGCGACAGGCACATAGTTGATCGCGCCGGCCGACGCCTTGGCTACCGTGGCTGTCAGACTCACGGAGCGCCGCTTCGGAATGATGACCCCGTGTGCGCCGGACGCATCAGCCGTCCGCAGGATGGACCCGAGATTGTGCGGATCCTCCAGCTCGTCCAGCAGAAGAATGAACGGCGGCTGGTTACTCTCCTCCGCCCGCTTCAAAATATCTTCTATTTCTACGTAATCGTACGCAGCGACAGAGGCCACGACACCCTGATGATTATCTGTGGAAACAAGCTGATCCAGCTTTTTGCGATTGGCTGTAGTCACGATGACTCCCTGATCCTTCGCCAGGGCAAATACCGGGGCCATCAGGTTTTTGTTCGTTCCCTCCGCAATCCATATCTTGTTGATCGTACGCCCGGAACGCAGCGCTTCGATCACCGGGTTTTTCCCGACAATCCACTCTTCACTCATCATCGTTTATTCTCCTTCCACAATCGCAAAAGCCTGCTGCATGATCTCAGCGATCCGCTCTTCTTTTCCGTTCAGATACAGGTAGCCGATGAGCGCTTCAAAAGCCGTCGCATGCCGATAGTCAATGATATCCGCATTTTTGGCAGTCGAGCCTGACTTGGCGTTCCTGCCCCGCTTCACCACGCTCACCTCATCCTCCGGAAGCGTGGGCAAGAGGGTCAGCAAAATGTTGGCCTGCGCCTTGGCGGAAACGTAACGGTTGGCTGCCTTGTGGAGCTGGTTTGGTTTAACCAGCCCCTTGGCAATCAAGTGATACCTCACACAGTGGGCATAGGTGGCATCACCGAGAAACGCCAAGACCAGCGGACTCGTCTGGTTGGGATCCCGGGTCAGTTCTTCTCTTTGCATTTCGTCTCTTCGGCCCCTTATTTTCGGCGCCAGCGAACACCCTGCGGAGTGTCTTCCAGCACGATTCCTTTTGCAGCAAGCAGGTCGCGAATTTCGTCCGAACGCGCAAAGTTGCGTGCTTTGCGGGCTTCTGTCCGTTCCTCGATCAGCGCGTCAATCTCGCTGTCCAGCAGTTCCTCTTCCTGCTCGAGCATCAGTCCGAGCACGCCCGTCAGCTCCACAAGCAGATCTGTGTACGCCTGAATTTCCTTCGCGCCCACGTTTTCATGACGCATGTACAGGTTGGCTTCCTTGACCACGTCAAACAGAACCGTAATGGCATTGGCCGTATTGAGGTCATCGTCCATTTCGACGATGAATTTCTCCCGCAGCTCGCCGATGATCCGTGCCTGCTCTGCCGCCTGGCCATTCGGCTCCTCCGCGCGGGACGCCTCCAGCCGGTACTGCAGATTGTTGTACGCCGTCTTGATTCGCTCCAGGCCGCCTGCCGCCTGCTCCAGCAGGTCCTCGCTGAAGTTGATCGGGTGGCGGTAATGACCCTGCAGCATGAAAAAGCGAATCAGCTGCCCGTCGAATTGTTTGATCAAATCGCGCGCCAGCAGGAAGTTGCCCAGCGATTTGGACATTTTTTCATTGTTGATGTTGATCATTCCGTTATGCAGCCAATAGCGGGCGAATACCTTGCCCGTAAAACATTCAGACTGGGCAATCTCATTTTCGTGGTGAGGGAACACCAAGTCTGTGCCGCCGGCATGAATGTCGATTTCTTCTCCGAGGAACTTGAGCGCCATCGCCGAGCATTCGATATGCCAGCCGGGACGGCCTTCTCCCCACGGACTGCTCCAAGCGACTTCTCCCGGCTTGGCTGCCTTCCACAGGGCAAAATCGAGCGGATGCTCCTTTTTCTCGTTGATTTCCACGCGCGCTCCCGCTTGCAAATCATCCAGCGGCTGATGGGACAGCTTCCCGTACTCGCTGAAGCGACCCGTGCGGAAGTAGACGTCTCCTTCGCTTTCGTACGCGAACCCTTTTTCCATCAACCCTTGCACAAAATCGATGATTTCCGGGATCGTCTGCATCACGCGCGGCTGGATGTCAGGAGGCAGCACATTCAGAGACCGCAAGTCTTCGTTAAAGGCAACGGTGTAACGGTCAGCAACCTCCTTGACCGTCGTTCCTTCCTCATTCGCCACCCGAATCAGCTTGTCGTCCACGTCCGTGATGTTTTGCACGAACGTCACCTGATACCCGCGATATTGCAAGTAACGGCGCAGTGTGTCGAATACAATGGCGGGACGAGAGTTGCCGATGTGGATGTAGTTGTACACCGTAGGACCGCAGACGTACATTTTCACCTTGCCCGGCTCCAATGGGACGAACGGTTCCTTTCGCCGCGTCAGTGTATTAGTCAACTGAATGCTCATGTTTCTTTTTATCCTCCCTCCAATGTTCCAATTCCTTGCGCAAGTGATCGATTTCCCGTTGCATTTGGCGAATCGTATCGGCTACAGGGTCCGGCAGATTGACATGATCCAAGTCGTGCTTGATGCGTTTGCCGTCCTGAATGACGATCCGCGCCTTGATTCCGACCACGGTGGAGTTCGGCGGCACTTCCTGCAGCACGACCGCACCTGCCCCTATCTTTGAATTATCGCCAATCTTGAAGGAACCCAACACTTTTGCTCCTGTGGCAATAATGACATCATTGCCGACGGTGGGGTGGCGCTTCCCTTTTTCCTTCCCGGTCCCCCCCAAGGTAACACCCTGGTAAATGGTGACATTGTCGCCGATCTCGCACGTCTCGCCGATGACGACGCCCATTCCATGATCGATAAACAGTCCCTTGCCGATTTGCGCGCCCGGATGGATCTCAATCCCTGTAAAAAACCGGAACATTTGAGAAACGGCCCGCGCCAGTGTACACCATTTCGCCTTCCACAGCCTGTGGGCAATCCGGTGCCCCCATATTGCGTGCAAACCGGAATAGCTCATGACAACCTCCAAAGTGCTGCGCGCAGCCGGGTCTTGTTCAAATACGACTCGAATGTCATCTTTTATTTGTGCAAACATGGGGTGGCACCTCCTGCCTATTTTCCTTCAAGAAATAAAAAACGTCCCTGCCCCTCCATAAGGAAGGGACAGAGACGGCTTTTACCGTGGTTCCACTCTGCTTCCGACCGCTCTGCCTCGACTATACCTGCCGACAAAGCGATCTCGCTCGTAAGCCCGATAACGGCTGGCTGCCGATTCACCTACTGATGCCGCCCTCACGCGACATGTTCAGCTCATTGCTCACAGGGGCATTTCCGGACGTGACTCACCGGGTGGCTCTCACCTTTCCACCCTCTCTGTAGGCTGTCTTGCGCCATACTTCTCCTGATCTTCGCATTCATTTTATGGAATCGACCGAGCTTGCTACTTCCCGTTCGCTATCACCTGGTTGGTTCGAGCCAGCACTTTTTCCCGGCCCAGCAAATACAGCGTCTCCGCGAGGTCGCGTCCATGCGCCTGTCCGGTAGCCGCCACGCGAACCGGCATGAACAGCGCCTTGCCCTTTTGGCCTGTTTCCTTTTGCACTTCTTTCAATGTGGCTTTGATAATATCCACATTATATTCCTCTTTCGCGGATAGGTGTTTGTAAAAGGATTCCAGTACCTGCGGCAGTTGCGGCTCTTTCAAAACCAGCGTCGCTTCTTCATCGTACACCACTTCATCGAGGAAGAAAAGAGCCGCGAGTGGAACGATTTGCGCACAGTACGACATTTGCTCCTGATACAGCGCGACGATGCTGCGGACCCAATCCCGCTTGGCATCGGACAAGTTCTCTTCGATGAAGCCCGCTTTTTGCAAATGCGGCACGCACATCTCCGTGATCAAATCCAATGGCTGACGCTTCAAGTAAAAGTTGTTCATCCAGTTCATCTTGGTCGCATCGAATACGGCCGGAGACTTGTTTACACGGTCCATCGAGAACAGCTTGATGAGATCTTCCATGAGGAAAATCTCTTCTTCGCCGCCCGGAGACCAGCCCAACAGCACGAGGAAGTTCACGATCGCTTCCGGCAAGAAGCCAAGGTCGCGGTACTGCTCAATGAACTGGAGAATGCTTTCGTCGCGCTTGGACATCTTTTTGCCTTCCTGGTTCAAAATCAGAGCCAAGTGGGCGAATTGCGGAGGCTCCCAGCCGAACGCCTCGTAAATCATCAGCTGGCGCGGCGTATTGGACAAATGCTCTTCCCCGCGAATGACGTGGCTGATTTTCATCAAGTAGTCGTCGATCACGACCGCGAAGTTGTACGTTGGAATTCCATCCGGACGGCAAATCACGAAATCGCCCATCTCGTTGGAATGGAAGGTCACGTGTCCGCGAATCAGGTCGTCCACCACGTACTCCCGGTCGTCCTGCACCAGGAAATGGATCGATGGCACACGGCCTTCCGCTTCGAACTGAGCGCGCTGCTCATCGGTCACGTGACGATGCTTTTCCAGAATGCGCGGCGTCTCTCCGCGAGCGAGCTGCTCCTCGCGCTCTGCATCCAGCTCTTCTTTGGTCGCATAGCAATAGTACGCCTTGCCTTCCGCGAGCAGCTGGTCGATATATGTACGGTAGATATCCAGACGTTCCATTTGGCGATAAGGCCCATAAGGACCGCCGATGTCTGTACCCTCTTCCCATTTCACCCCGAGCCATTTCAGGTTTTTCATTTGCTCTTCGTCAGCATTTTCCTTGTTGCGCGTTTGGTCCGTATCTTCAATCCGAACGATGAACGTACCTCCGAGATGTTTGGCAAACAGGTAGTTGAAAAGCGCTGTACGAGCGCCGCCGATATGTAAATGCCCCGTAGGACTTGGAGCATATCGCGTGCGGATTTCTTTCGCCATGGGTAGCACCATCCTTATGAATGTAAACGAAAAAATGTTTCTAATGCCTTATGTTACACTTTGCCCCTCTACTTGACAAGCAAGCAGACAGCCTGCGCGGCGATTCCTTCGCCGCGTCCGACAAAGCCCAGCTTTTCCGTCGTCGTCGCCTTCACGTTGACCTGCGACAGATCGTCAGCATCCAACACCCGGGCAATCAATTCTCGCATTTGCGAAATGTACGGGGCCATCTTGGGAGCCTGGGCGATGATCGTCGCATCTACATTTCCCAGCCGGTATCCTCGCTCTCGGACCAGTTCCCATACGTGCTGCAGCAGCTTTACGCTGTCCGCATCCTTGAACGCTGGACCCGTGTCGGGAAAATGTCTGCCGATGTCCCCTTCTCCGATCGCTCCCAGGATCGCATCGCTGATCGCATGCAACAGCACATCGGCATCCGAGTGCCCCAGCAAGCCTTTCTCGTAGGGGATGGTGACGCCGCCGACAATACATGGACGCCCCTCCACCAACTGATGCACATCAAACCCTTGTCCAATCCGCATGAACTACTCTCCCCTTCGTTTGCGCAAGATCTCCTCGCCCAGCCATAAATCGTCAGGGGTCGTGATCTTGATATTCTCATAGCTTCCTTGCATCACAGTCACGGGATGACCCAGCCACTCTACCAGCATGGCGTCGTCCGTGCCCATCCTGCCTGATTCCACTGCCGCCTGATGCGCCTCTCGCAGCAAAGACATACGAAAAGCTTGCGGGGTTTGCACAGCCCACAAGCTTTCACGCGCCGGGGTCGACTCGACAGTCCCAGTCGCCCCCACCACTTTAATCGTATCCTTGACTGGCACAGCCATAATCGTCGCCTGATCCTGTCGAACCTTTCGGATCATGGAGCTGATCTGTTGGCGAGTAACAAAAGGACGGGCGGCATCGTGGACAAGTACGTATGAACAGTCATGGGAGAGTGCGGACAATCCGTTTCTCACGCTGTCCTGCCGTTCGGCCCCGCCCAAGGCAACTGTCACGCGGATCCGCTCCCGATCGAGCCATTTCAATACACTGCCATGGTCCTGAGCGCTGACGACCAGGACGATCTTGTCAATCTCCCGGTGCGTCGCGAACAGGCGAACCGTATGAGCCAGGATCGGCTCACCGCCCAAAGGCAACCACAGCTTGTTTCGTTCGCCGCCCATCCGCTTTCCGGAACCGGCGGCAACGATCACGACTCCCGTATCCACTTTTTCTCCCTCTCCTGTCTTTTCTACAATGCTTTTTCCAACAGCTTTGGCTTGGCGAAAATCATTCGGCCAGCCGAGGTTTGCAGCACGCTGGTCACGAGGACATCCACATCGTTGCCGATATACTCGCGTCCGCCCTCGACGACGATCATCGTGCCGTCGTCGAGATAGGCGACTCCTTGACCGTGCTCCTTGCCGTCCTTCATCACTTGAACGTTCATTTCCTCACCTGGCAGGACGACCGGCTTTACCGCGTTTGCCAGATCATTGATGTTCAAGACGGAGACACCTTGCAGCTCGCACACTTTGTTCAGGTTGAAGTCATTCGTCACGACCTTGCCGTTCATGACTTTGGCCAGCTTGATCAGCTTGCTGTCCACCTCGGAGACTTCTTCAAAATCGCCTTCCCAAATTTGCACTTTTACTTTCATTTCTTTTTGGATCTTGTTCAAAATATCCAATCCCCGGCGTCCCCTGTTTCGTTTGAGCACGTCGGAGGAATCTGCGATGTGTTGCAGCTCTTCCAGCACGAATCCCGGAATCACCAGCACACCCTCCAGAAAGCCGGTGCGGCAGATGTCCGCGATGCGGCCGTCGATGATGACGCTCGTGTCGAGAATCTTGTTCTCCACATTCGTGACTGTGGTGCTGTTGTCCTTTTTCTTATCCTTCCGACCGATAGAAAATACAGCCATAATTTCATCCCGTTTGCGGAAGCCTACCTGGAATCCCAAATAGCCAAGCAACCCGGACACGACCAACGGCAACAGATCTCCTATCACAGGAATCGGAATTTTACTGATGGGCAGGAATAATAAAAAGGCAACAATAAGACCACTAATCAACCCCATCGCTCCGAACATGACATCGACAATCGGCATTTTGACGAGCGTCTCTTCTCCCCAGCGAATCACCCTCAAAATGGTATACACCAGCCAGTTCGCTAAAAAGTAAAACACAATGGCGCCGAGAACCGCACCAATGTACGGCGCTCCTGCTATTTCCCCGAAATTTAACAGCTGGTTCAGCAACAAGAACAGATCAGCGCCATATTGGTAGCCCAAGCCACCACCAATCAATACGAAAAAGATTTTTCCTATGCGGCGTACCATGTCTTCACCTCCTTATATTAATATAGACAGAAGCCAATAAGTAAAACCCTATTTCTTGGCAAATAGCGAAAACCATTCATCGCCACTTTCCCTCCCACTATAGCAAAAAATAATTTGCCATGTCAAATAGCCATAGATTTTAACACAATTGTCATTTTGCCGTCAACCTCGAACATCCGTTTCCTTTCGATACAAATTGACAGAGACCTGACTCCCTTCTTATAATGTCTGTAGCGCAATGTGCGAAAATTTAGACGATGATAGCAGCCTAAAGCAGGGGTGAACCATATGGACAAAAGCAATGTAGACGACTTTCAAACGCAAGTCTCGGAACTCCTGATCAGACATCGGAGCGTACTGGACGTCATGTCCAAAGTTCAGGAAACTGCGTCCCGCATCAACCGGTCTCTGACCAAGGCGATCACGGAGTGCGGCTGTGTCGAGGTCGTAGCGAAAAAGCAGACGTACGATGCCAGCAAAAACCTGGAAGAAAACAAATTCCATCTGGACACCCATTTCAACGGGCCCTTATGCGAGCATTGCCGCGATGTCGTAACGGCCGAACTCGGAAAAAATCTGTTTTACCTCACCGCTCTGTGCAACATCACAGACATCAAGCTCAAGGACGTACTGCAAAAAGAGTCGGACCGATTGCATACGCTCGGTGTCTTCAACCTTTCTTAGACCTCTTTTCGTAATACGAACGACCCCTCGGAAAAGTTGCAGAAAAAATCGAAAAACCCGCTGGATACAAGCGGGTTTTTTCATGTTTTCGCTCATTCAAAGGGAACGGATTCCTCTTCTTTGTTTTTTCTTTTGCGAAACTTTTTGACGAGATAGTCAACGTTTTTTTTTATCCCGTACAAGGCGTAAAAAGCAAGCGGCAGAAACACGATTTTGGGAAACTGCTGCGGGTATTTGATCGCTACCACGACGACGATCGCGATAATGACGGGCGTAATCCAATAAGCCGATTTGGGAATCCCCACTTTTTTGAAGTTGGGATACTTGATCTTCGACACCATCAAAAACGCGAGCAGCAACATGCAGATGGCGAGCATGGTAGTGTTGAACACTTGGTGATACAGGGCAAGAGTCGCGAGGACACCGCCCGCAGCCGTAATCGGCAGACCGATGAAATAGCCGGGTACGCCGGCCTGTACGTTAAAACGGGCCAAACGGAGCGCCCCGCAAATCGGAAAGATCGCCGTAATAAAAATGCCCAGCCAGTTTAAATCATTCAAGACGACGACATACATGATAAAAGCAGGCGCTACACCAAATGTGATCACGTCCGAAAGGGAATCGAGTTCCTTCCCAAACTCGCTTTGCGCGTTCAGCATCCGGGCCACCCGACCGTCCAGGCCGTCTGCCAGCATACCGATAATCACTGTGATGGCCGCATAATCGACGAAATGATCGCCCCGAAACGCCAGAATGATTGCGAGCACACCCAGAAACAAGTTGCTTATGGTTAGTATGTTCGGCAACGATTTCACGAACATAGACTACCTCCTGATTTCTTTTGCGAAGGAGACGAGTATCCTGTTGGCCCTATTTGCATTCGGGTCCCCTAGGCGAATGTTGAATACAAATAATGCCTTAATCCTATTCTAACTTAAATGTGCCTGTCAATGAACACTTGCTCCTGAATCCGTTTTAGCCCATCCTTGATGGCTCTTGCGCGCACTTCCCCGATCCCTTCCACTTCGTCCAGTTCCTCGATCGTCGCCATCATGATCCGGGGCAAATTGTGAAAGTGCTCGACAAGATTGGCGATAATCGACATCGGCAGCCGCGGGATTTTATATAAAATGCGGCACCCGCGTGGAGAAACGGATTCCTCCAGCATGTTGGCGTTGGACGAGTAGCCCAGCACACGCAAAAAGGAGCTCATTTCCAGCATTTCATCCGAACTCATTTTTTTCATGTCCCGCAATACATGCTCGGAAGTTTGCGCCGGATCCCGGCAATAATCCCGGATGAGCATGCGGGCCTCATCTTCAATATTGGATACGAGTTCTTCCAGCTGCATGCTTACCAATCTACCCTCGACCCCAAGCTCGCATATGTACTTGGAAACCTCCGCTTTGATTCGCAGCACCATCTCTACCCGTTGCAGTACCGATGTCACTTCGTGGAGCGTGACCAGCTCCTCGAATTCCAGCGCGCCGAGATTGGTCAGCGTCTGATCCAGCACTGCCTTGTATTTTTCCAGCGTGGACACCGCCTGATTGGCCTTTGCCAAAATGACGCTGATCTCGTTGAGCACGTACCGAAAATTCCCTTGGTACAGCGTGATGACGTTTCGCCGCTGCGAGATGGCGATGACCAGGTAGCCGGTGTGGATCGCCGTTCGCTGTGCCGTCCGGTGGCGCGTCCCCGTTTCGCTGGTGGCGATGGAGGCGGGAGGAAACAGCTGCGTGTTGGCGTACAGGATGCGCTTGCCGTCTTCACTTACTATGATCGCCCCATCCATCTTCGCTAATTCATACAAATGTGCCGGGGAGAAATCGCAATTGATCGAAAAGCCCCCATCGACAATGTGCTTCATCTCCGGTCCATAGCCGACGACGACCAGTCCGCCCGTCTTTGCCCGGAGCACATTTTCCAGCCCTTCCCGCAGCTGCGTACCGGGAGCGACCAAACGAAGCACATCACTGAACAGCGGATTTTTCTTTTGGCTGTCTTGCATCCGCCTCTACCCCCTTATGACCTCGTTCAAAGCCTCCCCGATGTTCGATACGCCAATCACCTGAATATCGTCTGGGGCGTCCAACCCACGGATGTTTTTTTCCGGAATAATGACTCGCTTGAACCCAAGCTTGTGGGCTTCCCGTACCCGCTGCTCAATGCGCGACACGCCGCGTACCTCTCCTGTCAGGCCGATCTCGCCGATGACAACGTCGTGAGGATTTGTGGCGTGGTCGCGGAAGCTGCTCGCGATGCTGACGGCAATCGCCAGATCCACGGCAGGCTCATCCAGCCGAACGCCGCCCGCCACGTTCACATAAGCATCCTGGTTTTGCAGCATCATGCCCATTCGCTTCTCCAAAACGGCCATGATCATCGCCACACGCTGGTGATCCACCCCTGTTGCCATCCTGCGCGGCGTCACAAAGCTGGTAGGGGCCACGAGTGCCTGCAGCTCTACCAGGACAGGCCGCGTCCCCTCCATGCTGGCTACGACGGTGGAGCCTGCTACTCCAAAGGGGCGCTCCGACAAAAAGATTTCCGATGGGTTCGCCACTTCCTCCAGCCCGCGGTCCTTCATCTCAAAAATTCCGATCTCATTTGTCGAACCAAACCGGTTTTTGACCGCCCGTAAAATGCGGAATGTGTTGTGGCGTTCTCCCTCAAAATACAAAACGGCATCCACCATGTGCTCGAGCATGCGCGGACCTGCGATCGAGCCTTCCTTGGTGACGTGGCCCACGATAAACGTACCAATCCCTTTGCCTTTGGCGATCCGCATCAGCTGAGCGGTAGCCTCGCGCACCTGGGCGACGCTGCCGGCAGCCGACTGGACCGCGGGGTGAAAAACCGTCTGGATCGAGTCGATGATCAGCACGTGGGGGTCTACCTGATTAATATGCTGTTCGATCAAATCCAAATCATTTTCTGCCAAAACAAACAGAGGAGGAGTTTTGGAGCCCAGCCGATCCGCACGCAGCTTGATCTGTTTGGCTGATTCCTCCCCGGAAACATACAAAACTTTCGCGCCTTGATGCGCCAAAGCGAACGAGGTCTGCAGCAGCAGCGTCGACTTCCCGATACCCGGATCACCGCCGACCAAAATCAGCGATCCCGGCACCAGTCCGCCGCCGAGGACCCGGTTCAGCTCCCCGATGGTCGTGTCCATTCGCGGTTCTTCGTCATTGGCTACCTCTGTCAATGGCATGGCAGCCTGACGCTGCCCCCCGCTCATCCCTTCGTGGCGATGCGCGTCCTTTACCGTTATTTCCTCGACCATGGTATTCCAGCTGTTGCAGCCTGGACATTTCCCCATCCATTTTGGCGATTCATAGCCACATTCTTGACACGCGTATTTCGTTTTATACTTCAACATATTCGCACCCTCGTCTGGAATTTATCCTCTATTTTTATCATACATGGAGACACAAAAAAAGAATACCTCCTGTTTCAGGAGGCATTCCTGTGTCCGCGCGGGCAGACTATCGCTTCGTTTTTTCCAGCCGTTTGACCACCAGTTGGCCTTCAATGGCTTCGATGTTGACCGTGTCGCCCTTGCTGATACTGCCTTTCAGCAGCTCCTCGGACAATCTGTCCTCGATGTGGCGCTGGATGGCTCTGCGCAGCGGACGGGCGCCGTAGGCCGGATCGAAGCCTTCCTTGGCCAGTACCTTCTTGGCTTCGTCGGTCAATTGGAAATCAATGCTCTGTTCTTTCAAGCGCTTGCGCAGCTCGTCGGTCATCAACGAGACAATCTGTTCGATGTGCTCCTGCTCCAGGGAATGGAACACGATGACTTCGTCGATGCGGTTCAGGAACTCAGGACGGAAGCTCTTTTTCAGCTCATCCAGCACTTTGTCCTTCATATCCTGGTATTTTCTTTCGGTATCGCCCGTCGTGAAGCCGAGCGTCGTGTTTTTCTTGATCATGCTCGCTCCGACGTTGGAGGTCATGATGACGACCGTGTTGCGGAAATCGACGGTGCGTCCTTTGGAATCGGTCAGACGGCCGTCATCCAGCACTTGCAGCAGGATGTTGAAGACGTCCGGATGCGCTTTTTCGATCTCATCCAGCAGGATGACCGAGTACGGTTTGCGGCGTACCTTTTCGGTCAGCTGGCCGCCTTCGTCGTAGCCGACGTATCCTGGAGGGGCGCCAACCAGTCGCGCTGTCGAATGTTTCTCCATGTACTCGGACATATCGACGCGGATCATCGCTTCTTCATCGCCAAACAGCGTCTCTGCCACCGCACGCGCCAGTTCGGTTTTCCCGACGCCGGTCGGGCCGAGGAAGATAAACGAGCCGATAGGGCGCTTCGGATCCTTCAGGCCGGCACGTGCGCGGCGCACGGCACGAGAGATGGACTTGACTGCTTCTTCCTGTCCGATGACCCGGCTGTGCAGGATGTCCTCCATTTTCAGCAGTCGCTCGGCTTCCTCTTCTTTCAGCTTCAGGACCGGGATTCCCGTCCAGCTCGCCACGATCTGAGCGATATCTTCCGGCGTCACTTCCATGTTCAGCTGGCCTTGGCGTTCTTTCCAGTCTTTCTTGGTCTTATCCAGTTCTTCACGCAGCTTCTGCTCTTGATCGCGCAGGGCTGCCGCCTCTTCAAACTCCTGGGACTGCACAGCCGCATCCTTTTCCTTGCGCACTTCCTCGAGACGGCCTTCCAGCTCCTTGAGGTTTGGCGGCACGGTAAAGGACTGCAGGCGCACCTTGGAGGCTGCCTCGTCGACGAGGTCGATCGCTTTGTCCGGCAGGAAGCGGTCCGTGATGTAGCGGTCAGACAGCTTTACTGCCTGCTCGATGGCTTCATCGGTAATTTTCACGCGGTGATGCGCTTCGTAGCGATCGCGCAGCCCGTGCAAAATTTTGACGGCGTCTTCCGCAGTCGGTTCGTCTACTTGAATCGGTTGGAAACGGCGCTCCAGCGCAGCGTCCTTTTCGATGTATTTGCGGTATTCATCCAGCGTGGTCGCCCCGACGCACTGCAATTCGCCACGGGCCAGAGCGGGCTTGAGAATGTTGGAGGCGTCGATCGCACCCTCCGCTCCGCCGGCACCGATCAGGGTATGCAGCTCATCGATGAACAGAATGATGTTTCCTGCCTGGCGAATTTCGTCCATGATTTTTTTCAGGCGGTCTTCGAATTCGCCGCGATATTTGGTGCCCGCCACGACCGTCCCCATATCCAGCGTCATGACGCGTTTGTCGCGCAGCGTCTCGGGAATCTCGTTGTTCACGATCTTCTGTGCCAGTCCTTCGGCGATCGCCGTCTTCCCGACACCCGGTTCCCCGATGAGCACCGGATTGTTCTTGGTACGTCTGCTCAGCACTTGAATGACACGCTCAATTTCCTTTTGTCGGCCGATGACCGGATCCAACCCGCCGTCGCGGGCAATGGCTGTCAGATCGCGTGCCAAGCCGTCCAGCGTAGGCGTGTTGGCTGCCGGGTTGCCGCCGGATGGTTGATGGGAGGCCATCATCTCCGAGCTCCCAAGCAGCTGCAGGACTTGCTGGCGCGCCTTGTTCAGGCTGACGCCCAGATTGTTCATGATTCTTGCCGCAATGCCTTCCCCTTCACGGATCAGACCAAGCAGGATGTGCTCGGTGCCCACATACGTATGGCCCAGCTTGCGGGCTTCATCCATGGACAGCTCAATGACCTTTTTGGCGCGAGGTGTATAGTTTGGTGTGTAATTGCTGCCGGACTGCTCGGTTCCGCGTCCGATCAACGATTCCACTTCACTTTGGATTTTGTCGAGACCAAGCCCGAGCGATTGCAGCGCTTTTGCGGCAATCCCCTCGCCTTCCCGAATCAATCCCAACAGCACGTGCTCTGTCCCAATATCCTTGTGGCCGAGACGCACTGCTTCTTCCAGGGCAAGCGCCAAAACTTTTTGTGCTCGTTCCGTAAAACGTCCAAACATCATATCGTACACCTCCAAAGTAACCGTGCTTATTCTCTATGGGTTAACTGCTGCGCGTTGCTTCAGCCGCTTAGCCATGCCGCTTTTCTGTAATGCGTTCCCGAATCAGTCTCGCCCTGCGTTCGTCCCGTTGATCCGGCGTCAGCTTTTGGCCGGCGTGATGCTGCAAAAAGCCCGGCTGCGTGGTGACGAGCAGTTCGTTGAGCACCAGCGGGGAAACGTCCGGAATCACACCGAGGTCGATCCCCAAGCGCACGTCGGACAGGCGTTGTGCCGCTTCCTTCGATTCGACCGTCCGCGCGTACATGAGAATGCCGTACGAGCGGAAAATGCGGTCTTCCAGCGATATGCGAGTGTGCTCGAGCAAGTACGTACGTGCGACGCGCTCTTGTTCGATGATCTGTCTCGCCACACCGTACAGGTTGGAGAGGATGTCTGACTCCGACATGCCCAGCGTCACCTGATTGGACAATTGAAACAGATTCCCTAATGCTTCGCTGCCTTCCCCATAAATTCCTCTTACGACCAGCCCAACTTGATTGATTGCTTGCAAAATGCGGCTGATCTGCTGGGTCATGACCAGGGCGGGGAGATGCAGCATGACGGAGGCGCGGATGCCAGTGCCCACGTTGGTCGGACAGCTCGTGAGGTACCCCCTCGTCTCGTCGAAAGCATAGTTTAAGCTTTTCTCGAAAATATCATCTATTTTGGTACCGATTTCCCAGGCGTCGTTCAGACGAAATCCGGGGAGCAGCACTTGAATCCGAATGTGATCTTCTTCGTTTACCATGATGCTGACTGACTCGTCAGCACTGAGCAGAATCGCTCCTTTGCGGGACTCCTCCGCCAGATGAGGGCTGATCAGATGCTTTTCCACCAGCACGCGTTTTTCCAGCGGGTTCACCTGATCCATATGAATCACCTGCAGAGGGTGCAGCTTGCGCATGGCCTCCGAATTGGCCACCTCCGTTACCTTCCTGACCACTTCTTCCCCCTGGGAATCTGTCGCAAGCAACGGAAAAGGGTGCTGGCGCAGGTTACGGGCGATGCGTAACCGTGTGCTGATAACGATGTCGGAATCAGGTCCTTCCCCTTTCATCCAATTGCTCCACGGGTTCTGCATAAACTGCTGTTGCGACATCCAGCTAACCTCCCTTTGTTACGATTGGGCCATTTTTTGCTCCAGTGCTCGTATCCGGTCCCTCATCTCGGCGGCCTTTTCAAATTCTTCACTGGCTACATGCGTTTGCAGGGCTTGCTTTAACTGCTCCAGCTCTTTGCGTATCTTCAATTGCCCGCCGGTGCGCTCCGGCACTTTGCCAATGTGCTGCGTATTGCCGTGAATGCGACGGAACAATGGGTCCAACCGGCCTCCTAAAAATGTGTAGCAATCGCTGCAGCCGAACCGTCCGCTCTTGCTGAACTGGGCATAGGTGAGTCCGCAGGTTTCACACCGAAGCGGCTTGTTCGAGGGCGACTCTTTCATGCTTTTTTGCATCGGATCGAATTTCAATAATCCGGAAAGGAGATTGTTGATGCTGAAATTGTGAAAGCCGGTAAAGACGTCCCCTTTTTCCTGAGCACAGTGCTCACAAATATGGTATTCAGTTTTTTCGCCATTGACGATTTTCGTCAGATGAAGTGTTGCCGGTCGTTTTCCGCAGTCCTCACAGTTCATCACATCATCCCTCCTAACGCTTGCTCTTTACTTCAACAAAATCGCTGCGATCATCTGCTTTAAAATATTTGCCCGCAAACGATCCCGCAATTCCGTTTCCACGATTAGCACCGATCGGGAAGTGGCAATTTTCATCAGGGTTGCTTCCCGAAGATTCACCAAACCTTCCTCAAAAAGCCGATCTACGATAGCATTGCCCACACTTTGTGCGATAGTCTCGCCGATCAGCTCTTCGGTCAAAAGTTCCTGCAGTCGTGCCTTGCTGACAATCTGCACTTTCCGGATGCGGATGTATCCGCCGCCGCCACGCTTGCTTTCCACAAGATACCCTTTTTGTATGGTAAACCTGGTATTGATGACGTAGTTGATCTGAGACGGCACACATTGAAAAAGGTCGGCTAGCTCACTACGCTGAATCTCGATCAAGCCATTGGGACTTTCTGTGATGATGCTTTTCAGATGTTGCTCAATGATATCCGAGATGTTACGCAAGTCATCGCCTCCTATTCTCTCTGTGCTTGACTATTGACTTTGACTATCTTTGACTTTGATTATAATGGGTTTGCCGCGCTCGTGCAAGTGATGAATACACTTTCTATTGTGGGCAAATTGGTGTCGCTTGAAACCATACAAAACGGTCATGACCGTTTTGTTGACCGCAAGCGGCCACATCCAATTTCATGAAAAACGTCGGGATGTTCCAATCACCCGATGAGAGGGGACGTATTTCACAGAAAAAAACCACTCCCTGACGGAAATGGTTTAGGTTTGACTTTGCCCGAGGGTGTCGATATCTGGCAAATGGTCGAGCAGTTGAGGGAATTTCGTAATGACGGCATTGGCTCCATCCAGCTCGCCTGGGTTGGCGAAGCCAAAGTCGCAGCCAATGGTAAACAGGCCGTTCGTTGCGCCTGCTTCCATGTCCGAATGGCGGTCGCCGACCATGACGGCTCGCTCCACCTGATAATCCGCCAACAATTTTGCGACCAGATCATTTTTGGTGCTCGTCTGGAACCGGCCTGCCGAATACAGATCGGTTGCTCTCCCGTGTATGAGCCGGATTTCGTTTTCCAGCAAAAACCGGTCCGCTGCCTCGAGTGCTTCCTCACTGGCTCCCGGCAACAGCTTTTTCCATACCTGTTCGATGGTCATGCCCAAAATATTGACAAGCTCGCTCTCGTCCGGAGTCCGCCGATCCCACAGCCCCGCCTCGCGGAGCTGGACGAACGTCTGCTGAAAGGCAGGTGTCGCGAGCTTTTCCGTTTGCAGCAAAGTACCGTCCATATCAAACAGGACTGCGTAAGGTATGCGCATGTCTGCTCTTCTTCCTCCTGGTTATTCCATGTCTGATCGCAGCTACAGCTTTTCTTGCTCGAGCAGCATCCTCATATCGTCCCGGATAAACTCTGCAATGCGTTGGGCAGCGTCAGGCTTCGAAATTTTGTGCGCCATTCGTCGCATATAGTCAACCTTTGATGGACTGTTCAGCAATTCTTCTATAAAATAAATCAGCTGCTCGGACAGGTTGGCGTGCACAGCGCAGCCATTGTTGAGCAAAAAGTGGCTGTTGCGTTCCTCTTGTCCCGGCAAAGGGTTGTAAATAATCATAGGGACCCGCTTGCTCATCACTTCCGCGGATGTCAGTCCACCCGATTTGGTCACAATCAAGTCGGCCGTCTCCAGGTACTCATGGAAATTGCTGATGAATTTGAGCGGGACAACCTCATGCCGGTACGTACGATTGCTCACTTTTCGGTACAGCTTGTCATTGGTCCCCGTCATGATAAAGACTTTGATCGGGATGTTGTCGATCGCTTCGAGGCCGTCGAGCACTTTATCCATCGAGCCGAGACCCAGTCCTCCACCGGAAAGGATGATGCTTTTTTGTTCTGGACGCAGCTTCAGTTTCTCCCGGATTTGCTCCCGGTCCAGCGGCAGCCTGAACTTGCGCATGATCGGAATGCCCATGGGAATGAACTTTTGATGGTCCTGCCGGTACAGATCCACGAGATAGTAAAGCTGCTCGTGACCGATGAAATAGTAGTTGATGTGGTGGTTGATCCAGGACGGGTGGATCGTGTAATCCGTAATGATCGTGTAGATCGGTTCCTTCCAGTCGTTTCTTCCTTTCAGCACGGAAAGCATGCAGCTGGCAAACGGATGCGTCGCAATAAATGCATCCGGCTGGACACTGTTGATCAATTTCTTCAGTTTGTTTGCCAGCAATTTATTCATAAGCACATTCATATCAAAAAATCTGCTTTTCTCGGTGTTGTGATAGATTCTCCCCCACATCTTCGGGGACAATCTCAATAAGTTCATGTAGCTTTCCAGCAAGATCTTGTGAAACGTGGGGCTGATGTATTCCAACGTGTCAATGATCATCGACGTGTAGCCATTTTCAGCCAGGCTTTCCTGCATTGCTCTGGCCGCTTGATTATGACCGTTACCGATAGAAGCTGAAAAGATCAGGATTTTCTTCATTGATTATTCTCCTTCACAAACCATGCCTTGCCATCTAAAAGCCTCTGAGTCAGTACCTTCTCATGTTAGTCTACCCTCTCTCTGCTCTGCAAGGGGGAACTTGTCGGTCAATCGGCCTAACTTGTCGACATCATTAGCGGAAAAGAGCGAAAAAACTCCCTTTTTTTCGGTATGAACGCGCTCTGAAAAAAGTCATTGAAACAACAAAAACCTCTTTACCCATTTTGGAGTAAAGAGGTTCGTTTCCTTCCTTGAAAACCGGATCTGCATGTGGGCCAAGAGGGTGTGGATAAGTCCTCGACCGATTAGTATTCGTCAGCTCCACGCGTTGCCGCGCTTCCACACCGAACCTATCAACCTCATCGTCTATG
>Ga0255334_1000194_pt1 | contig 63760 bp, 81 predicted proteins | sample EtOH5_35cm_T3_12_FD_202080 | JGI IMG/M metagenome (GOLD analysis project Ga0255334, IMG submission 202080) | Sandy soil microbial communities from University of British Columbia, Vancouver, Canada - EtOH5_35cm_T3_129 | ecosystem: Engineered > Artificial ecosystem > Sand microcosm > Unclassified ...
TGACGTTGCGTGATGCACCGATTCAGACCGTCTCTACGGTCGGCGTACTGACGTTCAACTTGCCCAAGGCGTGGATTACCGAGAACCTCAATCGCACGGTGACCTTGACCTATACCTACAAGGTGGGTGGCGCCGGCAATCTGATCACCTCGTCACCCTTGAGCATCCGTGTAACAGGCGCTCAGGGCCAAGCGGTGTTCAAGGTCGTCGAAGCGCCAGCGGGCGAGCTTAATGCCAACACCTTGGGCGCCAATGCCACCGTGCAGGTGAGTTACCCGACACTGGCGGCCCGCGATACCGTCGGTGTGCGTCTGACGGGTGTGACGTTGCGTGATGCACCGATTCAGACCGTCTCTACGGTCGGCGTACTGACGTTCAACTTGCCCAAGGCGTGGATTACCGAGAACCTCAATCGCACGGTGACCTTGACCTATACCTACAAGGTGGGCGGCGCGGGCAATCTGATCACCTCATCCCCCTTGAGCATCCGTGTGATTGGCGCTCAGGGCCAAGCGGTGTTCAAGGTCGTGGAAGCGTCGGCCGGTCAGTTGAATGCCGACACCTTGGGCGCTAACGCCACCGTGCAGGTGAGTTACCCGACACTGGCGACCCGCGATACCGTCGGTGTGCGCCTGACGGGTGTGGCGTTGCGTGATGCACCGATTCAGACCGTCTCTACGGTCGGCGTACTGACGTTCAACTTGCCTAAAGCGTGGATCACCGAGAACCTCAACCGCAGTGTCAACCTCACCTACACCTACAAGGTGAGCGGCGCGGGCAGTCTGATTACATCTTCGCCGTTGGAAATCAGGATCGTTGGTTCAACAACTCCGCCCGATGGACAGCGTGTGGCGAATGAGCTTAATGCGCAGTATTCCAACACCAGCAATACCTGTCCGGGTAATAAAGCTGCATATGAATGCAGCGGCGTGCTGATTCGTACGGTGGATGATTCGACGGCGTTTCGTGCCTGGAATCCAAGCCCTGGGGCTGTCGCGCTGGGTGGGGTCTCGTTCAGCTACATGAAGATCGGCATCGGTATGAATCAGCTGCAGGGCAGTCGTACCCAAGGCTTCGTGCTCGAACCGGGTCAATACTTTACGGCCAACGGGGGGTATCCCCTTCAGGTGCTGTGTTCATATCCTTATGATGGCGGCACTTTGATTCGCAGCGCTGCCGGCTGCGGTGCGGCGTCCAATTTTCCAAGCAACAGTGGCCCGTGTGCTGCACAGGGCATCAATACACTGGCGACCTGGCGTGCACACTTTCAGCAGTATCCGGCAAACAGCACAAACCGTTATCACCATCAATGCAGTTTCGGTCCGGATCAGGCGTCATTCGCACTCAGCCTGACCTCGCGAGAAAATCCTGCGGCAGAGCTTGCCGCTTGGCGACAGAACGAGGTGATGATCAAAACCTGGCCTCAGAACACCTCCAACTTGCCGATCAAGGCTTTTATCTACTTCAATACCGCGAGCCGAGCGGTGGGCGTCGAAGGGGCGAAAAACATCCAGAGGGACTTCCTCAAAATGACAGGCAGGCGAATTCCTGTGATTCGGGTCACGCCGAATGTCACGACGGGCGATATCTTCAGCTACTTTGGCGCAGACCAAGGAATTTAAAAGGGTGGTGCCCGATGCCATGTTCGTTCATCAACGAGCATGGCGTTTGAGGGGGTCAGGCAGTTTTCCAGGTGATCTCTTCTTCACCATCCGCGCTGATGCGCATCCAGCGATCGGCGGTCTCCTCACCTTCTTCCTCGACCCAGCTACCCGGTGCGCAACGCACTTCGACATTCAGTGCGGCAAACGCTGCGCGGGCGCAGGCGATGTCGTCTTCCCACGGGGTCTGGTCGCTGTCCAGGAACAGGCTGTTCCATTTGCCCACGGCTTTCGGCAGCCAGGTGACCGACACGTTGCCGGCCTTGCACTTGTAGGTCTGGCCTTTCTGGACCCAGTCGGTGCATGGGCCCAAAGCAGTGCCGAGCCAGGCCGCGACGGCCTTGTAGTCGACGTCGGCGTCTTTCAGGTAAATCTCGATATCGGGTTGGCGCATGGATGTCCTCACTGCGGGTCTGAAAAATCCATTCGCGGATTTAGCCGGCCTAAGGCAAATGCCGAAGACCAAAAAATTAAGAATTATTGAAGTACGAAGTAATCGTAGCGCATTGAAACAGTGACCTCGAACGGCTCGACCTGTTCGATCACCGCCGCCCGGCGTTCGGCACTGGCGCGCCAGCCGTGGGGGGTCATGGCCAACAGGTTTGCACGGTCCTGACCCTTTTCCAGCGTCAGTTTGAATTCCAGGGTTTCACTGTGTTGCAGCGCCATGCCTTCCGGCACCAAAGCCAGATGCTTGTCGTCGGTGTATTCACGCACTTCGTCGTACAAACGCTCGCGCAATTCCATCAGATGGCCGCTGGTCGGCCCGACTTTCATCAAACCGCCGCCGGGGCTGAGCAGGCGTTTGGCTTCCTCCCAATCCAGTGGGCTGAAGACGCTGGCGAGAAACTGACAGCTGCCGGAGGCCAACGGTACCCGCGCCATGCTGGCGATCAACCAGGTCAGCTGCGGGTTGCGTTTGCAGGCGCGTTTAACGGCTTCCCGGGAGATGTCCAGCGCGTAACCGTCGGCGTTCGGCAATGCCTCGGCGATTTGCGCGGTGTAGTAACCCTCGCCACAACCGATGTCCAGCCAGCGCTGCGGGGCGTACTGAGCGGCCAGTTCTGCCAGACGCTTGGCCACCGGCGCGTAATGGCCGGCGTTCAAGAAATCGCGGCGGGCTTCGACCATCGCCAGGTTATCCCCAGGGTCGCGGCTGTTCTTGTGCTGCACCGGCAACAGGTTCAGGTAACCCTGACGCGCACGGTCGAAACGATGCCCGGCGGGGCAGGCCACGCCGTTGTCCACTGCGTTCAGCGGTTCACTGCAGATCGGGCAGGCGAGCATCAGGCGAGCAACTTGATCAGGGTCTGGTAGTAGATTTCGGTCAGCACATCGAGGTCGGCAGCCAGTACACGCTCGTTGACCTGGTGGATCGTTGCGTTGACCGGGCCCAGTTCAACCACCTGAGTACCCATGGTCGCGATGAAGCGCCCGTCGGAGGTGCCGCCGCTGGTGGACGCTTTGGTTTCACGACCGGTGATGTCCTTGATGCTCGACGCAACGGCATCCAGCAATGCACCCGGTTCGGTGAGGAACGGCAGGCCGGACAGCGCCCAGTCGATGTGCCAGTCCAGGCCATGCTTGTCGAGGATGTCAGCGACGCGCTTTTGCAGGCCTTCCACGGTGGATTCGGTGGAGAAGCGGAAGTTGAACACCGCCACCAGATCACCCGGAATCACGTTGGTCGCGCCAGTGCCGGAGTTCACGTTGGAGATCTGGAAGCTGGTCGGTGGGAAGAAATCGTTGCCGTGGTCCCAGTGCTCGGCGGCCAGTTCGGCCAGTGCCGGGGCGGCGAGGTGGATCGGGTTTTTCGCCAGGTGCGGATACGCCACGTGGCCTTGCACGCCGCGCACGGTCAGTTTGGCACCGAGGGAGCCGCGACGGCCGTTCTTGACCACATCGCCCACCAGGGTAGTGCTCGACGGTTCGCCGACGATGCACCAGTCCAGACGCTCCTTACGGGCGGCAAGGCGTTCGATCACCGCTTTGGTGCCGTGGTGCGCCGGGCCTTCTTCGTCGCTGGTGATCAGGAAAGCGACCTTGCCCTTGTGATCCGGGTAGTCGGCGACGAAACGCTCGGCCGCCACGGTCATCGAAGCGAGGCTGCCTTTCATGTCTGCCGCGCCACGGCCGCAGAGCATGCCGTGTTCATCGATCACCGCGTTGAACGGATCGATCTGCCAGGCGGTCACCGGGCCGGTCGGCACCACGTCGGTGTGGCCGGCGAAGCACAGTACCGGGCCGTCGTGTTTACCGTGGGTCGCCCAGAAGTTATCCACATCTTCGATGCGCATTGGCTCGAGCGCAAAACCGGCATCGCCCAGGCGCTGCATCATCTGCTTCTGGCAATCGGCGTCGACCGGCGTCACGGACGGACGGCGGATCAGGTCGATGGCGAGTTGAAGGGTCGGCGAAAGGTCGGCGTGGGCCGTCATGGGAAACTCCGAAAACATGAAATATGGGCGCGGACTAACTAAATGTGGGAGCCAGCCTGCTGGCGATGGCGGTGTGGCAGTCAACATAAACTGTGATTGTTACATTGCCATCGCGAGCAGGCTCGCTCCCACAGGGATGGATTCACGCCAAGCCCTGCAAAATGGCGGTTATCTTAAAGCAAAACGGCGGCCATTGGCCGCCGTTTAGTGCATCTGGAACGATTTAGACCGCCGGAGCCGTCTCGCCCTCGACCGCCGGTTTCGGCAGCGAAGACAAGAACGCCATGATCAGCGCCGCCAGGTACGGCAGCGACTGCACGAGCAACATGGTCACCCAGAAGCGCATGTCGTTGCTCGGCATGCCGTTCACCACGAAAATCCCCAGCGCCGCGCTCCACAACAGCAGCATGATGAACATTTCTTCGCGAGCTTCCGAAATCGCCACCCAGAAGCCGTGGTTATCGGCGTTTTTCGGGGTGCGGAAGAACGGAATGCTGCTGGTGAAGAAACCGTACAGCACCGCTTTGGCGATGGTGTGCGACAACGCCAACCCTGCCAGTGCCGCGCAGAATGCATCCTTCAGGTTGACCCCGACCGCACGGCGGTAGAGGAAGATGATCTTGCCAACCTTGAACACGAACAGCGCCAATGGCGGGATCGCGAAAATCAACAACGGTGGATCGACCCGTTGCGGCACGATGATCATCGCCGCCGACCACAACAGGGCGCCCACGGTGAAGAAGATGTTCATGCCATCCGCCACCCACGGCAACCAGCCCGCGAGGAAGTGGTAACGCTGGCCACGGGTCAGCTCGGTGTCCTTGCCGCGCAGCAAACTGGCGGTGTGACGCTTGATGATCTGAATCGCACCGTAAGCCCAGCGGAAACGCTGTTTTTTGAAGTCGATAAAGGTATCGGGCATCAGGCCTTTGCCGTAGCTGGTGTGGTAATACGCCGCTGACAAGCCTTTCTCGAACACGCGCAAACCCAACTCGGCGTCTTCACAGATGCACCAGTCAGCCCAGCCCAGTTCCTCGAGCACCGAGCGTCGGGTCATGGTCATGGTGCCGTGCTGAATGATTGCGTCACGGTCGTTACGGGTAACCATGCCGATGTGGAAGAAGCCTTTGTATTCCGCGTAGCAGAGCTTCTTGAAGGTGCTTTCGTTCTGGTCGCGGTAATCCTGTGGCGACTGCACCACGGCGATTTTCGGGTCGGCGAAGTGCGGCACCATGTGCTTGAGCCAATTCGGGTCGACGCAGTAGTCCGAGTCGATCACCGCAATGACTTCGGCATCCTTGGCAGTGTGCGGAATCAGGTAATTCAGCGCGCCACCCTTGAAGCCGGCCAATGGCGCGACGTGGAAGAACTTGAAGCGCGGGCCGAGGGTTTCGCAATAATCGCGCACCGGTTCCCAGACCGCCGGGTCCTTGGTGTTGTTGTCGATGATCAGGACTTCGAAGTCCGGATAGTCGAGGTTGGCCAAGGCGTTGAGGGTCTGTTTGACCATCTCTGGCGGCTCGTTGTAGCAAGGTACGTGAATCGAGACTTTCGGTCGGTAGTCCGAATCGCCCACCACCGGCAGGAATTCACGCCGGCGTTTGTGGGTCCAGACCGCTTCCGCCAGCTCATGCGCCTCGGTCAGCAACACGATAAACACCCCGAGTGCGCCGAGGGCAAGCAAGAAGCCTACCGTCAGGCTGAACCAGGTGCTGTATTGCTGGCTGTAGTCGTAACCGATCCATACCAGCACCGAACCGCAGAGGAACGCGATGAAGGTCAGGAAGGTGCGGCCGCGTTGACGCAAGGCCGAGCCGTCGATCATCAGCAGGGTCAGGGACAGCAGAGCCAACACCACCGAACCGATGGCCAGCACGCGCCATTGCGGGATCGCGACGACCGGGCCTTCAAAGTTGAATTTCTGCTGGCGCGCGGCGTTGAAAACGCCCCAGTAAGCGCCCACGGAACCTTCGTCACTGGCCTTCCACGGTTGGTCAAAGGCTTCGATCACGAAGTAGTTGAAGCCCTGGCGATTGAGCTTGTTGACCAAGGTCCGCAGATAAATCGCCTGGTCTGCCGGCGACGCGTCGGCGCCACCGCGCATACGGCCGTTGCTCGGCCAGCCGACTTCCGACAGCAGCAGAGGTTTTTTCGGGAACATCTTTTTCAGGTCACGGGCGCGGTCGAGTACGAACTGCCCGGACTGTTCCATCGGAACATGTTCCCAGTACGGCAGGATGTGGGCGGCGATCAGGTCGACGTGCTTGGCCAGGCTCGGGTTTTCTTCCCAGACGTGCCATTGCTCGGAGGTCGTCACCGGTACTTTCACTGCCGCGCGGACGCGATCAAGGATCACGCTCAGTTCGGCGGCGGTAATTTCCTTACGGAAGATCGCCTCGTTACCCACTACCACGCGAACCACGCTGCGGGAGGTATTGGCCAGGTCGATGGCGCGCAGGATTTCACGCTCGTTGCGCTCAAGGTCCGGGCTGATCCAGATACCCAGCGTTACGCGCAAACCGAATTCTTCGGCGAGCCTGGGAATATCACCCAGGCTGCCATCGACCGAGTAAGTACGGATGTTGTCCGTCAGCTTGCTCATGATCTCCAGATCGCGACGCATTTCATCGTCGGTCGGGTATTGCTCTTTTTGTGGGTACTGCCCTTGCTGGAACGGCGAGTACGAAAAGCCGGAGATCTGTTCAGGCCAGTTGGGGGCGGTGACCGGGCGATTGATCAGCGCCCAGAAGCCGGTAAACAAGGCTGCGATGGCGAGCACCACGACCAGGTTGAGTCCAAATTTACGCGATGACATAGCTATTTCAGGTTCCAGGGGCTGCTGAACGAAGGAACGGTCGGCGGCCGATTGCCAAGAGGCTGGGGGCGCGCATCCTACACCGGGCGTTCACTGACCGTACAGCGGACAGGGAAATGCCGGACGTTGGGCACTCCAACTCGGTTTAAGTTCTTCCGTTGGACCTTGTAGGTTAAATCTTGGTTCTGTGTAGGCTGATTAAAGAGGTAAAGACGCCCGTTCATAGCCCAAAGATGCTCTTGGCCGCTGACGGCCCTATAATGCGCGCCGGTTTTTGGGGTAATGGTCATGAGTACAGAAGATCCGCGGTTTGCAGGCATCGCCCGTTTGTATGGCATCGACGGCCTGGAGCGTTTGCGCGCGGCCCACGTGGCGATCGTCGGCGTCGGTGGCGTCGGTTCCTGGGCGGCGGAAGCCGTCGCCCGTTGTGGCGTGGGCGAGATTTCGCTGTTTGACCTGGACGACGTCTGCGTCAGCAACGCCAACCGTCAGTTGCACGCGCTGGACAGCACCGTCGGCAAACCCAAGGTTGACGTGATGGCCGAGCGCCTGCGCGGGATCAACCCGGACTGCACCGTGCACGCGGTGGCGGACTTCGTCACCCGCGAGACCATGGCCGAATACATCACGCCGAACATCGACTGCGTCATTGATTGCATCGACAGCGTGAATGCCAAGGCGGCGCTGATTGCCTGGTGCAAGCGCCGCAAGATCCAGATCATCACCACCGGTGGCGCGGGCGGGCAGATTGATCCGACGTTGATTCAGGTGTGCGATTTGAACCGGACCTTCAATGATCCGTTGGCTTCGAAAGTGCGCTCGACCTTGCGCCGGGATTACAACTTCTCACGCACCGTGACCCGCCATTACAGCGTGCCATGCGTGTTTTCCACCGAGCAACTGCGCTACCCGAAACCGGATGGCAGCATTTGCTTGCAGAAGAGTTTTGTCGGTGATGGTGTAAAGCTCGACTGCGCCGGAGGGTTTGGTGCGGTGATGATGGTGACGGCGACGTTTGGCATGGTCGCGGCGACCAAGGCTGTGGATAAGATTGTGGCGGGTGTGCGGCGGCCAGCGGATCGCATCAAACCGGCCTAACCTGATCGTTCCCACGCTCTGCGTGGGAATGCAGCCCGGGACGCTCCGCGTCCCTTTCTGGATCTGGATCTGGAACGCGGAGCGTCCCTTGAGGCATTCCCACGCAGAGCGTGGGAACGATCAGTTACTGAGCTCTTTCATTCGCTGTAACACGGCATTGAGGCCATTACTGCGTGATGGGGATAACTGTCTGCTCAGTCCAAGCTGATTAAACCAATCCGGCAAATCCACCTGCTGCAACTCAACCGCTGACAATCCATTAACCCGCGCCAGCAACAACGCCACCAACCCGCGAATCAATCGTGCATCGCTGCTCGCGGCAAACTGCCAGTGACCGTCATCCAGCGCACCCACCAACCACACCTGGCTTTCACAGCCGTGCACCCGGTTGGCTTCGACTTTATCGACATCGCTCAAAGCAGGCAGACGGTCGCCCCATTGCATCAACAGCCGCGCCCGTTGTTCCCAACCGGCAGCATTCTGAAAAACCTCCAGCGCCGCAACCGCATCGGCAGGCAAGTTCATCGCAACAACTCCAGCGCCTGATCCAGCGCTTCAAAGAACCGTTCCAAATCTTCGGAATCGTTGTACAGCGCCAACGACACCCGAATCGCCCCGGCCAATTCAAAGCTTTTCAGCAACGGCATGGCGCAGTGATGACCGGCGCGCACCGCGATCCCTTGTTCGGTCAGCAAATGCGCCAAATCAGAGTTATGCACACCCTCGACGACAAAACTGGCCAGCGCCAGTTGCGGCTTGCCCAGCAACCGAATGCCGCTGCGCGCTTCAAGGCCTTTGAGCAAATAGTCATGCAGCGCAGCTTCATGGGCGCAAACCGCGTCCTGATCGAGCCCCGCAAGATAATCCAGCGTCGCCCCCAGACCAATCACACCGGCAATCGGCGGCGTACCCGCCTCAAAACCCAGCGGCGCGGGGCGGAACCGTGCGCTGTGGTAATCCGCATCCAGCACCATTTCGCCGCCGAATTGCCAGTGGCGCAGTTGCTCAAGCGCTTCATTGCGACCGAACAGCACGCCCAGTCCATCGGGGCCGTAGAGCTTGTGGCTGGAAAACACATAGAAGTCGCAACCCAGCCCCTGCACGTCGTGCCGGCCATGCACCACGCCTTGGGCGCCATCAACCACGGTCAGCGCGTTATGCGCCTTGGCCATCGTCAAGAGGGCGGGCAACGGCTGCCAGGCGCCGAGCACGTTGGACAGCTGACTGACCGCCAGCAAGCGGGTTCGCGGACCGATCAACTGCGTGGCAGCATCAAGGTCGATCAGACCGCCGGCGTCCAGTGGCAGGATCACCAGCTTCAGGTCACGACGGTGGGCCAGTTGCTGCCATGGCAACAGGTTGGCGTGATGCTCCAGGGCGCTGATGACAACTTCATCGCCTGGATTGAAAAGATGTTCCAGGCCATAAGCCAGGAGGTTCAGCGCAGATGTTGCGCCGTGGGTAAAGATGATCTGCCCGCAATCGCCGGCATTGAGCCAATGGGCGACTTTGCTGCGGCTGGCCTCGAATGCTTGGGTGGCGTGGGCGCCGGGCAGGTGTTGCGCCCGATGCACATTAGCCGCGCCGTTGGCGTAGTAATGCGCCAGGGCATCCAGCAGGGCTTGAGGTTTTTGCGTGGTGGCGGCGTTGTCCAGATACGTCTGGTCTTGCCGTTGCAATGCGGCGATGGCCGGAAAATCGGCGCGCCAGGGAGAGGCAATCATCATGCTATCGAGCCCTGTTAAACATGGGCGGGTGTACGCCTGACCCTGTGGGAGCGGGCTTGCTCGCGAAGGCGTCCTTGAGGTCGCCAAAAGCTTCGCGAGCAAGCCCGCTCCCACAGTTGATCGGTTGGGTTGCTGCAGCAATCAGTTGTGAGCGTGCAGCGCTTCGTTCAGTTCGATCGCCGATTTGTGGGTTTTGCATTCCACGGCACCGGTCTCCGAATTGCGACGGAACAGCAGGTCAGGTTGACCGGCCAGTTCACGGGCCTTCACGACTTTGACCAGTTTGTTGTTTTCGTCCAGCAGTGCCACTTTGGTACCCGCGGTCACGTACAGGCCCGACTCAACGGTGTTGCGATCGCCCAATGGAATGCCGATACCGGCGTTCGCGCCGATCAGGCAGCCTTCGCCGACCTTGATCACGATGTTGCCGCCGCCCGACAGGGTGCCCATGGTCGAGCAACCGCCGCCCAGGTCCGAACCCTTGCCGACGAATACGCCAGCGGAAACGCGGCCTTCGATCATGCCCGGGCCTTCGGTGCCAGCGTTGAAGTTGACGAAACCCTCGTGCATCACGGTGGTGCCTTCGCCGACGTAGGCGCCCAGACGAATACGTGCCGCGTCAGCGATACGCACGCCGGCCGGAACCACGTAGTCGGTCATTTTCGGGAACTTGTCCACCGAGAACACTTCCAGCAGCTCGCCACGCAGACGGGCTTCCAGTTGATGCTCGGCCAGTTCGGCCAGGTCGATTGCGCCCTGGCTGGTCCATGCCACGTTCGGCAGCAACGGGAATACACCCGCCAGGTTCAGGCCGTGCGGCTTGACCAGGCGATGGGACAGCAGGTGCAGCTTGAGGTAGGCCTCAGGGGTGGAGGTCAACTGAGCGTCTTCGGCCAGAATGGTCGCGACCAGCGGCTTGTGACTTTCAGCCAGACGGGTCAGCAAGGCAGCCTGGGCAGCGTCGACACTTTTCAGGGCCTCAGCCAGTTGCGAAGCCTGAGCGGTAGTGAACGCGATGGCCTGATTGCCTTCGGTGTAGCCCAGAACCGGTGCGATGGTAGCGACGAGTTCGGCCGAAGGGTTGAGCAGCGGCTGAGCGTAAAACACTTCCAGCCATGCGCCTTGACGGTTTTGAGTGCCGACACCAAAGGCCAGGCTGAACAGGGTAGTGGACATGTTGATACCTCTAACAAAATGGAACGGGCTGCCTTACTTGAGCGCTGCCGCGTAGATATCTGGCTTGAAGCCAATCAGGGTTCGGTCACCGAGATCAAGCACCGGGCGCTTGATCATCGAGGGTTGTGCGAGCATCAGTTCGATGGCTTTCGGCTGGTCGAGATCGGTTTTGCGTTCGTCGTCGAGCTTGCGAAAGGTCGTGCCTGCACGGTTCAACACCACTTGCCAACCGTGCTCGTTGCACCATTGGGTCAGGTGTTCACGGTCGATTCCGACCGCTTTGTAATCATGGAAGTCATAGCTGACAGCGTGTTCATCGAGCCAGGTGCGCGCCTTTTTCATGGTGTCGCAGGCTTTGATGCCGTAAAGCTCTAAGTGCTTGATTTCATTGGGCATAAAATCCTCCCCAAAACTTCCCCAATATCGCCCAAAAATTCAGCCGTCAATTATGCCACGTCGATCCACTCAGCGCCTCGACTGTCGCGGTACAGATCGGTCATGGAGGCCGAACGGTGACCGAGTAGTTTCTGGGCATCGCGGCCTTCGAGCTCATGAAGCCTTGCCGCCAGTGAGCGCTGTTCGTGAAAGGACGGTGGCTGCCGACCAAAAGTTATCCCCAGCTTCGCGCCGGCTTTGTCCCGAGCTTCGGCAAACGCCGAGCTCAGCGTGTCCAGCACCACCGGTTGGCCAGCCTTGGCCCGCCCCGGCGCCTTTGCATGGTGCACCAGGTGTTGTGACAGAACGTTATCTCGGCATTGTTTGACGACTTGGGCCAAATCAAGGTCGACCGACTCAAGTCGGATGCCGGTGCTGATCCGAAGCCTGGCGCCGGTCTTGGACTGTACGACATGCAGGAAGCCGTCATGCACATCCTTGAACAGCATCGAGGCGATGTCATCCCGCCGCTGTCCGGTAAGTACTGCCAGTTCCATCGCCCGGCGCAGCCACGGCTTCGTGGCTTCCTCATAGATTGCCTTCCACAGTTCCAGCGTCAGCCGCTCGCGCTTGATGTTCACCCGCGCCGCCTTGGTCACCTCGACCGGGTTGGTGTCTGCCCACCCCCGCGCCTGAGCCTCGGCGAACACGTCTCGCAATAGCGAGCGCATCGCCCGGGCCATCTGCGCCTTCCCTTCTTTGGCCATACCTGTCAGGTAATCGGCCACATCCATCGTTGTGATTTCCTTGATCCCTTTTGACCCGAACACCGCAGCCAGTCGATTTATCCGCATGCCCACGTTTTTGTTGCTGCTTGCAGACAGCTTGCGCTCCGCGAATAGCTCGCGGTATTCATCCAGCCATTCGGAAAACAGCTTGCCGGGAGCTGGCGCTGGCGTGCTGATCCGCTCGGTGAGGGTTGGCTTGACGGTGTCGGCATGGTTGGCGGCGACGGCCTCACGAATGGCCGCCTCCTTGTCTTTGCCCAGGCCGAACACGCGACCACTGACTGGGTCGCGGTACGTGTAATAAGTGACGCCGTTGCGAGCGTCGGTCTTGCGGTAGAGATTGGGCGGGAGATCCTTCGACCCGGTGTTACGCGGCCTGGGCGCCATTGCGTGCTCTCTCTATTCTGCTGATCAGGCTGCCACCGACGATCCGGACGGGCTGCTGGTCAGGTTCCTGGTAGTGGGCGTTGGATTCTACATAGTAGTTGCGCCCGTGCTTGACCGGTATCGGTGCGATCCGGCCTTCTCGCGCCCATTTGCGCAAGGTGTTGGGACTGGGTGGCGTCTTGAACTCGGCCGCCGCCCATTCGTCGAGGGTTACTTTGCTCATGAATGCTCCATGCCGCGCGTGGCGGCAGAAGGTGGTTATTGGGTGGCTGCTTTGGCATGGCCGACGCAGAACTTCGTGGGCTCGCCCTGTTCATCCAGGTGTGCGTGACACATGAAGCCTTTTCGGTCGTGAGCCATGAACTCGGCATCGCAGGTTGTAATGGGTGACTGATTGGCAATTGATCCCAGCCTGTACGCGCACCCATGGCACGCGCCTTTCGGGTCGCACTTGCTGGCGATCTGGACGCCCTGGCATGCGCCGATGATGGTTGGCAGGTTCACGCTGGTGAATTTGTCGGGATGGACTCCACACTCTTCGATCAACACCTGGTCGCTCATCTCGGCGCAGTTCTCGGCGACCGAGTTGGCCATGCCGATGAACTGTGCCAGCAGCTCAACCAGGCGCTGCGAACCGTTCAGTTGTAGGTAGGCGGTGAGCGCCTCGCGGCGCATTGCCAAATCGAACTGAGCGATGCCGGCCAAATCCATGGCATCACTCCGGGTCATGCTGTACTCGCAGTTTGCAGGCATGCGGATTCCTCGCCTGCCGTTTACCGGCAGGCTGGTAGGTTGAAGAGGCGTTAGATCGGCTCGGCGGGCGTTGGCGGCGACTCTTGCCACTCAATGACGTCAGCGCCGAAGTCTTTGCTGGTGAAATCGATAGCGCCGAATTCCCAGTGGTAGGTGAAAGGCAGTGAGCGGCGCTCGCACCGAGTCAGGATCGTTCCGCAGGAAAGCCGCAGATCAATCATCGGCACACCCGGATCTTCTTCTGGGTCGGCGTCATGCCAGTTGCCTGCGATCTGTTCGACGGCCCTAACCACGTCTGCGATTTCAAATTCCCGGCCTTTAGGCCCGACAGTGCAGCGAATCTGATGGATCGCCGTTTGCCAGCGATCCTTGCGGACAACGGCGCCGTCTTCCCGGAATTCGTAGTCCTCCGGCTTTTCCCCCCTGAATTCTGGCTTTCTGAAGTCTTGTTCGGTCACTGATCTATTCATCGCCGTGGCCCCTTGTAGATGAGCCAGGCCATGTAGGCGAGGGCTGGCGCTGTGAGCAGGATCATTGCAGCGCCTCCGTTGGGACTTCGAAAAAGCCAAGCTGGCCTTTGTACGGCACGAACGGAACAGGCTCTGCTGAGTCGACGACAAAACCGTACTTTCCGAAAAACCAAGGCGATTCGGCTCGATCCACGCAATCGTAGAGATGAGCAACTCCAACCACACCGCCGCGATCCAGTTCGTCAAAGCCAGGGATTTCGACGCCCATGGAGCTGGCGAAGTCCCGGGTATCTTCGTACTCCTGCCGGGTCATACCTTTCGAGGCGTGGATCAGGAAGCGGCCGCGGAATTTCGTCGGCCAGTCGCGGTTTTCGATGTGCTTGTGTCCATTGACGATCAACCAGGCCCAGGGCTGGCGAATGGAAAGTGCTTTCATGGCATCACCTCGCGCCGGGCCCACTGCACGTATGGTCCGTCTTCAGTGTCGAAAATGCCGAGCAGGAACCACTCATACGCGGGCGGCGTTTCGGGCTCCCATCCGAGGCAGTGGCAGGCGTCAGCATCCCAATAAGGATGGGCTTCCAGGTCCGACTCCATATGCCAGCCGACCACTTTGAGGCGCTGGCCATCGAGCCACGCTTTGTAGGCTTCGTGGTCGTCATCGAATTCTGGGATGTCCGGGTGCCACCAATACCCGTCCTCGTCGCGCACAACTGCAACGGGGCCAATCAACTTTTCTTCAGGCATGACTGTTCCTTTGCCGCTAAAGCGGCTGACTTTGAAGGGGGAGGGAGTTACTGCTGACTGGTGATGTGGGCGTGAGTGCGTGCGGCGTGCATCTCTGCATCAGTGGCCTTGCGTCCCGACACCCACATGCCATCGGGGTGGCGCTGGAAGGTCCAGCCGTAGTGGGCGTTTGCCTCATCGATCATGATGGCGAACTTGCCGCCGATGGCCTCGATCATGCCCTTGATCTGAACCTCATCCGTTAGGCGAGGCTGCCGGGCCGGCGCTTTGATAGATAGGCCGCCTACAGCCTTGCTGTAGATGAATTTTATCTGGTCCCATGGAATCGTATGCTGCTGGCCGTACTCGCCCTCACCGTCGCAGATGTTGCAGAACTCCGAAGGCTCCTCCAGTTCAGCGCACTCAGGACAGTCTTGGGTGACACTCAACTGAAACTCACCAAGTAGTAGGCCTTTGGCGCCGTTCTCTGCTGTAAGGCGGACGGGCATGATGCAGTAGCCATCTGGGATGGTCAGTTCGTCAATGCGCTGATCAGCTGCGTTCAGGCGCAGCTGCAGAGCTTGTTCGCGGGCCATGGATTCTGCGAGCAGCACGCTGTCTGGCTTGTAAGGCGTTGGGCAGTCGCCGTCGGGCAGTTCCGTGAAGGTGCCCTGAGCTTTGCAGCCCCGGCAGATCGTCAGGCCGCCGTCGTAGGGGTCGACGGCATCGTTGAAATGCTTATTCATTCCGCAATCTCCGGTGTCAGCCGCGCGCGCCGGGCCGAGATAAGTAATTGTTGGCTCGCTCACTTTGAACCCCTTCAATTGTCCGTACCCGTGTAGGTGCGCCAAGGAACCTTGACGCCGCTGACCAGAAAACCCCAAGTGCCCTGGTAGGGGCCGCTGATGAATAGGGTGAAGGCGCCGCCCTCGGCAACGCTGTCGATCCGGTGGTACTCGCCATAGCTGAGTGAGGCGGTGTCGCCCGGGCGGCGATCGATGTACTCGGTGGCCTGGGCGGATGCTGGAACGTTCAGGCCAGCCAGCGCCGAGTCTTCGTGGTCTAGCAGGCGCTGTTCTGTGTAACCGCCGCGCAGGATGATCGTGCGGGCGTTCCACGGATGGTCGTGCAGATCACGGTCATTGTCCGGTCGCTTGATGTGGTGGATCCGCACTGACCACGGGCACCACCAGAGCCGCGATCTATGATTGTCCCGGTCGTACGGGTTGAACAGCCACCAGCGGCCCATGTACATCTCGGCGCCGTCGGCGGACATGATGTGCAGGTAAGGCGTGCGCTTGGCGCGGTCGATGAGCCAGGCTGAAATGGCAGGGCGTGCCAGCAGCTTGGCGACCAGGCGCCAGAAGAGATTGATCATGTTGGCTCCTTGTCGTGGCCGGGGCAGCCGTTTCCGGCGAAATCGAAACCCTCACAGGGCGGCCCGAATGGCAGAACCTCTTTGCCCTGGGCCAGCGCTTCAAGCAGATGATCCTTCGCCTCGTCGGCGGTGCAATCACGACCACCTTCGAAGCGGAACATACCTTTGAGCTGGCGCTTGCTGAAGTCGCGCAGTGCGCCGCGCACGCTCAAATGTATATGGAAGGTTCGGCCGTTTGGCCCGAACGGATCTGCCGGTCGGTTTTCTGTGGGCATGGGGCGTCCTATGCCGGGTCATGCCCGGGCGGTCGAGTTGGGAGTTATGCAGCGAGGCGCTGGTAAAGCTCGATGATGTCGGCGGCGTTAGCCAGGACCAGGCCCTCGGCTTCATCCGGGCAGACGCTGTTTCCGATCAGCCGGACCTGGTCCGTTTTGTTGATATCGCGCCATTCTTCGGCGCCAGTGACCGGATCAACGAACAGCCCGCGGTCGATGATGTAGCTCTCGGCAAAGCCCTGGGCGCGCTTCAGTTCAGGCGGTTGGAGCATGCGCAGGGTGATGTCCACCAGTACATACCCGCCGACCATGACCATCTCAGCCGGGTCTTTGAAGTGTTCCGGCAAGTGCTCATGCATGAATGCAGCGCAGCGCCGGGCGCCTTCCATCTGCTCAGGTGTGAGCGTGTCCGGCACCTGCACGACCTCGACCAGTGCGACCCGGTCCTTTGTCGGCAGGGTATGCATCGGCTCGGTAAGCGAAATGCCGTCCTTCTCGTTGCCGTAGTACTTCACCAGGTAGGCGCTGGCCAGTCGTTGATTGGCGCCGGACTGGCAGATAGTCGATAGCGGCGAGTCGGCGGCTCGGCCGTCGCCGTCGTAGAAACCGCCGTTTGCCTGCTCAAAGAACGCCACCGATACCGCATGATGCCCGGTGCTGGTAGCGACAACGCCCAGCGGACCAGCAACGTCGGCGCCGACAGAACCTTTTCGCAGAGTGACCATGTTCGCCGCGGCTAATGCAAAGTGGCCACCCTTGACCTGGGCGACCTGCGTGCGCAGAGGTTCCTGCACGTCAAAGTTGCGTTGGGCTGACCCATTGGCGCACTCGGTAAGGAATGGCGCCGCCACCGGCTGGACCAGAGCGTGATGTGTGCCTCCGGCGCTGATGGTCGACAGCGCTTCGTCGACGCCGTGGGTGCTGGTGTGTGATTCAGAAGTGCCTCGCATCGGGACAATGAATGGCTTCGCACTGGTCAGTACATGCCGCCAGCAGCCCTTGGCCACCCGTCGCATGGTGTTCACTGCCATCGGCTTGTCGCGGAAGATGGTGCGGCCCAAGTTGCTCCAGTCGATGCACTCGGCGGCCGTGCGCCATGGTTTCTGTTTCGCCGTCGGCATTTTGTGGCGCTTCGCCGCGGGCCATACGATTGGTTTGCCGTCACTGCGCGCCACCAGGTAGAGGCGTTTGCGAATGGTCGGTGCGCCGGCATTGGCCGCGATGCGCTCGCGCCACTCGACGTTGTAGCCGAGGCCCCGCACCAGCGCTTCCATCGGCACGAACTCGCCGATTGACTCAAGAATCTCCGGCATGTCCGGGTGTTCAGCGGCAAGGCCGGTGCTCAGCGCTGCAATGAATGACCTGAAGGTGCGGCCGCGCTCGGCCTTGATCGGCTGGCCTTCCTCATCGATCGGGCCCCAGTCGCAGAACTCTTCGACGTTCTCAAGAAACATCAGGCGGGGCCGGGTAGCGTGAGCCCAGCGCACAACAACCCAGGCCAGTCCACGCACACCACGATCGCGCGGCGCGCCACCCTTGGCCTTGCTGTGGTGTCGGCAGTCTGGCGAGGCCCAGAGGATGCCTACTGGCTGGCCCCCGGTGGCAAGTACCGGATCAACTTCGAACACGTCGGCAACATAGTGCGCCGTCTTCGGGTGATTGGCGCGGTGTACAGCCAGGGCGATGGGGTTGTGGTTTACCGCCACGTCCGGCTCCCGATACGCCCGGGCGATGCCGGTGCTCGCGCCGCCGCCACCGGCGAACAGGTCAACCACCAGCTCTTTTTCGAACGGCAGGCCCATGCTTGGCTGGCCATGGATGAACTGGGGTTTCTGTTGTGCGGACATAGGTGATCCTCGCCGACTGGCGTGACTCGTTTAAGTGGGATGCGTTGGAGTTCGGAGCAGTAGTTGGGGGGTGGGTCAGGCCGGTTTCCCGGCCTGTGCTACTTACTTTGGATCGAAGGCACCCAAAGACAGCGCCGCGGCATCGCCGATCTGTTCCTGAAGCACTGACTTGAACTCCTGCGCGATCTCTTCGCGCTGGACTTCTTCACCAACCCAGCGCAGTTTCAGTGCCGGCTGTGCACCGCTGGTGATGACCGAGATGCGCAGAATGATCTCGCGCAGCTGCAGCCCTTCGAACGGTACGACCGAGAAGATCAGCGAAGTCGGCAGCGTTTCTTTACTGGTCGCCTCGATGGCATCCATTGCGCTGCGGCTGGCGCGGGTTTCGCTGACGGTGTGATCGCTTTCCGAAGATGCTTTCACCGTGATGGTTCGCACCGCAGCGATGGCTTTGACCAGGCTGATGTTCTGGTTGTCTTCGCCAACGGCCGACAGCGTGCTGTTCCAGTCCTCAATCCAGTCGCTCATGTCCTTCTGCGACATGGCGCGACCACTGATTGCCTGCACCGCCTGGTAACCAGCCGTTGCCTTCAGCTTGAGCACCGCCCGATCATCAGCGTGACCAGGCGCCGCTTCGGTGCCGAGGTTGAACAGCACCGAGCAGGTCATCTCATCTTGATTGATGAAGCCCTTGGCATCCACGACCGCCCGGTCGGTGACGTACTTGCCGAAGTCCAGCAGTGAGTTGGTAGAGAATGTGCCACGGAAGCGGCTGCGGAATGCGCTGTAGGCTTCCAGATTGACCACCTTTGCGCCTTCAGGAATCACCGCAGTAGGCATGTCAGTATCGAGCGCCTTTGCCGTGGCAATCAGCGCGGTGTCGGTGATCAGTTGAATTGCTTCTTTCGTCAGGGACATTTGTCAGGTCTCTATGGGGAAGGGGTAGAGCGGGGTATAGCGGTGGTCAGGTGCGGCGCGGGATAGGCGCCTCGTCCCGGGTGAACATTTGGTCGTGCTTCTCAGCAAACAGCGAGATCTTGCCGCCGCTGCCGACGTGCATCGGCGTGTCCAGGCTGGTGTTCTCGCTGCGGGTACCGCGCTTGGTCGGCACCTTGTAGTCGAGTTTGTGTTTGATCTTCACTTGACTGGATTCGCCGATCTGGCTGAAGTCCAGAGTGATCACCAGCTTTCCGACCTTACCGTGGTCGACTACCCCGGCAGCTACTTCGGAAAGGGCGTGGCCGATTTGGCTGGCGAATGCGCCGCCGTTAAGCTCCTCGAGGAACTCGGCGGTATCGGTTGGGGTGGGCATGGCTGTTTCTCCGGGATGGCCAAGAGGCCGCTGGGTGGAAGGTTGAATTGCGATTGGCGAAGGCGCTGGCGCACCTGGTGGTTGATACGTCTCATGCGGCTCTCTGCTGACTCCAGACACCCACGGCGTCGAACACTCTGGCGGCCTGTTCTTCCGTGAGTGAGACCTCGGCCGGGATGGCAATCCAGCCCGATGCGACCCGATGATTCGGATTGCTCTCGGCGACCAGGTCTTTGTAGGTTTCTTCGATCACGTCTTCGAGGTGCGCGGCCAGGTAGTTGCCCTGGGGCGCGACCTCTACCGACTTGGTGTAGCGGTGCCCGCGCTGATCGCGGCACTGGACGCTGACGTAGATTGTCCAGCGGTGCGGGAAGTCGCAGACCGCGTCGGCGAGGCGCTGGCCGGGCGGGATGTTTTTGCAGTTCTTCCAGTTGATCATGCCCTGGCGGCCGCTTGGATCAATGTTCACCACCGCGACGTGGTTGGTGCTGAGCAGCGCCCGGCAAGAGCGTTCGATCCTGGCCCGCATATTGTTGGGCTTGCGCTTGCTCATAGAGACTCCGTGATACGCCTCAGTGCGATCCGCTCTGCGTGGGATGGGGAGCGGCGCCGGCGCTTTAGGACGGTGTCGGGGTCGATCTTGTCCGAGCGGGGTGGACGGGGCTCAGGCTTGAAGGCGGCAGCCGGTTCAGCATTGCCGCCGGTCCCGAAGAACTGATCCAGCTTTCGGTTCAGGTCGTCGATCATCGAGTCGCGCGGGTTGGGCATTGGCACACCGATCACTGCGCACCTCCGGGGAGGCGGTTGGCCTTTGCTTCGAACTGCATTGCGAGGTCGTGAGCGGCCTTAAAGCCTTGGCGGAAAGCGCGAGTCTTGCCGGTTGTAAGGTCGACGATCTGGAACATGCCGACGCTTTCGCCTGTTACCTGGAAGCGCACAGGTTTCGGTGGCACTGGCCGATCAATGCGCCCGAAGAACGCGGCGCGCGCGGCGTTTGTTTGCTGCAGCAGCACACCGAGTTCGTCGATGCGCTCTTGAAATGATGGATGCATGGTTGGTCCCTCGGTGTGGGTGTGGATATTCGGCAATACCTTGGCCGCCCGCTTGGGTCGGTGGGCGCGGGGGAAGGTGCTGGCGAATATCGACAAAGGGAGGGTGCCCAGGCCCGCTACTGGCGACGGCCTGGGTTTGCAGCATCAAGTTGTCCTGGTGCGATGGGGTGGCCTACCGGAATTCCGGCCAATGCGCGGTGACATCGACGACCTGCTGTCCGCTGCCTGTATGAGTGCTGGGCACAGCCTTCAGGCTTACTGCGCCACGCAGGTGGATCGCTCGTCTACTTCATGGTCGTGACTCCTATCGCTCGCACACTGGGCAGGCAGTGGCCACCTATCGAAGCTGCATTGGAATGTCGGTCCACACCATTTTCTGCAATCGACGTCCGGGTATTCGCCACAATCCGATTGCTCTGGAGATGCTTTTTTCATGACCCGCCGACATTCCGATGCAGCCTCTTGCGAGGTGATCGGGCAGTTATCGTCAGGCTGACGTGGCGCTGGCTGTCTCAAATCACTGCGGTCATGGTCTTGGACCCGTCGCCGTGCGTGGTCGTGATCAGCATCGGCGCGGGCCGGCCACTGCGACGGATGAGGGCATTAGCTTGCGCAAACACTGGGTTGGGTTCGTCGTTGCCATCGGGCAGCAGCGTGCTGCAAACCAAGCTGGAGCAGTCCTCGCCGTTCGGCCCCTCGCCATCGTGAGCAATGTCGAAGCTCGCCATCATCGCGATGCCGTGCTCCCTGCTGATGGCGATGATCTGCTGCATGAGGGGGCTGATTTGGTCGTCGTAAACCTGTTCTTTGTTCATTGTCATAGCTCCGGTTGTCATCCCGCTGCCCACTCAGTGAATGGGCAGAAGTGATGCTATTGAGCGAAGCGAAACCACATGACCACGCCCAGGGCGAGACCGGAGATAACCCCGGCCAGGAAGGCAATGGAGATGATGTGAAGGAAACTCGCGACCATCAGCATGGTTCCGCCCAATAGGATCGCGATCAGTAAGCGGGTGATCACCGCACCACCTTCACGACACTGTTGATACCTTTATCCACAGCGCGGCGGACCTTCTTCGCTTCGTCTGGCTGCATGCTTTTCAGATAGTCGTTGTTGAACACGATCTGAGCGCGCAGGCAGTAAGTGTCAGGCTTGCCCATCGTCGAAGTGTCCAGGCCGCTTTGGCCTTCTTTGTCGACAACGCAGTGGGTGTAAAGCGGGTTGTTGTTGGCGTCTTTTGCGTCTTCGAATGAACTGTCGTTCACCTCGCCAATCAGGATCTGCTTGCTGAAGTCGGCCGTGATGTCGTTCGGGATCTTCCCGGCGCGACCGATGTACAGCATGCCGGCGATCTCGATGCGCACACCGGCCTTCGTGACGTAGCCCTGGGCGACTGCTTCGGCCGCGCTGTACCAGTCGTCAAACTCGACGATTCGTGCGCCTTCGTAATCCTTGTCGGTCTTGATCCAATTGCGGACCGTGACCAATGCCCCGGATCCAGACACCGCCGCAAAGGCGTACTTCGCCGCAACGCTGTCTTTTTCCATCTTGCCGAAGTCATCGACGCCGGCCTTGCCGTGCAGCCAGTAGATGACCTCCTGGTGTGCATCGCTGACCTTGAGATCGGCCGGCATCGGCAAACTGATCACCGCGTCGTTCTGGATGACCGCGATGTCGCAGGCCCCGTCCTTCAGCTTCTCGGCATTCTCTACCGAGCCACCAGTGTTGATCACTTTCGCCTCCCCGCCGTCCTGCTTGGCAATGGTGTTGCCGATGCTGGTGGCCAGGCTTTCGTAAAAGCCGCCTTCACCACCGGAGCAGAAACGAAGGGGAGGCGGTGCCGCGCTGGCGATGGCTGAAACACTCAGCAGCACAGCCAGCAATAACGCTTTCGATTTCATGGGTGTTCCTCTGGGTTGGGTGACATCCCGATGCACCCTGTCGCCAAGGTGCAGCAGTGATGCTTTGCCGTCGTTTACGCGATAAAAACACCATCAGTAGATTCCCCAGCTGGGCCTTGAGGATTTGGGCTTTCAGCCTGGCCAACGATAATTTCTCGTCGCATTGCCTCGGCAACGAGCGCGGTCTGGCGGTGAACCCCCAGCTTGAACATCGCGTTGGATATCCGCTTGACCACCGTCCCTGGCTCAACATCGAACGTTCTGGCGATTTGTTTGGCGGTCAAGCCTTGCGCAACTGAAAGCAGAAATTGAAGTTCTCGACGGGCAAGGCCTCGGCCGAGATGGCCGATCCATGTGCCGCTTTTGATTGTTGATTCCATGCTGTTTACCTCTCGGTTATTTTCCCAATGCACCCGGTCAACCAGGTGCATCAGTGAAAATGTTCCGTGTTTCGTACCTCCGTTACTGGCCACGGTGGGCTGGGCTGAACACAGGCAAAAATTGCCTTAGTTCGATCTCGCCGCACGTCCGCCGGGTTTCCCCACCACTGCCCGTCGTCGCACATTTCGTGTTCGATGCTGTTACGGGTGGCTGTGCTGCTTCGCGTCCTCCATGTGGGAGTCCGGCCAGTTCCAGAGCTGGCATGGTCGACGGTTTAGCTTTCTCACCACCGGCATGCCGGTACGTCGCTGGGTCACGTCTGACTGTTAAAGAGCGGCGGGTTTCTTGACCCTTCGCGGCTGGCCCCTGATTGGGTGCCGGTTGCGATGGAGTGAATTTAAGCAAGCTGAATTGCGACAGTCAAGCATGCTTAAGAAAATAAATTCAGATTGCTTAATTCTGCGGGCGAAAAAAAAACCCGCTTAAGGCGGGCTTCATTCATTCGAAGCGATCAATCCTCGCTGGGTACGGTCCAGTAAATGAACACGCCGCCGTCTTCCTGGTGTTCCACCGTGACGTTATCGTTCTCGCCAATTTCCTGCATAAGCTGGCTCCAGCCGTCTTCAGGCTCATCTGGCGAGCGGAAGAGCGTGGCCTCTTTGGCTTTCTGCGCAGCCGGTGAATTGATGATCTTCTGCACGCGCAATCCCATCAGCTCGAAAGAGCTAGGAGGGGTAATGGATGCTGGTTCTTTCTTTGCTTTCGCCATGATTCTTGCTCTTATTTACTGTATGAATAAACAGTATTTTATACATCAATGTAAGGTGGCGCGACAAGAGTACTTTTGTACTCCGTTGGGTTGCGGACAACAAAAAGCCCGCACAGGGGCGGGCTTCCTTTGTTCACAAAATACTTCGAGAAGAACCCGGGCCAGATGACTGGGCTATCTGAAAATCGACTTCGGCATTTTGCCGTCCACTACTGTGCCAACGACCTCCCAATCACCATCCATAGGAGTCGTCGGGAATGAAGGGTTTAATGGTTTTAGGTAGAACTCTCCTGCATCCCGAAGAAACTGCTTAAATGTTGCCTCGTTCGTGTCAGGCATGCGGGCCACAACGAGCTGGCCGGAATTGGGTTCAATCTCAGGGGCGACAAGGATCAGAGAACCCTCTGGGAAGGATGCGCCGACGGCGCTCGTCATGGACTGCCCCACAACCTTAAGCCAGAAAGCACTCTCGCCAGCCCATACATCTGATGAGTGCCTTTCGCACGCTGCAACGTTAGACGTGTCCATTGCCTCGGTTGCTGCTCCAGCCTGTACCCAACTGATTTCTGGGTACATAAATGATCGTGTTGGCTGTAACGCCACTTCCACGTTAGAGGGGTGGCCTGCCTTGGTGGAAACCATGTCGCCAGTACCATTCGCGAGCCATTCAGCGCTCACGCCGGTCGCCTTCGCAAGAGCGAAAAGGTTTTCAGGTTTTAGCGCCTTGCTATCACCGTTCACCCATTGAGTTACGGCCGAAGCCGAGACGCCGCAAAGAGCAGCGATATCCTTTTTTAGTTTCTTGCTGTGCTTGATCGCCTGGGCGATTCGGTCGTGTCTGCTCATAGGTAAATGTTAAGCGAACTTAATTTAAGCATGCCTTTAGCGTGGAAACAGTATTGATGTCGATAATTCAGCATGCTTAAATAGACCTATCGCTAAAGGAGCGAATTTATGAAAACCAAAGATGCGGCTATGCATTTCGGCTCGAAGAAGAAGCTTGCGGTTGCCCTGAACATCAGTCCTGGCGCAGTGACCATGTGGGGTGATCACGTGCCCGAGTCTCGCCAGTACCAAATTCAGGTTCTGACCAAGGGTGCTCTGAAGGCCGACCCCAAGCTTTCAGCCGCCTAACCCAGCCCTGTCACACCGACCCCGGAAGTGAACCAATGGCCTACAAAAACAAGACGCATCGCAACACCCACCAGCTGAAGTCGCGCCTCAATGACGCCGCTTACGCCGCCCTCGAGGTTGAAGCGTTAGCGCGTGAGATTCAGCCGGGCGCCTTGGTTCGCGACCTCACGTTGGCGGCTCTGCGGTTCAAGGAGGATTACGGGTACTTCCCGTTGGTCGATGACGGCGAGTCGGACGAGCTGGACGGCTTTCCAGCGCTGGGCGAACTGGCCCGCGAGCTGAAAATTCAGCCTGGTGCGCTAGTTCGCGACCTCATACGTGCGGCCCTGAAAGCCAAGCGAGAGCAGGACACGATTTCCCAAGTTAACGACAAGAAACTCAGCGCCTGATTAGGCCATGGAGGAGGCACCAATGCCTGCAATACACGAAGTAGGGCAGTACACGCAGGACGAGAAGGACGAGCTTGAGCGCTGGGCTGACGAGGTCGGTATCGGCATGGATCAGCTAGCTGATCGAATCCTGCAGATGACTGAGCGAGCGGTCGAGCGGCGCAGTGCTGCTCGCCTCGCAGCAGATAAAGACACCTTGCAAAACCGTCTCTCGGCTCACTGCGCACAAGTGGCGCAGGCAGAAAACGTGATTTCGATTTTCCCCGTGAGGTAACGGTCCGGCCCCTTATTAGGGGCCAGCGCAGCAACGATTGGGCCAAGCGGGGCTGGCACCTAATAAGGGGCCAAGAAGAAAAGAAGGTCATGGGTTCGTCCCTGGTCGAGCTGATGAAACAAGTATCGGATTTAGCAGGGAGTTGGGGTAGTGCACTGGAATGGCTGTTGATTCATCCAGTACTCAAATTACAGGCACAAAAAAGCCGGTGGCTAGACCGGCTTCTTCACAACACAAACACTTGAGGGGCCATTATGAACACGATCGTCGCTCCAAGCAATACGGTCACCATGTCGAGCCGGGAGATTGCTGAGCTCACCGGCAAGCAGCACAAGGACGTCATTCGTGACATCCGTGTGATGCGCAAGGCACTGGCAGACGATGGCGCAGATTTGCGCCATCTCCAGGAGGTCAAGGATGGGCGGGGGTACACCGCCGAATTTCACCTTGATCGCATCCTGACTGAAACCCTGCTGACCGGCTACAGCATCCCGCTTCGCCATCGTGTCGTGACACGTTTAGGCGAACTGGAAAACGTGTCACGACAGGTTGTCACTATTCCGCAATCCCTTCCCGAAGCACTCCGTCTTGCCGCTGATCTGGCTGACAAGAACGGTGAGCTTCAACGCGTCATTTCCGAACAGGCCCCGAAAGTTGCAGCTATCAAACGGCTTGCCGCCGCTGGAGGAGCGATTTGCGTCACTGATGCGGCCAAGCAGCTTGGCCTCTCCCCGTCGCGGCTGTTTGCTTGGCTTGAGCAGCACCGCTGGATCTATCGGCGCCCAGGCTGCAAACGCTGGGTTGCCTATCAGCCGCGCATTACCTCCGGGCACATGACCCACAAGGTTACCGCCTTGAAGCCTGACCCAGAAACCGGGATCGAGCGCGCAGCCTTCGACCCCATGGTTACCCCGAAAGGTCTTACCCGTCTCGCTGAACTCATGCAGGAGGCCGCGTAATGGCCGGCGACTGGATCAAATTTGAACTCACCACCTTGGACAAGCCTGAGGTTTGCCAGATCGCCGACCTGGCCGATATCGACCCCGATGCGGTCGTCGGCAAGCTGATGCGCGTTTGGGGTTGGTTCGACCAACAAACCGAAAACGGTAACGCTCCGAGCGTTAGTAAAAAGTTACTGGATCGTCTCGTTGGCGTTATCGGTTTCTGCGAGCACATGAAGTCGGTCGCTTGGATGATCGAACTAGACGGTGTGATCAGCCTTCCGCATTTCGACCGCCATAACGGTAAGACTGCTAAAAACAGGCTTCTCACGGCAAAGCGCGTTGCAAACCACAAGGCGAGTAACGGTAAAAGTAACGCAGCGAACGTTAGCGGTGCGTTACCTAAAGAAGAAGTAGAGAAGAGTAAAGACCCTCTCTCCGCGCAGGAATCCATCGATCCTCGCATGCCAACCGAAATGACCCTCACCTGGCAGCCTGATCAGACGTTGCTGGAAACCTACGCGTTTCACCGAGGCCTTGCGCTGGACCTATTCACCGATGAGGTGATCAAGGCTTTCACCGGTCACTACGAGCCGAAGCGGCAGGTGAACACGCAGGGCGAGTGGGTGAGCATGTTGGTCAAGTGGGTGAAGAACGACACGGTGCGTGCCGCTGCGGCCTCGAATGTCACCCCGATCCGGCAAAAAGCTGCGGGCTCTTCAGACTATGACGATGACGACACCTCCTGGCAAAACGGGGTGCAATCGTGATGAAGAACGTTTCTGTGATTGCTCAGGGACTATGGCCGGGCGCCCAAGATGGTGAGTTCATCGCGGCAGGCGACAATCCTCGGAAGCCTAAGGATGAAGCCAGCTCAACGCTGGTGACGGCCGTGAATAATCTGTTCAAAGAGCTCCGTTCGATACGCTCCGCATGGCGTCAGGCTTGGCCTGATCAAGAGACGTATCAGGCGTCGAAGCGCCAGTGGTTTCAGGCGTTTATCGAGGCAGGGATATGCAGTCAGGGCCAGATTGATTTCGGCATGACCCAAGTTCGTAAGCAGTCCGGTGACTTCATTCCAAGCCCTGGCCAATTCATCGAATGGTGCAAGCCAACCCCCGAAATGCTCGGCTTGCCTTCACTCGCCGTCGCGCATCGGGAAGCATGCCGAAATGCTCACCCGGGCATGGCTGGGCAGGGCAAGTGGTCGCATGACGCGGTTTGGCATACGGCCAAGGAATGCGGTTTTGAGAGCCTGAACAAACTCGACGCAGGGCTCAGTCTGAAGCTATTCGATCGTAACTACACGATCACCATCCGACGCTTGCTAGACGGTCAACCGCTTCAGCCGATGCCCAAGGCGCTACCAGCTCGTGCCGAATCTAGGATCACACCTGAAGTTGGCAACGACGCCCTGGCCAATTTGCGCGCCAAGCTGGGAGGTGCCCGTGGCTGATGATCGCCTTGCCCCGACCAATCCCGTTGAGTACCGGTACGCCGTGCACTGCTGTGGCTACAAGTTGGACCTCACTGACAAACCAGATCGCGCGGTCGGTCTGTTCGAGCACCGAGCTATTGCTCAGCAGTTCGGTCGCCTGATGTGGCCGAACACTTTCGAAATTATCGACGTTATCACTGGGGAGAGGGTATGAGCGCCTACCTGAACGACCACGTTGTTCACCTCTGGTTCGCCTTCTTGGTGATCGTTGGTGTCGGCACCTGGTGCGGTATTCGCCACCTTGCGCGCCGGCTCCGGGTGGCACGGGGTGAGCGTAATTGAAGCCCGTCGCATTGCAGTTGCTAATGCCACGGTCCACCAGAGCACCGCGACTTGACCGCGAAGGCATCGAGCAGGCCGCTCTAATTTCCGAGCTGCGCGCCCGGATGCCAAAAGTGGCCGACCTGATCTACCACGTCCCCAACGGCGGGCATCGTCACAAATCCGTCGCCGGAAAGCTGAAGCAGCAGGGCGTTGTGGCTGGTATTCCGGACCTGGTCTTGACCATGGCGCGCGGTGGGTACTTCGGCCTGTACATCGAGTTCAAGGCCACACCACCGAATGATGCAGACGTCTCGCCGGCACAGCACGAACGCATTCGCAAACTCAACGAACAGGGCTATCTGGCGATCGTGTGTCGTGGGCATTTCGATGCCGTAGAGGCCATCCGCGATTACCTCCGTCTCCCTCCTACTGTCGTGGTGATCCAATGAGCCATCCGTTCAAGCCTGGCGACCAGGCGCTGACGCTTAAAGCCGGCTTCGGGTTTGCGGCCATGACCGAAGTCACGCTGGATATTTTTATAGGCGAAGGCCTGAAGGCAGTTCAGCCTGATGGCCAAGTGTGGACAGCGCCATACGATGGCTGGGTGATCTATCGCGAAGATGCCGACGGCTGCGGGTTCTTTCGGGCTCGCCACCTGATGCCTTTGCGCGGCGACTTCATCCCTGAGCAACAGAAGTCGCATGAGGTTTCAGCATGACCAGTGCCGCCGTAAAGATCACCGACGCCGAGATCAAGCGTCAGGCTGCTGGCGATGTCCGGGACCTGAGGGATACCGAGAATCGCGGCCTATACCTGCGCTTCACCCGCGCCCGCGCCCGGGCATCGTGGTACCTGGTAGTGAAGGGCGAGTGGAAGCGCATCGGCAGCTTTCCCGACCTGAATGCCAAGCAGGTTGTGGCCGCGCTGCCGGCGATCCGCCTGCGCCTGGAGGCCGGTGCTGGGTCGAACCTTTCGAAGTGGGTAACCACCGGCGAGCTGTTGGACTGGTACGCCGAGCGCATGTCCCGCGACCGCAACCTGTCGAGCAAACGCAAGAAGACCGGCGCTTCGCTGATCAAGTGCCACCTGATCCCATGCCTGGGCAATCTGCCGCTCGCCGGCATCGATAAGGCAACCCTCGACAGCCAGTTCATGTGGCCGTTGCAGGAGAAGATCGGCATCGACTACGTGCGTTCGGCGTTCCAGCTGCTGGCCCTGGCATTCCGTCAGGCGTTCAAGCTGGGCCACATCTCGGCCAATCCTATGGCCGCCATCAAGTTCAACGACTTCTCGAAGGCCAAGGTCGGGATCAAGCCATCGCGCCTGCGTGGTGTTCAGCTGCAAGGTCTGCTCGAGCAGCTGAGCGAAGTCACCAAGGCTGCGCCGCTGGATGCCATGTTGGCCTTGATGATGCTCTGTCATGGCACACGTATCGGCGAAACGCGTCAGGCGCGCTGGTCGCACATCAGCCTGGCCGAGCGTGAGTGGTTCATTCCGGCCGAGCACACCAAGACTGGTGTTGAGCATCACCTGCCACTGACAGAGCAAGCGTGCGAGCTGCTGATCCGGTATCGAGAAGGTCAGTACGCCAGAGGATATGACGGCCAGTTCCTGTTCCCGGCTCGCAATGGCAAGGCCCTGAGTGAAGGCCAAGCCAGTGCCGTATTCACCCGGTTGGGGCAGGGCGAGTGGACCAGTCACGACCTGCGCAAGGTGGCCCGCACCGGGTGGGCAGACATCGGCATTGACCACCTGATCGGTGAGCTGCTGATCAACCACGCGATGGGCCACAACGTGAAGGTGTACATCCAGTCGGACGTGATGAGCCGCAAGCGTGACGCCTTGGAACAGTGGCACGCGCATCTAGACCAGAAGGGTTTCAACCACATTCACGGGTTGACCGGCTTTAGAACCGGAGATTCTGGTAATGCGCTGGAAGCCACGAAACATAAGGCCCGCGAGGCCATTCAAGAATCAACCATAGGCGAGGTTTAAAAATGATGAAAAAGAGCCATGGCCCCGCCTTTCGTCGCGAACTCAAGCCGCTGATGGAGTGCAGCATCTGTCGCGGTGCGGGCAGCACAGAGGGCGTTTTCCACCGCCTCGACTGCCTGGCTTGCCATGCATCCGGCTGGGTTTGTCGGGCCACTGGCGACGCGGTGCCGTTGGAAGAACTGGTACCGCAACTGAGCATGAAGCTGCGCAACGCCATTGCTGACCTTGCAAGGGCGCGCCAAGCCATCGGCGGTGCCCACGAACAATATGAACAGAACAACCGCCGCGGTGCCGGCAGATCGAACTTCACCGGCGACTGATCGCCGTTCTTTATTTTTGCTGGGGAGAGTCACTATGAAACTGATCGGAGCGCGTCAAGCCTGGACCGACTCGCAGCATGAGTCGAACGCCTCAATATCCGCCGTAGCCATTGACTCGGCCAAGTCCGCCACCATCGCCAAGAAGGTCAGGGCTCGTCAGCATGAGGTGGTCTTTGCTGCCATGGGCGATGACAAAGAGGAACGTATAAAGGTGGCTCGCCAGCGCATCAGCATCAGCGAAACACGCCGTACACCGATCGGGCGATCCACAGCTCGCGCCGCGCATCTGGCAATGATGGGCAAGATTCAGCGCGCCATTGGCACGCTGCCTTTTCAGGTGCAGCAGTTTGGGCACTTCCTTTACCACCCGTGCCTGACCATGCAACACGTAATGAATGCCGTATTGCTGATCACCGCCAAGGCGCAGCTCCCTGATCTGACTTCAGCCAAGCGTGTGAAGGCTCAGTACCTGGTGACGCTGGCATTGCAGTCGTACAAAGCTGAAGTGACCGGTGCCGCCGAATGGGGGCCGGCTCGGGTGGCTGCTGAAATGAATGCGTTCTTCGGGGTATCGATTGAGCCGAAGCACTGGAATCGCGACTGGCTGGACTTGTGGGAATCACTGAAAGCGGTGATCAAAGAAGTGGATCTTGAGGCTCAATCTCCTGTGTGGCAGTTGATTCACGCGGAGAAAGAAGAATCGGCAGCGTAATCTGTTGACATGGTGGGAGTTTGCGGGTAATTTTCCCATAGTGCGCAACTTACCTCAAACGCACACCCCTTCGAAAACCCGGCCATTGAGCCGGGTTTTTTATTGCTCAAAGAAAACCCACCCACAAGGAATGCCGAATGATGAAGCGACTCTCCGCTTACCTGGGCCTGGCGCTTGCCGCCTGCCTGTCCTGTTTCTCCATGTCGGCATTCGCCGAGCCGATCACCAGTGCGTACCACGCGGCATTCGTCGCGAGCGAGCCGCAAGGTGTTGCGCTCAAGCGACTCGACCTGACCCTGGCCATGTGGCGAACGGGTAGCCAGTCCAGTGACGAAGGCCTGAAGACCAATCTGCGCGCAACCAGCAATCACTTCGTGATGACCTCGGCGAAACCCCTGCCCGAGAGCGACGGTTTGTCGCCCTGCTGAATAAGCCTGGTCGAAACGGAAAAAGCCCGAAGCGTGTTCGCGCTTTTTTGTACCGCCGAGGAAAGCCGCTACCAAGTGGATGCTTTCCCGGATGTATCAAATCCAATCGTTTCAGCTCCACCACACCCATCAACCCGAGGAAACATCATGTCTCCAGTAATGCGCTGCAAAATGGTCTGCCACGAAGTCACGCATGTGCGTCACGCCAATCAAGAGCGTGACGATCCGTTGTGTGATGTTCGATTCGGCGCGGTGTGTGCTCTGCCAAAAGATCCGCCTGGCGAAAACGCCGTATTCGGCAAGTACACGCCGGTAGCTGAGTACAAGGCCAAGATCGTGAAGTCAGTCGCCGACAAGCTCGAGCCGGGCAAGGCTTACTATATCGACTTCACCCTGGCCGAATAAGGCCATCAAATTAACCGCTGCTCCCCAGCGTTTGGCGCCTCACACGGCGCCTTTTTTATTCACGGTGCCGCTCATGACAGAAGTTTCGCGCATTGCAGACAGCGCCACATTCAAGGTCGCTGTCCCGATATTGCAAACGATCTTATCTGCCGGCGCCATTGGTGCGTTTGTGTATGTGGTGGGCTCGCTCGGATCACTCCAGGTGCAGCTCGCCAACTACCAGACCAATCAGGCTCTCATCGGCCAGCGGGTTGATTCCTTGGAGCGATCGAGGGAGTCGACAGACAAGCTCGTCGACTCCCTGCGCATCTCGACCCAGCGCCAAGAGTTTCAGGTCAACCAGGTAGGTGAGAGCCTCAAGGCTTTAGCCCAGATGGGTAGACCCAAGTGAAGCGTCTTCTGATCGTCCTCATGCTGCTCACTGGGTGCGCACAGACAGACACGATCACCGAGCCGCCCAAGGTTCAACACACCACCCTTTACCGCTACATCAGCGAACCATGCGTTCCAGTCGAAGGCCAAAGCGAGCAGCTGCGGAAAGCTCTGAAGAGTCGCGACGAGTGGAAGCGCTATGCCGAAAGCCTCGAGCAACTACCTGCAGCGAAGAAAGCTCATGACCCTAATCCCTGAATGGCGAAAGTTCTGGCGAATGACCAGTGTTCAATTGGCGATCGTTGGTGTCGCGCTCAATGCTGCGGCCACTGGCTGGTCAGCGTTCCAAGGTGCTGTTGACCCGCTGGTGTTTGCCTCGGTGAACATGGTGCTCGGTGTCGCCGTTGCGGTGTCTCGGGTCATTCAGCAGCCAAAGCTGCGTGAAGACGTACAGAAGCCCGACGAACAATCGAGCTGATCAACGACAGAAAGTGTGTGATGGGGAGTCGAGATGTCGGGGCCAATTGCAATATCCGTCCGATACGACGTGAAGGAACTGACCAAGAAGCTTTCGGCTCTTGCGTACAAACAGATCGGATATGCGACAGCTCGTGCGCTGACCGCTATTGGTACCGAGGTTGCGGATGATGAGATTGATAACATCGCGTCGACCTTCAAGCAGCCCCGACCATTTACGCAGAGGTCAGTTGGTGTCCAAGGTGCAAGGAAGGACACGCTGAAGGCGATCGTCTACGTCAAACCCATCGCGGCCAAGTACTTGGCGCCCTACGAGGAAGGTGGCTCGCATGTTCTATCTGGTCGCGCGCTGCTCAACCCGAAGAACATCAAGCTCGACAAGTATGGTCAATTACCTCGCAAGGCCCTTGAGCGGTTGAAGGCCCGGGCTGATGTGTTCATCGGTCCAGTGAAGACCAAGGCAGGCATGGTCAATGGTGTGTGGCAGCGGATACCGGCGAAGAAGAAGGTCGCTGCACATCTCAAGTTGCTGATCCGTTTCGGCGATGCGTTGGCCGTGACCAAGCGCCTGAACTATCGCAGCCGCGCCCAGGCACTCGTGAACCGCCGCTTCAATGCCGTGTTCGCTGAGGCCATCGGGCACGCGCTCGCGACGGCGCGCTGAGGCACCCTCCCTGCACCGTCGTGGTGCGTCGAGACGTCCTCGGGAGGGGTACCCCCCCATGATGGGTCCCTCTGCGCCCTTCTGGCATCGAGGGCATTGCGCGCCGCGCTACTCCCCCAGCTATGAAGTATCAAAGGTGTTCGCACCCCGGTCCCGACAATGAAAGAAGGTATCTCCATTCGCGAGTTCGCGAGACGCGAAGGCGTGTCCGATACGCTGGTTCGAAAAGCGCTGAAACTCAAGCGCCTCGCGGCTTTTGCCGATGGCTCGATAAATCCGGCGCTGGCCGGAAGCAGTTGGCGCGAAGGTAATGCGAAGGCTGCGAACAGTGCGAACCAAAGTGCGAACCCTGTGGTTCGCAGTTCGCAGGTCGAGCCGCGCGCTGCGAACCTCTTGCCGGACGAGGATGAGTCGCTCGAAGGGCAGGCGTTGTGGTTGCTGGAAAACGGCGGAGTTGCCACCCGCGACTATGCCGATGCCCTGCGCCTGAAAGAGAACTACCTGGCGCTGCTGCGTCAACTTGAGTACGAGCAGAAGTCGGGCGCCCTGGTCTCTCTGGATATCGCGGAAAAAATCCTATTTGAACAAGCGCGGGCATCACGTGATGCCTGGCTCAACTGGCCTACCCGTATTGGCCCACTCTTGGCCGCGGACCTTGGGCTTGAGGCTGATCGTGTGGTCGGAGCATTGACGGAGTATGTCCACAAACACATCAGCCAGCTCGGCGAGCCAGAAATTGAGGTCGAGTTCGCTAGCGAAACCTGACCGCCTGGTGCTCGCCTATCGCCAAGGCTGGACCCCTCCGCCGCGCATCACTGTCCCGGACTGGGCAGACCGGTACCGCCGTCTGGCCAAAGAGGCCGGCGCCATTTCCGGCAACTGGGAAACCTCCACTGTCGAGGTTGCCCGCGGTCCCATGATGGCGGTTACCGAAGCCGGTGTGCACGTCATCACCGTGATGGTCAGCACCCAGTTGCTGAAAACTGCGTTGCTGGAAAACATCTTCGGCTACTTCGCGCACCTTGATCCGTGCCCGATGTTGTTGTTGCAACCCAAGGAGGCCGCCGCCGAGCAGTTCTCCAAGGAACGCATCAGCCCGCTGGTCCGTACGACCCCGGTCCTGCGTGCCTTAGTTGGTTCCGGTAAGACTAGGTCTTCCGATGAGACACTGTTGTACAAGGCCTTTCCCGGTGGTTTTTTGGCATTGGCCGGCGCTGGTAGCCCGGACAACCTGGCGCGCCGCCCTATTCGCATTCTGCTGAGTGACGAGGTCGACAAATACCCGATCACCCGTGAGGGCGATCCGATCATGCTCGCTGAAGAGCGGACAGCAAGCTTCGGGGCCAACTGGCTTTCGGTGCGGGCCTGCTCCCCGACGGTAGAGGATGAGTCACGAATTGAAAAAAGCTACCTGGCTTCCGATCAGCGCCGAGCCTCTGTGCAGTGTCCGGCCTGCGGCCATCGTCAGTTTCCCGAGTTTTTCAAACATGTCCATTGGCAGAAGGATCCGGAAACCGGCGCTCACCTACCAAAAACGGCGCGAATGTATTGCGAGGGGTGCGGTGATCAGTGGTCCGAAGGTGATCGACTCAAGTCGTTGCGCAGCATTCGCTGGCATCAGACCAAGGTCTTCCAGTGCTGCGGTGATCGGCATCAGCCGCTTGAGCAGTACGAAGCCTCTTGGAATCTCGACCGCGTCGGTGCCGTAGAGCGCGTATGGACACTGTCAGAGAGCCCACGGCACTCGGTTTATCTGGCTCGTTGCCCCACCTGTGGCAGTCACCCGGTTGATAACGAACACGCGGGCTTCACCGCGTCGAAGCTGTACAGCCCCTGGTCTAAAGACAAGCCGGCAGACATTGCCCGCAAATGGTTGGCCTGTGGCGACGACGAGGACATGAAGCTCGCTTTTTACAATACCCAGCTTGGCCTTCCTTACCGGAAGAACTCCGGTCGGGAGATCCAGATTGAAAGTCTGGCGGCACGCTGTGAAATCTGGGCAGCAGAGGTGCCCGACGGTGTCGCATTGATCACCGTAGGCATCGACTGCCAGGACTACCGGCTGGAAATGGAAGTCATCGGTTGGGGCGTCAACGAAGAGTCTTGGTCGATTGATTATCACGTCATCGAAGGCGAGTTCGATCAACCAGAAACTCAGGCCTTGCTCGATGCGTACCTTAAGCGCATCTGGTACCGCGCCGATGGTTACGCCTTTCCGGTGATGGCCGCCTGTTTCGATTCCGGCGGTCACCACACGCAGGCGGTCTATGCCTTCTGCAAAGCTCGCATCGGTCGCCGAATCTGGGCGATCAAAGGTGAGTCAGCGCGGAACGGCAAACGCTCTCCGGTTTGGCCGACGAAAGTGCCAAGTCGGCGCAGCAAAGCCACCTATCGCCCAGTCATGCTGGGGGTGAACGCGGCAAAAGACACCATCGTGACGCGCTTGATGAAGGACAAACCGGGGCCGGGCTACATGCACTTCCCGGTCAGTCGCGACATCAACTACTTCGCCCAGCTCACTGCTGAGCGGTCGGTGGTGAAAGAGACGGGAGGCGTGAAGTATCGCGTCTGGGAGCCCCGGCCTGGCCGTGCAAACGAAGGTCTCGACTGCCGCGTGTACGGCTATGCCGCGCTATGCGGGCTCATGCACATGGGTATCAAGCTGAACAAGTTGGCTGAAAAGGTCAACGCGCTGATCGGTATCCCTGTTCGTCGCCCCGATCCAGAGCCAGCAGATCCGCTGGATGAGTCCGAGCCAGAAGGAAAGAAAACTGGCCCGCAAGTCATCCCGTCGAAACCCATCAAGAAAAAAACGCTGGCCAGCCGGCTCGCGTAGAACGTCCCCGCTCCGGCGGGGCAGACCTGGAGTTATCCCATGAACCGTTGTGGCCCAAACAGTAGTTTGTTGGCGGGCATTTCCCGGGAGTCATTGCAGGTGTCCTTGCAGAATGCCCAGCAGGCCTACCTCCAATTATCGATGGGCGGCAAGGTGGAAACCGCGACTTACACCCAGGGTGACGGCTCGAAGAGCATCACCTTCACCCGGGCCAATATTTCCCAACTCGTAAACATCATTCAGATGCTGCAGCAACAGCTCGGCATTGTTGGCCGGGCCCGTCGACCTCTCACATTCAGGTTCAAGTGATGAATAACCCTGTATCGATTGTTGGGCTCGACGGTAAGCCGATCCAGCCTTTGCGGCCGAGCCGGGGAAAGATGCTTGCACCCGGTGGTGGTTCGCCCTACGACGCTGCTGATATCTACGGTGAGCATGTCTCTGGCTGGAACCCAGTCCTCGGTTCGCCAGATGGCGAGCTCAACATGTACCGTGACCGGATCGTTTCCCGTGTCCGGGACCTGGTCCGAAATGATGGATGGGCATCGGGCGCGGTCACCCGCATTCTCGACAACGCCATTGGCGGTCACTTCCGGCCATTGATCAAACCGGACTGGCGCGCCTTGGCGGCCTATACCGGTAAAAAGGCCTTTGATGCCACCTGGGCGCACGAGTTTGCCCAAGTGGCCAGCGCGAACTATCGGACGTGGGCGTTTGACACTGGCCGTTACTGCGACGCACAGCGTTCGCTGACCATTACACAGATGATGCGTCTGGGCTTTCGCCACAAGCTGATCGACGGCGACTCCTTGATGCAAGCCTGCTATATCCCTGAACGCGTGGGCCTTGGCCGTGCGAGGTATGCGACAGCGATCCAGCTGATCGATCCGGATCGGTTGAGCAACCCACAGCAGCAATTCGATTCAAACTCGTCTCGTGGTGGCGTCGTACTTGATGGCTTTGGTGCCGCAAAGGCGTACTGGATTCGCAAAGCACATCAGGGTGACTGGTGGGCAGCAGCCGACAGCGTGACCTGGGAACAGATCCCTCGGGAAACCGAGTGGGGGCGGCCGATCATCATTCATGACTTCGATCATGACCGGGCTTCGCAGCACCGTGGTGGCTCAGGCATTTTCGCGCCGATTCTGCAGCGCATGAAAATGCTCGCAAAATACGACGCCGTCGAGCTGGATGCGGCGGTGATCAATTCGATTTTCGGGGCGTACATCGAAAGCCCTTTCGATCACAGTCTGGTTGCGGAAGCCGTTGGTGAAGGGGACGACATTTCGGCCTATCAGGATCAACGCGCTGATTACCATGCCAGCCGAAAAACCATGCTCGGTGAAGCACGAGTACCGATTCTGTTTCCCGGCGAGAAGATCAACGCAGTCACCGCAACCCGGCCGAATGCCAACTTTGCAGGGTTCGAGAAATCGTTCCTGAACAACTTTGCCTCGGCCACAGGCTTGTCGGCACAGCAGATGTCGCACGATTGGTCAGATACCAACTACAGCTCGGCGCGTGGCGCTCTGCTGGAAGCGTTCAAGACCCTTACGCGTCGCCGTAACGACTTTGCCAACAACACCGCACAGCCGGTGCTGGGCTGCTTCATGGAGGAATCCATGGAAGTCGATGATTACCCACTGCCACACGGTGCCCCAGAGTTCATGGAGTGCCGGTCGATGTACTCGCGCGCCGAATGGATGGGGCCAGCTCGTGGCTGGATTGATCCGGTCGCTGAGAAGCAAGGCGCGGTGCTGGGGATGGATGCGGGGCTTTCCACGCTGCAACAGGAATGCATGGAGCAGGGCCTGGACTACGAGGAAGTGCTCGAGCAGCGCAAACGCGAAATCGACAAGTTCAAAGAACTGGGCATCCCTTGTCCCACTTGGGCCGGCATGCAGATCCCCGGCGGATACACGTCGGCGGACGACGCCATACAGAAACCGAGGCCTACCTAATGCAATTTGGACATCTTGCTCAACGGCTCTTCAACGTGCCGGTAGCGATCCGACCGGAGAAAGCCGAGGTCATCATGGCCGCCCTGGCTGAGCGTATGGGTATCGGTCGGATGATGCGGGTCAGTGGCGATGCCATTGACCTGACACCGCTCGCTTTGGATGGTGATGGCTACAGCTACGCCGATCGGGAATCTCGCGATAGCGGCTATGACCTGGTGGGAAGTGTGGCGGTCATCCCCATCCACGGCACACTGGTCCAGAAAACCGGGACGCTCAGGCCGTGGAGCGGCATGACCGGTTACGACGGATTGCGCCAGGCGTTTCTGACTGCGCTGTACGACCCCAAGGTCGAGGCGATTGTGCTGGATGTTGATTCACCAGGTGGTGAAGTCTCTGGTTGCTTCGACTTGGTCGACACTATTTACAGCGCCCGAGGGGTCAAGCCGATCTGGTCGATTCTCAACGAGTCGGCGTATTCGGCGGCCTATGCCTTGGCCAGCGCCGCTGACAAGATTTACGTCCCGCGTACCGGCGGCACAGGATCCATCGGTGTGATCTGCATGCATGTCGATTTTTCCAAGGCGCTGACTTCCGCCGGCATCGAGGTGACCTTCATCACCTACGGCGATCGCAAGGCCGACGGCCATTCCGAGATCCCCTTGTCGGCTCCGGCGCTGGCGCGGTTCCAGGATGACATCGACACCATGGGCGAACTGTTTGTGGAAACCGTCGCCCGCAATCGAAACATCGCGGCCAGCAAGGTTCGCGCAACCCAAGCTGGCACCTACCTCGGCGCTGCCGGTGTTGCTGCTGGTTTGGCCGACGCTGTCGCGGCGCCCGACGCCGCTTTCCGGGCGCTGATTTCCCAGCTGGCCTAGCACCAACCAATCAGAGGATTGACCATGACCATTCGAAACAGACTGAGTGCGGCGATGCCGTTTGCCCAGCTGCTGGGTTTCCACCCGCGCGCCGATGAGGGCGACGACGAGGATAAATCCAAGCGTGCCAAGGGCGAGGGTGATGAGCCGGACAGGGACGACGATACCCAAGGCAAAAAAGCCAAAGGTAAGAAGGCCGAAAACGACGAAGACGACAAGGATGACGATGACGGTCGTGCCAAAGGTGCCAATGGCGAGGGCGACGATCCGGACAAGGACGATGCCAAAGGGCGTAAAGCCAAACGCGCCGATGATGATTCCGACGCCGAAGATGATGATGAAGAGACGGCATCCAAGCAGGCCATCGTCAGCCAGGAACGCGCGCGCTGTGCCCAGATCGTGGCTCACGGTTTCAAGGCTGGCAGCCCGGAGCAGGCTTGCGTGTTTGCCTTCGACACCGGCATGTCTGCTGATGCCGCGATCAGCGCTATCAATGCCGCCGGAGTCGTGGGCGGTAAGGGCGGTAGCTTCAAAGACCGCATGGCCGCCGCCAAGGTCCAGAACGTTGGCGCCGGCGGTGGTGACGATCTCCCGGCTGATGTTTCGCCGGTCGCGCAACAAATCATTGCGGCCGCAGCTCGCGCTCAGCCTCAGACACGCTAACCCCAACGTCTAACGGAGATCGACAGCATGTCGCTGACCCCAACTGAAATTCGAGATAACCCTCAACAACCCGGCGTCCAGGCTCAGGTCTACATTCCTGATCAGCTGATCGCCGATGCGCGCAACCTAGTGACGCAGCCAATTCTGTTGGGTGCTGGCGTACTGAAGCGCGGCACGGTGCTGGGCCAACAAAATGTCAACCCAGTGCAGGTGGTGGCCGGGGCGAGTAACACCGGCAACGGCACCGTTGGCACAGTGGCCGTTGGCTCTGCCGTCGAAACTGGCGGGTATGTGTTGCTGGCCACCTCGGCCACCGTGTTCAAAGTGACCGACCCAGAAGGTACCGTGCTGGGTAATGCCACCGTGGGCACCGCGTTCAGTCACGCCGAGATCGGTTTCACCATCACCGCGGGCAGTACCGCGTTCGTGGTTGGCGATAACTTCACAATCAACGTCTTTGATGCCGTCGGCACCTACATCCAGTGTGTTCGCACCGCATCGGACGGCAGTCAGAACCCGGTTGCCATTCTCGTCGATGACGCGGATGCGACGGATGGCCCCGTCACAGCTGGTGCTTACCTGGCCGGCGAGTTCAATGCCTCGAAGCTGATCTTCAGTTCAACCTGGGCGCTCGCGGCACTGGTATCGGCGATGCGCCCTTACGGGCTGTTCGCCAAATCCTCGATCTCGTCGGCTTCGCCGTCGAACAACTCGGCGCCGTAATTCGGCCCATACCCTACTGTCCACAAAGGCCCGCTGATGCGGGTTTTTTTGTGGTCTGGATTTAGCATTTTATTGCTTGGAGAGGCCCATGACCGCCGCCAGTTCGTTTCCTTTCAGCACCACCGACCTGATTCAGGTCGTGCCGACGCTCAAGCGTCCGCAGAAATTCCTGCTCGACAAGTTCTTCCCGAACATCCAGAGCTCGGAAACCGAGTTCGTGGCGATCGATATCGACGTCGGCCTGCGCCGTATGGCCCCGTTCATCAGCCCCCTGGTGCAGGGCAAGCTGGTTGAGCAACGCCGCTACCAGACCAACACCTACAAACCGGCCTACATCAAGGACAAGCGTGCCCCTGATCTGCGCAAGCCTATCATGCGTCAGATCGGTGAACGCATCGGTGGTGGTTCCATGACCGCCGGCGAGCGCGAGATGGCCAACGTCGCCTTCGAAATGGCGGATCAGATTGACATGCTCGATCGGCGCCTGGAGTGGATGGCGGCTTCTGCGCTGCTCACCGGCAAGGTCGTGGTTTCGGGCGAGGGTTTCGAAACCGAAGTGGTGGACTTCGGCCGTGACTCCCAGCTGTCGATTGCCCTGACTGGCAATAGCCGATGGGGCATCCCGGCCAACTTCAACGCAGCTGGCCGCGACACCATTCCAGCCAACAATCTGGAAGAGTGGCAGACCCTGATGCTGCAGCTTTCCGGGGCTCAGGCCACTGACCTGGTCTTCACCACGTCGGCTTGGAAGACCTTTTCCAATGACGAAAAAGTCTTCGGCGCGATCTTCTTCCCGAAACAATCCGAAGCCGGCAGCATCAACATCGGCCCACAGATTGCACCGGGCGCGGTCTACAAAGGTCGCTGGGGCCAGTTCGATCTGTGGCTGTACAACGACTGGTTTATCGATGACAACGGTGTTGAACAACCAATGTTGCCGGACGGCTACATGATCATGTCGGGTCAGCAACTGCTGGGTACCCGCGCGTTCGGCTCCATTCTCGACCCGTCGTTCAACTACCAGGCCATGCCGTACGCGCCGAAAACTTGGGTCGAGCAGGATCCGGCGCAGCGAATTCTGCTGATGCAGAGCTCGCCTCTGGTCATCCCGAGCCGGGTTAACGCCTGCCTTGCTGCGAAAGTCTGCGCTCCGGCGAGCGGCAGCTGATGGCCCGCGCCTCTGAAGCGGAGGTCTCTGTAACGGAGGCCGTCGTGGCTCATGGCCGAACCGTGATGGGCGTGGATGGCAAGCGTTACGGACCCGGCGAGACCGTCGAGGTGCCAGCGACTGAGGTCGCGTCTCTGACAGCACTGGGGTTTCTCGTCGACGGCGATGCTGTCGTGAAGAAACAAAGCGGGCCGCATGTCAGCGTGGCTGCCGGGCCCACCGTGAGGATCGCGTAATGATCGACTGGGATAGTCTGGTGCTTGGCCCGCTGGAAACCATTTTTGGCGAGGGTGAGCATCCGGCCGGAAAGGTGATGTTCTATCCAGCGGTCGGTACCGGCTATGCCATCGATGGCGTTTTTGATTCTGCCTATCGGGAGGTCGAGATGATCGACCCGATGGTCGGGGTCACCTCGACTCAGCCCGTGCTGGGTGTTCGTCTCTCCGTATTTGTTATGCCACCGGAGCAAGACGATCAGGTATTTATCCCTCGCGTTGGCAAACGGTACCTAGTGATGGACGTACGGCCTGACAGTCATGGCTGGGCCAAACTCATGCTGAGTGAAATGTAATGACCACCACTTCCCAATTGCGGCAGATAACGGCAGAAGCGCTCAAAGCCAGTACATCTGCTGGCGATAATGTTTTTGCTGCACGGTCTTGGCCAACCTGGAATGGCAGCTACCCGATTATCTGGCTGCACTCTCCGGAAGAGTTCAAGGAGTCATTGGGCCGAAATGGCGGGCCTCAATACACCGTGACGGCAACGATTCGGATTTCCGCCCGAGTCCAGCTGAAGGCACTTCCACGAAACGCCGCAGCCAGCGCGATGATCCTCGCGCTGGAGGGCATGCAGCGTCAGATTGAAATGGCGCTGATCAACTTCCCGCCACTGATGAGCCGCCTACAGCAGTTCCCCTTCATCCGCTCCACCATGGACGAGGATGGTGACGGCGAACAGCAGCTGGGCGAGTTGGTCATGGATGTTGGTATGGAGTTTTACCAGGGCCCGGAGGACTTTTATCCTCTCGAAGGTCCTGAACCGGTTCCACCGTTTGATCCGGCCGCAGAGGTGGCGGCCGTTCAGCCAATCAGTCCGCTCGATTCGGTAGAAGTCACAGACGACCTGACCAACGTTTTTGATCCTTCCGGCACTTACCCCGATGCGCCATTTCCCGATGCGGTCAATCCGGCGCCCCGAGCTGCCGGCCCTGACGGGCGCGAAGAGGGTGGTCTCTCATTTGAAAATCTGCAGGAGTAATCATGCGAATTTATCCCTCGCCGGGGCTGCTGGTGCGTGACCCGGTAAAACGCGACTTCCTGCCAGATGCTGGGCGCGAAGTTCCAGACGGCGACATTTATTGGTCGCGACGGCTGAATTGCAACGATGCAACCCTCACTCCTCCAGCCCCGGAAGTTTCCGTGCCGGCCAAGGCGGAAAAAACCAAAGCCATTGAAGGGAGTGACCGTCAATGACCGTCCCGTTCAGCAATATCCCGGCGAACCTGCGGGTTCCACTGTTCTATGCCGAAGTCGATAACTCTCAGGCGAACAGCGGTGCTCAGACCCAGCGCACTCTGATCATCGGCCAGATCACTGCGTCGGGTAACGGCGTGGTGAACGTCCCGGTGCTGGGACAGGGTGTCAGTGACGCCAAAGCCAAGGGCGGCCTGGGCTCCATGCTGGCATTGATGACCGACGCTTATGTGCGCGCCGATGATTTCGGTGAGGTCTGGTTTTTGCCGCTGGCGGACGCTGCCGGCGGTGTTGCCGCGACCGGCACGGTGCTCATCGCCGGAACCCCGACGGCAACTGGCGTGATCTCGCTGTACATCGCCGGGCAGCTGCTGAGTCTGACCGTCACCACTGGTGAACTGGCTGCCGATATCGCCACCGCGTTGGCAGCGTTGGTGAACAGTTCCAGCGATCTGCCGGTTACTGCGACAGCCGCTACCGCGACGGTCACCCTCACGGCCAAAAATAAAGGGCTCGGGGGCAACGAAATTGACCTGCGCCTGAATTACCAAGGTTCATCGAGCGGTGAGGCTGTTCCGGCAGGCCTGACCCTGACCCTGACGCAGATGGCTTCGGGAGCTACCAACCCGACGCTGGACACTGCACTGGCGAACCTTGGTGACGAGCCCTTCGACTTTATCGTTTGCCCTTACACCGATACCGCTTCGTTGAACGCGTTGAAAAACCTGCTCAATGACAAGACCGGCCGGTGGAGCTACGCGAATCAGGTCTACGGGCATGTGTTTGCTGCGCAGCGCGGAACAGTTTCGGCTTTGTCGACTGCCGGTAATGCCCGCAACAACCAGCACGAAAGCATCATGGGCTTCTATAACTCGCCGTCGCCGGCGTGGATTTGGGCAGCAGATGTGGCTGGTACGGCCGCCGTTGCGCTACGCGCCGATCCGGGCCGTCCGCTGCAGACGCTCACTTTGAGCACAGTGCTGGCGCCGCCGTCGCCTTCGCAATTCATTCTGGGCGAGCGCAATACACTGCTGTGGGATGGCATCTCGACATTCATGGTTGGCAGTGACGGCACCGTGGCGATCGAGAACTTGATCACCACCTACCAGCAGAATGCCTTCGGAGCAGCAGACGACAGCTACCTGCAAGTTGAAACTCTGTTTCTGCTGATGTTTGTTTTGCGGGCGCAGCGCTCGCTGGTGACCTCCAAGTATTCGCGAGTGAAGCTGGCAGCCAATGGCACCCGCTTTGCGCCGGGCTCGGCCATCGTCACCCCCAACATCATCAAGGCAGACCTGATCGCTCAGTACGGTGAACTGGAATTCAACGGCTATGTGCAGGATGCCGCCGGCTTCGCCAAGGGGCTCATCGTCGAGAAGAACAGCATCAACCCCAACCGGGTTGACGTGTTGTGGCCCGGCACCCTGATTAACCAGCTGCGGATTTTCGCGCTGCTCGCTCAATTCCGCCTGTAACCCAGGCCACCCGTCAACGGCCGCTTTCGAGCGGTTTTTTTTCGCCTGGAGATAAACATGGCTGATAACACCAACCGCCTCGCCGGGACCTGCTACCTGACCGTCGACGGCGTGAGCTACATGCTTGCCGGTGACTTTTCCTACAAGGTTTCCGGGGTGTCCCGTGAAACCCTGAAAGGTCAGGACGGCGTCCACGGTTACAGCGAGACGCCACAGCCCGGCTACATCGCCGCAACGCTGCGTGACTCGGCGAACCTGAGCCTGGCCGACATCAACGGCATGAGCAACGCCACCGTCGTGGCCGAGCTAGCCAACGGCAAAACCATCATCGGTCGCAACATGTGGGCCCTCGACCAACAAGAAGCCAAATCTTCCGACGCCACTATTGAAGTGAAGTGGGAAAGCCCTTCCGTAACGGAGAACTGATCCATGTTCGAAGAAGAAATCACCATCACCCTGGTAAAGCCTGTAGTGCTCGGGAAGGGCGATTCTGCCATTACTTATTCTGAGCTGAAGTTGCGCGAGCCGAATGCTGGCGAAATTGAAAAGGCCACCCGCGCCGACACCTCTGTTGGCGCGGCAATCACGCTCATCGGTCTGATTGCTGGCATCCCGCGCGGTGCTGCTGAAAAACTCTGCAAGCGGGATCTGGTGTCGGCAAATAACTTTCTCGAGGGTTTTACCGACTCTGGCCTGCTGGTGGAGGAGGCTGGCCAGAGCTGATTGCCGAGCTGACCAAGTATTACGGCTGGGGCCCGCGCGAGGCGTGGTCGTTGAGTTTGAAGGAATTGAGCTGGTGGAATGACCAAGCTAAGCGCATGGCGGGGTAATGACAGTGGGTAATACCTTCACGATCACGATCGACGCGGTGGATAAAGCCACCGCCACGGTGCGCAAGGTCAATGATTCCATCAACCGCCTGACCCGGCCGTTTGAGGAGGTTGGCAAATCCTTCAAAGGCCTAGGTCGTGAGTTGGGCTTTGAAAAAATCGGCAAGAACCTGGGCAATATTGGCCGAGAGGCCAGCACTGCTGCGAGAGGTATTGGCTCGATTGTCGCGCCTATGGCGGCAATTACCGGAATCGGTTCGGTGGCGGGGATTGCTGCATTGGCCAGCAACTGGGCGAACCTCGGTCGGTCCATCGACAACAGCGCGCACACCATTGGTATTTCGACCGGGCAGCTTCAATCTTTCCGGGGCGCTGCGAAAATGGTCGGCGTGGATGCTGCTGATACCACTTCGAGCCTGGACAACCTGGCCACCACGATGCAGGACGCGCAGTGGGGGCGGAACCAAGGCGCCCTGATGATGTTCAACAAGCTCGGCATTGGCTTGAAGAAAACCAAGGAAGGTGCGTGGGATGTGGTGGGGCAGTACAAGGCGGTGGCCAATGCAATCGCCAAGGAAGCTGATCCCCAGAAGCAAAAACTCATTGCCAGAGCGTTTGGCATGGAGGGGATGCTGCCGTTCCTTCGTGAAGGGGCTGCTGGCATCGAACGCTATGAAACCATGGTCAAGCGCCTTGGCTATGTGATGAGCGAGGGCGCAGTAAAACGTGGCAAGGAATTTTCACAGTCGCTGGCCGGTCTCGGCGTGGTCGTGGATGGAACCAAGAACGCCATCGGCGACAAACTGATTCCTGTCATGAAACCGCTGATCGATCAGTTCACCAACTGGCTGTCGGTCAATCGCGACCTGATTGCTACCAATGTCGGTGACTGGGCCAAAGGTTTCGCCACGTGGATCGGCAAGATCGACTGGAAGAAGGTCGGCGAAGGGATTGTTAGTTTCGGCAAAGGAATCGGCAAGGTCGTCGACTGGCTTGGCGGTTGGGAAAACGCTGCTATCGCAGTTGTGCTGGTGATGAACGCCGGCGTTATTGGCAGCGTCCTTTCTTTGGGCTTGACGCTCGGCCGGGCGGGCATTGGCATTCTGTCGTTTATCGGCCTTCTCGGCCGCTGGAAAGGCGCGGCCAACGCAGCAGCTGTAGCACAGAACTCGTTGGTTACAGGTCAAGGCGTCAGCTGGTTGGCCTCCGGTGCTGCTGTGGGCTTAACGACGGCGGCTGTTGGCGCTGGTGCCATGCTGTACTCGCCATCCCTCAACCAGGGTGAAGATGAAGAGGTTCGACGAATCCGTGCATCTCAGGGCCTGCCAGAGAACGAACCTAAAACGCCGAAGCTGGATGCCCTCGCCGGTGCCTGGAATAAGGTTCAGGGCACCAACAAGGACATGGCCAGCTTTGCCCAGGACTATTTTCAGGCTCAAGGTTGGAGCAAACAGGCCGCTGCCGGCATTGTTGGGAACGGTATTGCCGAAAGCAATCTGGATCCTACCGCCTTGGGTGACTGGGGCAGAGCCCGCGGGATCTTCCAGTGGCATCGTGATCGCCAGGACAACTTCGAGAAATGGGCCGGGTTCAGCATGATGGATCCGCGCGCGGACACCATGAAACAGTTGGAATTTGCCAACTACGAACTGACTCAAGGAACAGAGTCATCCGCTGGCTCGAAACTTCGTGGCGCCAAAACTGCTGAAGAGGCTGGGGCTATTGCCTCGCGCAGCTGGCTGCGACCTGGCACCACGGAGGAAGCGAAGGATCGTGAGGCTTCTGCCCGCGCTGCCCTGGCTCGAGTATTGGAAGGGCCTGTCACCTCGGCCGCATCTCCAACCTCGCAAGATCAACCTGTTGCACCCAAAGGGCCGTACAACATGGGTAACGTTCCAGGCCCAACCAATGGGAAAGTGAAGGTAGAAGTCGAGCTTAAAGGTGCAACCGAGGGGACCAAGGTGAGCGTTCAGTCCGAGGGTAATGTCCAGGGCTCCAGCCGTATCGCTTACACCGGAGTAGGGGGAGGCGTATGAGTTTACTATCCGACATCATCCAGATCGCGGAGGAGTCCAACAAGACCTGGACCGAGACCTTGCACAAGGCCTCATTTCGCGGGGTGCCATTCGCGGTCTACGGCGGGGATGCCCGCTTTGGCCGCCGACTGGCTCTCCACGAATACCCTGGACGAGATAAGCCGTACATTGAAGACATGGGGCGGTCGACTCGGCGAATCCGCATGAGCGGCTTCCTCGTCACCGACAGCTTCATCTACGGTGGCGGAAGTGCCTTGGCCCAGCGAGATGCACTGGTGGCTGCGGCAGAGAAGCCAGGCCCTGGGGCACTCATCCATCCAACGCTCGGCGCGCTGACTGTCAGCGTGCCGGCCGAGGGCTTGAGCGTCGTCGAGCGCTGGGACATGGGGCGCTACTTCGAAATCAGCTTCACCTTCATCGAGTCAGGCGACCGAGTATTTCCGAGCATCACGTCTTCTACCGGCAGTCTGCTGGATAAGTTGGCGGCGGCACTCGGGTTGTCTTCCGCGCTGGACTTCGTGCGCAAGGTAATCGGCGGTGTTACTGCCGTAATCAACGCGGTTGAGGGTGTGATTAAATTCGGCAAAGCCATCGTGGGCATGGTCGTTGGCGTCATTGCGGACTTCAAGGTTCTTGTGGGGCGCATCACTCGGGACGTGCGCAGCATCACCAGCTTGGCCGGGCTGATGACTGGCGACTTTGGTCGCTACGCCAATGGCAATGTCAGCAGCGCCTTGATAGCCAGCAAAAAAGCAAAAGACAGCGGCGCGACAATGGCGGATTTGATCGCCAAGAACACCGCAAACCGCGCGGCAGTTGATACGGCTATGGACAACCTGGTTGAGGCCGCAGCGAATCTAGATGCGAGTAACGGCGCGGTTTTTACTGATGCCGTTCAGGTTCTCATGGATTCCTTGGTGGCGGGCATCGCCGATCCCGGTGATGCAATCGCGTTGCTCGGTCCGCTTGCCAGTTATACCCCTGAAGCGTTTAGCGGTGCGGGCGTGATTGGTTCGGCGCGAGTTGTCGCCCAAAACGCAACGGCGGCGCTGTTGCGGCGCGCGGCTTTGGCGGCGATCGGTAAAGTGGTGGCGACTTATGTGCCGAGCTCATACGACGAGGCCATCGACACCATGGGGGTCGTAACGGGGTTTATTGATGCCGAGGTGCTGTCGGCGGGGGATTCCGGGGATGACGAAAGCTATAACGCCTTGCTCGCGCTCCGTCAGGCGGTGGTCGTTGCGCTGACCACCACTGGCGCAACACTTCCCAACCTTGAGACCTTCACGTTCCGCACGGCCCTGCCAGCGCTGGTCATGGCCAACAGGCTTTATCAGGATGCCTCGCGCACTAATGAGTTGATCCAGCAGGCAAACCCGATACACCCGGCGTTCATGCCGACCACTATCAAGGCCCTGGCCCGGTAAGGAAATCTTGTGGAAGAAGACGAACTCTACCTGACCTCCGGGGACCAGGTTGTGACCGGCTGGACGGATATCCGGGTCACTCGTGGTATTGAGCGGCTGCCCAGTGACTTCAACATCGGTATGACTGAGCTCTACCCGGGCGAGCTCAATCGTTTGACGGTAGAACCTGATGCACCCTGCCAGATTCGCCTGGGTGATGACCCTGTGATTACTGGGTATGTCGACCACTTCGTTCCCAGCATCACCGCAGGTGAACACTCGATCCGCGTCAACGGTCGGTCCAAGTGCGCCGATCTGATCGATTGCGCAGCGGAGTGGCCTGGGGGCCAGATCACAAACCAGACGGTGCTAGGGATCGCGCAGAAGCTCGCCTCTATTTACGGCTCGACCGTCAACGGGGCCCCGGAAGGGATTCGAGTCACATCCGATGTAACGGACCTGCCGATCCTCCCCCAGACCAATGTCATGCTGGGTGAATCGGCCTTTGACATCATTGACAGGATGTCTCGATTTTCTGCGGTGCTGGCTTACGACCTTGCGGACGGCAGTCTGTTTCTGTCGAGAGCCGGCACCCGTCGAGCCGCGAGTGGGTTTGCGGAGGGCGTAAACGTCCAGCGAGCTTTCATCGACTACTCCTCAAACCTCATTTATTCCGATTACAACGTCTACATCCAATCGGTCGACACCTTCACCGACCTTGGACAGGCGGGTAACCAGCTCTACAAGGTAAAGGATCTCAACTGCAAGCGGCACCGGGCGATGGTCATCATCTCTGAAGGTGGTGGCTTGGGTAACGAGATCGCGGTTCAGCGTGCTGAGTGGGAGGCCGCCAGGCGCTTTGGACGTTCTCGGGTGATCAGACTAACCACCGATAGCTGGCGCGATTCTTCCGGTGCGCTCTGGGAGCCCAATACCCTAGTCCCCGTTTCTCTGCCGAAACTTAAATTCATCGCAGAAGGCATGTTGATCAGCGAAGTCACGTTCCTGCGTAACTCGTACTCGGGGACAACGGCCGAAATCACCTTGATGGCTCCAGAAGCCTTCCTGCCGCAACCCATCAACCTCACGCCGCTGTATGGCGAATTCAGTATGCCGGTGACGCAATGAGCCATCCAACGAATCAACCTCGCGATGACGTCGGCGCGCTTCAACGGCTATGGCGAAGAGTTCAATTGATGTCGAGCTGGGGCCGGGTGACGTTTGCGGACGACAGCAAAACTGCTCAGCTGCTGCAGGTGAAACTCAATGACTCAGAAACTCGTGACGCAACACCCCGGGTAGCAGAGTTCGGATTTACTTCCATGCCGCCCAATGGTTCCGATGTCCTGATGGTCTTCATGGGAGGCGACCGATCCAAAGGTGTGGTGGTCGCCACAGGCCACCAAGGAAGCCGCCCAGTAGGGCTGACCTCAGGCGAGAGCATGGTGTATGACCTGTGGGGAAAGAGTATCTACTTCACCAAGGACGGCGGGATTATGGTCGAAGCCCAGGGCACACCAGTGACTGTCAACAATGCAACGGTGGTGACCATCAATGCAGCGGACAGCATAGAGATGGTGACGCCGCTTCTACACGTTACCGGTGATATCGTCGCTGACGGCAACGTTAGCGATAGCGTCCGGGCGATGGCCGAAGATCGCCTGATATTCAATACGCACACCAATGGGAGCGGCACGACAACGCCGACACCACAACAATGAGCGATATCACAACTACCTGGATCGTAGAGTCAGGCACGGGCGACTGGTCAATCAGCGGTGGCGCGCTGACCAGCGGGGATGACTTGGCCACTGCCGCGCTGATCAGCTTGTTCAGTGATCGCGAAGCAGATGCTGCCGATGTACCCCCTGACGGCAGCAATGACCGCCGAGGATGGTGGGGAGATGATGGTGAAGACGTTCCGATCGGCTCACGGCTTTGGCTCCTCGATCGTTCCCGGCTGACTCCAGCCGTTGCCAACACGGCACGTATCTACATGGAGGAAGCACTCAAGTGGATGGTCGATGATGAAGTGGCCACCAGCATCAAGGTGCTCACAGCAATTGCTGGTAACAACCAATTGAACTCGATCATCACGATCACTCGCAGCGACGGCACCGTGATACCGCTCAAATTCAACTGGGCGTGGCGACAAAGCTGACAGCTAACTTTTTACGATCCCGCCATGAGCGGGATTTTTTCCGCCTGGAGTTCATCCCTTATGCCATTTACGAGACCGACGCTCTCGGAGCTGCGATCGCGGGTAGCGTCCGATATCACCTCAGGCCTTCCCACTGCTGATGGATTGTTACGCTTTTCCAACCTGCAGATCATCGGCAAGGCTGTAGCCGGGCTGGGCCATCTGAACTATGGGTATCTGGATTGGATCGCAAAACAAGCGGTGCCCTACACCTCATCGGGTGAGTATTTGTATGCTTGGGGCGCGCTGAAAAATGTCTATCCGAAGACCGCCTCGTTTGCTTCAGGTGCTGTCACCTTTCCTGGAACTGTTGGTGCCGGAATAGATATCGGAACAGAGATCACCCGCAGCGACTCCGTGACGTTCACCGTGCAAGCAAGCGCTACGGTAGGCGTTGGTGAGATGGTCACAGTTCAAGTAAAGGCGGATGTGGCTGGCGAACTGGGCAATACGCCGGTAGGTAGCCTGATGACTCTCGGAGTATCTATTCCCGGTATTCCATCCAGCGGGGCAGTGACGACCGTGATCACGGGCGGTGCCGAGCAGGAGGAGGACGATGCCTTCTTTCAACGCATGCTGGAGGCTTACCAAAACACACCAAACGGTGGGTCCATTACCGACTACCCGATCTGGGCCAAGGCGGTCCAGGGTGTGACACGGGCGTGGTGCGCACCGAACGGTTTCGGTACCGGAACCGTTGTGGTCTACGTGATGTTTGATGAGGCAAACGCAGATCACCAGGGATTTCCTCAAGGTGCCAACGGTATTTCGTCCAGCGATAACAGGGTTACTTCTGGAAATCTTGCGGCCGGTGATCAGCTCGCAGTGGCCAACAGCATTTTCCCCAAACAGCCGGTCACGGCAATGGTGTATGCCTGCTCGCCAATCGCCGCCCCGAAAAACTTCACGATCACTGGACTGACGGGCGCTTCGACAGCCACCCGTAACGCAGTTGCGGCAGCCATCGCAGAAGTTTTCATAGAGCAGGGGGCACCGGTGACTGATAGTTCCTTTGTGGCTCTGTCGGACATCGACTCAGCGATCGCGGCAATCGCATCGACCAAGGGGTTCGTGATCACCTCGCCCGTGGCGAACATCTCCAACGTCCTCGGCTACCTCCCCACTCTCGGCACCATTACCTATAGCTGATCTCCTATGCCAAAGCCTTCGTTCACGAGCGCCGATTTCACATCCGCGCTGCTTGGGCTGCTTCCGCGCGGCCGCGTTTGGCCGAAAGAGCTCAGCAGCGTCCATGCGCAGGCCGTCTCCTGCTATGCCCCAACCTTCCAACGAATCAGTGATTCGGCCTTGGGGTTGCTGGTCGATGCGTTTCCTTCTACAGCCGTCAACCTGCTGGGTGAATGGGAGTCGACCCTTGGTTTACCGGATCCTTGCGCCGGCGTTTCGCCGACGTTTCAGGGGCGGCGCAACCAGGTGGTTGCTCGATTCACCAACACTGGCGGCCAGTCAATCCAGTTCTTCAAGGCTTTTGCGCTCGGTCTTGGTTACACCGTGACCATCACGCAGTACGCCCCCTTTCGGTGCGGACAAAGCACCTGCGGACAACAGCTCGGAAACGAAGACTGGTTTTTTACCTGGGCCATCAATTCTGCGCTCAACACCATCACCTACTTCCGTACTGGGCAATCAGCCATGGGCGACCCACTGGCTTCCTGGGGGAATTCGGTGCTCGAGTGCGAGCTCAGTGAAGCCAAGCCAGCGCATACCATTCTTCAATTCCATTATTCGTGAGGCCCTAGATGTATCAAATTGATAATTCGACAGCAGTGGCATCCATTCCCGCGAGTACTGCCGCTGGCACAGCTGGTTTTTTCACGGATGGAAACCCGGCAACGGGTGTTCCAGCAACGATCATGCCTGCCGAATACCAGAACATGTTGATGATGGAAATCATCAACGTGCTAACAGCTGCGGGCATTACTCCCTCCAAGTCAAACTTCACGCAGCTTCTTGCCGCAATCAAAGCCGTGAATCGGCAAGGCGTCATCCTCACCGATACCGGCACCGCCAATGCTTATACGGCTGTGAACGCACCTTCGCTCACTGCGTTGCCGGCTACTGGCTACACACAGCGCATTAACATTGCGAATGCCAATACCAGTGCTTCAACATTCGCACCGGACGGGCTTGCTGCGAAGCCGGTATACGGTTTAGGCCTTCAGCCTCTTCAGGGTGGCGAGTTGCCGGCCGGTGTCGCTGTTCTGATGTACTTGGTGCAGGCTGGGGTAAACAGTGGTAATGGCGCCTGGATCATTCTTGAATCGCTCGGCGGTGCATCGCAAGTAGCCCCCGCCACCAAGAGTCTGCACGCTATGCAGCTTGGACAAGCTACCGGCAGGCTTCTTCGCACTACCGTCTACATAAAGATAGTCGGAGTTCAAAACGTATTCGTTGATAGTGCTGGCGGAACTACAACCGGCGCCACGTCCTTTAACCCTCTATCGACTGCGACAAAGTGGCGTATGCGTGTCCTGGCAGGTGGTGGTGGTGGTGGCGGCGCTGGAGCCGCATCATCAAGCCAAGTTTCTTGCGGGACTGGTGGCGGTGGAGGTGGTTATGCTGAGGGTATCTATACGGGAGTATCAGGGTCTCAGACTGTTGCTGTGGGCTCCGGAGGGGCTGGAGGTATTGGTGCTGCCGTTGGCGCGTCAGGAGGCACCTCAAGCGTCGGCGCAATCCTATCTGCTGTGGGCGGCGGCGGTGGCAACTACGGAGTAAGCGCTGCAACATGTTTCACATCGCCAGCCCTTGGCGGAACATCTTCGGGAGGGGTTGTTAGTTCTCAGGGCGGCGGAAGCCTTTCTGCAATATCATATTTTTCAAACGGTTGCGCAGTCGCTTCTGGCGGTGGTGGCTCTGCGATGGGACCTTCTTCTGCCGGCTCTCTTACCGTGACCAGCACTGCGGGTCAGTCGGGGGGACTTGGTGGAGGCGGTGGTGGGGCGGCAGCATTCTCTTCCGGGGCAGCTAATAATGGTGGTGTAGGTGGTTCTGGTATTGTAATTATTGAGGAATACGCATAATGAAAACTTACGCGCGAGTCCAAGATGGTGTTTTTGCAGAACTCATTGAGCCTGTAGTGTACGACACAGAAGAGGCAGAGTGGACTGCAGGTGATCCAAGCAGAGTTGGCTCTGAAGTCCCGATCGAGCAACGATTCACTGCCGAACTTGTAGCAACGATGCATGACATCACTGGGTTGGAGCCAATGCCACAGCCGGACTGGAGGTATAACGGCTCAGTGTTTTCGCCACCGACTCCCCCTATTATCGACCTTGTGGCTGTCAACGAGGCTCATCTTCAGTCATTGTTGGATGATGCGTCGAGAGCTATGGCGCCAATTCTGGTTAGTCTACAGCTTGGCGATGCGACCGATGACGAGACGGTGGCGGCCAGGGCCTGGCAAGCATACTACCGTGAGCTGAAGGTCGTGGATGTTACCGTCCCAGAGCCTGATTGGCCTGTTGCTCCAGCATAAGCCCGCTGCAAGATATCGCACCCGCCATCGAGCGGTATTTTTTTGCCTAGATAAATGTACCGCAATCGAGAAGAACCGAGATATTCGCGCACGCACGCGGTGGGCAGAAGCTCGTCGGCCTGCTCGTGTTGATCGTGGTGCTGATGGCTGGCAGCATGTCGGCCGCCTAGTTCTGGCAGGCCGCCGCTGTCACGAATCCACCAGAGCGCGGCGTCGTGCGCCCTATCGTTTTCAACTGTGATATATTCGCCCGGCTCCGTAGCCTGTACGGACAAACACTGGAAGTTAGTCCGAAACATCAGCAGGAGTTGGGTTATGCAGTCTGGGGTAATACGGCAATCTTGGTTTGTGGCGATTGGCATGCTGGCATTTGTATGTATCTTGCTTTCATCTCTTATTCCGCCTTTTATGTCGCCAGACGAGGTGGATCACGTAAAAAGAGCGTATTGGCTGTCCCAGGGACATGTCATTCTTGACACTGAGGAAGGACAGAACTCAGGAGGGCAAGTTGATACTGGCCTGACGCAGTACATGAATTCATACTACCTAACGTTTATGAAGGACAGGAATCACAAGGTTACTGCCAGTGAAGTTGCCGAAGCTCCTTCCATGCAATGGTCCGGGCAGTCTGTATATAGCCCTGCTCCAGGGACGGGGTACTACCTGCCGCTCGCCTACGCGCCGCAAGCGGTAGCGCTGGGCTTTGGTAAACTCGCCGGTTTAAGCGTAGATACTTCATACCGCTTGGCGCGCTTGTTTTCTCTGATAGCGGCCCTCGTTATCTTGCTGGTCGCAATATCGATTTACGAGATAAACCCCTTGGCTGCTGCCTTACTTATTCTGCCGATGAGCCTATTTCAGCTGTCCTCGGCCAGTTTAGACGGTATTACTAACGCCCTGGCTGTCCTTGCAATATCGTTATTTATGAGGGTCTCCGTAGATCGGGAGGATTCTAATCGCTGGCTTGCGCCACTTCTCGGGATTACTCTATTTGTTCTTGTAACAAGTCGCGCCCATCTACTGCCCATGCTATTCCTGCCGTTCATTTGCTACGCATATAGCCGCGACAATCGGACCTTGGTCGTTGCTGCGCTTTCCGTGGTTGCCGTTTTCGGATGGCTCGCCTTGGCCGCCCACTATACCGTCGACCATCGGATGGTAACGGGCACTCCGGTTGGGCAGATAGTCAAACATTACGTATTCCACCCGTTTGATTTTTTCGGTGTTGTTTACGAAACGTTATCCAGCCCAATAATCCGGAATTTCTATTCCGTAGCATTTATCGGAAACCTTGGGTGGTTAGATACGCCTATTTTTCCTGGCGCTTACACTAAACTTTGCTGGCTTCTGCTGATCGCGCTTTTAGTATCACTAAAATTATCCAACTTCAAAGAGAATCGCTTAGCTAGACTGGCAATGGCCGGATGCGCGATTCTTTCTATTTTTATGGTGTTCTTTGCGCTGCTCGTAACTTACAACGAGTTCCCAGCGGAAACAATTCAAGGCGTACAGGGTCGTTACTTTTTGGTTCCGGCGCTTATGATTTCCTACGCGCTAGCATTAAGCTTAAAAGAACGCTCTCAAATACGTAGGTTGGGGTGGTATCTCGTGCTTTGCGTATTTCTGACATATTCCACCTATAGCACCATGAAGCTGGTGACGTCCAAATACTACATCGTTGAGTCTGTGGCCCGATAGGGATACCCAACGGGCTCATGCCGTAAATTTATCGCCGATGAATAAAAGCCCGCCAGGCGCGGGTTTTTTTACGCCTGGAGAAAAGCATGCCCATCACCGCGCAGCAGCTGCTACAGATCCTCCCTGGCGCCGGCAAGCAAGCCGGCGTTTTTGCGTCTGCGTTGAACCTGGCCATGGAGCGGTACCAGATCAACACTCGCCTGCGAATGGCGGCGTTCATTGCCCAGGTAGGCCATGAGTCCGGCCAGTTCCGGTACGTGAAGGAGCTTGGTGGTGACCAATACCTGAGCAAGTACGACACCGGTCCGCTGGCCAAGCGGCTGGGCAATACGCCAGAGGCTGACGGTGACGGTCAAAAATACCGGGGGCGCGGCCTGATCCAGATCACTGGCCACGACAACTACCTGGCATGCAGCAAGGCGCTGTTCGGCGACGCCCGCCTGTTGCGTACGCCTGAACTGCTGGAGCAGGCCGAGTGGGCTGCCAAGTCGGCGGCGTGGTTCTGGAATTCGCGGAACCTGAATGCTTTTGCCGATGCGGGCGACTTCGTGACCGTCACGCGGCGCATCAATGGCGGGACCAATGGCCTGGCCGAGCGCCAAGCTTTCTACGCCGCAGCGTTGAAGGTGCTGACATGAACATCTGGCTCCGACTCCTTCCTTGTATCGCTGCGGTGCTGCTGGTGGCGGGTGCGTTGTTTGGCGCCTATCACCACGGAGTGAGTGTCACCGACGCAACGTGGCAGTCGGCGTGGAGCGACCGGAACACCCTGGACGCCAAGGCCAAGGCTGCGAACGAAGCCGCTGCACGCGCCAAGGAGCAGGCCTACCAACGCTCAATTGAAAAGGCGACCCAAGATGGCCAACGAACGATCGACCAAGCAACTGCTGATGCTGCCGCTGCTCGCGCTGCTGCTGACGGCCTGCGCGGGGCAGCCGACACTCTTGCCGCTCGACTCGCAGCCAGTGAAGCCAGCGGCAATTCCTGCACTGCCGCCACAAGCAAGGCAGCTTCCCGCGCCGCAATGGTGCTTGCCGACGTGCTCAAGCGCGCTGACCAGCGAGCGGGTGAATTGGCTGAAGCTGCTGACCAAGCCAGAGTCCGCGGAGTGACTTGCGAGCATGCATATGAAGTGCTCACAAGGTGAATGTCCTGCGATAGAGATGTGCCGGAAGGGCTGGACAGATTGAAGGTGGTGTACTACGTTCTTGCGGAACAATATGGATGTTGAGGGCGCACATGAAGAATAATATTTGTCCTGTATGTAGTGGTTTTCTTGTTCGGGGAGTTCAAGCGTGGCACTTCAAGTGCAATGCTTGTTTTTACGAAAAAGGTAATCTCCAACCGACAATTAATGAGTCGTCATCGCACGAGCTTATTGATGAAGCCGATAGAGAAACCGGGCTTCGCGAAATTCGCATGAATAATTTCAGAAAATTGCTCGGCGTTATATCTTCACTTAAACCAGGTGGTGGAACTCTAGTAGATGTTGGTTGTGCTCATGGCTGGTTTGTAGAAACAGCTATGACAAAATTTGAAGTGCTTGGAATTGAACCAGATAAGGCAGTATTCAAGTCGACCGCCGCAAAAGGTCTTCCAGTTCGCGAAGGCTACTTTCCTGGCGTGCTGAAAACCGCTGAAACTTTCGACGTTATCGTGTTCAATGATGTTATCGAACACATACCGAGCATCGACGATGTGCTTATGGCGTGCCATGAACGACTGAATGAAGGCGGACTGCTCGTCTTGAATTTGCCGAGCAGTGACGGAATTTTCTACAAGCTCTCAAGGCTTTTCGGTCGGATAGGTAAGTTCGGTTTTTTCGAAAGACTTTGGCAAAAGGATCTGCCCTCACCACACGTCCACTATTTCAACACCAAGAACCTTTCGGGCTTGTTGAAAAAAACTAATTTTGTCACGGTTAAGTCAGGCACTCTCCCGACGTTGGGGCTGGCAGGCTTGTATACCAGAATCTCCTACACTGGGAAGCTTGGCACTGTCTCGAAGGCCTTGATCTATTGCGTGATCGCCTCGGCTCTGCCGATTTTGCGTCTACTTCCGAGCGACATCGTTTACGTTGTCGCAAGGAAGGGGTAGTACTCCCGCCCGTCGGTAACAGTTGAAGATATCTCAAGAGCCCCTCGATAATGTTCATTTATCCAGTATCGGCCGGGCCATGTACTTCCTTATTACGCGCATGAGAGAGAAGGGTGTCGCCCGGGAGTGGAAGGCGATCCGGCAAACGGTCGGCATTCGCGGTGACATCAACATCAGAAACCAGATGTGCGAGCAGCTCAACCGGACAAGTGACATTGCTGAAATCCGTCCGGCTGGCATGCCGCTCGATGCGGTGCCGCTTCTTCCGCTGATGGATGCCAGGTTGTCAGGTATGGCGACCAACGCTTTCACGCTGAGTGGTCTGGAGGAAATCGACGGCTGCCTGTATGCGCAGTCGTGGTGGTGCAGGGAGGTTTGATGGATCGGCAGGACGCCAAAGGTGGGATTTCTTCTGTGGATTTCTTCCCCAAAACGCAACCGTTTGGACCAATGTTTATTGGGTTAAGAAGAGTCGCAAAAGCGGGTAGTTTTAGGCGGCGATTTCGGATTCAAGGCCTTGATTATAAAGGCCTTGATTGGTTTCTATGCGGCATCCCAGGCTTTGATGCCGAAAAGGTGCAACGTTTTGCTTGAAACGGTCAAGGAATTGCCCCCTTTGCAGGTGCTGAAAATAAAAGGTGACGGATTATGCCATGACCGGACGGTTTCGCGTCGGTCGTGGTCGGGTTTGTCTGTGGGTCATGGCGATCAGCTATTGCGTGCGACATTGGAGCAACGGCCCGCCCGCAGTCTAAGCGGCTAATGTGGCATTCAATGCTGTCGATTGTCTGGGAACCGCACTTTATGCAAATCGCCTGTATGGCCTTGCCGCAGTTGCTGCGCGGCATCGTCGGGGCCGTCTATAGACGCGGTCTTGAGGTGCGTCCGTTTGCCCACAGCCAATATAAGAGTGCCCGCACTGCGTTGCACAGTGCGGGCAGGGATATTTACTTGTTGCGGATAATAAATTCGCGAATTCTCTTGGCCGCTTCTACACATTCGGCCAGCGGCGCGACCAGTGCCAATCGCACGCGTCCGGCTCCCGGATTGAAGCCATCAACTTCGCGAGACAGATAAGATCCGGGCACCACGGTCACGTGTTCTTCAACGAACAGATCACGGCAGAACGCCTCATCATCGCCTTCAACATTCGGCCACAAATAGAAACCGCCGTCCGGACGCTGCACATCCATCACCGGGCTGAGGATTTCCAGCACCGCATCGTACTTCTCGCGATACAGCGCACGGTTGGCGCGCACGTGTACTTCGTCATCCCATGCAGCAACGCTGGCCAGTTGGGTCTGAACCGGCATCGCGCAGCCGTGGTAGGTGCGGTACAGCAGGAAGCCCTTGAGGATGTCGGCGTCACCGGCAACAAAACCGGAGCGCAGACCTGGCAGGTTGGAACGCTTGGACAGGCTGTGGAACACCACGCAGCGCTTGAAGTCCTTGCGGCCCAGTTCCACGCAGGCGCTGAGCAGGCCGGCCGGCGGGGTTTGTTCGTCGAAGTACAGTTCGCTGTAGCACTCGTCGGCGGCGATCACGAAGTCGTATTCGTCGGCGAGGGCGATCAGTTTTTTCAGGGTTTCAACCGGGATCAATGCGCCGGTCGGGTTGCCTGGCGAGCACAGGAACAGGATCTGGCAGCGTTTCCAGATGTCTGGGGAAACCGCGTCGAAATCCGGGTTGAAGCCGTTTTCGTCCAGGCACGGCAGGTAATGCGGCTTGGCCCCGGCGAGGAACGCGGCGCCTTCGTAGATTTGATAGAACGGGTTAGGGCTGACCACCAGGGCATCGTCGCCACGATTGACCACGGTCTGGGTGAACGCGAACAGCGCTTCACGAGTGCCGTTGACCGGCAGCACATTGCGCGCCGGGTCGAGCCAGCCGTGCGGAACGCTGAAACGACGTTCGCACCACGCGGCGATGGCTTCACGCAGGGCCGGAATGCCGAGGGTGGTCGGGTACACGGCCATCTTATCCAGATTGCTTGCCAGGGCTTCGGCGACAAAGCTTGGCGAACGGTGTTTCGGCTCACCAATGGACAGCGCAATGGCGCGCTTGTCCGGGTTTGGCGTGACGCTGCCGAGCAGGGCGCGGAGCTTCTCGAACGGGTAGGGCTGCAACTGGTTCAGAGCGTTGTTCATGGGGGCCTCATCTAATGTGGGGGCGAGCCCGTGTGGCGAGGGGATTTATCCCCGTTCGGCTGCGAAGCAGTCGTAAACCTGCTTTAACTTTGAAATGCCGGGGCCGCTCCGCAGCCCAGCGGGGATAAATCCCCTCACCACATGGTTCGCTCCCACAGGGGGAAAATTTGTTAATTCAGAAGCTGATGCGCGACAGTTTGATTTCTGATTCCTGGTTGACGGTCAGCTGTTCGACGATTGCATCCTGCAAGCGGCTGCACAGCAATGGGTCGGACAACGGCTGGTTGTTCGCGTCGGTGATGAAGAACACGTCTTCCACGCGCTCGCCCAAGGTGGCGATCTTGGCGTTCTGCAGCGACAAGTCGAACTCCAGGAAGATCGTGCCGATGCGTGCCAGCAGGCCCGGGCGGTCGGGGGCGCTGAGTTCCAGCACCGTTACCGGACGCTGGGCATCGTTGTGGATCGTCACCTGTGGTGCAAACGCGAAATGCTTGAGCTGGCGCGGTACCCGACGCTGAATGATGGTCGGGTAGTCGTCTGGGTTGCGCAGGGCCTCGGTCAGGCCTTCGCGAATCTGTTTGACCCGCGCCGGGTTATCACCGATCGAGTCGCCGTCGGTGTCGAGCACGATGTAGGTGTCGAGGGTGAACTGGCTGCTGGAGGTGATGACCCGAGCGTCGTGAATGTTCAGGTTGAGCTGGTCCATCGCGGCCACGGTCACGGCGAAGAAGTCGTGCTGATCCGGCGCATAGATAAAGATCTGCGTGCCGCCTTCGAACTCGCGCTGGGTGGTTTCCTTGATCAGCACCAACGGCCCGCCGTCGGCCGGCTGCTGGAGGATCGCGTCGCTGTGCCAGGCCACGTCGCCGGCGGTGTGGCGCAGGAAGTAGTCATCACCCAACTGCGCCCACAATTGCTCGACATCGTCAGGATCGGTGCCGCCGCGTACCAGAATGTCCAGCGCTGCGCTCTGGGTCTGGCGAATCTGCTCTTCGCGGTCCACCGGGTTTTCCAGGCCGCGACGCAAGGCACGCTTGGTCTCGGTGTAGAGCTGGCGCAACAGGCTGGCGCGCCAGGAGTTCCACAGCGTCGGGTTGGTGGCGTTGATGTCGGCGACCGTCAGCACGTACAGATAATCGAGGTGGGTTTCGTCGCCGACGATCTGCGCGAAATCGTGGATCACCTGCGGGTCGGACAAGTCCTTGCGCTGGGCGGTGGTCGACATCAGTAAGTGGTTCTGCACCAGCCAGACGATCAGGCGGCTGTCCCACACCGGCAATTGGTGGCGCTGGCAAAAGGCTTCGGCATCCACGGCGCCGATTTCCGAGTGATCACCATGCCGGCCCTTGCCGATGTCGTGGTACAGGCCGGCCAGGTAGATCAGCTCGGGTTTGGGCAGCTTGCCCATGAGCTTGCTGGCCAGCGGGAATTTTTCCGACACCTGGGTGTACTGCAACTTACGCAGATGTTTGATCAGGTTCAGGGTGTGAGCATCGACCGTATAGATGTGAAACAGGTCGTGCTGCATCTGCCCGACGATGAAGCCGAACTCCGGCAAGTAGCGCCCGAGGATGCCGTAACGGTTCATCCGTCGCAGGTTGCGGTGGATGCCGATCTTGCACTTGAACAGCTCGATGAGCAGGCTGGTATTGCGGATGTCGTTGCGGAAATCATCGTCGATCAGATGACGGTTTTCTCGCAGCAGACGAATGGTGTCGGCGCGCACGCCTTTGATTTCCGGCTGCTGAGCCATCAGTACGAAGATTTCCAGCATGGCAAACGGTGTGCGGCGGAACACGTTGTCGTTGCGCGCCTCGATGTAACCGTCGTGCAGCTGGAAGCGCGAGTTGATCGGTTGCGGCGGTGCTTCGTCTTCCGGTGCGAGGATGACTTCCTCGAAGTGCTGGATGATCAGGTCGCTGAGCTGGGCAATGCTCATGACCACCCGGTAATACTGCTGCATGAAGTTTTCGATGGCTTGCTTGGCGTCATCGCCTTTGAAACCCAGCAGCCCGGCAATGGTGCGCTGGTGATCAAACAGCAAGCGGTCTTCGGAACGGCCGGCGAGCATGTGCAGGGCGTAACGAACCTTCCAGAGGAATTCCTGGGAGGAGGCCAGCAGGGCGTTTTCGCTCTCGACCAGGAAACCTTCGCCGGCCAGGGCCCGCAGGTTCAGGGTGCCGTACTCGCGACGGGCCACCCACAGAATCGTCTGAATATCCCGTAGGCCGCCGGGCGAGCCTTTGACGTTGGGTTCCAGGTTGTATTCGGTGTCGTTGTATTTGTGGTGACGGGCCTTCTGCTCGGCGCGTTTGGCCAGGAAGAAGTCCTTGCTCGGCCACATGTGCGCGGTGCTGGTCACGTCCAGCATGCGCTGGCGCAAGCGCTCGGGGCCGCAGATGGTACGGCTTTCCATCAGGTTGGTGACAACCGTCAGGTCGGCGCGGGCCTCTTGGACGCATTCGTCCACGGAGCGAACGCTCTGGCCCACTTCAAGGCCGATGTCCCACAACAGCGTCAGAAAACGCTCGATGGAATCTCGGAAAACTTCGTGATCGGCGCTGTCCAGCAGGATCAGCAAATCGATGTCGGAATAAGGGTGCAACTCACCGCGACCGTAGCCGCCGACCGCGACCAGCGCGATGTCGGCGTCTTCGCTCCAATCGAACTGCTCCCAGGCCTTTTGCAGGATGTTATCGACGAACCAGGCGCGATCCTCGATCAACCGGCGAATGTCGCGGCCACTGCGAAAGCGCTCGTCGAGCACCTCGCGGGCCTGGCGAATCGCTTTCTTGAAGGCCGCGATCGGGCTTGCCTTCAGGGCCAGTTCAGCCTGGAACTGGCCACGGTCGAAGAGTTCGGGATCCACCTGCGGCATCGATTGGCTTTCCTGTCTATAAGGCTGAGGAGCTGCGCGCCCGGATCAGGCCGAAACGCGCGGGATGGTGTCGTCGGCGCGCAGGGTGAAGATCTCGTAACCGGTTTCGGTTACCAGAAGGGTGTGTTCCCACTGTGCCGACAGCTTGCGGTCCTTGGTGATTGCGGTCCAGCCGTCGCCCAATACCTTGGTGTCGGCCTTGCCCTGGTTGATCATCGGCTCGATGGTGAACGTCATGCCGGCTTTCAGCTCCATGCCGGTGCCAGCGCGGCCGTAGTGGAGAATCTGCGGCTCTTCGTGAAATACCTTGCCGATGCCATGACCGCAGAATTCGCGAACCACGGAAAAACCGTTCTTTTCAGCGTGCTTCTGGATCACTTCACCGATGTCGCCCAGGCGGCAGCCGGGTTTGACGATTTCGATGGCCTTGTACATGCATTCCTGGGTGACCTGCGACAGGCGCTCGGCCCAGACCGGCACGGTGCCGACGTGGAACATGCGGCTGGTGTCGCCGTGGTAGCCGTCCTTGATGACGGTGACGTCGATGTTCAGCGTGTCGCCATCTTTCAGCGGCTTCTCGTTCGGGA
>Ga0255334_1000195_pt1 | contig 63512 bp, 49 predicted proteins | sample EtOH5_35cm_T3_12_FD_202080 | JGI IMG/M metagenome (GOLD analysis project Ga0255334, IMG submission 202080) | Sandy soil microbial communities from University of British Columbia, Vancouver, Canada - EtOH5_35cm_T3_129 | ecosystem: Engineered > Artificial ecosystem > Sand microcosm > Unclassified ...
TCCCGAACTCAGCAGTGAAACGATGCATCGCCGATGGTAGTGTGGGGTTTCCCCATGTGAGAGTAGGTCATCGTCAAGATTAAATTCCGAAACCCCTATCTGCGTATGCAGGTAGGGGTTTTGTTTTAGTAGAAGTCACCAATTTTGCTGGCACGTTACCGCGTAACGGGCTGGTCACAGAATTTCTTGACGACCATAGAGCATTGGAACCACCTGATCCCATCCCGAACTCAGCAGTGAAACGATGCATCGCCGATGGTAGTGTGGGGTTTCCCCATGTGAGAGTAGGTCATCGTCAAGATCAAATTCCAAAACCCCTGTCTGCTAACGCAGACAGGGGTTTTGTCGTTTCGGGCTCGCCAAAAGCCCGATAGCTCGCTTCGGAGAAACAAAAAAGCCAGCCCTTGATTTTCAAGGGCTGGCTTTTTTGTAGGCCGGATATTTAGAACTGGTAGCTGAGGCTCGCCACGGCGGCTGACCGACAGATTATCCCTAGGCATCATGCGTCGTACCGCAGCAAACACCAGCCTGGACGCCACAAATAATAATTAGTCGCATCGTCATCAAGGGTTGGGGAATTTGCAACCGCCGCTCGAATAACCGTCGTCAAGAAAACGCTTCCGAGGCGCTCTAGCACGCCGTTCGGCGGGAATCTGACGGAAAATCCGGCCATTTCGTACATGCCCCTAAGTTTTATCGCACCAGTGCCGACAGACTGATGAGACATGCGTGCACCAAAGTAGAGCGGAATAGAAACCGCTTGAGCTGTACATGGAATGTTGCAACCCGGAACGCATCCCCACTTTCTGCATAGAAGTCCCATGAAATGAATCTCAAGTTCAGCCATAAAATCCTGTTGGCCGCCTCCGGCGTCGTGGTGCTGGCTTTTGCGTTGTTCACTTTGTACAACGACTATCTGCAGCGAAATACCATTCGGCAAAACCTCGAATCCTCTGTTCAACAAGCCGGCGACCTGACCGCCAGCAGCGTGCAGAACTGGATGAGCGGTCGCGTGCTGGTGCTGGAAAACCTCGCGCAGAACATCGCTCATCAAGGTGCCAATGCCGATCTGCCGGGTCTGGTTGATCAGCCGGCCTTCACCTCGAACTTCCAGTTCACGTACGTCGGCCAGACCAACGGCGTGTTCACCCAGCGCCCGGACGCGAAGATGCCGGACGGCTACGATCCGCGTCAGCGGCCCTGGTACAAGCAGGCCGTTGTCGCTGATAAAACCATGCTGACCCCGCCTTACATGGCCGCCGTCGGTGGGTTAGTCGTGACCATCGCCATGCCCGTGAAAAAGAACGGCGAATTGCTCGGTGTGGTCGGCGGTGACTTGAGCCTGGAAACCCTGGTGAAGATCATCAACTCGGTGGATTTCGGCGGCATCGGTCATGCGTTTCTGGTCAGTGCCGACGGTCAGGTGATCGTCAGCCCGGACAAAGACCAGCTCATGAAAAACCTGAAGGACATCTACCCCAACACGGGCCTGCGCATCGAGAAGGGGAATCAGCAAGTCACCTTGAACAACCAGGAACGCATCCTCTCGTTCACCCCGGTCAACGGGTTGCCGAATGCTGCGTGGTATATCGGTCTGTCGATCGACAAGGACAAAGCCTACGCACCATTGAGCCAATTCCGCACCTCGGCATTGATCGCGATGTTCATCGCCGTGGCGGTGATTGCAGTGCTGCTGAGCCTGTTGATCAATGTGCTGATGCGACCGCTGACCACCATGAGTCGAGCGATGCAGGACATCGCCCAGGGCGAAGGCGACCTGACGCGTCGTCTGGCTGTGGAAAGCAAAGACGAATTCGGCGAACTGGGCGGTTCTTTCAACCAGTTCGTGGAGCGGATTCATGCGTCGATTTCCGAGGTGTCATCGGCCACTCGCCAGGTCCATGATCTGTCGCAACGGGTCATGGCCTCGTCCAACGCCTCGATCGTCGGTTCTGACGAGCAAAGTGCGCGCACCAACAGTGTGGCGGCGGCGATCAACCAATTGGGCGCCGCAACCCAGGAAATCGCCCGCAACGCCGCCGATGCCTCGCAGCACGCCAGCGGCGCGAGCGAGCAGGCGGATGACGGTCGACAGGTGGTGGAAAAAACCATTCTGGCGATGACCGAGCTGTCGCAGAAAATCAGCCTGTCCTGCACGCAGATCGAAACCCTCAACGCGAGCACCGACAACATTGGGCACATTCTCGATGTGATCAAAGGCATTTCCCAGCAGACCAACTTGCTCGCCCTCAACGCAGCCATTGAAGCGGCCCGCGCCGGTGAAGCCGGCCGTGGTTTTGCGGTGGTGGCAGATGAGGTACGCAACCTGGCCCATCGCACGCAAGAGTCGGCCGAGGAGATTCACAAGATGATCACATCGCTGCAGATCGGCTCACGCGAAGCGGTAACCACCATGAACGCCAGTCAGGTCTCCAGCGAAGAGAGCGTTGAAGTGGCGAACCAGGCCGGTTTGCGACTGGTCAGCGTGACCCGGCGTATTGGTGAAATCGATGGCATGAACCAGTCGGTGGCGGCGGCGACCGAGGAGCAGACAGCCGTGGTGGAAACACTCAATGTCGACGTCAACCGGATCAATTTGCTGAACCAGCAGAGCGTGGCCAACCTCAATGAAACGTTGAAGGATTGCGATGCGCTGTCGTTGCAAGCGAATCGGTTGAAGCAGTTGGTTGATAGCTTCAAGATTTGATTCAGGTCAGATCTACCGCGTTATCGTTCAATCGCGAGCAAGCCCGCTCCCACATTCGATCGCATTCCTACTGAAGGAAGCCGGTCAGAATGTGGGAGCGGGCTTGCTCGCGATTGCGGTGCATGAGTCACCGCTAAACGACAGTCCTACACAAACAGCTTCAGCACATTACTCATCGCATCATCGGCAAACCCCTGCACAAAATCCTTGAACCCCGGCAGTGCCTGCGCGTCGCCCTGAGCCGGTTCAGCGATGATGGTCCAGGTCGCCCGGGACTTGCCTTCCCCCAGTGCTTCAACTGTCATGGCAGCCCACAAGTTAGCCACGCCCAGCGTGTTGTAAATCGTGGTCCAGGTCATGCTCAATGCCTGGTCATCCCGAGAGTTGAGTTGCTCGACCACCAGGTTGCCATCCTTGAAAAATTTCTTGCGCAGGGACGACTCGCCTTCGCCCGTCATCTCGATGTGCGACAACGCCGGGATGAAGCGATCGAAGCCGGCAAAGTTGCCGACCACCGCCCAGACTTTCGTAGCCTCGGCCGGCACATCCACCGAAGACACGACGTGGCAGCCTTGAGGGTTTTTGATCAGGGTATCGGGTTGCAGGGTTTTCATGGTTTTGCTCCGGTTGAGTGAATCAGATGAAGTTGATTTCTTTGAGGTAGTCGCAACCGCGACGCAGCAGCGCCGGGGATTTTTCCGGGTAGTGAGCGCCCATCTGCCGCACGCCGGCCTGGGCGTTGTCGTGGCCGATCATCGAGATATCGCCGATGTCTTCCTCGAAGCCGTTGAGGTAGAAACCGAGTACACCGAACAGCGCGTTGTCGCTGTCGACCCGGCCCAGTTGCTGTTGCCAGTCGGCCACGCTGACCATGGAGAATGTGCGGCCCGCCTCACGGAAGGAGGCGACGTAATCGTCCCAACTCAAAGGTTCGGGGTTGTGCAGGTTGAACACCGCTTTTTCCGCTGAATAACGGCTGGCGTGGAACGCGATGAAACGAGCGAGGAAATCCACCGGCATCAGGTCGAAATTCAGAGCGAACTCCGGAACCTGTCCGAGCTGAATCGAGCCCTTGAGCATCAGCATCAAACGATTCTTGTGCGGTTGGCAGACACCCGTGAGGCTGTTGAAACTGATGTTGCCGGGGCGATACACATTGACCCGCACCCCACGCTCCCGTGCCCGTTCGAGGATGCGTTCACCGACCCACTTCGACAGGTTGTAGCCGTTCTTGATGTAGATCGGCGGGGTGTGTGCGGCGGGCAGTTCAAGCACCCGGCCGTCGTCGGAAATGGTGCTCGACGCGGACAAGGTCGAAACGAAATTGAAGATCTTTTTACTGCGCCCTTCGCACAATCGCAGACACTCGAAAATCGGCTCGACGTTGTCCCGCGCCAGCGACTCGTAATCGAGCACGTGATTGACGTTGGCGGCGTTGTGCACGAGTGCGCCGAACTCGCGATCCAGACGCTCGTAAACCTCCACGGCGAGCCCGAGTGAGGGCTGTGTGATGTCCGCCGCGTAAACCCGCACCCGGCTCAGATCCAGATGCTCAAGACGGTTCTCGCGCAATGCATGCGCAAAGCGCTCGGCCGCCGATTGCCCGCCGCCATCGCGCACCAGACACGCCACTTCGCTGGCGCCCCAGGCCAGCAACGCCTCGACGATGTGCACGCCGACAAAACTGTTGGCGCCGGTGACGATGACTTTGTGCACATCGCCCATGCCGCTGACCGGCAGCGGCTGCACCCCCAACTCGCGGAAGGCGTCCGCCATGGCTTGTTCGCTCAGCACTTCTTCGGTGCCGGAGCCGCGCACCAGCGTCGCCAGTTTCGCGATGGTCGGCAGTTCGATGAAACGATTGATCGAGATACTGCGCCCGAATTCTTCACGCAAGCGCAGCAACATGCGTGACAGCAGGATCGAGTGGCCGCCCAGATTGAAGAAGCTTTCGTCGGTGGAAATATCGCTGGCTGGCAGTTCCAGCAGTTCGGCCCAGATCTCCAGCAGCAGCGCTTCATCGGCGCTGGTGGGTAAACGCCGCGACGGGTTTTCGGTGATGCTGACGGGCAACTCCAGCAACGCTTTGCGGTCAACCTTGCCGTTGCTGGCGAACGGCATGCTCGTCAGTTCGGTCCAGGCGGTTGGGTGCATGTAATCCGGCAGGAACCGGGTGGCGTGCGCCTTCAGCGCTTCGCGTGCGGTGCCGGGTCGATCCTCCTGAGGCTGGACGAGGAAGGCGAGAATCCGCCGCTGGCTGTCGATCACCACTGCCACTTGACGGTACAACTGACTGTCGCGCAGGCAGCGTTCGATTTCTTCCGGCTCTACACGAAAGCCGCGAATCTTTACCTGATTGTCCCGGCGTCCGCACAGCTCGATGCCTGCGCCTGTCCACTTCGCCATGTCGCCGGTGCGATAGGCGCGCAGGCTCTCGCCGTTCGGCAGGCCCAGGTTCAAGTAACGTTCGGCGGTCTGTTGCGGATTATTCAGGTATCCCAGGCAAACACCCGGTCCGACGATGTACAACTCGCCGACGGTCTGTTCGGTCACCGGTTGAAAGTCCTCGTCGAGAATCAGCACCTGACTGTTGGCGATCGGCGCGCCGAGGGTGCGATTGCTGTCGCCGGCGCGCAGCTGCCGTGCGGTGATCAGCACCGTGGCTTCGGTCGGGCCGTAGAGGTTGTAGAGATTGCCCTGACGGGTGAGTTGCTCGATGACATAGGGTTCGCAGACATCGCCACCGGTCATCACATGGTCCAGTACCTGCAACTGATCCAGCGGCAGAATGCTCAGCAAGGCCGGTGGCAAAAAAGCGTGGCTCAACTGTTGATGCCGGATCAGTTCCACCAGTTGCAGCGGGTCGCGGCGTTGATCGTCGCTGGGCACGATCAGCTCGGCGCCCTGCAACAGCGTCGGGAAGATATCGATCAGCGACGAGTCGAAGCTCAAGGACGAAAACTGCAATACGCGGCTCTGTTCCGTCAGTTGCACATAGTCGGCGTACCACGCGGTGAAGTGCGCGAGGTTGGCCTGGCTGAGCAACACGCCTTTGGGGTGACCGGTGGTGCCCGAGGTGTAGAGCGCCATGCACGGCGCGTCGAGAACGGGGCGCTGGCGCAGCAACGGTTGATCGACATCCAGGTGCTCGATGTCGATTGCGCTGATGTCCAGGCTGAGCATCTCGCTGGCAAGCGGATGCTGTCCGTCGTGCAGCAACAGCACGGCGCCGGCATTCGACAAAATGTACTGCTGGCGCTGCAGCGGATGGCTAGGCTCCAGCGGCAGGTACACCGCGCCGCTGCCGAGAATCGCCAGAATTCCTGCATACAACGCGCTGCATTTTGGCAGGCAGATGCCGACCACCAACGGCTTGTCGTGCTGTTGGAGCAAGGGTTGCAATCGCTGCGCAATGGCGCAGCTGTGAGCATGCAGTTGGCGATAACTGAGGGAGGTGCCGGCGATGTTCAGCGCTGGTCTTTCGGCGGACTGAATGAAGCGCTGCTCAAGGCGCTCGATCATCGGCAACTGAGCGAGTTGCAGCAAGCCGGGTTCAGCGGTCGCATTGAGACGATGGACGAAGGCCAGGTTGTCTAAAAACAGCAGGCTTTCCACCTGTTCAAAATGAACGGGCGTCGCTCGTTCGACGAGCAGAAAAGAGTCCGCATCCCGGGAGAATCGACTGACCAGCAAGGCTGCATGATCCACCAGTTGCGCCATCGTTCGCAGGCGTAGCGCCTGGCCGTTGCCCGAAGGTTCGTCGGCAATCGGCACGCGGGTGAGCAGCGTCGAACCGTACAGGCACAGCAGGTCCAGCGGCGGTAAACCTGAATCCCCCCGCACGCCGACCCCCAGGCGCAACGTCAGTTGCGGTACATCGTCCAACGGCTGGAAGGTCAGGCTGGCATCGTCGATCAGTAAGTCAGCGTTGCCCGACGGCGGCAGGTCAAGGGCCGTCAGCCGCGTCAGTGAATGACCGTGTTGTTCAAGTTCCAGCGCCAGGTCGGTCAGGGCCTGGCTCTGCCCAATGAGCAGAATGTCGAGACGTCTCATGATGTGCTCCTCGTTAAACCAGGTAGTCGCTCAGGGCTTCTTGAACACACGTCGAATCGAGCAGCGAACTGCTGTGGAAAAACCGCATGATGTTGGCGACCAGCGGGTGATGGCGGTTGATCGGGAAGGCCAGCCCCGACACTTCACTCTTGAGTGCGCGGCGCGCGGCATCGCTGATCTGCAAGGACTCGATCAGACGGAAGTCGAAGGATTTCTGGATGTCGTTGGTCAAGTAATGGCCGATGAACACCGGCAGAATCCGTGCGATGCACTGACGGTCGTCTTCGCTTGCGGTGTGCCAGTAGATGCGCACCAACCGCGCCCAGAACCCGGAGTGACGGCCCTCATCGAGCAAGTGATCGGCCATCAAGCCCTTGATCGATTGCTTGACCGTTTCGTCCTTGGCGAATGCCGCCACATCGCCGGTCACGGTGTTCTCTGCGATGGCCACGCAGATCAATTCCACGGCGCTGCGCAAATGCTCCGGTGCCAGCGCAACAGCTGCCGGAATCGCCCGGCTCAGCTCGATTTCATCCGGCAGCTCGATGGGTGTGATGCCCGTCATGGCGACGGTTTGCTGCATGAAATCCATCGCCACCAGCGCGTGGTAATCCTCGTCCACCACGACGGTCATGGCGTCGTAACGGCAGGCGAACGGGAAGGCCACGGCGAAGCGATTCTTGGCGATGCTGCGCGCGGTTTTGTCGACGATCTCGGTTTCGAAAATCACCACGTCGTTGATGAATTTGTAGAGTGTCTGCACCAGGGCGAAATCCCGTTGCTCAGGGCATTCGCGCAGAAAGGTTTCGCTCAACACCAGCGGCTGGCGACTGAGCGGGTAGATCAGCTTTTCGTCGTTCTCCAGCATGCGGCGCGGACGGGTGCGAATGGTCGCGCGGCTTTCCCAGGCGTCGGCGAAGGATTGGTAGTCGGCGGCGTTCATGCATTCACCTCCGCCACCGGTTCGCTCATGCTCAAGCGCAGGCCGTCCCACAGGGCGATGCGGCTTTCCACGGCCGCCAAGGCGCTGGCGTAGACGTCTTCTTCCCGTTGCGGATCGCCATTGACCAGCCGCGTAAGGAGCTTTTCCGCTGCCGGGCCGTGGTCTTCGGAGTCGACTTCAATGTGCCGCTCCAGGTAGTAACGGAAGGTCGGCGCCTGCTCAAAGCCGATTCCCCAATCGTCGAGAATCCGCTGGAACATCTGTGGAATGACGCTCTCGCGCCCATGCAGAAACGCTGCCGCAACGCTGTGGCCGGGCGCATGCAGCGCGGTGTGCAAGGTGTGGCGCACGAATTGCGCAGCGGCCGGGTCGATGTCCACGCTTTGCAACGCCACGTCGTAACTCACGCCTTCTTGCTGCAGCGCCACGAAGCGCTCGACGGCAACCGTGCTGGCACCCACCTCGCGCATCGCATCCAGGTACAACTCGAAATGGCTGTAATGACCGTGGGCCGGACGATCATCGGACTCTTCACCCAGCACAATCTCGTTGATCAGTCGGGCAGCCTGCGGATCTCCTGGCGGCAGCCAGGGCAACTGCACGCAGGTCAGTTCCTGTTGCAGGCGCTTGGTCAGCGACATGAAATCCCACACCGCAAAAACATGAGATTCCATGAAGCGTTGGAGTACCGAAAGCGAATGTATTTCAGAAAAAATCGGGTGCGCGCTCAGTTCTGCTTTCTTCTGATTAAGACGGTCTTTAGTCGATTTCATGGCGAGCCTATAAGTGATCCGGAAAGAGGTGTGATCAATAATTAGCGGCGATTAAACTATTCTGATGGCGAGCAAGTGCCTCAAATGAATTGATCGTTATTAGTTGCATATAAGTAGTGTGGTCGCGGCGCTATGGCCGGTGTCCAGTGGTGGCGGAGAAAAGCTAATACACGAATAAAGTTTCGGGCAAGTTATTTTTATACTATTTTTAAGTTCAACTTTTTCAGGGTCGACAAGTCTCAATAAGACTTTTTATTAAAGTTTTATTTGGGCGTAGTTGCTCCTTCCGGCTTATATAAGTCGAAATTGAGTTAAAGAGTGAATGCCTCACTCGAAGCAACTTTCCAAGGGTGATCGTTAGTGTGATTTGAGGGGTGGAAGTTGGCCGGGATGCCGAAGCTTCCTTTCCCGTGGCAAGACTCCTTCCGTAGGTTCTTGATGCGGGGACTGCGCCGCTCATGCGGTACGTCACCCGTTTGTTATTGGTTGGCAGGTCAAGAGTGAGCGTAAATCAAGGCAGCCGCTATCGCCGACGCGTCTTACGGTCGATGCAGTTGTCTGGCTTGGGATAACGGACACGCAGGCGCGGCAAGCGCAGGCGAGCAGGTTGATCTGCTCGCTGCGGCTACCTATGTGATTTATTTCGAGGTTTTTCTGCTTTGTGCTTCGGGGCTGTTGAGGTAGTTCGTGATGACTTCGACGCCCCGGTTGAGGTGATGTTCGAGCAGCTTCACCGCACGCTCGACGTCGCGGTCTTCCACTGCACGCAACAGCGCGCGGTGATCTTCCTGGGACAGTTTGCCCAGGCCCATGGCTTCCAGGTTGAAGCGCAGGAAGCGTTCCTCTTCGTTCAACCCGTCTTCGACCAGTCTCAACAGCCGACGATTAGGTGCCTTGCAGTACATCGCCATGTGAAACAGGCGGTTGAGCCGGCCAATTTCGGTGTAGTCGTGTTCCGTTTCCAGTTCATCGATGTAGCGGGCCGCCTGTTCAAAGTCCTCATGGGTGAGCAACGGGACCGACAGGCGCAGGGCTTCGGACTCCAGCAGGATCCGCAGCGCATAAGTTTCGACGGCATCGCCCTGAACCAATGGTGCGACCACCGCACCTTTATGGGCGATCACATTAAGCAGCGCTTGCGCTTCGAGTTGGCGCAAGGCTTCACGGACCGGCATGCGGCTGACCCCGAACAGGTCGGCCAGGTCTTGCTGACGAAGGGCTGTGCCGCAAGGAATGCGCCCATCGAGAATGGCGGCACGCAGGGTTTTTTCGATGACCGAGCGAGCCAGATGAGCGGGAATCGGACCGTTGACCTTGATGCTGCTGAGAGGGTTGGGTTTCTGTGGCACTACTACGCACCCTGAATGACTGAAAAAAATTGGATCCAAGAGGACACTAGTGACTGCCCGACAGGATGTCAAACACGCAGACTAAACAGCTCACACCCCAAGTTTAGCCCGCTCCCGGTGATCTCACCGTGCCATTGTCTTTTAACCGACTACCCTTCACCATCAATCGATTCCACCTGCCTACCTGGATGTCTCGCATTGGCGGTATGTTTCGCGATCCCTCGGACTTTGCGCTGGCTGTGCTGCGCGTTGCTGCTGGCCGGTGTCATGCCGGGCGGTCTGCATGCCGACTGGGATTTTTCCCTGATCAGCCGCCGGGCGCAGGCATTGTACGGGCCATTGGGCACAGGGCAGCAACGCATTGATGCCTGGCAGCATTTGCTGGCCACGCAGAAACAGCTCAGCGAGCTGGAGCAGCTCAACGTGGTCAACCTGTTCTTCAATAAACAGATGCGCTACGAAGAGGACATCGACCTGTGGCACGAGGTCGACTATTGGGAAACCCCGATCGAAGCCTTGTGGAAGGGCGCCGGTGACTGCGAAGACTACGCCATTGCCAAGTATTTCAGCCTGCGCCACCTCGGCGTATCCAGCGACAAGCTACGCATTACCTATGTCAAGGCCGTGAGCCTGAACCGCGCGCACATGGTGCTGACTTACTACGCCAGCCCCGACGCCATGCCGCTGGTGCTCGATAGCCTGATCGATGCGATCAAGCCCGCGAGCCAACGAACCGATCTGCTGCCGGTCTACGCTTTCAATGCCGAAGGGCTTTGGTTGCCCGGAGCCAAGGGCAATAAAAAAGTGGGTGACACCAAACGCTTGTCCCGTTGGCAGGATGTGTTGAAGAAAATGCAGGCGGAAGGTTTTCCGGTCGAGACGATTAACTAGGAGCACGCGCTCAGATGTCTTTGTTCAAACAGCTGTTGATCGCAATCTGTCTGTTCCTGGTGGTCGCCTTCACTGGCAGCTTCATGGTCAGCCTCGAGAGCTCGCGCACCCAGTACGTCAACCAGTTGCGCTCCCACGCTCAGGACGCTGCGACGGCGCTGGCGCTGTCGTTGACGCCGAACATCGACGACCCGGCGATGGTCGAGTTGCTGGTCAGCTCGATTTTCGACAGCGGTTATTACGCGAGCATCCGCGTCGTCGATCTGTCGAACGACAAGACCCTGGTCGAACGCAGTGGCATGGCGGCGGTGACAAACGTGCCGGACTGGTTCGTCAAACTGATCGGCCTGGAGCCGGCGGGCGGCGATGCGATTGTCAGCCGTGGCTGGGAGCAGGCGGCACGGGTCGAAGTGGTCAGCCACCCGATGTTCGCGTTGGCCAAGCTATGGCAGAGCGCCTTGGGCAGCCTCGGCTGGCTGCTGCTCTGCGGCGCGGTGAGTGCGGCACTGGGCGCGTTGCTGTTGCGCCGGCAATTAAAACCGCTGGAGTACATGGTCCAGCAATCCCACGCCATCGCCCGCCGCGAATTCCTCAGCCTGCCCGATCTGCCGCGCACACCTGAATTGCGCCGCGTGGTGCAGGCCATGAACCAGATGGTCGAGAAGCTCAAGTCGTTGTTTCAGGAACAGGCCGAGCGCAGTGAAAAATTGCGCGACGAGTCCTATCGGGACACGTTGACCGGTTTGGCCAACCGGCGCTATTTCGAGATGCAATTGAATGCGCGGGTGAACAATCCGGAGCAGGCGAGTTCAGGTTATTTGCTGTTGCTGCGGGTCAGGGACCTCGCGGGGTTGAATCAGCGTCTGGGCGGCCAACACACCGATGATTTACTGATCGCGGTCGGCGAGCAGTTGTCCCGTGAGTGCGCCAAATACCCCGAAACGCTGAACCTCGTCACGCGGATCCGCGGCGGCGAATTCGCCGTGCTGGCGCCGGGGCTGGTGCGCGCCGAAGCGTTGCAACTGGCGCAAAGCCTCGACAATGCCCTGGCGAGCCTGCATGCAACCGGCGCCACCGATGTGGCCGCCGTGGCGTACATTGGGCTGGCGCCGTTTATGTATGGCGACTTACCGCAAGCGGTGCTCGGGCTGGCGGATCAGGCGTTGGCGCAGGCTGAAGGCCAGGGCGATTCGAGGTGGGTCTGCCTGGATCACACAGCGGCGTCGAACCTTGGCGACGATCATCATGCCTGGCACCGCTTGCTCGATGAGGCGCTGAATCAGCGCCGTTTCGAGCTGTATTTCCAGCCGGTCGTGGCGAGCCAGGACACGACACTGGTGCTGCATTACAAAGTGCTTTCGCGCCTGATTGACGAGCAGGGCCAGGCGATTCCTGCCGGTCGATTCCTGCCGTGGCTCGAACGTTTCGGCTGGGCTGCGCGGCTGGATCGCCTGATGCTGGATAAGGTGCTGGCGCAAATGGCCGACCATCAAGCGTCGCTGGCGCTGAACCTGTCGTCGGCGACACTGATCAATTCGCAGGCGCTGGGCAAAATCCTGGATATTTTGCGCGCGCACTCCAGCTTCGGCCCGCGACTGACCCTGGAAATCGGCGAGGAGCAACTGCCGGAGCAAGCGAAGCTGGAAGACCTGACGCGACGCCTGCGAGAAATCGGCTTCTCGTTGAGCCTGCAACATTTTGGTGGACGCTTCAGCATGATCGGCAACCTGGCGCGGCTCGGGTTGGCGTACCTGAAGATCGACGGTGTTTACATCCGTGCAATTGATCAGGAGAGCGACAAGCGTTTGTTTATCGAGGCGATTCAACGGGCGGCGCACAGCATTGACCTGCCGTTGATTGCCGAGCGGGTCGAGACTGAAGGGGAGTTGTCGGTGATACGCGAGATGGGGGTTTATGGTGTGCAGGGGCAGTTGGTTGGGGAGCCGAGGCCTTGGGAATAAGGTCCTGAAGTTGCTTTGTCTGTGAGGCCGCGATCGCCAGCAAGCCAGCTCAGGACTGGGGTGATCGCACATTTTGTGAACACTCTAAACCTTGTAGGAGCCGGCTTGCTGGCGATGGCGTCAGAACAGGCAACATGAAGGCTGGATCAGATCAACCCCGAATCATCCTCATCCACCAAATTACTCAACCCACCCAACGCCTCCCGGGCCTGGGACCGGCCCATGAGTTTGTCCTGTGCAGCGGCCGGCAGGTCGGTGATGCGCATCACGCCCTTGTCGGTCAGCACCTGAATAAGGTCGTCCAGTACCCGGATCATGTCCAGGTCGCTTTGCTTCAACTGCTTGAGCTGACCGGTTTGCTGCAGTTGCTTGTGGTTCATGGCCATGACTTTGCTGGCGAACCAGGTCTGAAGGTCCGGGTGATCGGCGGGCAGGCTTTCGGTGGATTCGTCATAGGCCTCGGCTTCCACGCGCGTCAATTGGCCTTCTGCATTGCGTTGCACGTAGAACATTGAGCGTCCCTCAAGCGTTGAGCAGCTTCACCCTGTCAGCAGCATAGGCGATATAAGCCATATGGTTATTCGCTAACGGTATTTAAAATCCAGTTCTTATATCTATAAAGTCAACCTCCTGCGTACCTGCCGACCAATCGGCGCGCCGCACGACACGAACCAACACGGGACCTCCGTGAGTTTCTGATCGACGCGCGCGCCCTTGAGCGTGCCGTGCGTGGGAGTGATTTATGTCTGTCGTCTCTGCAACTCAAAGCATCGCGCCGCAAATTTTCGAAATTCGTCCGTTCAGCGGTGCCGTCGGTGCCGAAATCATCGGGCTCGACCTGTCTCGTCCTATCAATGAGCAGGACTTCGCCCGCATCCATCGCGCGCACCTTGATCACCATGTCGTGGTGTTCCGCGACCAACGCATTACCCCCGAACAACACATCGACTTCAGCCGCCGCTTCGGCGTGTTGCAGATCCATGTGCTCAAGCAATTCCTGCTGGCCGGGCACCCGGAAATCCTCATCGTTTCCAACATCATCGAAAACGGCCAATCCATCGGCCTCGGCGACGCCGGCAAGTTCTGGCACTCCGACCTGTCATATATAGAATTGCCAAGCCTGGGCTCGATGCTGCACGCCCAGGAGTTGCCGTCCGAAGGTGGCGACACCTTGTTCGCCGACATGCACAAAGCCTGGGACAACCTGCCCGAAGCGCTGCGCAAAGCGGTCGAAGGTCGCTCCGCGGCGCACTCGTACACGGCGCGCTACAGCGAAACCAAATTCGAAGGTAACTGGCGCCCGACGTTGACGCCGGAGCAACTGGCCCAGGTTGCCGAAGTCGTGCACCCGATCGTGCGCACGCACCCGGAAAACGGCCGCAAGGCGCTGTTCGTCAGCGAGGGTTTCACCACCCGCATCGTTGGCTTGCCGGACGACGAGAGCAAGCAACTGCTTGACGAGCTCTACACCCATAGCGTGCTGCCGCAAAACATCTACCGCCATCAATGGCAGCCCCACGACCTGGTGTTCTGGGACAACCGTTCGCTGATTCACCTTGCCGCCGGCTGCCCGAGCCATCTGCGCCGCAAGTTGTATCGCACCACCATCCAGGGCGACGCGCCTTTCTGATTTGTCGGAGAATTTTCATGTCCAGACGTCTTTCCTTTGCACCATTGGCTGCGGCCATCGGCCTGGGTTTCAGCCTCATTGCCGGCAGCCTGGTGGCACCGACTGTGGCTCACGCCGAAGGTGAAATCCGCATTGCCGAACAGTTCGGCATCGTTTATCTGTTGCTCAACGTAGTGCGCGATCAGAACCTGATCGAGAAGTACGGCAAACAGGAGGGCGTCGATATCAAGGTCGACTGGACTCAGCTGTCCGGCGGCGCGGCGGTCAACGATGCGTTGCTCTCCGGCTCCATCGACATTGCCGGCGCGGGCGTCGGTCCGTTGCTGACCATCTGGGACCGCACCCACGGCAAGCAGAACGTCAAGGCTGTCGCCTCCCTCGGCAACTTTCCGTACTACCTGGTGAGCAACAATCCCAAGGTCAAAACCATCGCCGACTTCACCGAGCAGGACCGCATTGCGGTGCCGGCGGTGGGCGTGTCGGTACAGTCGCGCTTCCTGCAATACGCGGCCGCCAAGCAGTGGGGCGACAAGGAATTCAATCGCCTCGACAAGTACACCATCGCTGTTCCGCACCCCGACGCCACAGCGGCGTTGATTGCCGGCGGTACCGAGCTGACGGGGCACTTTTCCAACCCGCCCTTCCAGGATCAGGCGCTGGCCAATCCGAACGTGCATGTGGTGCTGAACACTTATGACCTGCTCGGCCCGAACTCGCCGACGGTGCTGTTCGCCACGGAAAAATTCCGTAACGAGAACCCGAAAACCTACAAGGCCTTCGTCGAGGCGCTGACCGAAGCGGCGCAATTTGCCCAGAACGATAAAGGCGCCGCCGCCGATACCTACATTCGCGTGACCAAGGCAAAAATCGATCGCGCTGCGCTGTTGAAAATCATCGACAACCCGCAGTTCGAATTCAGCGTCACGCCGAAAAATACCTACCCGCTCGCCGAGTTCCTCTACCGTGTCGGCGCGATCAAAAACAAACCGGATTCGTGGAAGGATTACTTTTTCCAGGACGCCAAACCACTGCAAGGGAGCTGAACGACATGAACGCCCCTTTGCAAGGCCACACGGTCAGCAAACCGAACGCCACAGCCCAGGCGCTGCTGTCGGTCGATAATGTCAGCCTCGAATACCGCACGCCGCAGCGGGTGGTTCGAGCGACCCACCAAGTCAGTTTTGAAATCGATCCGGCGGACCGCTTTGTATTGCTCGGGCCGTCCGGTTGCGGCAAGTCGACATTGCTCAAGGCCGCCGCCGGATTTATCCAGCCCGTCGAAGGGGAAATCCGCCTGCAAGGTCAGCGTGTCGATGCGCCGGGGCCGGACCGGATCGTGGTGTTCCAGGAGTTCGATCAACTGCCGCCGTGGAAAACCGTCAAACAGAACGTGATGTTTCCGCTGCTGGCGTCGAAAACCCTCAAGCGCAAAGAGGCCGAAGAACGGGCCATGCACTATCTCGACAAGGTCGGGCTGGCGGCGTTTGCCGATGCGTATCCACACACCTTGTCCGGCGGCATGAAGGCGCGCGTGGCGATTGCCCGGGCGTTGGCGATGCAACCGAAAATCCTGTTGATGGATGAACCCTTCGCCGCGCTCGATGCGCTGACTCGCCGCAAGATGCAGGAAGAATTGCTGCTCCTCTGGGAGGAGGTGCGCTTCACCCTGCTGTTCGTCACGCACTCGATTGAAGAAGCGCTGGTGGTGGGTAACCGCATTCTGCTGCTGTCGCCGCACCCTGGCCGGGTACGGGCGGAAGTCCACAGCCATCAATACGATTTGCACAGCCTCGGCGGCGTGGCGTTTCAGGAATCGGCGCGACGGATTCATCGATTGTTGTTCGATGAAGGTCAGTCGCCGGAAACCGCGCGCGAGCTGGATTTTTCCGACATTCGCATCGCTTACTGAGCCATTGAGAGGAGTGCCCGATGAGCCAGCTATCATCTGCGCGTGAAGAGTTTGAAACCGTTTTGCAGCCGCTGACCAGCGTACCGCTGGAGCGTGAATTGCCCCTCGGCCAGCGTCTGTGGCAACAGGGCTGGATTCGTAAAAGCCTTATCCTGATTTTGCTCGCGGTACTGTGGGAAGTGGTTGCGCGAATCCAGAACAACGACCTGTTGCTGCCGAGTTTTTTGCAAACCGCCAGCGCGCTGTATGGCGGCCTGCTCAGCGGCGAATTGCTGGGCAAAGTGTGGATTTCGCTGGTGGTGTTGCTCAAGGGTTACCTGATCGGCATCGTCCTGGCGTTTGCCCTGACCACGCTGGCGGTGTCGACGCAATTCGGTCGCGATCTGCTGAGTACGCTGACGTCGATGTTCAACCCGCTGCCGGCGATTGCACTGTTGCCGCTGGCGCTGTTGTGGTTCGGGCTGGGGCAGAACAGCCTGATTTTCGTGCTGGTGCATTCGGTGCTTTGGGCGTTGGCGTTGAACACTTACGCCGGGTTTCTAGGCGTCTCGGAAACATTGCGCATGGCCGGCCGCAATTACGGTTTGAAGGGCATGCGTTTCGTGCTGTTCATCCTGATTCCCGCAGCGTTGCCGTCGATTCTTGCTGGGCTGAAAATCGGTTGGGCGTTCGCCTGGCGCACGTTGATCGCGGCTGAGTTGGTGTTTGGTGCAACCAGTGGCAAGGGTGGTTTGGGTTGGTACATCTTTCAGAATCGCAATGAGCTGTACACCGACAAGGTGTTTGCCGGGTTGGCGGTGGTGATTTTGATTGGGTTGCTGGTGGAAAATCTGGTGTTTGATTCGCTGGAGCGGGTGACGGTGAAGCGGTGGGGGATGCAGCGTTAGGTACGTCCCATCTCACCTGTTTCCATTCACGGCGCACAGTATTCAGCAGCATCACCAGAAAGAACTTCGTATCGAAGAAACCTCGGAATGAAGTGACTCATTCAAGGAGTAAGTGACGCCACCCGCGGATGGAGAGGCGATGATAGTGCTGCACCAGGGATCGACCTCCTGGCGGGGCTCTATCGTCGGCCCGAGCTCGAATCATAGTGTTGAACCGGCTCTCTGGATTTCAATACCTTGACGATTTCAGCAACGAAATTAACCACCAACACTCGCTCACCGACCGGCAGGCTCTGAATCAGCTCATTGATGTTCTGGGACTGGCTGTGGGAGTCATGGGCGTTGGTGCGCACCAGATCGCTAAGCGAGCAGTCGAGCACCTCCGACATTTGCTGCAGGCGTGTCAGGGTCAAGGAAATCACGCCATTTTCCATGCGGCTGACCGTCTCTTTTTCCACTCCGATAGCCTCTGCAATATGAGCCTGAGTCAGGCCCTTCGCTTTTCGGCGTGCTGCGATTGCGGCACCCACATGATCTGTCACTGTGCGCTCCTTCATGATCTTGACCTCCTGCGTCAACTCTTCGTGGTTATGTGACATTTTGCGCACTTACTACGTTCAAGCGAATGATGTTATACGACGAAGGTATTGATGTATTACGTCATTGTTTGTTTGATTCATGTCAAATTGCCCCTATAGGATGTGATGTAATTTGATGCTGGCTTTTTGGCTGGTTACCGCCCGTACAACTGAGAACTGTCCAGAATGCTGACTCATCTGAAAATCCGAACGGGTATGTTCTGGGTACTTGCATTGTTCGTCTGTGCATTACTGGTTTCATCGTTGACCAGTTGGCGCAGCGCGCTGAGCAGCGATGAGCAGATCCAAAACCTGCATCAGGTCGGGGTGACCCAGAATAGTCGGGTGCACCTGGCCTATCTGCGTCTATTGCGTTCCCGGGTGGGCATGGCGGGGGCATTCCTTGAAACGCGCACCGGCGATACCGTCAAAGCCCAGGCCAGTCTGCAGCGGGCGACGACTCTGTTTCAGGAAGCCATCGATTACTTCGACACGTTTGCTGCGCAAGAGAAGAGCAGCCATTCGACCCTTCAGAGCGATGAGTTGCAGCAGGCTTTCGCGGTGTATCGCGATACCTTGGAAGAGCAGATGCAGGCGCTGAGCCAAGGGTCGGAGGCGCGTTACATTGAGGTCAACCTCAAGGCGCGGACAGCTAACGACCGGTTTGACAAGGCTCTGGTCGGCTTCGAAAAGCAGCTCGATGTGCAAACCGCCGCGATCATGGATCAGGCCCATTCCCGCTACGGCATGGCCCAGGCTCAGGCAGTGATTCTGTTTGTGATCGCCGGGTTGCTAGTGGCCGGTTGCTGGTGGTTTATCGCCAGCCGCGTGCTGCGTCCACTGCGCGAGGCAGGGCAGCATTTCGAGGAAATCGCCTCGGGGGATTTGCGACATCCGATCGATGTGCAATCGAGCAATGAAATCGGCCAGCTATTCCTGGGGTTGCAGCAGATGCAGATCAGCCAACGTCAGACCATTGAGCAGATCAGTCATTACGCCCATCAATTGGCCAGTTCCGCCGAGCAATTGAGCCGGGTCACCGTGGAAAGCAATCACGGACTGAACCAACAGCACAACGAGCTCGAACAGGCGGTCACCGCCGTTACTGAGATGACGGCGGCAGTCGAAGAAGTAGCGAGAAACGCAGTGTCCACATCAGAGGCCTCCAACGCGACCAATCAATTGGCAGGCCAAAGTCGTCGGCAGGTGCAAACCACGCTTGAGGAGGTGGATGCCATGAGCCGGGAGATCAGTACCAGTTCCGCTCTGGTACAGGACCTGGCTACCCAGACCCGCGACATCGGCAAGGTGCTGGAAGTGATTCGCAGTATTTCTGACCAGACCAATTTGCTGGCGCTCAATGCGGCTATTGAAGCTGCGCGAGCCGGTGAAGCGGGGCGCGGGTTTGCTGTAGTTGCAGACGAGGTGCGGACCCTGGCTTATCGCACTCAGGAGTCGACCCGGGAAATCGAACAGATGATTGCCGGAATCCAGAACGGCACACACCAGGCCGTCAACGCTATGGACGCCAGTACCTTGAGGGCCAGTAGTTCGTTGCAGGCGACGGAAGCAGCCGGTCAGGCGCTCGAAGAGATTTTTGCCGCGGTGCACGAAATTACCGAACGCAACCTGGTGATCGCCAGCGCCACCGAGGAGCAGGCCAAGGTTGCCCATGAAGTGGATCGCAACCTGTTGAATATTCGTGAATTGTCGACCCGCGCGGCTGACGGCGCGCATCAGACGAGTTCGGCCAGCAGCGAATTGTCGCGCCTGGCCTCCGAATTGAGCTCGATGGTGCGGCACTTCAAAACCTGATGACGGGGATTTCTGGAAAACCGGTTGGCTCGGCAAACCTGACGCAGCATGGAGCCTTGTACGTTAAAGCGTTATCAGTGAGTCATCGGCATGTCGGATGTTCAGGATTTTTCACCCATCTTTACCCAGGCACTCGCGCAATCCATTGATAGCGTTGTGGTCATCGACAGCCAGAATCGGGTCATTTTGTTCAATGATGCCGCAGAGAGCCTATGGGGCAATGGCCGCGGTCAGGTGCTCGGCCAGAACGTCCGCTTGCTGGTGCCGGACATGATCCGGGCTGATCACGACAGTTACATCGACGCCAACAGACGGAGCGGCATCAACAGGATTGTCGGTAGCAGTCGAGACGTATTGATCGAACGGCCGGACGGTGATTACCGCTGGGGAGCGATGTCCATCTCCAGAGTCAATGCTTCAGGGCAGCTGTTCTATGTCGCGATCGTCAAGGACATAACCCGTCAACACAAGGAGCACGAACGCCTGCAACTGCTGTCGCTGGTTGTCGACACTACGGAAAACGCCATCATCATCACCGACGGTCAGTGGGGCATGGTGTACGCAAACGGTGGGTTTACCCGGATGTTCGGGTACGACCTCGATCAGGTCCGCGGACGCACGCTCGATAATGTGATCGCGCCGGATTTTGATCAGCAGACCATTGCCGCCATTAAAGGACAGGTAATGCGTGGCGAGGTCTATCATTCGCAGGCTGTCGGCTACCTGCGCGAGGGGCGCCGGGTTTGGTGCGATGTCACGATTTACCCGGTGTGTGACGACCACGGTAATCTGATCAATACCGTCAGCGTGATGATCGACGTCACTCACTCTCGAATGCCGGAGATCCTGCGTCACAAGATGCTTGAGGCGATGGTGCAGGAGGAGTCGATAGAGTCGTTGATGGCCCTGGTGTGCAATGAGGTCCAGAGGGTAGCGCCGGAAGTGGTCGCCTCGATTTTAAGCGTCGACGACAGCGGGCGGTTGCGTACCCTGGCGGCTCCCGATCTGCCGGCCAGTTACTGTGCGGCGTTGGATTATGTGGCGATCGGACCGGGTGTCGGCTCTTGCGGCGCAGCTGCATTCAGCGGCATTGGGGTGATGGTCCGTGACATTGCCAGTCATCCGTTCTGGGTCCATTTTCGTGATCTGGCGTTACCCTTGGGCCTCAGGGCCTGCTGGTCGACGCCGATCAAATCCAGCTCGGGCCGGGTGTTGGGTACTTTTGCGTTTTACTATCATGAGCCCCGTGAGCCTTCGTTGCTGCATCAGCAATTGGTCAGCGCCAGCATTTACTTGTGTGCATTGGCCCTTGAGCGCGAGGAGTCACGTGCGCATATCCGCCAACTGGCGTTCTATGACGACTTGACCGGTCTGCCCAACCGCAACCTGCTTAACGCCCGCGCGGACCAGGCCATCGCCGAAGCTTCACGCGACGACACGCCGCTTACCGTCCTGTTTATTGACCTGGACCGCTTCAAGCAGGTCAATGACTCGCTGGGGCATCCGGCCGGTGATGAGTTTCTGCGAATGATCGCCCGGCGCTTGGGCAAGTGTCGGCGCAAGGTCGACATCGTGAGCAGGTTATCGGGTGATGAGTTTGTCGTGGTGTTGCCTCAGTGCGCACTGGCGCAGGCGCAGGTCGTGATCGAGCATTTGAGAAATGAACTGTGCATGCCCTGCGAGATTGCGGGTGTGACGCTCAAACCCTCGGCAAGCATCGGCGTCAGCCTGTTTCCCGGCGATGGCCGATCCATGGAGACCCTGCTGCATCGCGCCGATATGGCCATGTATCAAGCCAAGACCAGCGGGCGGGGTTGTGTCAGCTTCTTCAGTCATGGCCTTGATCAGTTGGCGCGCGGACGCTTGAACCTTGAGGCGGCACTGCGTGAAGCCATTGATCAACATCTGTTGCACTTGGTCTATCAGCCGCAAATCAATCTGCAGGGTAATGATCTTTACGGCGTGGAGGCCTTGGCTCGCTGGAGGCATCCACATCTGGGCGATATCTCGCCCGGGTGCTTTATTCCACTCGCCGAGGAATGCGGGTTGATTGTCGAGCTTGGCCAATGGGCCTTGCGCGAAGCCTGCCGCCAACTGGCCGCCTGGCGTCGCGAAGGGCTTGAAGTGCCCGCCATATCCGTCAATCTGTCGCCCACCAATTTCCATAATCGGGGATTGCCCGGGATTCTGACCGGGATCCTCGCCGAGCAGCAGCTGGCAACTTCCGATCTGACTCTGGAAATTACCGAAAACGTCCTGATGGATAGTAATCCTGACACCCTTACCACGATCAACGAGGTGCACGCCCTGGGCATCCGCTTGGCCATGGATGATTTCGGCACGGGTTATTCGAGCCTCAGCTATCTGCGGCGAATTCCTATCCAGGAACTCAAGCTCGATCGCAGCTTTGTTCATGACCTGGAAGACGACATCACCAGTCAGGCCTTGAGCGAAGCGGTAATCCGTATTGGTGAGAGCCTGAAATTACGCGTGGTGGCCGAAGGTATTGAAACGCTGGGTCAGCAACGCATTCTGCAGGAGCAGGGCTATCACGTCGGCCAAGGATATCTGATTTCAAGGCCGCTCTCGGCGCCGGGGCTGGGGCTTTGGCTCGGGGACCGCTCGTACCGCGAGTAAGGGTGGCCTTCGGCGCACTTGTTCAAGCTGTTAGCATTGCGTCTGAATCAATCCAGATCAGCCACGAGTGCTCAGCATGCAACTCCCGGACATGAACCTTCTGGTCGCCCTCGACGCCTTGCTCGACGAAGGCAGCGTGGTGGGCGCCGCGCGCCGCATGCATCTAAGCCCTGCAGCCATGAGCCGCACACTGACGCGGATACGCGAGGCCATCGGCGATCCGATTCTGGTGCGGGCCGGCCGTGGCCTGGTGCCGACACCCAAGGCACTGGCGTTGCGTGAGCAGGTACGGGATCTGGTGGAGCAGGCCGCGCTGCTGTTTCGATCTGCCGATGAAGTGGAGCTGGGCAGTTTGCGTCGACGCTTCAGCATTCGTGCCAACGATTTCTTTGTCGGCGTCTACGGCGGCAAGCTCTTCGACACGATGGAGCGCCAGGCGCCGCACTGCGAACTGCGCTTTGTTCCGGAGGGCGATGGGGATGACGAAGCGTTGCGTGAAGGACGCATCGATTTGAGCGTCAGCAACAACCGGCCGCTGATGCCGGAAGTGAAGGTGCAGAACCTGTTCTCCACGCACTTTGTCGGCCTGGTGCGCGACGACCACCCGTTGTTTGATGAAGAGATCACCGCCGAGCGCTATGCCGGGTTTTCTCACATCAGCATGTCTCGTCGCGGCATCGCTCGCGGCCCGATTGATACGGCGCTCAACGCCTTGGGCCTGGAGCGGCGGGTGGCGGTGATTGCGCCGAGTTTCCATGCCGCGATGTTTGCGTTGCCGGATTCCGATCTGATTCTGCCGGTACCCAAGGAAGCGTTGCTGAGTGTGCGGCGCCTGGGGTTGAAGCTGCGTTCATTCACGCTGCCGATCCCGTTGCCGACCCTCATGCTGACGCAGGCCTGGCACCCGCGTTTCGACAAAGACCCGGCGCATCGCTGGATGCGTGAAACGCTCAAGGCGTGTTGTGACGAGACGTGGCTGGCTGCACAACCCACGTCAGACTGAACACGCGTCCTGTAGGAGCCGGCTTGCTGGCGATCGCGGTTTTTCATTCAACATCTTCATCGACTGATAGACCGCCATCGCCAGCAAGCCGGCTCCTGCAGGGCTATGTATCGTTGCGGCTGACGCACTTATAAGCTGCCAATAAGTTGATTTTCGTCAGCTTCCACGCTTCCTAAAATGCTTCGGAATCCATTCCCGGAGCTTGCAGTCCATGACTTCCCTCACGGCCCCGGCATCTCTCGCTGCGGCCAGCCCCATCGCCGTGACGCCGCCGGTCTTCGGCCCGCGGATCATCATTGGTCTGGTGGGCGTGCTGCTGGCGGTGCTGGTATCGGGCCTCAACGAAATGGTGACCAAGGTCGCCCTCGCCGACATTCGCGGCGCATTGGCCATCGGCTATGACGAAGGCACCTGGCTGGTCGCCAGTTACACCGCGACCTCGGTGGCCGCGATGGCGTTCGCGCCGTGGTGCTCGGTGACGTTCTCGTTGCGGCGCTTCACTCTCTGCGCGATCAGTGTGTTCACGTTGTTGGGCGTGCTGTGTCCGTTCGCTCCGAACTACGAAAGCCTGCTGCTGATGCGCACCTTGCAAGGTCTGGCGGGCGGTGCGTTGCCGCCGATGCTGATGACCGTCGCCCTGCGCTTTTTGCCGGCCAACGTGAAGCTCTACGGTCTTGCCGGATATGCCCTCACGGCCACCTTCGGTCCGGGGCTCGGCACCCCGCTGGCCGGGTTGTGGACCGAGCATGTCGGCTGGCAATGGACCTTCTGGCAAATCATCGCGCCGTGCCTGATCGCCATGGCCGCAGTGGCCTACGGCTTGCCCCAGGATCCGCTGCGCCTTGAGCGTTTCAAGCAGTTCAACTGGCGCGGATTGCTGCTGGGTTTTCCGGCGATCTGCATGCTGGTGATCGGCATTCTGCAGGGCAACCGGCTGGACTGGTTCGAGTCGAGCCTGATCTGCGGCTTGCTCGGCGGTGGCGTGGTGTTGCTGGTGCTGTTCCTGATCAACGAATGGTCGCAGCCAATCCCGTTTTTCAAGATGCAGATGCTTGGCATCCGCAACCTGTCGTTCGCCTTGCTGACCCTGGCCGGGGTGCTGGTGATCTTGCTGGCGGTGATCATCATTCCGTCCAGTTACCTGGCGCAGGTGCAGGGTTATCGCCCGGTGCAAACCGCGCCGATCATGTTGTTGGCAGCGCTGCCGCAGTTGATCGCGCTGCCGCTGGTGGCGGCGTTGTGCAACCTGCGCTGGATCGATTGCCGCTGGGTGTTGGGGATCGGCCTGAGCATGCTGGCGTTGTCGTGCATCGGCGGATCGCAGCTGACATCGGTGTGGATTCGCGACGATTTCTACGTGCTGCAACTGCTGCAAATCTTCGGGCAACCCATGGCTGTGTTGCCATTGTTGATGCTCTCGACCGGCAGCATCAGCCCGATGGAAGGGCCGTTCGCGTCGGCCTGGTTCAACACCGTTAAAGGCCTTTCGGCGGTGATCGCCACGGGAGTGATCGACGCGCTGACCACATCGCGGCTGCACTTTCATTCGACCATGTTGGTGGACCGCCTCGGCAACTCGCCGCTGGCCGACAGCGACAGCGCGGGCCTCGCTCATCGGTTGCATGAGCAGGCCGTGGTGCTGACGGCCTCGGACCTTTATCTGTGCATGGGCGGCGTCGCGTTGGCGCTGATCCTGTTGATTTTCTGGCTGCCGACGCGGATCTATCCGCCGCGTGCGCCGACATGAATGCTTCATTGAAACAGAAGGTTTTTATGACGACTCAATCCAAGCAAAAAATCGCCGTCGCAATTGCCTCCGTGGTGGCGGTCGGCGTACTGGTGTATCTGCTGGCACCGGGATTTTTTGGCAAGCGTACGCAACAGAACACTAATGACGCCTTTGTCTCTGCCGACTTCACGTTGGTCGTGCCCCGCGTCGCCGGGTTCATCAAGGACGTGCTGGTGGAAGACAATCAGCAGGTCAAGGCCGGGCAGTTGCTGGCGCTGATCGATGACCGGGATTTGCGCGCTGCCGCTCAAGCCGCCGACGCCGAAACACTGGTGGCGCGGGCGCAACTGCAAAACGCTCGCGCAACCCTTGAGCGCCAGGCGTCGGTGATCGCTCAGGCGCAAGCCACGGTCGTGTCGGCCAAGGCAGAGATGGCGTTCGCCGAACATGAATTGAATCGCTACAACCACCTCGCTGGCGTTGGCGCGGGTACGGTGCAGAACGCGCAGCAAGCCCGCACCCGTATCGATCAGGCCAGTGCCCGGTTGGCCAATGCGACAGCGGTGTTGGCGGCGGAACGCAAGCAGGTGGAAATTCTCACCGCCCAGCGCGATGCAGCAGACGGCGGGTTGAAACGTGCGCAAGCGGCGCTGGAAATGGCCAGCTACGAGCTGTCCTACACGCGCATCGTCGCGCCTCAGGACGGCATGGTGGGCGAGCGTGCGGTGCGGGTTGGCGCTTACGTGACACCGGGAAGCAAGATCCTGGCGGTGGTGCCATTGGCGCAGGCTTATGTGGTCGCCAATTTTCAGGAAACCCAACTGACCGACGTGCAACCGGGGCAGGGCGTGCAAGTGCGCGTGGACAGTCTGGGCGGCGAAGCGCTGCGCGGTCGCGTCGAGAGCATTGCCCCGGCCACGGGCGTGACCTTCGCTTCGATCAAACCGGACAACGCGACCGGCAATTTCACCAAGGTTGTGCAGCGCATTCCGGTGAAAATCGTTCTGGACCCGGGGCAGGCGTTGGCTGATCGGCTGCGCGTGGGGATGTCGGTGGAGGCAAGTATTGATACGGCTGACACTGGTGAGCATGAGGTTGCGCAACGATGAGCATCTTCGTCGACAGTTCTGACGCCTTCGCGAGCAAGCCCGCTCCCACATTGGAGCATCGCAGTGCACAAGAGATCCCCATGTGGGGGCGGGCTTGCTCGCGAAGAGGCCAGTGGCCTCAACTCACCCTGTGCGCCTTACTGGTTCTGGGCCTCACAGCCTGCACTGTCGGCCCGGACTTCCAAAAGCCTCAAACTCAGCAAATCGCCGGATGGTCGAAACCATCGAAAACCGCCGCCAGCCAAACCGTCGCCGAAACCATGGACGAACGCTGGTGGGAAGTCTTCCACGACCCGAAACTCTCGGCCCTGACCCAGCGTGCCCTGACCGACAACCTCGACCTGAAACTCGCCAGCAGCCGCCTGGAGCAAAGTCGCGCCGCGCGCCAGGTGATCACCGCAGATCGCTACCCCAACACCGCCGCCACAGGCAGCTACGGACGTAAACGCAACAGCGGCGAAGGTTTGAGCGATCCTTCGGGGCACAATGGCAACTCGGCGTTCAATTTGTGGGACGCCGGCTTCTCGGCCTCCTGGGAACTGGATTTCTGGGGGCGGGTCCGCCGTGAAACCGAAGCAGCGAATGCCACGCTGGAAGTCGCGGAAAACGACCGGCGCAGCGTGCTGTTGTCTGTCCTTGCCGAAGTCGCCCAGGACTACATTCAGCTACGCGGCGTGCAAAGTACGCGTGCCGTCACTGAAGAGAACCTCGACGTCGCCCGCCATAGCCTGAAACTGTCGCAGCTGCGCCTGGCCGACGGTGTCGCCACCGACCTCGATGTCGCCGAAGCCGCCGCGCAAGTTGCCGCCATCGAATCGCGCCTGCCGGCGCTGGAGCAGCGTCAGTCGCAACTGATCAATGCCTTGAGCCTGTTGATGGGCGAACCGCCCCAGGCACTGCATGCCGAGTTATCCACCGACGCGCCGGTGCCACAAACCCCGCGCCAGGTCGCCATCGGCCTGCCGTCGCAATTGGCCGAACGCCGCCCGGACATCCGCCGGGCCGAAGCTCGCCTGCATGCCGCCACGGCGAACATTGGGGTGGCCAAGGGGGATTTCTATCCGCGCATCACCCTGTCGGGCAACGTCGGCTCACAAGCGATGCAACTGAGCGATTTCGGCTCCTGGGGCTCGCGTACGTTCGGCATCGGCCCGCAATTCAGCCTGCCGCTGTTCGATGGCGGCCGCCTGCGCGGCGTGCTGAACTTGCGAGAAGCCCAGCAACAGGAAGCCGCCATCGCCTACCAGCAAACCGTGCTGCGGGCCTGGCATGAAATCGACGACCAACTGACTGCCTACAACGCCAGCCAACTGCGCCGCGACAGCCTCGCCGAAGCCGTACGCCAAAACCAGATCGCCCTGCGCACCGCGCAACAACAATACGTGGAAGGGGTGGTGGATTTCGTCAACGTCCTCACCGTGCAAGGCGAGTTGCTGGCGACCCAGCAGCAATGGGTCGAGAGTTCGACCGGGGTGTCGCTGGCGATGGTAGGGTTGTACAAAGCGTTGGGTGGGGGATGGGAGTCGGTGTATCCGGTGGGGGAGATGGCGCAACGATGATCCGTTGCGTAGAAACGAAAAAACCGGCCGGAGCCGGTATTTTCACCCCAACGGCCAGAGAACTGAATCTCTGCGTACGGGGTTGAGTAGTGCGGAGATCCTAAATGGCGTTCGCCATTTGCGTCAACCACCGACCTGCCGAGTCGGCAGCTAACCCGACACGCTGAAAGTAATCTTTTTGATACCAGACATTGCCATCCAATAATCCCTATCACCTTGACGCTCACCCACGCTGTCATAGACTCCGCTCATCCGTCAGGGAGTAACGGTTATGCGACGAGTTCGTGTGTGGGTTATCGGATTGACCTTTGTAATGTGTACCGCTCAGGCGCAAACGCCCGTGCCAGACGATCCGCTGTTGGACAGCAGCGTCGGCAGCAGCAGTTCGGCAGCCAGCACGGAGGCCCGTGGTGTGTTGCGGGCTCGGGATCAGGCGATGCTCGCCAGCGAGTTGTCCGGGCGGATTGTCGAGTTGCCGTTCAGTGAGGGCGAGTCGTTCAAGAAGGGCGATACGCTGGCGCGGTTCGATTGTTCGGCCTATCAGGCGCAGCTCAATGCGGCGCAGGCGGCCAGCCGTGGGGCCAGTGAAGAGCTGGCTCACAACAGGCAACTGGCGGCATTGAATTCGGTCGGGCGTTTCGAAGTGGCGCGGGCCGAGGCCAGGCTCAGCGAGACGCAGGCGCAGTCCCAGGTGTATCAGGTTCAGGTCAAACGCTGCAGCGTGGTGGCGCCGTTTGATGGTCAGGTGGTCGAGCGCAAGGTTCAGCGTTATGAAAGCGTTGCCGCCGGTGCGCCGTTGCTGGATGTGGTCGACAACCGCACGCTGGAAATCCATTTGCTGGTGCCGTCGCGCTGGATGGGCAAGCTCAAGCCCGGCCAGACGTTCAGTTTTGTCCCCGATGAAACCGGTCGGCCGCTGGATGCCACGGTCAAACGGCTGGGCGCGCGAATTGACGAAGGCAGCCAGACCTTGCTGTTGGTCGCGACGCTGCCCAGCGCCTCAGGTTTGTTGGCCGGCATGAGCGGCACGGCGCGTTTCGCGGAGCTCAAGTGAACGCTCCGGTAAGCGGCGGCGCGGAGCAGGTCTTCGCCCGTTTCCTGGATCTTGAACGCCAGACCCGCGCCGCGCGCAATCCGTCGCAACTGGCCTACAGCCTGGTCAATGACGCTCAGGCGCTGTTCGGTTTTCGCCATGCCGCGTTATTGATTGCCGGCAAGGTGCAGGCGGTGACGGGCGTCAGTGCCGTGGACCCGAATGCCCCGTTCGTGGCGTTCGTCGAGCAGGCGGTAGCGCAGTTGTTCAAGGGCGATGTGCTGAAAAAGGCGCGGGTGATTTCGCCTGATCTTCTCAGCGAATCGATCCAGGCGGACTGGCAAAGCCTGTCTCCCGCTCAGGTGTTCTGGCTGCCGCTGATCGATCATCAAGGTGAAGTGTTCGGCGGCCTGTGGCTGGCCCGGGATCTGCCGTGGAACCCGCCGGAGCAAGTGTTGCTGTCGCAACTCGGTGACACTTACAGCCATGCCTGGCTGGCGCTGCAGCCGCGCAAACCTTGGCGACTGCGCTGGACCCGAAAACGTCAGCTGGCGCTGGTGGCTGTGCTGGTGCTCGGGCTGTTGATCCCGGTGCGCCAATCGGTGCTGGCGCCGGCGGAAGTGGTGCCATTGGGTGGTCGGGTCGTCGCGGCACCGCTGGACGGGGTGATCGCCGAGTTCCTGGTCAAACCCAACCAGACGGTGAAAACCGGCGACCTGCTGCTGCGCTTTGAAAGCACCACGCTCAAGGCTCAGGCCGACGTGGCCGAACGCGCCCTGGGCGTGGCCGAAGCTGAATTGAAGGCCAACTCCCAACGCTCGTTTGCCGATGCCGAATCCAGTTCGAAAATTGATCTGCTGGCCGCGCGCGTCGAGCAAAAACGCGCCGAACGGGACTACGCCCGTGAGCTGCTCAAACGCAGCGAAGTGCGCGCCGAGCGCGACGGCATCGCCGTGTTCGCCGACGCCGAGCGCTGGACCGGAAAACCGGTGCAGACCGGCGAACGGTTGATGGAAATCGCTGACCCGACCCAAGCCGAACTGCGCATCGAACTGGCCGTTGGTGACGCGATCTCTCTGGAACCCGGCGCGCAAGTCGCGCTGTTCCTCGACAGCGATCCGTTGCAGCGACATCTGGCCCGGCTCGAACGCGCGGCTTACGAAGCGCAGCCCACGGCCGGCGGGCAGTTGGCCTATCGACTCGATGCCAGTTTCGATCAGGCGCCACCGCGTATCGGCCTGCGCGGCACGGCGAAAGTCTTCGGTGATCGTGCACCGCTGGCGCTCTATCTGCTGCGCAAACCCCTGGCCGGTTTGCGCCAGAGTGTGGGGCTGTAGATGAGCCTGCCCAGCCTGCGCGCGGACTTGCAGCTGACCCCCGCTTCACCGGCGCTGGACGGCTCGCCGCGCTGGACACTGGCTGACCCGGTGCGCGGCCGCTATTTCAAACTCGGCGTGGCGGCGATGCGCTTGCTGCGACATTGGTCCCTGGGTGATCCCGAGCAGGTCCTGCACGCCGCGAATCGCGAACCGGGTTTGCCTTTGGCCGGCAGCGATCTGGAGCAACTGCTGGGCTTTCTGCGCAGCCACGATCTGATCAGTGCCCTAGACCCGCAGCAGCGTGACAGTTACAGCCTGAAGGCCGCCGCCCAGCGTCAGTCGCTGTGGCAGATTCTGCTGCATCAGTACCTGTTTTTCCGAATCCCGCTCTGGCGCCCGGATGCGTTTCTCAATCGAGCCTGGCCCTGGCTGGCGCGCTTCGGCCCGCGACTGCTGCGCTTCGGATTGCCGGCAACGCTGGGCCTCGGGGTGTTTCTCGTGTCCCGGGACTGGCAACGATTTATCGCGACCTTCCCTCATCTGTTCAGCCTCGGTGGTGCGCTGGCCTTTGGCGTGGCGTTGTTTTTTGCCAAGCTCTGCCACGAATTCGGCCACGCGTTCATGGCCAAGTGCGCGGGGTGTCGGGTGCAGAGCATGGGCGTGGCGTTCATGGTGATGTTGCCGATGTTCTACACCGACGTCAGCGATGCCTGGCGGGTCAACGATCGGCGTGCCCGATTGCTGATCGGTGCCGGTGGCGTGCTGGCCGAACTGCTGCTGGCGAGTATCGCGCTGCTGGCCTGGTCGCTGCTGCCCGACGGGCCGGCGCGCACGGCTGCGTTCATGCTTGCCAGTGCGACCTGGATGACCACGCTGGTGATCAACCTCAACCCGTTCATGCGTTTCGATGGCTACTTTTTGCTCAGTGATTTCTGGGAGGTGGACAACCTGCAGGGGCGCGCCTTTGCCCTGTGTCGCTGGCATCTGCGCGAAACCCTGTTCGGCTATGGCGAACCGGCTCCGGAGCCTTTGTCGCCGAGAATGCAGCGACGTCTGTTGGTATGGGGCTACGGCTCGTGGCTGTGGCGCGCGGTGCTGTTTTTCGGGATTGCGCTGGCGGTGTATCACTTGTTCTTCAAGCTGCTGGGTATCTTCCTGATGCTGGTTGAGCTGGTGTGGTTCATCTTTCTGCCGATCGCGCGCGAATGGCGGGAGTGGTGGAGCCGCCGCGATCAGGCCCATGCGCCGCGGGTGTTGTTGAGTGCGTTGGGGTTGCTCGCCTTCGTGCTGTTTCTGGCGCTGCCCTGGCGCAGTGCGGTGGAGCTGCCGTCAATGCTCGAGGCGGGACGGGTCAGTGCGTTGCATGCGCCGGTGGCTTCGCGGGTCAAAGTGGTGAATGTGCGCGATGGGCAAAAGGTCGCTCAGGGTGATGTGCTGATCGAACTGGAATCGCCGGACCTGGACTCGCGCCAGGCCATCGTGCGCCGGGAAATCCAGATCCAGCAATTGCAGATGCGTCGGCAGGCGAGTCGCAGCGAGACCGCGGCGGATGCGGGTATCGTCGAGCAGCGTCTGGCTGAAGCGGTGGCCGAATACCGCGGGTTGGCGGCCCAGCGCGAACGATTGCTCCTGCGCGCACCCCATGCCGGCAACGTGCGCGATCTGTTGCCGCAATTGGCCGTCGGCCGTTGGCTGGCGACCAAGGAGCCGCTGGCGCGGGTGGTGGAGGACGGTGTGCGGTTGCGTGGTTATTTGGCTGAAGCCGAGTTGTGGCGTGTGGCACCGGGGGCTCGCGGGCGGTTCATTGCCGATGACCCGATGCACCCGGCGATCGCTGTGCAACTGACTGAGGTCGACACCAACGGTGCAGCCTATGTCGATCAGGAAGCGCTGACGTCCGATCACCACGGGCCGATTGCCGTGCGCCGGGATCCGCAGCAACGGGCCGAGCCGGTGCAAGGGCAATACGGGGCGCGGTTGAGCAGCCTCGATGAGGCGCCGACGCCTGTGCAACCGCTGCGCGGCGTGGTGGTGTTGCAGGGGCGCGGCGAGTCGGTGCTGGGTGTTGCGTGGCGGCGCATGGCGGCGCTGGGCGTCAGGGAAAGCGGTTTCTAGGGAGAGCAGCGATGACGAGTTCGGATTCTGTGTCGGCCGACGGTTTGGTGGTGCGGCCGTCGCGCGCTAACGATGGACCTTTTCTGCACAGCCTCTATCAGTCGGCGCGACCGGATCTGCAATGGATCGACGGCGAGCGAGACGTCGTCGAACACGTGGTGGCCCAGCAATTTCAGGTACAGGAGCAAGGATTGGGGGAGCACTTCCCCAACGCATTGCACTACGTGATCGAGAAGCTCGGCACGGCCATCGGTGCGTTGACCACTGATTTTGGCCCCAATGAAATTCGGGTGTTGTACCTGGCGTTCATTCCGCCGGCTCGCGGGCAGGGTTACGGTCGGGCGGTGCTGCAAGGTGTGCAAAAAGCCGCGCAGCAGATTCGCTGCCCGGTGGCCACGGTGGTCTGGGCCAACAATGCCCACGCGCGCCAGCATTACCTGGCGCAGGGGTTTCAGGTTGAAGAGCGTAATCCGGCGGCGGAGCGGTTGGTGTGGTATCCAAAAATTTGAACCCACCACCGAGCCAATGTGGGAGTGGGCTTGCTCGCGAAGGCGGTGTGTCAGCCAAAGTGATGTTGACTGACACACCGCCTTCGCGAGCAAGCCCGCTCCCACATTGGGATCTCGTGCGTTCAGTTGAAGGCGATGCAGAAATATCCCACACCCGGATCACGCCCCATCACCGGCACCCGTGAGACAAAAATATCCTTCACTTGGCCCAGTTTCGGTAACTCCAGCGCACACAATCCATCGACGAACGCCGTGGGCTTCAGGCTGGTGAGCTCGACACTGAACGGCATGCGCTCGCTGTTTGGCATCCGCGCCTGGGGTGTTTCTTCAAGGCTGTCGATATGAATAAGCAGGTCACTGCCATCCGGCAATCGCAGCGTGCCAGTCTTGCCCAGCAGCGTCTGAAAATGGTGGTGTTGAACCTGTTGCAGCATGGCGTCACTCCCAAAAATGAAAGTGACCGGGGGGGAATCCCCCCGGCCGAACCTCAACCGCGCGAAGGGAACAGCCCTTCAAGGGCAATGCTGAAGTTGAGCACCAGGAACGGGTTCATGGTTTCCATGGGCAGGCCGTTGCCGGCGGAGGAAATCTCCCCGGTGACCGTCGTGGCCACACCCTTGAGCGGCACGGCCGTAGCACCCTGTTGATCGGAGAAGATACTCGCCGAGCCCGGTCCGCCGCCGGAAGCGCCGATGTACGAGTTGGTCGCAGTGGGATTGGTGACCGGGTTGCTCGCCGGGCTGGCCAGTTGCAGGGTGGTGGTGGCCGTCAGCCCGGAGAGGGCGTGGGTGTGATTGGGCAGGTTGGTAATGGTCGCGGTGACGTTCTCGGTCCCGGAGAATTCGCCGATGACCCGTGGGGTCAGGTTCAGCCCGTTACCCATGCAAACAGGCATTCGGCCTTGCAGGTTGGGCAGCATGAAATTGGTCGAGCCATTGCCGCCGAAGTTGACCCCCAGCAGCGCGAACAGTGCGTTGTATTGCTGGACAGAGAGCGTCTGGCCATTACACAAGGCCCAGCCGCTGGGCGCGTAGTTAAAGGCGAAAGACTGAATTGTGCCGATGAATACTTCCATAGTTCCTCATCCCTCAGGTTAGTTGTCTGGCGCGCCGCAAGGGTGGCCCGGACATCCAGGCCAATCGTTGCGATCAGCCGACTCCATTCATTTCCCTGGCTGAGTCACGCCAAGACAGAGCGTAGTTGATGCGTATCACGGCCGAATGTCGTTGGTCGCAAAGACAGCATCGACGACGATCGTGCGCCGTCCTACAGTGATCAACAGGTGTTGTGGTCGGCTCGTTTCAGGGGGGGAGCAATGGAGGCGCGCAGAGAAACACCGCTTGGCGGCACCCAGGAACCGCACGCAGCGCCCGGCGTCTGGGCGATTGTCCAGCGCTGGTTGCGATGGGCGCGGGAGCATTGGCTGTTGCCGATCCTGGCGTTGGCGGCGCTGGTGCGTTTCTACGACCTGACGGCGGCGGCCATCTGGGGTGACGAAGGGTCGAGCTTGCTGCTGAGCCGTTTTTCACTGACCGACATCTGGGTACACGCGGCGCACGACGTGCATCCGCCGCTGTATTTCCTGGTGCTGCACGGCTGGATCGAGTTGTTTGGAGATGGCATTTTTTCGATCCGCAGCCTCAGCGCTTTGCCCGGTATCGCCACGGTGTGGCTCGGCGTGTGGCTGATGGACTTGCTCGCCACTCGCCGTGCGGCGTTGCTGGCCGGTTTCCTGCTGGCACTGTTGCCCACGGCGGTGCGTTACAGCCAGGAAGTACGCATGTATTCACTGCTGGGGATGTGGTTGATCGGCGCCACGATTGCCTTGGTCTACTGGATCAGAAGCCCCCATCGCAGGCGATATCTGGTGGTGTATGCGCTGCTGATGACGGCTGCGTTCTACACCCATTACTTCACTGCCCTGTGCGTGCTCTGCCACTGGTTGTACCTGGGGTTGATCCGCGTACAACCGGGTTATCGCTTGCGGCATATTCAACGCCCCGGCTGGTGGCTGGCGAACGCGGCGATCGTGTTGTTGTACTTGCCGTGGGTGCCGAACCTGATCGATCTGCTCCAGCACATGGATCAGCTCAAGGCCAATGGCGACGTGGGTTGGGAAACGCCGGTCACGTTCGGCTCGCTGCCTTCGATGCTGTGGTCGTTCCTGATCCAGGACGATGGCGACAACCTGCCGACGCTGCTTTTCATCGCACTGCCGCTGGCGTTGCCGGTCATTGCTGGCGTAGGGGTGGCGCGGGATCGCAGTGTCTTTCGCGGCAGCGTTCTGCTGGTGATCTACACGGCGTTGCCGTTGCTGCTGGTGTTCGGTGTGTCGTTTATCACGCCGGTGTTTATCGAGCGCTACCTGACGGCCTATGCGTTGGGGCTGCCGATGATGGTGGCGCTGGCGGTGGATCGCCTGTATTCAGGCTTTCGGGTGCTGGCCGTGACGGTGTTGATGCTGTTTGTCGGCGTTGAGCTGGTGGGCCTGAAGAACAACGCCACGGTGGACACCCAGGATCAGATCAACGTCATGGTCGATTACGTCAACCAGCACTTCGTGACCGGTGACCGGATCGTCACCAGCGACATGCTCTGGTACCTCAGTTACGTCTATTACAACCGCACCGACACTCAGCCGTTGCTTTACACGCCGACGTTGGCCAATGGTGTGTCGAGCCGACCGAATGCCTATGGTTTCGGCACGTTGGTAACCCAGGACACTTACCTCGACAGCCTCGACAGCTTGCCCAAAGGCCGTGGTCGAATCTGGCTGATCGGTACCGTCGATGCACCGGACGAATTCGCGCCGTTGCCCGCCGGCTGGCAGCGGGTTGGCGAAACCCGGGCCGGCGGCGCCTATGCGCGTCTGTTCGTGCGGCCTTGAGGCTGTAACGAAAATGGCATTTCCTCGCTGGCTTAGCTTCGATTTGATATCAAAACACCACTATTCGTAAGGCCATTCATGGTCTACGCTCTGGCGTACATAAAGGACTTATGGCCAGGGTGAAGGGATGCAACACTTTCATTTTATTTCCGGTTTGCCGCGCTCGGGCTCGACCCTGCTTTCTGCAATCCTTTTGCAGAACCCGCGTTTCCATGCCGGCATGACCAGCCCCGTTGGTGCGCTCTTTTCCGGTGTCCTGGAACAGTGCAGCGCCGGCAGCGAGTTCGGCGCGGTGATCGACACCGATATGCGCCGTCGTTTGCTTCGCGGTCTGTTCGATTCCTATTACGCCGACAAGGCCGACAAACCGGTGGTGTTCGACACCAACCGCTTGTGGAGTTCGCGCCTGCCGGCGATCAGCGATCTGTTCCCGCAAGCCAAGGTCATTGCCTGTGTGCGCAATGTCGCTTGGGTCATGGACAGCATCGAGCGTCTTTATCGCGCCAACCCGTTTGAAAACACCAAGCTGTTTGGCGATGCGGTCGAACGCAATACGGTCTACAGCCGCTGCGAAACCCTGGCCCAGCGCAATCGCCTGGTCGGCTTTGCCTGGGCTGCGCTCAAGGAAGCCTATTACGGCGAGCACGCCGACTCGCTGCTGATCGTCGATTACGACCTGCTGACCCAGGCGCCTGACCGGGTGATGCGGCTGGTCTACGACTTCATTGGCGAACCCTGGTTCGAGCACGATTTCGACAACCTGGCCTACGACGCGCCGGAGTTCGATCAAGCCTTGGGTGTATCGGGCCTGCACAAGGTCAAGCCCAAAGTCGAGTTGCAATCACGGCGCACGATTCTGCCGCCGGATTTGTTCAGGCAGTACGCAGAATTGTCCTTTTGGCTCGATGGTTCAGCCAGCGCCGCCAATGTCATTCGTATGAAGGCCGATGCCGCGATCAGTTGATCGCGGCGTTTTCGTTTACGCAGAAAGAACGTTCGAGTCCGGGTGAGCAACATGTGGTGGAGCAACGGCAAGTCGCGGGTTACCAACGGCGCACGAGCGCTGGCCTCGCCAATGATCATGTCCCTGGAGCCGCGCATGCTGTTCGACGGCGCGGTGGCGGCCACTGTTGCCGATACCGCCCAGGCTGACAGCCACACCACGGCTGATGCGGCCAAGCCTCCCGTTGCGGAGAAACCGGTTGCCAGCCAGGACACCCACGGCCAGGCCGATGCCTCGCCGGCGGTGGCGCCTGTTGCCGTGCCGGGGCAGAGCGTGGTGTTCGTCGATTCCAGGGTCAAGGATGCCAGCAGCCTGCTCAACGGTGTGGCGCCCGGTACTCAGGTGGTTCAACTCGACGCCACCAAGGACGGCTTGCAGCAGATTGCCGACTATCTGGACACCCATCAGGGCATCAGCTCGGTGCAGATCATCGCCCATGGCAACGCGGGCGATCTGTGGCTGGGGAACAGTTACCTGTCGGCTGACAACGTCGCGGCCCGCAGTGCGGTGCTGGCGGAAATCGGCAAGGACATGAATGTCGGCGGCGACATCATGATCTACGGCTGCTACACCGCCGAGGGCGAACGGGGCTTGAGTTTCGTCGATTCCCTGGCGCAACTGACCGGCCGGGATGTGGCCGCGTCCAGCAATCGCACTGGTGTGGGTGGCGACTGGGATCTGGAAATCGCCACCGGCTCTATCGAAAGCGCCAACGTCCTGTCGAAAATGGCCATGAGCGACTATCAGTGGGGCCTGGCAACCTGGACGGCGACCAACAACGCCAACACTGGCATCGGCTCGTTGCGTGCCGCCATCGCTTCGGCGCAGAACGGCGATATTGTCACCTTCAGCTCCGGCATGACGGTGCAACTGACCTCCGAACTGCTGATCAACAAGAGCATCACCGTTGATGGCGACTTGAACAACGACGGTGCGGCGGATGTGATTCTCGACGGTCAGTACCGGACCCGAGTCATCGAAGTGGCGTCTGGCAGCACCGTGACGCTCGATGGCCTGGTGATCACCCGTGGCCTGGTGTCGGGCAACGGTGGCAATGGTGGCTACGGTGCCACGGGCGCGATGGCCGGGGGGATTTTCAACGCAGGGATCCTGACCCTGAAAAACGTGACCGTTACCTCCAACGCCGCTTCCGGTGGCGGCGGTGGCGGCGGGGTGACGGGGGCGTTTTACGGCGGTGGCGGTGGCGGTGGTGGCGGTCTGGGTGGCCAGGGCGGCGGGCATGGCGGTTCGGCCGGGCCAGGCACCGGCACATTGGGCGGCCAGGCGGGCAGTGGTGGCGCTGGCGGTTACGGCGGCGGTTATGACGCGACCCACATGGGCGGCCGCGGCGGTACTAGCACGGGCGGGGCTGGCGGGGTGGGCGTTTCCTATTACAGCAACGGCGGTAGCGGCGCGACGGCCACCAATGGCACGATTTCCATTGGCGGCGGTGGTGGCGGCGCCGGTTGGGACAAGGTCGGTGGCGCGGGCGGTAACGCGGTGGGCGGGATCTATAACGCCAGCAGCGGCGCCATCACCATCGTCGGTACGTCGACCATCAGCAACAACATCGGCGCCGGTGGGGGCGGTGGCGGTGGCGGTGGTCAAGGCAGCAATGCCAGTAATGGCGGCATCGGCGGCCGAGGCGTCGGCGCGATCTGGAACAAGGGCACTTTGCTGATCACCGCCGCCAACTTCGCGGCCCTGGCCGGTAATGCCGCCGGCAGTGGTGCCGGTGGCACTGCGCAGGGCGGTGGGGCAGCAGGCACCTCGCCGACCTCCGTGGCGACCATCTACAACGATGGCGGCATACTCAACACCGCGTATGCGCCGCCGCCGACCGCAACCATTGTGGTCGCCGATACCACGTTGAGCATCGGTGAAACGAGCCTGGTGACGATCACCTTCTCCGAAGCGGTGACCGGTTTCACCAATGCCGACCTGACCCTCGCCAACGGCACCTTGAGTGCCGTCAGCAGCAGCGACGGCGGTATCACCTGGACGGCAACGTTCACGCCGACCGCCAGTATTTCGGACACGACCAACGTCATCACCCTCGACAACACCGGGGTAATCAACGGTCTGGGCACTGCAGGCGTCGGGACCACCAACTCCAACAACTACGTCGTCGACACGGCGCGGCCAACCGCCAGCATCGTATTCACCGACACGGCCCTCAAGGTCGGCGAAACGTCGTTGGTGACCATCACCTTCAACGAAGCGGTCACCGGTCTCACCAACGCCGACCTGACGATTGCCAACGGCACGCTGAGTGCGGTGAGCAGCAGCGATGGCGGCATCACCTGGACGGGGACCTTCACCCCGACTGCCAGCATTACTGACGCGACCAACCTGATCACCCTGGACAACACCGGGGTCAGCGACCTGGCAGGCAACGCCGGTAGCGGCACCACCGATTCCAACAACTACGCCATCGATACCGTGCGGCCGACTGCAACCATCGTGGTAACGGACACGGCGCTGAAAATTGGCGATACCTCGCTGGTGACCATCACTTTCAGTGAAGCGGTCAGCGGTTTCACCAACGCCGACCTGACCCTCGCCAACGGCACGCTGACGGCGGTGAGCAGCAGCGACGGCGGCATCACCTGGACCGCCACATTCACCCCGAACACGAGCGTCAACGACACGACCAACCTGATCACCCTGAACAACACCGGAGTGAGCGACCTCTCCGGCAACACGGGCAGCGGCACCACCGATTCCAACAACTATGGGATCGATACGCTCCGTCCGACCGCGACCATCGTGGTGGCCGACAACGCGCTGAAAATCGGTGAAACCTCGCTGGTAACCATCACCTTCGCCGAGGCCGTGACCGGTTTCAGCAATGCGGACCTGACGATTGCCAACGGTACGCTGACCGCCGTGAGCAGCAGCGACGGCGGCATCACGTGGACGGCGACCTTTACGCCAACCGGCAGCATTACTGACACGACCAACCTGATCACTCTGGACAATACGGGTGTCAGTGACCTGCAGGGCAACGCCGGCAGCGGCACCACCGATTCGAACAACTACGCCATTGATACCGTGCGCCCAACGGCAACCGTCGTTGTCGCGGACACTGCGCTGAGAATCGGCGAAACCTCGCTGGTGACGATCACCTTCAGCGAAGCGGTCAGCGGTTTCACCAACGCGGACCTGACGATTGCCAACGGCACGCTGACGGCGGTGAGCAGCAGCGATGGCGGCATCACCTGGACGGCAACGTTTACCCCGAGCGCCAGCATCAACGACACGACCAACCTGATCACCCTGAACAATACGGGTGTCAGCGACCTGTCGGGCAACACGGGCAGCGGCACCACCGATTCGAACAACTACGCCATCGACACCGTGCGCCCGACTGCCACGATTGTGCTGGCCGATACTTCACTGACAGCAGGTGAAACGTCGCTGGTGACGATCACCTTCTCCGAGGCAGTGAGCGGTTTCACCAACGCCGACCTGACCATCGCCAACGGTACGCTGACGGCGGTGAGCAGCAGCGACGGCGGTATCACCTGGACCGCGACCTTCACGCCCACGACGGGGGTGAACGACGCGAGCAACGTCATCACCCTCAACAATACTGGCGTGGCCGACCTCTCCGGCAACACGGGCAGCGGCACCACCAACTCCGGCAACTACACGATTGATACCGTGGCGCCGACGGCCACCATTGTCGTCGCCGACAACGCGCTGAACATCGGCGAAACGTCCTTGGTCACCATCACCTTCTCCGAGGCAGTGACCGGTTTCAGCAACGCCGACCTGACGATTGCCAACGGCACACTGAGCGCGGTGAGCAGCAGCAGCGACGGCGGCATCACCTGGACCGCCACGTTCACGCCGTCCGCCAGCACCACCGATGCGACCAACCTGATCATCCTGGATAACAGCGGTGTGCAATCGGCCAACAGCGGCAATGTGGGCAGCGGCACCAGCAATTCGAACAACTACGCCATCGATACCGTGCGCCCGACGGCAACCGTCGTTGTCGCGGACACTGCGCTGAGAATCGGCGAAACCTCGCTGGTGACGATCACCTTCAGCGAAGCGGTCAGCGGTTTCACCAACGCGGACCTGACGATTGCCAACGGCACGTTGAGCGCCGTGAGCAGCAGCGATGGCGGCATCACCTGGACCGCAACGTTTACCCCGAGCGCCAGCATCAACGACACGACCAACCTGATCACCCTGGACAACACCGGCATCAGCGACCTGTCGGGCAACGCGGGCAGCGGCACCACCGACTCCAACAACTACGCCATCGATACGGTCCGGCCTACCGCGACGATCGTCCTGGCCGACCCGACCCTGAGTGCCGGCGAAACCTCACTGGTGACGATTACATTCAGTGAAGCGGTCAGCGGTTTTACCAACGCCGACCTGGCCATCGCCAACGGTACGCTGACGGCTGTGAGCAGCAGCGACGGCGGCATCACCTGGACCGCGACCTTCACGCCCACGGCGGGGGTGAATGACGCGAGCAACGTCATCACCCTCAACAATACCGGCGTGGCTGACCTCTCCGGCAACACGGGCAGCGGCACCACCAACTCCGGCAACTACACGATTGATACCGTGGCGCCGACGGCCACCATTGTCGTCGCCGACAACGCGCTGAACATCGGCGAAACGTCCTTGGTCACCATCACCTTCTCCGAGGCAGTGGCCGGTTTCAGCAACGCCGACCTGACGATTGCCAACGGCACACTGAGCGCGGTGAGCAGCAGCGATGGCGGCATTACCTGGACCGCCACGTTCACGCCGTCCGCCAGCACCACTGATGCGACCAACCTGATCACCCTGGACAACAGCGGAGTACAAAACGCCTCGGGCAACGCTGGCACCGGCACCACCAACTCCAACAACTACGCCATCGACACCGTGCGGCCAACGGCAACCATCGTGGTCGCGGATTCGGCGCTCGCGGTGGGCCAGACATCGGTGGTGACCATCACTTTCAGCGAGGCGGTGACAGGATTCACCATCGCCGACCTGACGGTGAGCAATGGCACGCTGAGCAATCTCAGCACCAGCGATAACATCACCTACACCGCAACCCTGACGCCGACGGCGAGCATCACTGACTCGACCAACGTGATTACCCTGGACAACACCGGTGTGGTCGATGGGGCCGGCAATACCGGCAGCGGCACCACCGATTCCAACAATTACGCGATCGACAGCCAACGCCCAACCGCTACGATCGTGGTCGCCGACAGCACCCTCAGCGCGGGTGAAACCTCGCTGGTGACCATCACCTTCAGCGAGGCGGTGACCGGTTTCGACAACAGTGACCTGAGTGTCCCCAATGGCACGTTGAGTGCGGTGAGCAGCAGCGATGGCGGCATCACCTGGACCGCCACCTTCACACCGACGTCCGGCATCAAGGACACCAGCAACCTCATCACCCTGAACAACACCGGGGTGGCCGACATTGTCGGAAACACGGGCAGTGGAACCACCAACTCGGCGAACTTTACGATCGACACCGTGCTGCCGACAGCCACCATCGTGGTCGCCGACACGGCGCTGAAAGCGGGTGAAACGTCACTGGTCACGATCACCTTCAGCGAAGCGGTGAGCGGCTTCTCCAACGCCGACCTGACGATTGCGAATGGTACGCTGAGCAGCGTCTCGTCGAGCGATGGCGGCATCACCTGGACGGCGACGTTCACTCCGACGGCGAGCATCACCGACACCAGTAACCTGATCACACTGGACAACAGCGGTGTGCAAAATGCCTCGGGCAACGCCGGCACCGGCACCACCAACTCCAACAACTTCGCCATCGACACCGCGCTGCCGAGCGCCACCATCGTGGTTGCCGACAATCGCCTGGGCATCGGTGACACCACCACGGTGACGATCACCTTCAGCGAAGCAGTGAGCGGCTTCGACCTGTCGGACATCAGCGTGGCCAACGGTGTGCTGTCGAACCTGAACAGCAGCGATGGCGGCGTCACCTGGACCGCGACCCTGACACCGACCGCCGGCATGAACGACACGACCAACCTGATTGTGCTCGACACCGGTACCGTGCAGGACGCCGCCGGCAACGTCGGCGCGAGCATCGCCATTTCCAACAACTACGCACTGGACGCGACCCGGCCTACGGTGAGCATTGTGGTCGCCAACCCGAACTTGAGCGGCGGACAGAGCACCGTGGTCACGTTCACCTTCAGCGAAGCGGTGAGCAATTTCGACCTGTCGGATTTGAGCGTGACCAACGGGGATTTGACCGGCCTGAGCAGCAGCGACGGCGGCAAGACCTGGACCGCCACCTTCACGCCCACTGCCAATGTCAGCGACCCGAGCAACTTCATCGCCCTCGACACCAGCAACGTCACCGACCTGGCCGGTAACGCGGGTGACAGCGTGTCGGTCTCCAACAATTACGCGATAGGCATCGTGTCGGTGACTCCGGACCCGCAATTCCTCAGCAGCGACCCGGTGACCGTGACCGATCAACCCAACGTGCCGCTGCAACCGATCGTCTTCATTCCTCCCACCGGAGATCTCGGTTCACCGCTGACCTTTGCGCCGTTGTTCGAAGACCGGGTCATCGGCAACGGCATTCGGCCGCTGGGCGACATTTTCATGAACAACGGCGCGCTGGCGCAGAGCTTTATCGCGCAAGTGTTCAGTAGCAGTGACAGCGGCGGTGATGGTGCAGGCCACGGCTTCCTCGGTTTCGGCGGCGGTGATGGCGGGGTATTCAGCACCAGCACGTTGTCGAGTCTGTTCAATCAGGACGTCGGCAACGAGCGTGATTCGCTGAACTCATTCGGCAGTCATTCGATCAAGGCCAGTGATGTTTCCCAAGGCCTGCGCGGCGTGTTTGGCGCGCCCAGTCTCGTTCAACAATTACAGCAGCTCAAAGACACCGAGCAACGACAGGTCAACGACCTGGCCGCTGCTTTGAAACAGGCCGGCATCAGCGAAATGCAGGCCTGACACGACAATTAAAACGGTGCGACACCCAGGGGCAGTCAAGGATGAAGAGAAGTCAGACGTTGTTCGTCGCGAGCTTGCTCGCGCTGGCTATAAGTGGATGTGCAGTCAAAAGTGAACCGATCGAACGCAGCGTCAGCGAGCAGCGCGCCAAGAGCGACCTGCAAGGCATGTACAAGGGCCAGGAACCCCTCAGCGGTCCGCTGACCCTGCATCAGGCCATGGCCCGCGCGGTGAAATACAACCTTGAAGGCCGGCTCAAGATCATGGAAGAGGCCCTGGCCAAGCGTCAGCTCGACCTGGCCAGTTTCGACATGTTGCCGCGCATGGCGCTGGACGCCGGCTACGTCGGCCGCAACAACGTCAGCGCCTCCAGCAGCCAGAGCGTGCGGACCGGCACCCAGTCGCTGGAACCATCGACCTCACAGGACCGCGACCGTGAAGTCGCCGACCTGACCATGGTCTGGAACGTGCTGGATTTTGGCGTCAGCTACATCAGCGCCAAGCAACAGGGCGACCAGCGACTGATCGTTCAGGAGCGTCGGCGCAAAGTCATCAACACCATTGTTCAGGACGTGCGCTCGGCGTATTGGCGGGCCATGGCCGCCGAACGTTTGCTCAAACAGATCGACAGCCTCATGGCGCGGGTCGAGACCGCTCGCGGCAACAGCCAGAGCATGAGCGAGCAGCGCATCGGCGATCCGATCCAGGCATTGGGTTATCAACGCTCGCTGATCGAAGCCACACGCCAGTTGGAAGAACAACGCCGCGCGCTGTCGCTGGCAAAAACCGAACTGGCGACCCTGATCAACCTGCCGCTGGGCACCGAGTTGACGCTGGCTACCCAGGACGACTACGTCATCCCCGAACTGAAAGTCGATCTCGCCCACCTGGAGCAGGAAGCCCTGACCAGCCGCCCGGAACTGCGCGAGCAGGATTACCAGGCTCGCATCAGCGCCGCCGAAACCCGCAAAGCCATGTTGCGCCTGCTGCCGGGGCTGGAATTTTCCGCCGGCGGGCATTACGACAGCAACTCGTTCCTGGTGGAGCAGGGCTGGGCCGACTACGGCGTGAAGGTCACCTGGAACCTGTTCAACGTGATCTCGGCACCGGCAGCGATCAACGTCGCCAAGGCCGGTGAAGAGGTGGCCACGGCGCGGCGTCAGGCGATGTCGATTGCGGTGCTGGCGCAGCTCTATGTGGCCAACGCCAACTACCGCGAGGCGCTGCGGCAGTTCAAGACCAATCAGCAACTGTCGGACATTGACGGGCAGATTGTCGGCCAGTTGCGCAATCGCTATCAGGCGGCGGGGCTGGGCGAGCTGGACTTGATTCAGGGCGAGTTGAACACCTTGCAGGCCGATTTGCGTCGCGACCTGTCGTACGCCGACCTGCGCAATGCCTACGGGCAGATATTTGCCAGTGCCGGGCTCGATCCGCTGCCGGATCAGGTGCAGTCCACCGAAGTCCAGTCCATCGCCACCGCATTGGCCAATCGCGAAGCGGCGTGGGCGGCGGGCAACATCACGGTGCCGGTGGCTAATGTCCAGACTCAATAACCTTCACGCGCCAACGGCGAGCATCAGCCGCGCACAGCGAGAAGCCCGTAACGGCCATCGTGGTACGGCGATTCTGTTGACCGGTTTGCCGGCGGCGGGCAAGTCGACCCTGGCCCAGGCACTGCACGCACAATTGTTCGAGCGCGGCGTGCAGAGTGTCGTGCTCGACGGTGATGGGCTGCGGATCGGGCTGAATCGTGACCTGGGTTTTACTGACAGCGATCGCCAGGAAAACATCCGCCGGGCCAGCGAACTGGCGGCGTTGCTGGTGGAGAACGGGCAGGTGGTGATTCTGGCGATGATCGCGCCGTTGCTGGAGTTGCGTGAACTGTTCGCCAAGCGTTTGGGCGAGGATTACCGCGAGGTCTGGTGCAACGCTTCCCTGTCGGTGTGTGAGCAGCGCGACCCCAAAGGTCATTACGCCCGCGCCCGTCGCGGTGATCTGCCAGGATTTACCGGGGTTTGTGCGCCTTATGAACCGCCGCCAGCCGCTGCGCTGATACTCGACACCGGCGTGCAGTCGGTCGAGGCCTGTCTCGACCGTTTGCTGACCTGGCTCGGCGAGTGCGCAGTCTTACCCAAGCCAAGCCCCCTCGCCACAGGTCATCAAAGCTTCAAGATTTCTGCGACAGATCTGCCATGCCCTTGAGCAATTCGATCGGCAACGGGAAGACGATGGTCGAACTCTTGTCCCCGGCAATCGAACTCAGGGTCTGCATGTAGCGCAGCTGCATGGCGCCCGGCTGGCGGCCGAGCATTTCGGCGGCTTGCATGAGCTTTTCCGAGGCCTGCAATTCACCTTCGGCGTGGATGACTTTAGCTCGGCGTTCCCGCTCGGCTTCAGCCTGTTTGGCGATGGCGCGGACCATCGATTCGTTGAGGTCCACGTGTTTGATCTCGACGTTGGCGACCTTGATGCCCCAGGCGTCGGTCTGGGCATCCAACACTTGCTGGATATCGATGTTCAGCCGTTCGCGCTCGGCCAGTAGCTCATCGAGTTCGTGTTTACCGAGCACTGCGCGCAAGGTGGTCTGGGCCAGTTGACTGGTGGCCATGAGGAAATCTTCGACCTGGATAATTGCCTTCTGCGGGTCGAGGACGCGGAAGTACAGCACCGCGTTGACCTTGACCGAGACGTTGTCGCGGGTGATCACGTCTTGCGGTGGCACGTCGAGCACCACGGTACGCAAATCGACGCGAACCATTTGCTGCACCACGGGAATCAGCAGGATCAGGCCGGGGCCTTTGACTTGCCAGAAACGGCCGAGCTGGAACACCACCCCGCGCTCGTATTCACGCAGGATGCGAAAAGTCGACCCCGCCAGCGCAATGACCAACAGCAGCAGCGCGGCAAAACCCAGTTGCAGACCCATGGTTATTCTCCACCCGGCGCCGCGTCAGCCGCGGCCACTTGCAGCAGTAATCCCTTGCGCGCCACCACCCGAACCCGTTGACCGGTTTTCAGTGGCGTGGCGCTGAGGACTTGCCACTGTTCTCCTTGCAGGTGCACCCAGCCGTTGCAGGCATTGCCGGGCTGCAGCGACATCACTGGAGCCACGCTTCCCACGAGCCCGGCATCGCCACTGACAGTTTCACGCGGTCGGGTTTTCAGGGCGTGGATCACCAGGAATATCAGCAACAATGCACTGATCAGGCCCAGGCCGATCATCAATGGGACCGGCAACTCGGTATTGCTCAAGATCACCGCACCGATGACGAACATCACAATCCCACCCAACCCGATCACGCCGTAATTGGGCAAGGCCGCCTCAGCGATCAGAAACGCAATGCCGAACGTGATCAGCCAGATCCCGATGGGGTTGGGAATCAGCACGATGGTGTCTGCCGCGAACGCCGATCCGCTCAAGGCCAACAGCAACGCCACTGCACAGCAACGAGTGTTCACGTGACCCTCCCTGTAGGAGCGAGCTTCTTCCGGGCGGCGTTCGACGATGAGCCTGAGAGCACCGTGTTCATTCATGTTGTCCGCATTACCGTTAACGCCCATCGCTTAATACAGTCTAGTCGAGCCATCAGTTGTGCGAATTTTGCTCAGTTGTCGACCGTGTTCCAGTGGGCAGATTTCCCGCCGGAATGCGTCGGCAGGCCTAGACTTTCAGTACAGAGAAACGTGTTAACCCATCGTCCGTCACACACTGTTTGCGGACACCGAGGTGCATCATGCGTATGGCAAAAACCGTGCAGAGCAGCCTGGACAAGGCGCACTGCGAATTTGACATCGTTAGCCACCCACACTCGGCCAGCAGCCTTGAAACCGCGCGGGTTGCGGGCATTCCTGCCGAACGGATGGCCAAGTCGGTGATCCTCGACGACAACCATGGTCATTACCTGATGGCCGTGCTGCCGGCGAGTCGTCACCTGGATCTGAGCAAAGTGCGCAGCAGTGGCGAATGGCAAGTCACCCGGGAAAGCACCCTGGCGCATCTGTTCGATGATTGCGAACGTGGCGCGGTGCCGGCCCTGGGCGAGGCCTATGGGCTGGACATGGTCATCGACCCCTTGCTGACCCGACAGAACGACATCTACCTGGAGGCCGGCAACCACAACAATCTGCTGCACATGACCGTGCCGGAGTACTTGAAACTGGTGCCGCATGCGGAGGTGCGGGAGTTGAGTAATTGAGTAACCTGTCGTCAGGTACACCGCTTTCGCGGGCAAGCCTTGCTCCTGCATAGGAATGCGTGATCCTGTAGGAGCAGGGCTTGCCCGCGATTGACTGCGCTGCAGTCACTCATCATTTGCCACTAAAAGGAAGCCGACATGGAATCCCCAACCCACAGCCTCCCCGCTCTGTTCAAACAACTCGGCCTGCCAGATGACGCCGAAAGCATCGATAAATTCATCGCCACCCACTCACCGCTCAAACCGGAACTGCACTTGGCCGACGCCTTTTTCTGGACCGAGAGCCAGGCAGAGTTTTTGCGCGACGACATTCTGGAAGACGCGGATTGGGCGGAGGTGGTGGATCAGTTGGATGTGCTGCTGAGGAAGGGGCGCGGGGTGTAAAGAGCGCAAAACCTCGTCACAGGTTTTTTGGAAGATTTCAAACGGAGGTCTGTTAGAAGGAGAAGTGTTTCAAAACTTGACCAACTTTCCTCTCAAATGCAATATTGATAGTTAGCAAACTAACAGTGTGTCTTTTCTTCCGTGTCAAAAAACCTCGACGTTCTCCAGATGAACATCAGCAGCTCCATGGTGGTGGCCGCCCGGCATTGGCGGAAGATCTGCCAGACCACGCTGGTCAACTATGGAATCTCCGAAGCCTGCGCCGTCCCGCTGTTGATGATCGGTCGGCTGGGCGAGGGGGTGCGGCAGGTGACGGTGGCGCAGGCGGCCGGGATGGAGAGTCCGTCTCTGGTGCGTCTGCTCGATCAGCTGTGTCATGCCGGCTACGTTCGTCGAACCGAAGATGCGCAGGACCGCCGCGCCAAGTGCCTGAGCCTGACTGACACTGGCCGTGAGCTGGTCCAGGCGGTTGAAGTCGAGCTGGTGCGCTTGCGCAATGAAGTGCTGGAAGGTATCGCCCCGAGTGATCTGGAAGCGGCGTTGCGGGTATTGAAAGCGTTTGAGGCGGCCAACGCACCGTCGGTGGTGAACCCTTGAGCGGATTTTTTACCGGCGTTCCTCCGGCGCGAGACTGGTTCTACGGTGTGCGGACGTTCGCGGCGTCAATGATCGCGTTGTACATCGCCATGCTCATGCAAATGCCGCGTCCGTATTGGGCGATGGCCACGGTCTATATCGTTTCCAGCCCCTTCGTCGGGCCGACCAGTTCCAAGGCGTTGTACCGCGCAGTCGGTACGTTTCTCGGCGCGGCGGCGGCGGTTTTTTTCGTGCCGATGTTTGTTCAGAGTCCCTATGTGCTGGTGGTGGTCATCGCGTTGTGGACCGGGATTCTGCTGTTCCTGTCGCTGCACCTGCGCACCGCCAACAGTTACGCCTTGATGCTTGCCGGATACACCTTGCCGCTGATCGCCTTGCCGGTGGTGGATAACCCGTTGGCAGTGTGGGACGTGGCCGAGGCGCGGACTGAAGAGATCTTCCTCGGCATCGCCGTCGCGGCAGTGGTCGGCGCGATGTTCTGGCCCCGGCGGCTGGCGCCGGTGTTCAACGATTCGGTGAATAAATGGTTCGCCGATGCCTCGACCTACAGCCTGCGTTTTCTCAACCGCAACGTGCAGCCAGACGAAGTCAGCGCGCTGCGTGCATCAATGGTCGCAACCTTCAACACCCTGGAATTGATGATCGGCCAGTTGCCCCACGAGGGCGCGCGCCCGCAAACCGTGCGCAACACCAAGGAACTGCGCGGGCGAATGATTCATTTGTTGCCGGTGATCGACGCCCTCGACGATGCGCTTTATGCCCTCGAACGTCGCACGCCGGAGCTTGTGGACAAGTTCGCACCGTTGTTGGTGGCGACCACTGAATGGCTGGACTACAAAGACGCCGACCTCGACCGCTGGCAAACGCTGAAAGATCAACTCGTAGCGCTGCAACCCGATGCCCAAGCGCTGGATGATCGCAAGCAACTGTTGTTTTCCAACGCCCTGTACCGTCTCGGCGAATGGATCGATCTGTGGCAAGACTGCCGCAGCCTGCAATACGCCATTCAGTGCGAAAGCCAGGACAGTTGGCGCGCGGTGTATCGGCACTGGCGCCTCGGTCGCCTGTCGCCGTTTCTCGACCACGGGCTGATGCTTTACTCAGCGGCGTCCACGGTCACCGCGATCATCGTCGCCTCGGTGCTGTGGATTTTGCTCGGCTGGACCGACGGTGGCAGTGCGGTGATTCTGGCGGCGGTGGCGTGCAGCTTTTTCGCCTCGATGGACGACCCGGCACCGCAGATCTACCGGTTCTTTTTCTGGACGGCAATGTCGGTGCTGTTCGCCAGTCTTTATCTGTTTCTGGTTCTGCCCAACCTGCACGATTTCCCGATGCTGGTACTGGCGTTCGCCGTGCCGTTCATCTGCATAGGCACCCTGACGATCAAGCCGCAATTTTACCTGGGCATGCTGCTGACGCTGGTCAACACTTCATCCTTCATCAGTATCCAGGGCGCTTACGACGCGGATTTCCTAAGCTTCGCCAACTCCAACCTGGCCGGCCCGGTCGGTTTGTTGTTCGCCTTTGTCTGGACCCTGATCGCCCGGCCCTTCGGCGCGGAACTGGCGGCCAAGCGCCTGACCCGTTTCAGCTGGCGCGACATCGTCAGCCTCACCGAACCGGCTTCGCTGGCCGAACACCGGCAGTTGGGCGTGCAGGTCCTCGACCGATTGATGCAGCATTTGCCGCGTCTGGCCATGACCGGCCAGGACACCGGCATCGCGCTGCGAGAAGTGCGCGTGGCGCTGAACCTGCTCGACCTGCTCGCCTACACACCGCGTGTGCTCGGCGTACCGCAGGTGTTGCTGCATCAGGTGGTGGCCGAAGTCGGCGAGTATTTCAAAGCCTGCCTCAAGGCTGGCGAACGGTTGCCGGCGCCCAGTGCGTTGTTGATGACCATGGACCGCACGCGCCGCGCCCTCAACCGCGAATGCGATGACGGTGCCCGCCTGCACCTGCTGCACGCCTTGAGCGGTTTGCGTCTGGCATTACTTCCCGGCGTTGAATTCGTCGGCGCCGGCGAGCTCGAAGAACCGCTTCCCCATGGCATCGATGGAGCGCCTTTATGATCGGTGATCTGGATATCAGCGGGGTGTTCCTGCCCACGCTGCTGGTGCTGATGGGCATTACCTATGTGATTTACCTGCTGGTGCACGGGTTGCTGACGCGCCTGCACTTTTACCGTCTGGTCTGGCACCGGGCATTGTTCAACGTGGCTCTCTACGCTTTGCTGCTCGGCGCCGTGGACTCACTCAGTCGATACCTGATGACATGAAAAAACCTTTTCTGACCCTCGGCCGTGTGGTCCTGACCCTGTTGATCGTGACCTTCGCCGTCGTCGTGGTCTGGCGCATGGTGATGTATTACATGTTCGCCCCGTGGACCCGCGACGGGCATATCCGCGCCGACATCGTGCAGATCGCCCCGGACGTGTCCGGCTTGATCCAGCAGGTCGAGGTGCACGACAACCAGCTGGTGAAACGCGGCCAGGTGCTGTTCAGCATCGATCAGGACCGTTTCAAACTCGCGCTGCGCCAGGCCAAAGCGGCGGTCGCCGACCGTCAGGAAACCCTGGCGCAGGCGCAACGCGAAGCCAAGCGTAACCGCGGCCTCGGCAACCTGGTGCCGGGCGAGCAACTGGAAGAGAGCCAATCGCGGGTGGCCCGCGCCGAAGTGGCGTTGATGGAAGCGCAGGTGGCGGTGGACAGCGCTCAGCTCAACCTCGATCGCTCGACCATCCGCAGCCCGGTCGATGGCTACGTCAACGACCGTGCACCGCGTGCGCAGGAATTCGTCACCGCCGGGCGTCCGGTGTTGTCGGTGGTGGACAGCCATTCGTTTCACATCGACGGCTATTTCGAGGAAACCAAGCTCGACGGTATCCACGTTGGCCAGAGCGTCGACATTCGGGTGATCGGCGACCGCGCTCGCCTGCGCGGCCACGTGGAAAGTATCGTCGCCGGCATCGAGGACCGCGACCGCAGCAGTGGCAGCAACCTGTTGCCCAACGTCAACCCGGCGTTCAGTTGGGTGCGGCTGGCCCAGCGGATTCCGGTGCGGATTGCCTTCGATGACGTGCCGGCGGATTTCCGCATGATTGCCGGGCGCACCGCGACGGTGTCGATCATCGATGACCAGCAGCAGGAGCCGGCAAAATGAGCAGGGCCTCGGGTTTGGCGGTTGCCGGGTTAGGTCTGCTGCTGTCGGCGTGTCAGGTGGTCGGGCCGGATTATCACCTGCCGGACGAAGCCGCCGTACACCGTGAGGATTTTCAGGGCGACCTGGCGGCAAACGGCAAAAATGTTGTCTCGGCGCCGGTGCCCAGCGACTGGTGGCGCCTGTATCACGACCCGCGTCTGGACCTGTTGGTGCAGCAGGCCATGGCCTCCAATACCGACTTGCGCGTGGCCGCCGCGAACCTGTCCCGTGCCCGCGCTCAGGTCGATGAAGCCCAGGCCGCAGGTGGCTGGAGTGGCGGCGTGAAACTCGGCGCCCAGCGTTTGCAGGAATCCGGCGAAGCCTTCTTGCTTCCGGAAAAAGTGCCCGTGGCCAACGTCGGTGACATCGGCATCACCACCTCGTATCAATTCGACCTGTTCGGCACCTTGCAGCGCGGGATCGAGGCGGCCAAGGCCAATGCCGATGCGACGCAAGCGGCGGCGGATACGGCGCGAATCACCTTGGTGGCCGATGTCGTCCGGGCGTACACCCAAGTGTGCGCGGCCAACGAAGAACGGGAAATCGCCCAGCATTCCCTCGACCTGCAAGCCCAGGGCACCACGCTGATCCAGCGTTTGCGCGATGCGGGGCGTGGCGATGAAACCCAGGTCACCCGCTCGCAAACCCAATTCAAATCCCTGCGCGCCGACATGCCGCGTTATGAAGCGGCGCGTCAGGCGGGCTTGTTCCGTTTGTCGATGTTGCTGGCCAAACCGGTCGACCAATTGCCGGCCGGCACCAGCGACTGCGCCGAGTTGCCGAAAATTGCGCAATTGTTGCCGGTCGGTGACGGCGCCACGTTGCTCAAGCGCCGCCCCGATGTGCGTCAGGCCGAACGCCGCCTGGCCGCCGCCACCGCGGGTATCGGCATTGCCACCGGCGAGTTGTACCCGGACATCAGCATCGGCGCGACCGTCGGCACGGTCGGTATTCTGGAAAATCTTGGCAAACCGGCGACCAACCGCTGGGGCTTCGGCCCGTTGCTGACCTGGACCGTGCCGTCCAATGGCTCCCGTGCGCGAATCCGCGAGGCCGAAGCGGCGACCCAAGGCGCGCTGGCGCACTTCGATGGTGTGGTGCTCAACGCCATTCGCGAGACGCAGACCGGTCTGGCGCAGTACTCCGCGTTGCTGCAACGTCGCGATGCCCTGGCGGATGCCGAACAATCAGCAAAACTGGCGGCCGACCAGACGCACCGCTTCTTCCAGGCCGGTCGTGAATCGTTCCTGGCAGACCTGCAAGCGACTCGCACCTACACCGATGTGCGGGCGCAACTGGCTTCCGCCAACACGCAAGTCGCCATGAGTCAGATCGATTTGTTCCTGGCGCTGGGCGGTGGCTGGGAAAGCGGACGAACGCAAGCGACGAACACCAGCAAACCCTGAGGCCGTTGCTATGCTTTGACTTGATGAGGTCGCGCGTCGAACTCATTAATCAAGGCTCGCGTTGGTCATGGGGACTCTAATAATGAAAAACCCTTATGCTCCCGGCTTCTGGTGCGCTATTGCGGCATTGGTGTTGCTGTCGGCCACCTATTTCTACGGCATCATGCTGGCCCACCAGATCGACAAGGCGCTGGTGTTCCTCGACAGCGCCGCCGCGCTGATCGCCGTGATGGCCATCGTGGTGGTGGCCTGGGCTTCGCTCCAGGGCCAGCGCATCAAAAAAAGACAAATGGAACAAGGCAAGACGCTGGTGCTGATCTGGGACACCAAGGTCGCTTTGCGCCGGGTCGAAACGGTGTTCGACCGGTATTTCTGGGGCAGTTACTGGCAACCGGGGCGCACGTTCCAGGAAGTCATGGGCGAACTCACCGGCACACCGCTGGAAAAAAGCCTCGAGACCTTGAAGAAGCAATGCCTGGCGCTGGACAAGCAAGTGTCCGACGACGGCTGGCATTGGTTGAACAATGCCCGTGAACTCTCCGATGTCGCCTCCGCGATGGCCCGCGAACGCTATCAGTTGGACTTCTGCGACCCGCGCGCGGACGTGACGGGCGGCGCGGTGATCAATCGGGATTTTGAGGTGCTGGTTTATACGTGGACCGCGCGGCTGAAAAGTTTTGATCATCAGCTGGATGAGATTGAGGTTCAGTATTCCTGAATTGATGTTGCCTGGGCTGACGCCATCGCCAGCAAGCCGGCTCCTACAGAGCTTGTGTCGTTCACGAATATCGCGCACGACGCTAACCCTGTAGGAGCCGGCTTGCTGGCGATGGCGATTTCATGTCCGCCGAAACTCTCGACCAATGCATAAGGTCCATAGACACTCTTTAACCTTTAAACATTGGGCCCCCCGGTGCGCCTGATGCTAATCTCCATCGCACTTTAAAACGCAGTCGTGACCGTAGCCCATCAAGGGTTCAGGGAAGACGACCACACCTCAGACAACGGACATTGAACGGGTCATTCATGAATAAATCAGCAGGCGTGCTTCTTGGAATTGTCGTGGCCATCGGTGCAATCAGCGCTGGCGGTGCCTGGTTCACCGGCACCAAACTCGAAGGGGTGCTTAACACCTCGATCGCCGACGCCAACAAGGAACTGCAAGCCGCGCTGGTCGGTTCCAATGGCACCGCGTCGCTGGAGCTGGTGTCGCTTGAGCGCCACGTGTTCAGCAGCACCGCGCACTACCGCCTCAAAGGTCAAGGCGAGATGTTCGGCGAGGCACCGGTCGAATTGCTCTTCGTCGATCACATCGAACACGGCCCGCTGCCGTTCTCGCGTCTGGTGTCGCTGAAGTGGCTGCCGGTCCTGGCCACCAGTCACTACGAGCTGGAAAAGACGCCGGTCACCGAGAAGTGGTTCGCCGCCGCCAAGGACAAATCGCCGCTCACTGGCGTGGTCAACATCGGCTACGACAATGCCACCAACGGCACCCTCGCATTGCTGCCGCTGGATGTCGCGCTGGATGACAAGTCCCACCTGAAATTTTCCGGCCTGAACCTCGATGTCTCGGCCAACGCCCAGGCACAGAAAGTCAAAGCCAACGGCTACATGGACAGCTTCACACTGACCACCGTGGCTGAAGACCAGACACCGGTAAAAGTCGAGTTGAGCGGCCTGACCCTGGCCAGCAATCTCGTCAAAAGTACCTACGGCTACTACACCGGCGAGAACACCGTCGAGCTGACCGACAGCAAAACCACGTTCGGCGCGCAACAGTCGGTGTTGGGTATCAAGAAATTCGAAATGAAAAACCAGACCGAGGAGTCGGGCACCAGCGCTTCCGGGCGTGCCGATTACAAGATCGGCGAAGTGTCCCTGAACGGCAAGACGGTCGGTTCCGCGCAGATGGCCATGAGCCTGAAGAACCTCGACATCCCGGCGACAATGTCGTTGATGCAGGTCTATCAGACCAAACTGCAACCCTACGAAAAAGCCGCCGCCGAAGCGGCTGCCGCTGGCGAGCCGGCACCCGAGCTGGTCTTGACCCCAGCCGAAGAGGCCCAGGTGAAAACCGGTCTGGAGAAACTGCTGGCAGCCGGTCCGCAGGTCGCTCTGGAGAACCTTTCGTTCACCACCGCCAACGGTGAAAGCCGCGCCAACCTGGTGCTCGACCTGACCAAGCCACAATCCATGGACCTGCCGCCAGATCAACTGACCCAACAGCTGATCGCCCTGCTGGACCTCAATGTCCAGGTGTCCAAACCGATGCTGGTTGATTTGCTCAGCGTCCAAGGGCAAATCGACGGTCAGACCGACGCCAAGGTCATCGCCGATCAGGCCACGGCCACCGCTGACATGTTCGGTGCCATGGCGGTCGGCACGCAGTTCGCCAAACTGGACGGCAATAACATCGTCACCAAACTGCACTACGCCAACAAACAGGTGGAATTCAACGGCCAGAAAATGACCGTCGAAGAGTTTGTCGGCTTCGTCATGAGCAAGCTCGGTGGTGTCGAAGTCGCCCAGTAAGCCCTGTAGGCGCTGCCGAAGGCTGCGATCTTTTGATCTCCAAAGGCAAAAGATCGCAACCTGCGGCAGCTTCTACCCATGTTCAGAGCAATCGCGAATCAGCCGCCATGCCTCGTCGACAGGCAGCGGCTGTTTCATTCGCTCGGCCAGCATCGCCATCGCCCGCTCTTCATCGCAGGCGACGGCGGCGGTCACCACGCCGTTCTTGCCGAACAGGCCGATAAAGGGTGGATGGTACGGATCGCCCTTGAACTCGACCTCGTCCCACGTTTCGGCGTGACCGAGATAGTCGTAGTTTTTACCGAAGTGCCAGGTCCAGAAGTACGGCACATCCAGGTAATGCTCGTCGCCGCCCAGCATATTCGCTGCCGCAATCCGTGCGTGCTGTTGTGCCAGGCGCCAATGCTCGATCCGTTGCGGCTGGCCGTTGAGCGGGAAGGTCGCGATATCACCGGCCGCCCACAGTCCTTCGGTCACGCGCATACCGCCGTCGACCTTCAGGGAATGATCTTTTTCCATGGGTAAATCTTCAAACGGGCCGGTTGCCGGGCTGACGCCAATGCCGACCAATACCAAGTCCGCCGGCAAACGCTGACCGTTCTTCAGTTTCACCGCTTCGACCCTGTCTGTGCCCTCAATCTGCGCGGCTTCGCTGTCGGTGTGAAACACCACGCCGTGGGCTACATGGCGGGCAAGAATCGCTTTGCCGACCGTTTCGCCAAACTGTTTGGCGAAGGGCACCTCGTGGCGGGCCAGCACGGTGACGTCCAGGCCGTATTTGCGTAGCGCCGATGCGGATTCCAGCGCGATAAAGCTGTCACCGATAATCACTGCCCGTTGGCCTGGCTGGGCCGCGGCCAGGATTTTTTGTGCCTGGTCTTTCGAGCGCAGCAAGAACACTTGCGGCAGGTCGGCGCCAGGTAAATCGAGAGATCTGGGTGTGCCGCCCGTGGCGATCAGCGCGGCGTCATAGGTCAATGTCTGGCCATCCTTGAGCTGCACGGTCCGGGCCTTGGCATCCAGGCTCGTCACTTCACCGTTTATGCGATCGATGCGCTGCTCGCGATAAAAGTTGTCATCACGCAGCGGTGGGACTTCCCCTGGCGGCATCTCCCCGGCGATCACGAATTTGCTCAACACGGTGCGGTCGTAGCCTGCGTCAGGTTCGCGGTCGATCAACAGCACGCGGCCGCCAAAACCCTTTTCGCGCAGCGCCGCCGCACCCGCCGTACCAGCGGCGCCGGCGCCGATGATCACAAACGTACGTTCGTCATCGGCCGGCGGGGTGTGAGCATCGTCCAGCGGCTGATCGTCGAGCCAGACTTCGTCGTCGCGCAGCTCCAGGGGGTAACGCTTGAGGCTGTCCAGCGACGGCGGTTCACACAACGCGCCGTCCTCGATCCGGTACGCCGCCTTGTGCCACGGGCAAATCAGGCGCCCGTGACACAGCGCCCCTTCGGCCAGCGGCGCCCCGGCGTGTGGGCATTCACCCTGATAGGCGCGCAGTTGATCGCCGACCCGCAGCAAGACGACTCTGGTGTCCCCAATCCGGACTTCCAGGCCTCGGTCATCGGGAACATCGGCAAAACGGGCAACGCGGTGCAGTGCCATGATCGTTCTCCAGGCAGGCGTTTCACTTAAGAGTTTGGCGCTTATCCCGAGGTTCAGCCAATTCCCACTGCCACCGCACGAACGGTTTGGCTATAGTTTGCACGCCGACCACGGCCCCACCCGCACAAGGTGCTCCGGTATGACCCGATTGACCTCACTGAACCCTTGGCTGGCGGCCGTTGCCGTCGCCCTTTGCGTGCAGTTTCCGGCGCAGGCCCAGGAACGTTTCACCGTCAGCATCCCCGGCGTTTCGGACAACCGCCTGTTCACCTCGGCGGCGGCCAGCGATGCGGCCGGTTGCGGCGGCAAGAACCAGTCCCCGGCCCTGAGCTGGACCGCGCCCCCGCCGGGCACGTTGAGCTACGCGATCGTCATGCACGATCCGGATGGTCAGAAAGGCCTGGGTGTCGATCACTGGATTCACTACGGCATCAAGCCCGCAACCCGCCAGATTCCGCCCGGTGTCGGCGCCAAATCCGCCCTCGAAGGCGTGGGTGGCAGCAACAGCAAAGGCACCATCGGCTACATCGGGCCTTGCCCGCCGGTCGGCGACAGCTCTCACCACTACATCATCCAGCTCTACGCGCTCGACCTTGCTCCGGACGCCTTGCCCGCTGGCCTGACCCGCGCGCAGCTGCTGGAAAAAATCAAAGGTCATGTGCTGAAAAACAGCAGCGTGGTGCGGCGTTATCACCGCTGAAGTTTTTTTACTTCGGCTTAACCCGAATCGACCGGGCTGCCCGTCTCAGAGGATGAATGGATCAATTTCCTCCTGAGGTCAGCCCCCATGTCCCTCCCTCTGCATGTTTTCCGCCCGGCCGCCCAGGGTTTCGCCGCCGGGTTGCTGCTGGCCGTTGCCGGTTGCGGTGTTTCGTCCAAACCTGATGCCGCTGCCGTTCCGATTGTGGTTTCGCCTCCCGCGCAAGGTACGTTGGTGCGCAGCGAGGCGGTCATGGTCGATGCGACCATGGCCAAACGCAGTGTAAGTCCGGCGCCCATCGCGGGTTTTGCGCCTGAATCTTCACCTCCCGGCTATCAGGATGAACAGCGTGAGCAGTATCAGGCGCTGGCAGATAACCCAATTCACAGCGTGGCCGAAGCGCCAGTCTCCACCTTCAGCGCCGATGTCGACACGGGCGCCTACGCCAACGTTCGCCGCTTGCTCAATCAAGGTCGCCTGCCGCCCGAGGGTGCGGTGCGACTGGAGGAAATGGTCAATTACTTCCCCTACGATTACGCCCTGCCCACCGATGGTTCGCCGTTTGGCGTGACCACGGAACTGGCGCCATCACCGTGGAACCCGCATACGCGCTTGCTGCGCATCGGCATCAAGGCGTCGGACCGCGCAGTGGCTGAATTAGCCCCGGCGAACCTGGTGTTTCTGGTGGACGTGTCTGGCTCGATGGGCCGGCGCGAGGGGTTACCGTTGGTCAAAAGCACCCTTAAATTGCTGGTCGATCAATTGCGCGAGCAGGATCGGGTGTCGCTGGTGGTCTACGCTGGCGATTCGCGTGTGGTGCTCGAGCCAACTTCCGGACGGGAAAAAGCGAAAATTCGCACAGCCATTGATCAATTGACTGCGGGCGGCTCCACCGCCGGGGCGTCGGGCATCGAGCTGGCCTATCAAATGGCGCAGCAAGCCTTTATCTCCAAAGGCATCAACCGCATCCTGCTGGCCACCGACGGCGACTTCAACGTCGGCATCAGCGACTTCGACAGCCTCAAGCAAATGGCTGTGGATAAACGCAAGACCGGCGTTTCCCTGACCACCCTGGGTTTTGGTGTGGATAACTACAATGAACACCTGATGGAACAACTGGCCGACGCTGGCGACGGCAACTACGCCTACATCGACAACCTGCGCGAGGCGCGCAAGGTGCTGGTGGATCAGCTCGGCTCGACCCTCGCCGTGGTGGCGAAAAACGTGAAGCTGCAAGTGGAGTTCAACCCGGCGCAGGTCAGCGAGTACCGGTTGTTGGGGTATGAGAATCGCGCGTTGAAGCGTGAAGATTTCAGCAACGACAAGGTTGATGCCGGTGAAATCGGCGCAGGGCATACGGTCACGGCGCTGTACGAAATTGTTCCGAAGGGGGAGAAGGGTTGGTTGGAGCCGTTGCGGTATGGCAGGTCCGATTCGGTTGTTTCCGGGATTAACGGAGAATTGGCAATGCTGCGTGTGCGTTATCAACCGCCCGAAGGTGGGAAAAGTCGCTTGATCGAGCGTCCAATTGCAGAAGGGGCAGAAGGCAAGGCCAGTGACGACCTGCGTTTTGCGGCGGCCGTGGCGGCGTTTTCCCAGCAGCTCAAGGACGGCCGTTACACCGGTGATTTCAGCCTGAAGGACACCGAAGCCTTGGCTCGGGGTGCGCGAGGCGAAGATCGATTCGGTCTGCGCGCAGAGTTCGTTCAGCTGGTGGAATTGGCGCAGAGCCTGCGAACCACCACAGCATCCACCCGTGAGCCGAGCAAAGGAGGCTACAACTGACATGTCTGCTCCCGAATCGAGCGACGAATCACTGCTGGCCCGCTATCGCTCAGGCGACGGGCCGGCGTTCGAGATTCTGTACGCCCGTCACCGGCAAGGTCTTTATCGGTTCCTCGTCGGCCTCAGCGGCAAGCCCGAGCTGGCCGAAGAGGTTTACCAGGAAACCTGGCTGAGCCTGATCCGCAGCACCAGTCAGCCACAAGGCCGGGCGAATTTTCGTACCTGGCTCTACCAAATCGCCCGCAATCGCCTGATCGATCACTGGCGCAAACATGGAATTCGCAGCCCCTTGCACGATAGCTATGACGAACAGACCCACGCCCTGGCCGATGACACCGCCGATCCTGAACAGCTGCTGAGCCTGAGCCGCGATACTCAACGTCTCGAGGCCGCCCTGCAAACCTTGCCCACCGACCAGCGCGAAGTGTTCCTGCTGCGCGCCCACGGAGATCTCGACCTGCCGCAGATCGCCACCCTCACCGAAACACCGCTGGAAACCGTCAAAAGCCGCTTGCGCTATGCCCAGCAAAAACTGCGTCGGCTGCTGGCCGAGGAGGTACTGACATGACTGACGCCCGAAAAACTCCGGAAGACGAAGTGCTTCAGCATTTCCACGAGCATTCGACCGGCGAACCACCGGCCCATCTTGATGCCTTCATTCTCGCCACTGCACAGCGTGAAGCGCCTGCGCCGAAACCGAACGTGTGGCAGCGCTGGGTTCAGGCTTGCCAGAAGCCTCGTTGGCAAGTGGCTTTTGCCAGCCTTGTCGGCGTCGCATTTTTGCTGGCGCTGGTGCAGCGAACTCCAGAACAGCCCGCGAGTTACGACTTCGCGCCCAAAGCATCCGCACCGGCGGCCAAAAAAGAGGCCGCACAAGTGCCGTCTTCAGTTACGCGCTCCCTGGCAGCCCCAGTCCCGGCCGCACCGATGGCAGATTTTGCGGCACCTGCGCAGAGCGAATCGATCAATGCCGAAATGGCCGATGAAGCAAAAATCAGCAAACGCGCAGCCGCCCCGGTGAAAACGCTGGAGGAGCAATTGCTTGAAGTGGTTCGCCTGCAGAGCGCCGGTCAAACAAGCGAGGCGGATGCCTTGTTGGCGACATTGCACAAACGCTTTCCCAAGGAAAACCTTGCGGCGCGGCTCCAGGCGTTGAAGAAAAACTGAGGGCAACGGTGCTCCGCAATTTGGCATCCACCCCCGAAAGCGCGCACTATCGGCCTATAGCCGATGCGTTGGAGGATGCCGTGGCAAAAAAAATCGACCGCATCGCCCAAATGCTCAACTGCCCGGAAAAGGGCGAGGAACTGCGGCGAGCAGTGACCGAGAGTCGTAAGGAGTTTCTACTGGCGAAGCAGGCAGAAGAAGCTCTGGAAGAAGACGGCCTTGATGAAGAAGAGTTTGAGGACGACGAGGACGATGATTACGACGAGTTTGATTGGACGACTGAATGAAAAAACCGCTTCGGCGGTTTTTACCACTTCCGAGCACGTTGCTGATGCGTGCCGTGCATGAAGAGCTACACGGTCGAAGCCCGCCGACCACAAAAAAGCCCCAGACCCTACGGCCTGAGGCTTTCTCGTTTCTACATATGGTGCACCAGGCGGGATTCGAACCCACGACCCCTGCCTTCGGAGGGCAGTACTCTATCCAGCTGAGCTACTGGTGCAAGCGGGCGCCATGATACTCATATGCACTGCGGGCGTCCATGCTGCTGAATCGACTGCGCTTTTTCAAAGCGTAACCTACGTTTGCTACGTTGATCAGAAAAATTGGGCAAATGCGGCGTTTTCGTTCTTTTTTTCGAACAGCCTATTGTCCTTTAACCCCTTTGATCCTAGGATTCGTTTGAGATTTCAAACGCTCTTGTCTGGGTGCTGAACCGCACGAGTTCATTCCGTGCGCTATTTATGTGCTTCAGCCCGGTGAATGATTTCCCTGACGGCAGCCTTTCAGGCGCCTTTCTACAATCATAATTTGCTCCGCGCCTGCCGCGGTGCTGTTAAGGAAAGCCGACATGCAGCTTAAAGACACCCAGTTGTTCCGCCAGCAAGCCTTCATCGATGGCGCTTGGGTCGATGCGGACAATGGTCAGACGATCAAGGTCAACAACCCGGCAACGGGCGAAATTCTGGGCACCGTGCCGAAAATGGGCGCTGCCGAAACCCGCCGTGCGATCGAAGCTGCTGACAAAGCGCTGCCGGCTTGGCGTGCACTGACCGCCAAGGACCGTGCGAACAAGCTGCGTCGCTGGTTCGAGCTGATCATCGAGAACCAGGACGACCTGGCTCGCTTGATGACCATGGAGCAGGGCAAGCCGTTGGCTGAAGCCAAGGGCGAAATCGTTTACGCCGCCTCCTTTATCGAGTGGTTCGCCGAAGAAGCCAAGCGCGTCTACGGTGACGTGATTCCGGGCCACCAGCCAGACAAGCGCCTGATCGTGATCAAGCAGCCAATCGGCGTGACCGCGGCAATTACCCCGTGGAACTTCCCGGCCGCGATGATCACCCGTAAAGCCGGCCCGGCCCTGGCCGCCGGTTGCACCATGGTGCTCAAGCCTGCTTCGCAAACTCCGTTTTCCGCATTCGCTCTGGCTGAACTGGCCCAGCGTGCCGGCATTCCTGCTGGCGTGTTCAGCGTTGTGTCCGGCAGCGCCGGCGACATCGGTAGCGAGCTGACCAGCAACCCGATCGTGCGCAAACTGTCGTTCACTGGCTCGACCGAAATCGGTCGTCAGCTGATGGCTGAATGCGCCAAGGACATCAAGAAAGTCTCCCTGGAGCTGGGCGGCAACGCGCCGTTCATCGTGTTCGACGATGCGGACCTGGATAAGGCCGTCGAAGGCGCGATCATTTCCAAATACCGCAACAACGGCCAGACCTGCGTCTGCGCCAACCGTCTGTACATTCAGGATTCGGTCTACGACGCGTTCGCCGAGAAGCTGAAAGTGGCGGTGTCCAAACTCAAGATCGGCAACGGTCTCGAAGAAGGCACCACCACCGGTCCGCTGATCGACGAAAAAGCCGTGGCCAAGGTTCAAGAGCACATTGCTGACGCCGTTTCCAAAGGCGCCACCGTGCTGTCCGGCGGCAAGAGCATGGAAGGCAACTTCTTCGAGCCGACCATCCTGACCAACGTGCCGAAGAACGCAGCTGTGGCCAAGGAAGAAACTTTCGGTCCATTGGCGCCGCTGTTCCGCTTCAAAGACGAAGCCGAAGTGATTGCGATGTCGAACGACACCGAGTTCGGTCTGGCCTCGTACTTCTACGCTCGCGACCTGGGCCGTGTGTTCCGTGTGGCCGAAGCGCTGGAATACGGTATGGTCGGCGTCAACACCGGGTTGATCTCCAACGAAGTCGCGCCGTTCGGCGGCATCAAGGCGTCGGGCCTGGGCCGTGAAGGCTCCAAGTACGGCATCGAAGATTACCTGGAAATCAAATACCTCTGCCTGGGCATCTAATCTCGTAACAGATAGGCCACGGCAAGGCATTTTGCTTCAAGCGCAAAGGGCACGAGAGCGCTGACCCTTTGCGCGCTTCAACCGGAATTTTCTCTGTGGCCGGGAACGCTGTGGCAGTCGATCATCGCATGCTGTCGCCGTTGCACCCCGCCGCATTTTCCTTGAACCACGCCGCCCGATGAGCGGTGAATGAGGACTTTATGAGCAAGACTAACGCATCCCTGATGAAACGCCGCGAAGCCGCTGTACCACGCGGTGTTGGCCAGATTCAC
>Ga0255334_1000197_pt1 | contig 63263 bp, 62 predicted proteins | sample EtOH5_35cm_T3_12_FD_202080 | JGI IMG/M metagenome (GOLD analysis project Ga0255334, IMG submission 202080) | Sandy soil microbial communities from University of British Columbia, Vancouver, Canada - EtOH5_35cm_T3_129 | ecosystem: Engineered > Artificial ecosystem > Sand microcosm > Unclassified ...
TCCCTGGATCTTCTACCAGCACAGGCGCTGGACCGGCGTCGAGGCCTCGCAAATCCTGCATGAGCGGCAGATGCTCGGGCTGGAGATGCTGGCGGCGCGCAACATCCTGGTGAAGGTGAACTCCGTCATGATCCCCGGGGTCAATGACGAGCATCTGATCGAGGTGAGCCGCGTGGTGAAGGCCAAGGGCGCCTTCCTGCACAATGTCATGCCGCTGATCTCCGACCCCGCGCATGGCACGCATTACGGCCTGACCGGGCAGCGCGGCCCGCGCGCGATGGAGCTGAAGGCGCTGCAGGATCAGCTTGCCGACGGCGCCAAGCTGATGCGCCATTGCCGCCAGTGCCGCGCCGATGCGGTCGGTCTGCTGGGCGAGGATCGCGGGCAGGAATTCACCCTCGACCAGCTCGGCGAGGAGACCGTCTACGATCCTTCCAAGCGCGCCGCCTATCGCGAGGTGGTGGCGGCCGAACGTGGCGAGCATGTCGCGCACAAGGCCTCGGCCGAGGCGGGGCTGGCCGCGATCGTCGAGGCGCCGGCGCTGCTGGTCGCCGTCGCCACCAAGGGCGGCGGCCGCATCAACCAGCATTTCGGCCATGCCAAGGAATTCCAGGTGTTCGAGGTCTCGCCCGCCGGCGTGACCTTCAGCGGCCATCGCAAGGTGGACCAGTATTGCCAGGGCGGCTGGGGCGAGGATGCGACGCTGGATGGCGTGCTGGAGATGCTGGAAGGCGTTTCCGTCGTGCTCTGCGCCAAGATCGGCGATTGCCCCAAGGACAGCCTGAAGGCCGCCAATATCGTCGCCACCGACGCATATGCCCATGAGTGGATCGAGGCCGGTATCGCCGCCTGGTATGCGGCGGCCTATGGCACCGAGATCCGCCTGACCGCCTGACCCAAGCCCAGAAGGAGTGTGTGGCCATGTCTTTGAAGATCATCACCTCCCAGTGCACCGCCTGCGGCGCCTGCGAGTTCGAATGCCCCAATGTCGCCATTCGGATGAAGGGCGACACCTACATCATCGACCCGAAGAAATGCACCGAATGCGAGGGCCAGTTCGACGCGCCGCAATGCGCCGCCGTCTGCCCGGTGCCCAATACCTGCGTGAAGGCCTGACGCCATCGCCATGACGCCGGCATTCGAGGCGACGGAAATGGCCGACTGGCTCGGCCACCCCGTGCGCTGCCCGGAGTGCCGGCATCTGGCGATGCAGCGCGAAGGGCTCTGCCAGCCCGGCCGAAGCTGCGTGCGCGATCGCCGGGCGCGGCGGGTGGAGCGGTTCTTCGGGATGCATCCGGCGCTGGCCGACGAATACCTCGACCACCCGTATTTCGAGGTGCGGGCGATCGCGGCGCGCTACTGCTCGCTGTTCCGCCTCGCGGTGCTGCTGCGCGATCCGGAACCGGAGGTGCGCGCCCAGGCTGTGCTGCGGCTGCCGGCCGGCCGTGTCCGCCATATGGCCGCGGACCCGGACCGGCGCGTGCGCATCGCGCTGGCCAGCCGGTTGTCGGGCGAGGCGCTGGTCGCGATGCTTTGCGATGGGGACTATTATGTCCGGCTGATCGCGGTGCGGCGCCTGCCGCCCGAGCTGCTGCCGCTGGCGGTCCATGACGTGGAGCCGGAGGTGCGGCGCTGGGTGGCGCGGCGAATGCGGCCCGACCGGCTGGTGGCCCTGCTCGGCGATGCCGATCCGCTGGTGCGGCTGGAACTGGCGATGCGTCTGTCGCCGACGCGGCTGCATCTGCTGGCCGGCGACGCCGATCTGCGCGTGCGCTTCACCGCTGCCGAACGCGCGCCGGCGGATCTGCTGCCGCGCTTCCTGGTGGATGCCGAAGATTTGGTACGCGAGGCCGCCGCGCAGCGCGGTCGCGAATTGGAGGAGCAGGCAGATGGGACTGGGTCGTGAAGAGGAGTTGGAAGTCTACCAGCCGCCGCGCTTCCTGCCGGGCGCCAAGGTGATGGCGATCCGCTCCGTCAAGAACGACGGCACCTTCGCCGGGCGCGACATCGGCGAGGTGCTCGTGCGCAAGGGCGACGTCGGCTATGTGCGCGACGTCGGGATGTATTTGCAGCGCTACTACATCTACGCCGTCGATTTTGTCGCGCGCGGGGCGGTGGTCGGCATGCGCGCGCGGGAGCTGGTGGTGCCCGATCCGGTCAAGGAAAGCGCGGCATGAAGGTGATGATCCGTCGCGACGCCAAGGGGCTTTCGGCCTATGTGCCGAAGAAGGATCTGGAAGAGGCGATCGTCGAGACCGAGCATGCCGCGCTCTGGGGCGGCTGGGTGCGGCTGAAGAACGGCTGGCTGCTCGATCTGCCGGAGATGGCAGCGGATACCCGCCTGCCGATCACCGTGAACGCACGCAAACGCGGTGGGGAGGACGAGACATGAGTGCGACCAGCCTGGCATTGCCCGAGGAGGTCTTGACGCGGCTGCGGTCGGGGCTTTTGGTTCCCTATCTCGGCCCGGGGGTCATGGCGTTGGGCACGCCCTCGGCGCCGGTGTCGGACACGGAGCTGGCGCAATTTCTCGGCGGGCGCGTGGCGCTGCCACGGCGCGCGCGGGGGAACCTTTGGGCGGCGGCGCAGTACATCGAAACGCAGCGGCACCGCAAGGCGCTGGTGGCGCTGATGGCCGAAGCCTATGTGCAGCCGGTGGCGCCGGTGCCGATCCAGAGCTGGCTGGCCTCGCTGCAACTGCCCATGATCGTGGACACCTGGTACGATGGCGCGATACGCGCGGCCCTGGCGCAGGCCGGTGACGACTGGGGCGAGATCCAGGGCATCACCCGCGCCGGGATCGGCGAGAACCGCTGGTACCGCGCCTATGACGGCTCGGGCGCCGAGGTGCCGGTCGCGGCGGCCGAAAGCTGGCGGACGCTGCTGTACAAGCCACATGGCAGCGCCGCACCGGCCCAGAACTTCCTGGTGGCAGACAGCGATTATGTCGAGGTGCTGACAGAGATCGACATCCAGTCGCCGATCCCCGAGGAGGTGAAGCGGCGGCGGGAGGGGCGGGGGTTCCTGTTCCTCGGCTGCCGGTTCCACGACCAGATGTTGCGAATCTACGCGCGACAGATCCTGAAGCGCTCGGCGGGGCCGCATTGGGCGGTGCTGCCGGCGGAAACGCTGACGCGCAACGAGGAGAAATTCTATGCGCAGCTCGGCATCACGCTGATCACGGTGCCGCTGGCCGAGATCGAGCGGGGTCTCGTCGCCGCCTGATTTTCGGCCCCACGCCGGAGTGTCTGTGAACGGCGCGCGGGGGAAACCCCGGGCGCCGTTCTGCTGTCCGGGATCGGGCGCGACAGCGACGGGGAATTGTCGGAATGACAACATCGGATGTCGAGCCGCAAAGGTCGCCGACAAAGCCGTAAGACGCTGATTATGCGTGATATATTCGGTGGTTTCAGCGTGGCACAGGGCTTGCTGTCCTGTATTGCGTCGGGCATCAAAACCCGCGCTCACCACCCCGCAGAGGACGGCCCATGAGCAAGCTCCGCCAGATCGCATTCTACGGAAAAGGAGGGATCGGCAAGTCGACCACCTCCCAGAACACCCTCGCCGCGCTCGTCGAACTGGGGCAGAAAATCCTCATCGTCGGGTGCGATCCGAAGGCTGACAGCACCCGTCTGATCCTCAACAGCAAGGCGCAGGACACTGTGCTGAGCCTGGCCGCCGAGGCCGGATCGGTCGAGGATCTCGAGATCGAGCAGGTCCTCAAGACCGGCTTCCGCGGGATCAAATGCGTCGAATCCGGTGGCCCGGAACCCGGCGTTGGTTGCGCCGGCCGCGGTGTCATCACCTCGATCAACTTCCTCGAGGAAAACGGCGCCTATGACGATGTCGACTACGTCTCCTACGACGTGCTCGGCGACGTGGTCTGCGGCGGCTTCGCCATGCCGATCCGCGAGAACAAGGCGCAGGAGATTTACATCGTCATGTCCGGCGAGATGATGGCGCTGTACGCCGCCAACAACATCGCCAAGGGCATTCTGAAATACGCCCATTCGGGCGGGGTCCGCCTTGGTGGGCTGATCTGCAACGAGCGCCAGACGGATCGTGAGCTGGACCTGTCCGAGGCGCTGGCGAAGCGGCTCAACAGCAAGCTCATGCACTTCGTGCCGCGCGACAACATCGTGCAGCATGCCGAGCTGCGCAAGCAGACCGTCATCGAATACGCGCCCGACTGCAAGCAGGCGGAAGAGTACCGCCAGCTCGCGAACAAGATCCATGCGAACAGCGGCCTCGGCAGCATTCCGACGCCGATCACCATGGAAGAGCTCGAGGACATGCTGCTCGACTTCGGCATCATGAAGACCGACGAGCAGGCGCTTGCGGAGCTGCAGGCGAAGGAAGCGGCCAAGGCCGCCGCCCTCGCCGTCTGATCCGAACCTGGCCGGCCGCGGGATGACCCCGCGGCCGCCGCCCCCCAACGCCGACGATGAGGAGACAGGCCGTGAGCCTCGACGATTATGCCAATGATGCCGAGTTCCACAAGCGCCTCATCGCCGAGGTGCTGGAGGCCTATCCCGACAAGACCAAGAAGCGTCGGCAGAAGCATCTCTCGACCGCAAAGGCCGTCGATGCGCCCGCCGAGGAAGAGGCGCCGGAGGCCGGCGGTCTCACCGAATGCGACGTGAAGTCCAACCTCAAATCCGTCCCCGGCGTGATGACGGTGCGCGGCTGCGCCTATGCCGGCAGCAAGGGCGTGGTCTGGGGCCCGGTGAAGGACATGGTCCACATCAGCCACGGTCCGGTCGGCTGCGGGCAGTACAGCTGGTCGCAGCGCCGCAACTACTACATCGGCGACACCGGCGTGGACACCTTCGTGACCATGCAGTTCACCACCGATTTCCAGGAAAAGGACATCGTCTTCGGTGGCGACAAGAAGCTCGACAAGGTGATCGACGAGATCAACGAGCTCTTCCCCTTGGCCAAGGGCATCAGCATCCAGTCCGAATGCCCGATCGGGCTGATCGGCGACGACATCGAGGCGGTGGCCCGCAAGAAGAACAAGGAGACCGGCAAGACCATCGTGCCGGTCCGCTGCGAAGGGTTCCGCGGCGTCTCGCAATCGCTCGGCCACCACATCGCCAATGACGCGATCCGCGACTGGGTCTTCGACAAGCGCGAGATCGCGCATGAGACCGGTCCCTACGACGTCAATGTCATCGGCGACTACAACATCGGCGGCGATGCCTGGGCCTCGCGCATCCTGCTGGAGGAGATGGGGCTGCGGGTGGTCGGGAACTGGTCTGGCGACGCGACCCTGTCGGAGATCGAGCATGCGCCGAAGGCGCGGCTGAACCTCATCCATTGCTACCGGTCGATGAACTACATCTGCCGCCACATGGAAGAGAAGTACGGGATCCCCTGGACCGAGTACAACTTCTTCGGTCCGAGCCAGATCGCCGACAGCATGCGCAAGATCGCAGCCCTGTTCGACGACAACATCAAGGAAAAGACCGAGGCGGTGATCGCCAAGTACCAGCCGCTGGTCGATGCCGTGGTGGCGAAGTTCCGGCCGCGGCTGGAGGGCAAGACGGTGATGCTCTACGTCGGCGGGCTGCGGCCGCGCCACGTGATCAACTCCTACGAAGATCTCGGGATGAAGATCGTCGGCACCGGCTATGAGTTCGGCCACAACGACGATTACCAGCGCACCGGCCATTACGTGAAGGAAGGCACGCTGATCTACGACGATGCCACCGGCTACGAGCTGGAGAAATTCATCGAGGGCATCCGTCCCGACCTGGTCGGCTCCGGCATCAAGGAGAAGTACCCGGTGCAGAAGATGGGCATCCCGTTCCGGCAGATGCACTCCTGGGATTATTCGGGCCCGTACCACGGCTATGACGGCTTCGCCATCTTCGCCCGCGACATGGACCTTGCCATCAACAATCCGGTCTGGGGGCTGTTCAAGGCGCCCTGGTCGACAGCGGCTTGAGGAGAACGACGATGCCCCAGAATGCCGAAAAGATCCTCGACCACGCGCCGCTGTTCCGCGAGCCGGAATATGTGGAGATGCTGGCGAAGAAGAAGGCCGCCTTCGAGAACATGCCTCCCAGCGAGGAAGTCCAGAAGGTCGCCGATTGGACCAAGAGCTGGGAGTACCGGGAGAAGAATTTTGCCCGGCAATCGCTCAGCGTGAATCCGGCCAAGGCCTGCCAGCCGCTCGGCGCCGTCTTCGTCGCCGCGGGCTTCGAGAAGACAATGTCCTTCGTGCATGGCAGCCAGGGCTGCGTCGCCTATTACCGCAGCCATCTGTCGCGGCATTTCAAGGAACCCGCTTCGGCGGTGTCCTCCTCGATGACCGAGGATGCGGCGGTGTTCGGCGGGCTCAAGAACATGGTCGATGGGCTGGCGAATACCTATGCGCTGTACAGCCCGAAGATGATCGCCGTCTCCACCACCTGCATGGCGGAGGTGATCGGCGACGATCTGCAGTCCTTCATCACCACGGCCCGGAACGAGGGCAGCGTGCCGGCGGACTTCGACGTCCCCTATGCGCATACCCCGGCCTTCGTTGGCAGCCATGTGACCGGCTACGACAACATGCTGAAGGGCATCCTTGAGCATTTCTGGAAGCATCGCGAACGCCAGCCGGGCACCGCCATCAACATCATCCCGGGCTTCGACGGCTTCGCGGTCGGCAACAATCGTGAGCTGAAGCGGCTGCTCGGTCTGATGAGCGTGGAATACACGCTGCTGTCGGATGTCTCCGACCAGTTCGACACACCGTCGGACGGCGAGTACCGCATGTATGACGGCGGCACCACGCTGGATTCCGTCAAGACGGCGCAGGATGCCAAGGCGACGCTGTCGATGCAGGAATACTGCACGACCAAGACGCTGGAATATGCTGCGGAGTTCGGCCAGGAAACGGCGTCCTTCCACTACCCGATGGGGGTGGCCGGCACTGACGAATTCCTGATGAAGCTCTCGGAGCTTTCCGGCAAGGCGATCCCGGAGGAGATCCGGATGGAACGTGGCCGGCTGATCGATGCCATGGCCGACAGCCAGTCCTGGCTGCATGGCAAGACCTACGCCATCTATGGTGATCCGGACTTCGTCTTCGGCATGGCGCGCTTCATCCTGGAGACGGGTGGCGAGCCGCGGCACTGCCTGGCGACGAATGGCACCAAGGCCTGGGAAGTGCAGATGCAGGCGCTGTTCGACAGCTCGCCCTATGGCACCGGCTGCAAGGCCTGGGGCGGCAAGGATCTGTGGCACATGCGCTCGCTGCTGGCGACGGAGAAGGTCGATCTGCTGATCGGCAATTCCTACGGCAAGTATCTGGAGCGTGACACCGGCACCCCGCTGGTGCGGCTGATGTTCCCGATCTTCGACCGGCATCATCACCACCGCTTCCCGGTCTGGGGCTACCAGGGCGCGCTGCGGGTGCTGGTGACCTTGCTCGACAAGTTCTTCGACAAGCTCGACGCCGAGACGATCGAGCCCGGGGTCACGGATTACTCCTACGACCTGACCCGTTGACCTGGGGCAGCCCGGGCGATGCATCGCCCGGGCTGCGGCGCGCCTTCCGACCGATGGAGACAGAGATGAGCCAAAGTCTGCAGGCCAAGATCGCCGACGTCTTCCAGGAACCTGGCTGCGAGAAGAACGCGGCCAAGGACGAGAAGACGCGCAAGAAGGGGTGCTCCAAGCCGCTCACGCCTGGTGCCGCGGCTGGCGGCTGTGCCTTCGACGGGGCCAAGATCGCGCTGCAGCCGATCACCGATGTCGTGCATCTGGTCCATGGTCCGCTCGCCTGCGAGGGCAATGGCTGGGACAACCGCCATGCCGCCAGCAGCGGGCCGACGCTGTATCGCACGGGCTTCACCACCGACCTCGCCGAGATGGATATCGTGATGGGGTCTGGCGAGAAGCGGCTGTACAAGGCGATCCGCGAGGTGATCGCGCGCTACGCCCCGCCCGCCGTCTTCGTGTATGCGACCTGCGTTCCCTCGCTGATCGGCGATGACATCGAGGCCGTGTGCCGCCATGCGAGTGAGAAGCTGGGCACCCCCTGCATCCCGGTGAATGCGCCGGGCTTCGTAGGCTCCAAGAGCCTCGGCAACAAGCTGGCCGGCGAGACGCTGCTTGACCACGTCATCGGCACCATGGAGCCGGAGGTGAGCACGCCCACGGACATCAACATCCTGGGGGAATACAACCTCTCGGGTGAGCTGTGGCAGGTCAAGCCGCTGTTCGAACGCCTGGGCATCCGGCTGCATGCCTGCATCACCGGCGATGCGCGGTATCGCGAGGTCGCCTCGGCGCATCGCTCGCAGGTCAATATGATGGTCTGCTCGGCGGCGCTGATCAACATCGCGCGCAAGATGCAGGAACGCTACGGCATCCCCTACTTCGAAGGCTCCTTCTACGGGATCGAGGATACCTCGGTCGCGCTGCGCACCGTTGCGCGGATGCTGGTCGAACGCGGCGTGCCCACCGATCTGCTGGAACGTACCGAGGCGCTGATCGCCGGCGAGGAGGCGCGCTGCTGGGCGCGGATTCAACCCTATCGCGCGCGGCTGAAGGGCAAGCGCGTGCTGCTCTACACCGGCGGGGTGAAGTCGTGGTCCATCGTCTCGGCCTTGCAGGAGATGGGGATGGAGATCGTCTCCACCTCCGTCCGCAAATCCACCGCCGAGGACAAGGACCGCATCAAGGAGATCATGGGCGGCGATGCGCATATGGTCGACAGCATCCCCCCGCGCGAGATGTATGCGCAGCTGCGTCGCGGCGATGCCGACATCATGCTGTCGGGCGGGCGCAGCCAGTTCGTGGCGCTGAAGGCCAAGGTGCCCTGGCTCGACATCAACCAGGAACGCCACATGGCTTATGGCGGCTATGACGGCATGGTCTCGCTGGTGCGCGAGCTCGACCGCGCCATCGCCAATCCGGTGTGGCAGCAGGTGCGGCAGGCCGCCCCATGGGATGCGCCGCTCGCGGCGGTGGGCTGAACCATGGCCGAGGTCCTCCACAGCCGCAAGTCCTGCGCGGTCAATCCGCTGAAAAGCTCGACGCCGCTTGGCGCGGCGCTCGCCTATCTCGGCATGGCGGGCTCGGTGCCGCTGTTTCACGGCAGCCAGGGCTGTACGTCTTTCGCGCTGGTTTCCGCCGTGCGCCACTTCAAGGAAGCGATTCCGCTGCAGACGACGGCGATGGATGAGGTCGCGACCATCCTCGGCGGTGCGGGCAATCTGGAGGAGGCGCTGCTCAACCTCCAGAAGCGGATGAAGCCGCGTTTCATCGGCATTGCCTCCACCGCGCTGGTCGAAACCCGTGGCGAGGATATCGCCGGCGAAGTCCGCACGATCGTCGCCCGGCGCGAGGAGCTGCGCGACACGGCCGTGGTCTATGCCTCGACACCGGATTACGAGGGCGCGCTGGAGGAAGGCTGGTCCAAGGCGGTGACCGCCATCATCGCGAGCCTGGTGCCGGAGGACAAAACGAGCCAGACCGATCGGCGCCAGGTCAATGTCCTGCCCGGCGTGCATCAGACCGCGGGTGACATCGAGGAATTGCAGGCGCTGGTAGAATCCTTCGGCCTGTTCGCCGTGGTGGTGCCGGATGTGTCGGGCTCGCTGGACGGCACGGTGCCGGACCAGTATCAGCCGACCACCGCCGGCGGCACGCAGGTCGAGCAGCTGGCGGACCTCGGCCGCGCCGCGCATACCATCGCGATCGGCCAGCACATGCGCCGGCCGGCCGAGCTGCTGCGCGACCGCACCGGCGTTCCCACCACGATCTTCCAGACGCTGACGGGGCTCGGGCCCACCGATGCGCTGGTGACGCTGCTGACGCAGATCTCGGGCCGGCCGGCAAGCTTGCGGTTGCGGCGCCAGCGCAGCCAGCTGCTCGATGCCATGCTGGATGGGCATTTCCATTTCGGCGCACGGCGCGTGGCGATCGCGGCCGATCCGGATCTGCTGTGCAGCCTGGCCGGATTTTTCGCAGGCATGGGGGCGGAGGTGGTCACGGCCATCGCCGCCACCGCCGGATCGCCCCTGCTGGCCGAGGTGCCGGCCGATCGCGTGATGATCGGCGACCTGCAGGATTTCGAGGATGCCGCGAAGGCGGCGGATGCGGAGCTGCTCGTGACCCATGCCCATGGGCGCCAGGCAGCGGAACGGCTGCACCTGCCGCTGATGCGCGTGGGCTTTCCCATCTTCGACCGGCTCGGCGCGATGCATCGCTGCATGCTCGGCTACCGCGGCACGCGCGAGCTGATCTTCGAGGTTGCCAATATCGCGCTGTCCGGGCTGCACAGCCACACCCCGGAAGATTTCGCGGACGCGCTGCCGCCCATAGAGGAGACATCCCATGCATATGCGCCAGCTCAACGTCATTGAGGATGCGCCGGCCGCGGAGGGTCCGCGGCTGCGCATCGCCATCGCGACGCAGGATCTGCGCAGCCTCAATGCGCATTTCGGTTCGGCCAAGCGTTTTGCGATCTATGATGTGACGCCCGACACGAATCGCTTTCTGCGCGCCGTCGGCTTCGATGACGTGACGGAGGAATCCGGCAGCCACAAGACCGAGGGCGATGACCGCATCGGCCCCAAGGTCGCGGCCATCGCCGGCTGCAACCTGCTGTTCGTGCTCGCCATCGGCGGGCCGGCGGCGGCCAAGGTGGTTGGTGCCCGTATCCATCCCGTGAAGTTGCCGGCGGCCGAGCCGATCGAGGACATCATCCGCAAGGTGCAGGTGATGATGACCGGCAACCCGCCACCCTGGCTGCGCAAGGCCATGGGCAGCGGCCAACCCCGCAGCATGACCCATTTGGACGATGAGGACTGAGCCATGAGCGACGCCGCCACTTTGCCGCCCGCCGCCGCCGACCCGCTGCGGACGCCCTTCCTGCAATGCCTGATCGGCCGCATCCGCGCCGAGGACAGCTTTGGCGTCTGGGAACGCAAATCCGATGCCGAACTGTTGCGCGACTACATCGTCACCAAGGAGGAACGGCGTCTGATCCCGATCATCGGCGATCCGGACCCCGAGACATTGTCGCGGGTCGAACAATTCTACCAGGCCGTGGGGCTTGCGGTGGAACGCGCGACGGGTGTGATGGCCACACCGATGATGAAGATGAGCCATGAAGGCTTCGGCCGCGTCGTGCTGATCGCTGGCCGCCTGGTGGTGCTGGTGAAAAGCCTGCGCGACATGCATCGCTATGGCTACGACAGCCTGGACAAGCTCGCCGCCGAGGGCAGCAGGGCCGTGGAGCAGGCCGCCGAGATGATCGCGGCCCACCCCGAACTGGCGCGGGCCTGAGGCGATGAGCAGCATCGATGAGGTGAAGGCCGAGTTGCGAAAACTCTCGGCCAAGGCGACCCAGGCGAAGATGGACCTGCATGATCTGTCGGAGGAACTTCCGATCGCCTGGGAAAGCATCCCGGAGGTGGCGCAGCGCGCGCACGACGCCTTTGCGCTGTTGGCGGCCAAGCGCGAGGAACTCCGGCAGTTGGAGGGTGTCTGACCATGTCCGCCACCCCATCCGCCACGCGCGACGGCCGCGCCTGGGTACCGCAATATCTGCTGCGCATCGACGAGACGGTCTGCATCGGTTGCGGCCGCTGCTACAAGGTCTGCGGCCGCGGGGTCATGACGCTGAAGGGGTTGAGCGAGGACGGTGAGATCACCGACCTCGACGATGACGACATCGAAAAGAAGGTCATGGCGCTGGAAGATGCCGGCGCCTGCATCGGCTGCGGTGCCTGTGCGCGCGTCTGCCCGACCAATTGCCAGACCCATGGCCCGGCCAACTGACAGGAGCCCGACGGAGATGAATGCCACGGATGTCTATGGCTGGCTCGCGGGAAGCGGTCAGCGCAGTGTCTGCGATGCCTTCGATGCGCATGTGCTCGCCTCCATCCTGGCGCTGGGCGTCGCCGAGGCGAATGTCGCATGCACCCCGGTGTCGGAGGCGGTGGGGCTCGCGGGGCCGGTGCTTGCGGGGCTGGTCGCCGAGAACTTTCCGCATGCCGCGGCGGTTTTTGCGCGGCTCAGCGCCGAAACCCTGGCGCCGCGGGCGGATGACGAGGACATGCTGCGCGAGATGCTCTGGCGCAATGCGACGGAGGGCACGGTGCTGCAGGCGCGCCTGGCCGAGATGGTCGCGCGGCGCTGTCTGCGGCCGAACCATCTGTGGCAGGATCTCGGGCTGCGCAACCGGCGTGAACTGTCCTGGCTGATGGAACGGCATTTCGAGCCGCTGTCCCGGCGCAACGCCCAGGACATGAAGTGGAAGAAATTCTTCTACCGCACCATCTGCCGCGACGAGGGGTTCGGGCTTTGCGCGGCGCCGATCTGCAGCGAATGCGATGACTTCGAACACTGCTTCGGCGAGGAGAACGGCGAAAGCCTACTCGCGCGCAACCGCAGGGGCGGCGAGCTGCGCGCCTGATTTTTGGCGGAGCTGCGAAGGGTCTCGCGGGCGGCGCCGAAAGGCCCCGCCCGCTTTGCTTTGCCGACCCCGACAGCGTCGTTGTCGGCATCCCGACAGTGTCGGTGTCGGATCGGCCGTGTCGGCCGGAAACCCGCGGATAAGCGGACTATCGGCGCTGGCACGCTGATTGCTGTTCTCCTGTCATCAACGGATTTGTCGCCGCCTCTTGGGCGGCACGGAACGGAGGCAGGAATGATCGAGTTGACCGACAGCGCCGTGAGCGCGGTGCGCACCGCCCTGCAGACCTCCGGCACGCCGGACGCCGGGCTTCGCATCATGGTGCAGGCCGGTGGTTGCGCCGGCTTCAAATACATGATGGGCGTGGTCGCGCAGCCGGAGGCCACCGACCTCGTCGTCGAGCGCGATGGCGTGAAGGTCTATATCGACGCCGACAGCGGCCCGCATCTCGCCGGAACCACCGTCGATTTTGTGGTGGCGCTGGAGGGATCCGGCTTTTCCTTCGAAAACCCGAATGCCGCGAGCAAATGCTCCTGCGGCAAGTCCTTCGGCTGAGGAGCGCGCGCCATGTGGGACTATACCGACAAGGTCAAGGAGTACTTCTTCAACCCGAAGAACTCCGGCGTTCTGGAACAGGCCAATGCGGTTGGCGAGGTCGGCGCGATCTCCTGCGGTGATGCGCTGAAGCTGATGATGAAGGTGGACCCGGAAACCGAGATCATCACCGAGGCGCGGTTCCAGACTTTTGGCTGCGGCTCCGCGATCGCCTCGTCCTCGGCGCTGACGGAGATCGTGATCGGCCGCACGCTGCAGCAGGCGCTGGAGATCACGAACCAGGACATCGCGGATTTCCTCGGCGGACTGCCGCCGGAGAAGATGCATTGCTCGGTCATGGGCTATGAGGCGCTGCGCGCCGCCATCGCCGATTTCAAGGGCGAGGCGTGGGAAGACGATCACGAGGAAGGCGCGCTGCTCTGCAAATGCTTCGGCGTCGATGAGGGCATGGTCGAACGCGCCATCCGCATCAACAAGCTGACGAGCATGGAGCAGGTGACGCAGTTCACCAAGGCCGCCGGCAGCTGCGGCACCTGCGTCGAGGGGGTCGAGGCGGTGCTGACCCGCGTCAATGCCGCGATGGTCGCCGAGGGTGAGATCGATGCCGCCATGGCCTTCGATCCCGCAAGCTCGGTGCCGCCGCTGCGCCGCGCCAGGCAGAAGCAGTCCCCGCTGGCCCCGGCCGCGAAGGGCGTGCGCACCACCTTGCAGAAGATCCGCATCATCGAGGCGGCGATCGAGGAGCTGCGCCCCTACCTCAAGCGCGATGGCGGCGATTGCGAGCTGGTCGACCTCGATGGCGATCGCGTGCTGGTCAAGCTTTCGGGCGCCTGCGTCGGCTGCCAGATGGCGAGCGTCACGGTGAATGGCATCCAGGAAAAGCTGATCGAAAAGCTCGGCCAGCCGGTTCGCGTCATTCCCGTGAAGAACCATTGAGGAGATGGAGATCATGCGACCGGTCTACCTCGACAACAACGCCACCACTCGCGTCGATCCGGCGGTGGTGGCGGCCATGCTGCCCTTCTTCACCGAGCAGTTCGGCAATGCCTCCTCGATGCATGCCTTCGGCTCGGCGGTCAGCGGTGCCGTGAAGACGGCGCGGCAGCAGATGCAGGCGCTGCTGGGTGCTGAGTTCGACCATGAGATCGTCTGGACCGGCGGCGGCACGGAATCGGACAACACCGCGATCCTGTCGGCGCTGGAAACCCAAGGCGGGCGCGACGAGATCGTCACCACTGCGGTGGAGCATCCCGCCATCCTCAACCTCTGCGCCTGGCTGGAGAAGTCGCGCGGGGTGAAGGTGCATCTCATCCCCGTCGATGCGCGCGGGAGGCTGGATATCGAGGCCTATCGCAAGGCGCTCGGCCCGAAGACCGCCATCGCCTCGGTGATGTGGGCGAACAACGAGACGGGAACGCTGTTCCCGGTCGAGCTGCTGGCGGAACTTGCGCATGAGGCCGGCGCGCTGTTCCACACCGATGCGGTGCAGGCGGTCGGCAAGCTGCCGATGGATCTGAAGACCTCGGAGATCGATCTGCTCTCGCTCTCGGGGCACAAGCTGCATGCGCCCAAGGGCATCGGCGCGCTTTATGTCCGCAAGGGCGTGCGGCTGCGGCCGATGCTGCGCGGCGGCCACCAGGAACGCGGGCGCCGCGCGGGCACCGAGAACATCCCGGCGATCGTCGGGCTCGGGATGGCGGCGCAGCTTGCCGCCGAACACATGGCGGAGGAGAATACCCGCGTCCGCGCCCTGCGCGACCGGCTCGAAAAGGGCCTGCTGCAGCGCATCGGCAATGCCTTCGTCACCGGCGACCCCGAACAGCGCCTGCCCAATACCGCGAATGTCGCCTTCGAATTCGTGGAAGGCGAGGGCATCCTGCTGCTGCTGAACAAGGCCGGCATCGCGGCCTCCTCGGGCTCGGCCTGCACCTCGGGCTCGCTGGAACCCTCGCATGTGCTGCGGGCGATGAAGATCCCCTATACGGCGGCGCATGGCGCGATCCGCTTCTCCTTCTCGCGCGACAATGTCGACGAGGATGTGGACCAGGTGCTGGAAGCGATGCCGCAGATCATCGAGAAGCTGCGCGCGCTTTCGCCCTTCTGGGCGAAGGGCGCGGCCGCCAGCTTCACCCCGAGCTATGTCTGACGCGGCGATGGCCGCAGCCGGGGTGGCCGCGATGGCGGCGTCACGCCCGGGGCTGTTCCGCATGCTGCGGGACGACGTCACCTGCGTGAAGGCGCGGGACCCGGCGGCACGCTATGCGCTGGAGATCCTGCTGACCTATCCCGGCGTGCATGCGGTGCTGATGCATCGTATCGCGGCCAGGCTGTGGCGGGCGGGCGCGCGTTTTCCGGCGCGCTGGCTGTCCTGGTTCGCGCGGCTGGTGACGAATGTCGATATCCATCCCGGCGCGGTGATCGGCCAGCGCTTTTTCATCGACCATGGCGCCGGCGTGGTGATCGGCGAGACGGCGGAGATCGGCGATGACGTCACGCTCTATCACGGCGTGACCCTGGGCGGCACCAGCTGGTCGCCGGGCAAGCGCCACCCCACGCTTGGCGATGGCGTTCAGGTCGGCGCGGGCGCAAAGATTCTCGGCCCCATCGCGATCGGCGCCAATGCGCGCATCGGCGCGAATTCGGTGGTGATCGAGGCGGTGCCGCCCGGCATGACCGTGGTCGGCATCCCCGGCCGCATCGTGAGGGCCGAACGCGACCGCCGCCGCATCGATGGCCGCATCGACCTCGAACATCACCTGATGCCGGATCCGGTGGGCGAAGCGCTTTCGGCGCTGATCGACCGCATCGCCTTCCTGGAGGCGCGGCTGGCCCATATGCAGCGCCCGGCCCGCGCGACCCGTGCCGAATGCGACGCCTGCGACGAAGGACAACCCCGATGAGCGATATCCTGAACCAGCTCCGCGCCCTTTCGGCCGCCGAGGAGTTTTTCGGCCTGCTCGACGTCCCCTACGAACAGCCGGTGCTGAATGTCGCGCGGCTGCATATCCTGCGACGGATGCGCGACTACATGGCCCGGGCCTCGCTGGAGGCGCTGGCCGAAGCCGAAGCCCACGCCCTGCTGCGCGACGGCCTGGCCCGCGCCTATGGCGATTTCGTCGTCTCCGCGCCGATCGAACAGCGGGTCTTCAAGGTGCTGAAGGAAGCCGCCCAGCCGGTGCGCGTCGGCTTCGTCCCGCTCTCCGCGATCACGGGGGGCTGAGCCATGCACAGCGTCGTCTGCATCAAGCAGGTTCCCGACAGCGCGCAGATCCGCGTGCATCCCGTCACCAACACCATCATGCGCCAGGGCGTGCCGACGGTCATCAACCCCTATGACCTTTTCGCCATCGAGGAAGCGCTGCGCCTGCGCGACCGGCTTGGCGGCACCGTCACGGTGCTGACCATGGGCCCGCCCTCGGCCGAGGAGTCGCTGCGCAAGGCGCTGACCTTCGGCGCGGATCGCGCGGTGCTGCTGACCGACCGCTTCTTCGCGGGCTCGGACACGTTGGCGACCAGCTACGCGCTGGCCCAGGCGCTGCGCAAGATCGGCGAGAGCTGGGGGCCGCCCGATCTGGTCTTCACCGGCAAGCAGACCATCGATGGCGATACCGCCCAGGTCGGCCCCGGCATCGCCCGCAGGCTCGGGCTCAACCAGCTTACCTATGTCGCGGGCATCGATGCCCTGGACCTCGGCGCCGGGATCATCACCGTGCGCCGCCGTTCCGAAGGCGGGGTGCAGGAGCTGACGACGCGGCTGCCCGCGCTGATCACCATGCTGGAAGGCACCAACGAGATCCGCCGCGGCCGCGTCGCCGATGCGCTGCGCGCCGCCCGCGCCGAGGTGACGATCTGGAACGCCGCCCAGGCCGGCATCACCGAACTGACCCTCTGCGGGCTGCGCGGGTCGCCGACCGTGGTCAAGCGCGTCTTCGCCCCCACTGCGCGGGCCGAGACCGCCGCCTTCATCGAGCTGCGCGACCAGACGCCGGCCGATATCGCCGAGGCGCTGCTGGCCGAGATCACCACCCGCCTGCCCGGCATCGAGGACGAGTTGCTGCGCCACGCGGCAGGCTATTGAGGAGGCCGGACCGATGAGCGAGACCGCCAAACCCGCCCCCACCGGCCGCGCCGGCATGAAGAAGCAGCTGCCGGACCGCTTCAAACCCTATCGCCATGTCTGGGTCTATGTGGAGGTCGAGCATGGCGCGATCCACCCCGTCTCCCTGGAACTGCTGGGGGAGGGGCGCAAGCTTGCCGACAAGCTCGGCTGCGAGCTGGCTGGCGCCATCATCGGCGGCGACCGCGCGGCCCTGCAGGATGCCGCGGTGGCGGCCTGGGCGCATGGCGCGGATCTGGTCTATGTCACCGCCGACCCCATCCTCGAACACTACCGCAACGAACCCTATACGCGTGCCCTGACGGCGCTGGTCGAGACCTACCAGCCCGAAATCCTGCTGCTGGGGGCCACGGTGCTGGGGCGGGATCTGGCGGGCTCGGTCGCGACGACCCTGCTGACCGGGCTGACCGCCGATTGCACGGAGCTTGCGATCGACGAGGAACGCTCGCTTGCGGCGACGCGGCCGACCTTTGGCGGCTCGCTGCTCTGCACCATCCATACGCTGAACGTGCGGCCGCAGATGGCGACGATCCGCCCGCGCGTGATGGCGCTGCCGCGGCCGCAGCCGGGGCGCGTCGGCCGCCTGGTCGAACACCCGCTGGACCTGCGCGAGGAAGACATCGTCACCAAGGTCCTGCGCTTCCTGCCCGATCGCGACAGCGGCAAGGCGCAGCTGGCCTATGCCGATGTGGTGGTGGCCGGCGGCGTCGGGCTGCGCTCGGCGGAGAATCTCCAGCTGGTGCGCGCCTTGGCCGAGGTGCTGGGCGGCGAATGGGGCGGCTCCCGCCCGCTGGTGCAGAAGGGCTGGATGACGGCGGATCGCCAGATCGGCCAGACCGGCAAGACCATCCGCCCGCGGCTCTATATCGCGGCCGGGATTTCCGGGGCGATCCAGCACCGCGTCGGGGTGGAGGGCGCCGATCTTATCGTCGCCATCAACAATGATGCCAAAGCCCCGATCTTCGATTTCGCGCATGTCGGCGTGGTCGCCGATGCGATGGAGATATTGCCGGCGCTGACCGCGGCCTTTCGGCGGCGCCTTTCCGTCAACCGCCTGGCCGGGTGAGGGAGAACGCGTGATGGAACAGGAACGCTTCGATGCCATCGTGGTGGGGGCCGGCCCCTCCGGCAATGCCGCGGCCTATACCATGGCCAAGGCGGGGCTGAAGGTGCTGCAGCTGGAACGCGGCGAATACCCCGGTTCCAAGAACGTGCAGGGCGCGATCCTCTACGCCGATGCGCTGGAAAAGATCATCCCCGATTTTCGGGAGGACGCGCCGCTCGAACGCCATGTCATCGAACAGCGCGTGTGGATGATGGATGATGCCTCCCACACCGGGATGCACTACCGCTCCGACAGCTTCAACGAGGAAAAGCCGAACCGCTACACCATCATCCGTTCGCAGTTCGACCGTTGGTTCAGCAGCAAGGTCCGCGAGGCCGGCGCGACCTTGCTGTGCGAGACCACCGTCACCGAATTGCTGAAGGACACCAAGGGGCGGGTGATCGGCGTGCGCACGGATCGTTCGGGCGACACGCTGCTGGCCGATGTGGTGGTGCTGGCCGAGGGCGTGAACGGGCTGATCGGCCAGCGCGCCGGGCTGCGCAAGGAGCTGAAGCCCGATCACGTCGCGCTGGCGGTGAAGGAGATGCATTTCCTGCCGCAGGATGTGGTGGAAAGCCGCTTCAACCTGAAGGGCGACGAAGGCGTGGTGATCGAGGCCATGGGCACCATCACCCAGGGCATGACCGGCACCGCCTTCCTCTATACCAACCGCGAGAGCATCTCCGTCGGCATCGGCTGCCTGGTCGGCGATTTCGCGGAAAAGCGGGTGAAGCCCTATGTGCTGCTCGACGCCTTCAAGAACCACCCGAGCATCCGCCCGCTGCTGGAAGGCAGCGAGATCCGTGAATATGTCGCGCATCTCATCCCCGAGGGCGGCTACCACGCGATTCCGAAGCTGACCGGCGACGGCTGGCTGGTCGCGGGCGATGCCGGGCATTTCGTCAATGCGGTGCATCGGGAGGGCTCGAACCTCGCCATGACCTCCGGGCGCCTCGCCGGCGAGACCATCGTCTGGCTGAAGCGGCGCCACGAGGATTGCACGGCCGCCAACCTCGCCGAATACGACCGGCGGCTCGGCGAGAGCTTCGTCATGAAGGACATGAAGAAGTATCGCGGCATCCCTGGGCTGCTGCATCGCAACCGGCATTTCCTGGATGTCTATCCGCGGATGATCAGCCGCGCCGCGCAGATCTGGTTCCGCGTGGACGGCACCGACAAGCGGAGCAAGGAAGGCCAGATCCTCGGCGACCTGCGCAAGACGCGCGGCATCCGGGGCCTGGTCGGCGACGCCTTCAAACTCGCACGCGCCTGGCGCTGAGGAGCAGGATCATGACCGGACCCCGGATCGAGGAAAAGCTGTTCCAGAACCGTTACCTGGTGGATGCGGGCCGCCCGCACATCAAGGTGCGGGCGCATGTCACGCCCTCCGCCGCGCTGGCGTCGCTGGTCGATGCCTGCCCGGCCGGCTGCTATGCCGAGACCGATAAGGGCACGATCGAGATCGTCGCCGATGGCTGCATGGAATGCGGCACCTGCCGCGTGCTGACGCAGCATACCGGCGAGGTGGAGTGGGACTACCCGAGGGGTGGTTTCGGCGTGCTGTTCAAGTTCGGATGACGGCCATGCGGGACATCGGATGCGGAGAGGAATGCGTATGCCGTGATGCGGTGGTCACCGCCTATCGCGAGCTCACGGCACGCCATTGCAGCGACCGCTGTGCCTTGCTGTCCTGCGCCAGGATCTATCGCTGCCATCATCGCGAGGCCTCGGACGCGCAGGCGCGGGCGCAGGTGCGCGGCTGGATCGACAGCGTCTCGGCACTGGCGGAGTTGCCGCCTGCGCCGCGCGAGCGGACCCGGCGTTACCGCCTGGCGCCGCACGCAAGCTTCTGAGCGCGGGCGTCAGGCCTTCTTTTCCCACCCGCCTTCGCCCTGCTGCCAATAGGCGAGGCCGTGGCCTTCGGCTTTGCGCGCCCGCCAGCGTTCGCGGGCCTGGGCCACCGCTTCCGGATTCTCGCCATCGAACAGGTCGAAGACGCGGTCGTATTCGGCCAGATGCGCCGAGGCCGCGCCATCGACCAGGAACAGGAATTTCGCGCCATTCGGGGCGGGGGCGTCGTCGGGGGTGATCCAGATCGGCTGCAGATCGGCCTCCCCGGTTGCGGGCGTGCCATGCGGCAGCCAGACGGGGTCGTTGCTGACCCAGAGCGTCTGGTCCAATGCGGCGATCCGCGCTGGTTCGCCCAGCAGCACCACGGCCCGCCCGCCCTGGTCCAGCACCCGGCCCAGCAGCCGCGGCAGCGCCTGCTCCAGGCTGCTGCGGGTCAGGTGGTAGAAGGCGATATCGGTCATGTGGTCTGGTCGGGCGCCTCGAAGCGCGCGGCGGTCAGCGCATCCAGCAGTCGCACGCCAAAACCGGTGGCCCCGGCCGGGCCTTGCCAGGAGGCTTCCTCGCGGGTCTCGACGCCGGCGATGTCCAGATGCGCCCAGGGGATGCCCTCGGCGAAATGGCGCAGGAAGGCGGCGGCGTGGCAGGCATCGGGCTGCAGCGACCCGCTGGAACATTGCCGCAGATCGGCGATGTCGCTTTTCAGCGCTTCCTCATGCTCCGCGGCGATCGGCATCGGCCAGACGGAATCGCCCACCAACTCGCCGGCCGCGGCGATCATGGCCAGCAGCGGCGGGTCGTTGCCGAACAGCCCGGCGCGGTGATGGCCGAGGGCGGTGACGATGCTGCCGGTCAAAGTGGCGAGGTCCACCAGCGCGGCGGGGGTGAATTCGCGCACCGCCCAGGCCAGGGCATCGGCCAGGATCATGCGGCCTTCGGCATCGGTGTCGATGGTCTCGACGCTGCGGCCGGACAGGGTGCGGATGATGTCGCCCGGGCGCCAGGCATCGGCGCCGGGCATGTTTTCGGCCAGCGCCAGCACGGCGACGGCGGCGGCGGGGGAATTGCGCAGCGCCAGGGTCAGGATGGCGCCGGCGGCGGCGGCGGCGCCGGCCATGTCGGCGCGCATCTCCTCCATGTGCAGGGCGGGCTTGATGCTGATCCCGCCGGTGTCGAAGGTCATGCCCTTGCCGATGAAGACCACCGGATCGGCGGTGGTGTCGCCCCAGCGCAGCACCACCAGCCGCGGCGGATTGGCCGCGGCGCGGCCGACCGCGAGGATCGCCCCGGCGCCGGCCGCCTGCAACGCGCTGCGGCCGAAGACCTCGACCCCCACCCCGAAGCGGCGCAGCCGCCGCAGCCGGGCGGCGAAATGCTTCGGCGTCAGGAGGTTGGCGGGTTCGGTGACGAGGTCCCGGGCCAAGGCGACGCCCCGGAGAATGGCCAGCATGCGGATGAAAGCGGGGGCCATGGCCTCCTCCTCGGCGACATGCAGGATCAGCCGGGGCGGTTTGGGCGGGGCTTCGCGGCGATGGACGGGGGGCTGCCAGGCGCGCAGCGCGGCGCCGGTCGCGACCGCCATGGCCGCGGCGGCGGGCAGGGCGCGCAGGTCCAGCGCGATGCGGCGCAGGGGCCGCGACACCGCCGGGCGCGCGCGCAGCAGGTTGATGGGGCTGGGCTCGGCGGCCGGGGTCATGGCTTCGGCCAGCAGCAGCGCCATGGCCTCGCCGCCCGCGCGTTCCCAGTCCAGCGGCTGGCCGGCGCCGGCCCCGGCCAGCACCAGATCCGGAAAGCCGGGCAGGGACAGGCGCACCGCCTGGCCGGATTGCCCCGCGAACCCCGCGGCCTCGGCGGCCGGGGTGGCGGGGGGGGCGGCGGCCAGCGGCAGCACGGTGGTCCGCCCCGGCTTCGGCGGATCGAACCGCAGGCGCAGGCGGGGCAGGCCGAGGCTCATGCGGTCACGCGTCCTCGTCGTGATCCGCCACCATCCGGTCGAGCAGCCGCACGCCATAGGCCGTGGCCCCCTTGGGCACCAGGGCGGTGTCCTTGGTGCTCCAGGCGGTGCCGGCGATGTCCAGATGCGCCCAGGGGATGTCATCCTCGATGAAGCGCTGGATGAACTGGGCGGCGGTGATGCTGCCGCCGGGACGGCCGCCGACGTTCTTCATGTCGGCGATGTCGGATTTGATCTGCTTGTCATAGGCCTCGCCCAGCGGCATCCGCCACAGCGCCTCGCCGGTCACCGTGCCGGCGGCCAGAAGCTTCTGGGACAGCGCGTCGTCGTTGCTGAACAGCCCCGCGTGCTCATGGCCGAGGGCGATGATGATCGCCCCGGTCAGGGTCGCCAGATCGACGATGTATTTCGGCGCGAACTGTTTTTGCGCGTACCAGAGGACATCGGCCAGCACCAGGCGGCCCTCGGCGTCGGTGTTGATCACCTCGATGGTCTGGCCGGAGGCGCTGGTGACCACGTCACCGGGACGCTGGGCATTGCCGGAGGGCATGTTCTCGACCAGCCCGACCAGGCCGACCGCATCGACGCGGGCCTTGCGCCCGGCGAGTGCGGCCATCAGCCCGACCACGCAGCCGGCGCCGGCCATGTCCCATTTCATGTCCTCCATGCCGGCGGCGGGCTTGATGCTGATCCCGCCGGTGTCGAAGGTGACGCCCTTGCCGACAAAACAGACCGGCTGGCCGCCCTTCTTCCTGGCGCCATTCCAGCGCAGCACCACCATGCGGGGTTCCACCGCCGAGCCCTGGGCGACGCCGAGCAGGGCGCCGAAGCCGAGCTTCTTCATCTCCTTCGGCCCCAGGATCTCGATTTCCAGCCCGAGCTTGGCCAGCGGCTTGCAGCGTTCGGCCATTTCGACCGGGGTCAGGATATTGGGCGGCTCGGAGACGAGTTCGCGGGTGACGAAGATGCCCTCGGCCACCGCCTTCAGCGGCACCCAGGCGGCCTTGGCGGCGGGCACGGCGCTGGTCGCGATGCTGACCTTGTCGGCCTTGGGCTTGTCCTCGGGCTTTTCGGTGGTGCGGTATTTGTCGAAGCGCCAGCCGCGCAGCGCCACGCCGAAGGCCAGATGCGCCGCCATGGCGGGGGGCATGGTATCGGCGGCGACCAGCACGTCGCTGGCCGAGGCGATGCCGGGCCAGAGCGTGCCGCCGGCGGCTTCGACGCTTTCGGGCGTCTGCGCATCGGGCTTGCCCAGGCCCAGCAGCAGCACCCGGCCGATCCCGCCGCCCGGGGCGAACAGGGTGGTGGACTGGCCCTTGCGGCCGGTGAAGCCCGAGGCCTCGATCCCGCGGGTGATGGCGCCGCTGGTCGCGGCATCCAGCTCGGCGGCCAGGCCGACCAGAGCGGTGCCCTCGGTCAGCGGCAGGACCAGCGCCCCGGCGCGGGGCAGCGCGGGTTTGACGAAGGCGATCTCGGGCTTGCTGTCGGACATGGGAACTCCGGGTGATCTGGTCAGCCCGCCACCTTAGCGGAGGCGGATGCGGTCGCCAGGGGCGGCCGGGATCGCATGCTGGCAGCATTGTCGGCCACAGACTATGGAGGGGGCATGGATCCCCTGCCACTGCTGGCGCTTGCCAGCCGACTCGCCCGCGCCGCAGCCCATGCGATCGAAGCCATCCGTGCCGCCGGCTATGCCGTGGACGAGAAGCGGGATGGCAGCCCCGTCACCGAAGCCGACCGGGTCGCCGAGGCGCTGATCGTGGAGGGCCTGCGCGCCGCCACCCCCGAGATCCCCGTGGTCGCCGAGGAGGAGGTCGCAGGCGGCCGGCTGACCGACTGCGGGGACCTTGCCTGGATGGTCGATCCGCTGGACGGCACCCGCGAATTCGCCGCCGGCCGGCTGGAATTCACCGTCAACATCGGGCTGATCCGCCTGGGCCGCCCCTGGCTCGGTGCCGTCGCCATCCCGGCCAGGGGCGAGGTGTTTCGCGGCATCATCGGCCTGGGCGCCTGGAAGGAGGATGCGGCCGGCGACCGCGCCATTTTCGCCCGCAAACCCCCGGCCGAGGGCATCACGGTGCTGGCCAGCCGCCACTACCAGGATGATCCGAACCTGCCGCGCTTCCTGGAAGGCCGGCATGTCGCGAAGATCATCCACATCGGCAGCGCCGAGAAATTCTGCCGCATCGCCGAGGGCGTGGCCGACCTCTACCCCCGTTTCGGCCCGACCATGGAATGGGACACCGCGGCCCCCGAGGCGGTGCTGATCGCCGCCGGCGGGCGGGTGCTGGGGCTGGATGGGATGGCGCTGGCCTATGGCAAGCCGGGCTATCTGAATCCGCCCTTCGTCGCCTCCGGCGCATGACCGAGAGCGTCGATCTGGCGCAGGCGGCGGCGCTGCTGCGGGCCGGGCGGCTGGTCGCCTTCCCGACCGAGACGGTCTATGGCCTCGGCGCCGATGCCCGGCAGGCGGCGGCGGTGGCGGGGATCTTCGCGGCCAAGGGGCGACCGCATTTCAACCCGCTGATCTGCCATTTCCCCACCGCCGAGGCCGCCTGGGCCGAGGTTCTGCCCGATGACCGCGCCCGCGCCTTGGCCGAAAAATTCTGGCCGGGGCCGCTGACCCTGGTGCTGCCGCGCCGCCCGGAATGCCGCATCGACCTGCTGGCCGGGGCCGGGCTGGACACGCTGGCGGTGCGGGTGCCGGCGCATCCCCTGGCGCTGGCGCTGCTGGAGGCGGCGGGGGTGCCGGTCGCGGGCCCCTCGGCGAACCGGTCCGGCCAGGTCTCGCCGACCACGGCGGCGCATGTGCTGCAGGGGCTGGGCGGCCGGATCGATGCGATCCTGGATGGCGGGCCCTGCGCGGTCGGGCTGGAAAGCACGGTGCTGGACCTGACCCAGCGCAGCCCGGTGCTGCTGCGCCCCGGCGGCGTGCCGGTGGAGGCGATCGAGGCGGTGATCGGCCCCGTCTCCCGCCCGCTGCCACTCAGCGCGGCCGAGGCCAGCCGGTCGCTGCGCAGCCCGGGGATGATGCTGTCCCACTACGCGCCGAGCCTGCCGCTGCGGCTGGGCGCGAAGACGGTGGCGGCGGAGGAGGCGCTGCTCGCCTTCGGGCCGCCGCTGCCGGGGGCGGGGACGGTCTGGCAGCTGAGCGCGACCGGCGATGTGACCGAGGCGGCGGCGCGGCTCTTTGCCGGGCTGCGCTGGCTGGACGCGGAGGGCGCGCGGCTCGGGCTGTCAGGCATCGCCGCCATGCCGGTGCCGGAGCAGGGGCTGGGGGCTGCGATCAATGACCGGCTGGTAAGGGCGGCGGCACCGCGAGGGTAAAAAAAGGTCGAGGGGCCAGCCCCTCGAGCACCCCGGCAGAAACCTGACGTTTCTGCACTTCGCCGACGTTAGGGCGGCAGTGACAGGTTTTGCGCCAGTTCTCGGTCGCTGCGGGGCTGCCGAAATCGCGCCTCAATCCCGCTGCATGTCACTGCCGCTGGCCATGCGTGGACAGCATCCGTCAACCGGCATCGCCCAGGCCATGCCTCACCCCAACAGGAGACGCCTTGTACACACTTCTTCGCCGGTCCTTCCCGGCGCTGGCCCTCGCGGCCACGGTCCTGACGGCGGGCGGCGCCGCGCAGGCGGAAACCGACCCCTCCTTCTACATCACCAACAACGGCCGCGTGACGATCCAGGAGGTCTATGTCTCCTCCGCACGCCGTGACGATTGGGGCCGCGACCGCCTGGGCGAGAATGTGCTGTCGGCCGGGCGCCGCGTCATGATACGCCTGCCCGACGGGCAATGCGTCAACGACATCAAGGTGGTGTTCGACAACGGCCGCGAAACCGAGCGCCGCAACCAGAACACCTGCAACATCACGGAAATGTCCTTTCCCTGATCAATGCGTGTCCCTGCCGGCGGATCACTCTGCCGGCAGCGCCTGCGCCGGGGCCGGGGCGCCGCGCCGGAAGCTCAGCAGCCGGCCCAGACGGTCAAAGCCCAGATACAGCACCGGCGTCACGAACAAGGTCAGGCACTGGCTGACCGCAAGCCCGCCGACCACCGCCAGGCCCAGCGGCTGGCGCAGTTCGGCGGCCGCCCCCCAGCCCATGGCGATCGGCACCGCGCCGGCCGCGGCGGCCAGCGTCGTCATCAGGATCGGGCGGAAGCGCAGCAGGCAGGCCATGCGCACGGCATCGACCGGGGCCATGCCGTCGCGCTGCCGCTGCAAGGCGACATCGACGATCATGATCGCGTTCTTCTTCACAAGACCGATCAGCAGCAGCACGCCGATCACCGCGATCACCGACAGATCCATGCCGAACCACCACACCGTCGCCAGCGCGCCCAATGCGGCCGAAGGCAGGCCGGACAGGATGGTCAGCGGATGGATCAGGCTCTCGTACAGGATGCCCAGCACCAGATACATCACGCAGATCGCCGCCAGCAGCAGGAAGCCCTGGCCGGCCAGCGCCGCCTGGAACACCTGCGCGGTGCCGGAAAACCCGGTCACGACCGAAAGCGGCAAGGCCAGTTCGCGTTCGGCCGCCTGGATCGCCGTCACCGCCTGCCCCAGCGACACGCCGGGGGCGGTGTTGAAGCCGATGGTCACCGCCGGCAACTGCCCCTGGTGCGCGACCGTCAGCGGCCCGGTCGAACGATCCACGCTGGCCAGCGCCGAAAGCGGCACCAGACGCGTCGGCCCGCCGGTGGTGCCGTTCTGGTTGGCGGTGGCGCGGACATAGAGCTTGGCGAGGCCGGTCTCGTCGCGCTGGTCTTCCGGCAGCGCCTCCAGGATCACCGGATAGGCATTGGCCTGGCCGAAGATCGTCGCGATCTGCCGCGCGCCAAAGGCTGAATACAGCGCCTGGCGCACCTGGTCGAGCGTGACGCCGAGCGTGCTGGCGCGGTCGCGATCGACCGAGACATTTACCACCGGCGCATCCATCTGCAGATCGGTGTTCACATCCTGCAGCCCGGGGATGCGGCGCAGCCGCGTGGCCATGCGTTCCGCGCTCTCGTACAGGTCGGCCGAGGACAGGCCCTGCATGGTGTAGATGTATTGCGTGCGCGCCTGCCTTGCGGTGAAGGACAGGTTCTGGATCGGGTTGAAGAAGACCGCGAGCCCCGGCACGCGCGAGGTGCGCCGGCGCAGGTCCTGGATCACCTCCTGCACCGAGGGGCGTTGGTCGCGCGGCTTCAGCTCGATGAACATGCGGCCCTGGTTGATCACCTGGCTCTGGCCGCTGGCGCCGACATTGTTGACGACGGAGACGACATGGGGGCTTTCGCCGATGATCCGGGCGGCCTGGGCCGAGAGGTCGAGCATCGCCTCATAGGAGGCATCGCGCGGGCCTTCGGTGGAGACCGAGATCTGCCCGGTGTCCTCGACCGGGAAGAAGCCCTTGGGCATCACCGTGGCGATGTAGCCGGCGCCGAACAGGGTGGCGGCGAAGACGATCCAGACCACGAAGCGGAAGCGCAGCGCATGGTCCAGCAGATAGGCATAGGCGCGTTCGATGCCGCGAAAGCCGCCTTCCAGGACGCGGTCCAGCCGGCCGCCGCCGGTGTGCTTGGGCAGATGCGCCGCCATCAGCGGGGTCAGGGTCAACGACACCGCGCAGGACACGATCACCGCGAGCGAGACGGTGGCGGCGAAGGCGTTGAACACCCGCCCGACCACGCCGCCCATCATCAGGATCGGCAGGAACACCGCGATCAGGGAGGCGGTGATCGAGAGCACGGTGAAGCCGACCTCCTTGGCGCCCATGATGGCCGCCTGCCGCGCCGGCATCCCCTTTTCCATGTGGTGGACGATCACCTCCAGCACCACGATCGCGTCATCCACCACGAGGCCGACCGCGAGGGTGAGGCCGAGCAGCGTGATGTTGTCGATGCCGAAACCGAGCAGATACATCAGCGCGAAGGTGCCGCAGAGGCTGATCGGCACCGCGACGGTCGGGATCAGCGTCGCGGTGAAGCGGCGCAGGAACAGGAAGATCACCAGCACGACAAGGCCGATGGCGATCAGCAGGCTCTCCTGCACGTCATGCACCGAGGCGCGGATCGACTGGCTGCGGTCGAGCATCACATCCAGCACCGCGCCCGGCGGCAGCGAGGCCTCGAGGCTCGGCAGCGCCGCGCGCACGCCATCGACCACGGCCACGGTATTGGCATCCGGCTGGCGCTGCACCGCCAGGATCAGCGAGCGCCTGCCGTTGCGCCAGGAGGAGATGCGTTCGTTCTGCACGCTGTCCGAGACCTCGGCGATGTCGCCCAGCCGGACCTGGGCGCCGTTGCGCGCGACCACCACCAGCTGGCCGAAATCCTCGGCATTCTGCGGCTGGTCATTGGCGCGGATGGTCAACTGCTGGCGCTGGCCGGCCAGCGTGCCGACCGGGGTGACCGTGGTCGCCGAGGAGATCGCGGTCGCGACCTGGTCCACCCCCACCCCCAGCGCCGCCGTGCGGTCCGGGTCCAGCCGCACCCGCACGCTGTAGAGCTGTTCGCCATAGGTCTGCACCTGCGACACGCCGGGCACCCGCGACAGCGCCGGCGAGACCAGGGTCGAGGCGATATCGTTCAGCCGCCACAGCGGCACATCGCCGCCCGATAGCGCCAGCAGCACCACCGGCGCATCGGCCGGGTTGGATTTGCGGTAGCTCGGCGGCGTCGTCATCTCGCTCGGCAGCCGGCGCTGGGCGCGGGTGATCGCGGCCTGCACATCCTGCGCCGCCGCGTCGATGTTGCGGGTCAGCACGAATTGCAGCGTGATCTGCAAGGTGCCCTGGCCGCTGGAGGAGCTCATCTGCTCCAGCCCGCCGATGGTGCTGAATTCGCGTTCCATCGGCAGCGCGACCGAGGTCGCCATGGTTTCGGGGCTGGCGCCGGGGAAGGTCGCGGTGACCGAGATCACCGGGAAATCCACCCGCGGCACCGCCGCGACCGGCATCGAGAGATAGCCGAGGATGCCCGCCAGCACGGTCCCGATCGCCAGCAGCGAGGTCATGACCGGCCGGCGGATGCAGAGTTCGGAGATGTTCATCGCGCGGCTGCCTCCTGGATGGCGGGGGTGGCCTCGGCGGTGGGCCGGGCAGCGGGCGCGCCCCTGGCCACCGCGCGCACGCCGTCGCGCAGGCGCTGGGCGCCTTCGGTCACCACCATGTCGCCATGGCCCAGGGCCTCGGCCGCCAGCACGGCGCGATCGCCGGCCAGCCGGACCAGCCGGACCGGGACGCGATGGGCGGTGCCATCCTTGAGGGCGAAGAGGAACCGCCCCTCCGGCCCCGTCTGCACCGCAGCGACCGGCACCGACAGGGCATTGGCGTCGGTGCGCGGCACCAGCACCGTCTCCACATATTGCCCGGGCCAGAGCCGGCCCTCGGCATTGTCGAAGCGCGCCTTGAGCAGGATGGTCCCGGTCTGCTGATCGACGCTGCTGTCGATGAAGACGAGGTTGCCCCAGACCGGGGCGCCGCTGGCGTCTTCCGGGGCGCGGACCCGGGCGCGGGGGGTCTCGCCCCGGGCGGCGGCGGCGCGCAGCTCGGCCAGCCAGCGTTCCGGCACGTTGAAGGTGACCAGCACCGGGTCGGTCGGGGTGATGGTGGCGAGCACCGTGCCCTCGGCCACGCGTACCAGATTGCCGGCCTTGATCGGCAGCGCGCCGAGGCGGCCATCGGCCTCGGCGCGGATCTCGGCGAAGCTGATGTTCAACTGGGTCTGTTCGATCTGGGCGGCATCGGCGCGGACCTGCGCCTCCCCGGCCAAAGCATCCGCCGCCGCCTGTTCGGCGCGCTGGGCGGAGGCATAGGCATCCGAGCGCAGCGCCGCATAGCGCTGGGCGTCGGACCGGGCGCGGGCGAGCTGGGCGCGGTCCTTGTCCAGATTGGCCTGCTGCTGCGCCAGCAGGGCGCGGTTGGCGCGGCTGTCCAGGGTGAACAGCGGCTGGCCGCGGGTGACGCTCTGGCCTTCCTGGACATGGACCTGTTCGATCTGGCCATCCACCCGGGCGCGGACCGAGACGATGGCGGTGGCCTGGACGATGCCATTGGCCAGCACCTCCAGCGGCACCGGGCCAATGGTGGCCGGCGCGGCCGCGACGGTGATCGCCGGCGGGCCGGCCGGGGCGGGGCTCGGCTGGGCGCCGGCTGCGCCAGGAAGCAGGAAGGGAAGAAGGGCGACCGAAAGGGTGAGGCCAAGGGTCAGACGCATGCGATCAACCGCCTCCGGAGCATTGCGACCCCTCTCATCGCAGGGACCGGGCGTCGGTGCATTGGCAAACGCATGAAACCACCTTCAGATCTTGGGATCCGCCGGGCCAGCTAGACCGTTTCAAAGGCGGATTCCGGCGCTCCTGCCCGGATTTTCCGCAGATGTTGACAGGCTAGCCGCTGCCCATGACCCTCCGCCAGCAAAAGGGCGGGAAGTGAGGGCAGAAAATGGCCGATTCCGACCAGACCAAACGGAGCTTCCGGCTGCGCAGCGAGCGCTGGTTCAACGACCCGCAGGACCCGGGGATGACCGCGCTCTATGTCGAGCGGCAGCTGAATTTCGGGCTGACCCGCGGCGAGCTGCAATCGGGCCGCCCGATCATCGGCATCGCCCAGACCGGCAGCGACATCGCCCCCTGCAACCGCCACCACATCGCGCTGGCCACCCGCCTGGCCGCGGGCATCCGCGACGCCGGCGGCATCCCGCTGGAATTCCCGATCCATCCGATCCAGGAAACCCTGAAGCGCCCGACCGCGGCGCTGGACCGCAACCTCGCCTATCTCTCGCTGGTCGAGGTGCTGCACGGCTACCCGATCGACGGCGTCGTGCTGACCACCGGCTGCGACAAGACCACCCCCGCCTGCCTGATGGGGGCGGCGACCATGAACATCCCGGCCATCGTCTTCTCCGGCGGGCCGATGCTGGATGGGCATTACCACGGCCGGCTGACCGGCAGCGGCACCATCGTCTGGGAGGCCCGGCGGATGCTGGCCGAGGGCCAGATCGACTACGAGGGCTTCATGGAGCTGGTCGCCAGTTCCAGCACCAGCGTCGGCCATTGCAACACCATGGGCACCGCGCTGTCGATGAACTCGCTCGCCGAGGCGCTCGGCATGAGCCTGCCCGGCTGTGCCGCCATCCCCGGCCCTTATCGCGAGCGCGGCCAGATGGCCCATGCGACCGGGGTGCGAATCGTGGAGATGGTGAACGCCAATTTGCGGCCCTCCGACATCATGACCAAGGCCGCCTTCGAAAATGTGGTGGCGGTGGCCTCGGCGATCGGTGCCTCGTCCAACTGCCCGCCGCATATGGTCGCGATCGCCCGGCACATGGGGGTGGAGCATACGCTGGACGACTGGCAGCGGGTCGGCGCCAATGTGCCGCTGCTGGTGGATTGCCAGCCGGCCGGGCGTTTCCTGGGCGAAAAATTCCACCAGGGCGGCGGCGTGCCGGCGGTGATGAAGGAACTTTTGGGGGCCGGGAAGCTGCACCCCGAGGCGATGACCGTCACCGGCCGCACGGTTTCCGAAAACCTCGCCAGGATCGGCGATGGCGATCGCGAGGTGATCCGCGCCTATGGAAAACCGATGAAGGAACACGCAGGCTTCATCGTGCTGACCGGCAATATCTTCGACAATGCGGTGATGAAGATCAGCGTGATCGACGCCGAATTCCGCGCCCGCTTCCTCTCCGACCCCGCCGACGTCTTCGAAGGCAAGGTCGTGGTCTTTGAAGGGCCGGAAGACTACCACGCCCGCATCGAAGACCCGGGCCTCGGCGTCGACGAACGCACGGTGCTGGTCATCCGCAACGCCGGGCCGGTCGGCTACCCGGGCTCGGCCGAGGTCGTGAACATGCAGCCCCCGGCCGCCCTGCTGAAACGCGGCATCACCGCCCTGCCGACCATGGGCGACGGGCGGCAGAGCGGCACCTCGGCCAGCCCCTCCATCCTGAACGTCTCACCCGAAGCCGCGGTGGGCGGGGGCCTCGCGCTGCTGCAGACGGGCGATCCGATCCGCATCGACCTCAATACCCGCCGCGTCGACCTGCTGATCCCCGAGGCCGAGATGACCGTGCGCCGCGCCGCCTGGACCCCGCCGGCGCTGCTGAACAAGACGCCCTGGGAAGAGATCCAGCGCGGCATGATCGGCCAGCTCGGCAATGGCGGCTGCCTGGAACCGGCGACACTCTACCTCAACATCCTGGAGACGCGCGGCGAAAGCCGACACAACCACTGATGGCCGGCCCTCTGCGAGAGGGCGCCGCCCTCTCGCGCTCTCCCGCCAGGAACCTGAGGTTCCTGGACCTCCCCCACGACTATGGAGATGACGATGAAACTGCTGCGCTACGGCCATACCGGTCATGAACGACCGGGGATGCTCGACGGGAACGGGACCATCCGGGACCTGTCCTCGGTGATCGCGGACCTCTCCGGGGCGGCGCTGTCGGCGGCGGGGATCGCCAAGCTCAAGGGGCTGGACCCGGCGACGCTGCCGGCGGTGGAAGGCCATCCGCGCCTGGGGCCGCCGGTCGCGGGGATGACGAATTTCGTCTGCATCGGGCTGAACTACGCCGACCACGCGGCCGAGACCGGCAGCCCGATCCCCAAGGAACCCATCGTCTTCCTGAAGTCGCTGGGGGCGCTCTGCGGGCCGGATGACGATGTCATCATCCCCAAGGACAGCGTGAAAAGCGACTGGGAGGTCGAGCTCGCCATCATCATCGGCGATACCGCGCGCTGCGTGTCCGAGGATGCGGCCATGGCCCATGTCGCGGGCTATACGATCTGCAACGACCTCTCCGAACGCGAATGGCAGACCGAGCGCGGCGGCACCTGGGACAAGGGCAAGGGCTGCGATACTTTCGGCCCGCTCGGCCCCTGGCTGGTGACGGCAGACGAGATCCCCGATCCGCAGGATCTGGCGATGTTCTGCGACGTGGACGGGGTGCGGATGCAGGAGGGCTCGACCCGGACCATGATCTTCGGGGTGAAGCGGCTGGTCAGCTATGTCTCCCATTTCATCACCCTGCATCCGGGCGATGTGATCAGCACCGGCACCCCGCCCGGTGTCGGCCTTGGCAAGAAGCCCCCGATCTTCCTGAGACCCGGCCAGACCCTGCATCTCGGCATCGCCGGCCTGGGCGAGCAGACGCAGCAGACGGTGGCCTACACCGACTGACGGGAAGTGCAGAAACACCCTGTTTCTGCTGGGGAGTTCGAGGGGCAACGCCCCTCGATCTTTTTTTGCGTCATTACGCGACCGTCGCCGCCACCTCGCACGAGGTCATAAACGCCGTCCGCCGCTGTGCCTTCATGAAGCCGATCAGCCGGTCGAGCATGGCCAGCCGGCCGGGGTGGCCGATCAGCTGCACATGCAGCGTCAGATGGAAGAAGGCCCCCGGCCAGTCATAGGTCGCGCTGAATTCCTCGCGCCAGAGCCCTTCGATCTCGCCCGCGCTGCGCAGGATGCGTTCCATGCGTCCGCCATGGATGAAGTATGGCGCATCCGCCAGGTGCCAATGCACCGGCAGTTCCACCACCGGCGTCGGCGCGCCATCGCGCTGGTGGCGATAGGGGCGCACCGCGTCATGAAAATTGGTGGAGACGGTCACGCCTTCCTCGACCAGCAGGCCGAGCGTCCCTTCGGTCCATTCCCAGGACGGCGAGCGCCAGGTCACCGGCCTTTCGCCGGTGATGCGGGCGATGGCGTCGATGCCGCCGACCAGCTCCGCGCGTTCCTCGGCCAGGGTCATCCCGACCGGGGTGCGGTGGGTGGCGCCATGGCTGCCGATCTCGTGCCCGGCGCGATGGATCGCCAGCACCTGTTCGGGGTAGCGGTCGGCGGTCAGCCCGGGGACGAAGAAGGTCGCCTTCACCGCATGGCGGTCCAGCAGCGCCAGCAGCGGCGCCAGCCCTTCCCGCGCCGCGTAATGGCCATGCGAGAGCAGCACCGGCCGCGCGGCGTAGTCGGGGTTGATGCTGAGCCACAGCGCCTCGGCATCGAAGCAGATGCCGAGGACGACGGGGAAGGCGGTCATGGCAGGCCTTTCGGGTTCCGGGTCACGCGGGGCGCGGCGGCAGCCCCGCCAGCCTGCGCCGCAGCAGGTCGAGGCAATGCCCGCGCAGCATGTCGACCGAGCCTTTTTCGGCATGCAGCCCGATGCCGATCGCCGCGATCACCCCGCCGCGGCCATCCGGCACCGGCAGGGCAATGGAGCGCAGGCCGAGCTCGGTCTCCTCGCTGACCAACGCATGGCCCTCGGCGCGCACCGCCAGGATGACCTCGCGCAGCCGGGTCTTGTCGGTCAGGGTGAAGACGGTCTGCGGCTGCGGCTGCAGGCGGTCCAGATAGGCATCCAGCGCCGCATCGGGCAGGGCAGCCAGCAGCACCCGGCCGCCGGCGCTGCAGAAGGCAGGCATGCGGAAGCCGACGCCGATGCCGATGTGCTGGCGCTGCGCCGGTGCGGCGCGGGCGACCAGCACCGCCTCCTCCCGATCCAGCACCGAGGCGGAGCACAGCGTCTCCAGCTCGGCGCAGACCGCTTCGCAGACCGGCTGCAACAGCGGCGTCGCCGGGTTGGAGCGCAGGAAGGCCGCGGCCAGCGCCATGACTTTGGGGGTCACGCGGAACAGCCGCCCATCCGTCTCGACCAGCCCCTGCGCCGCCAGGGTCAGCAGCGAGCGGCGCACGGTCGAACGCGGCAGGTCGAGCGCGCGGGCGAGGTCGCTCAGCGTCGCCTGGCGCCGATCCGGGCCGAAGGCGCCGAGCACGGCCAGGCCACGGGCCAGCGCCTCGGAGAAATCATGGGCATTCTCCCGCTGCCGGCGGCGTTCGCTGTCCTGCGGGCGGAGGCGGGCCATGCCGGGCCTCAGATGATCTGGTCGCGCAGCAGCGCGGCTTCGGCATCCAGCACCGCGCGCATCTCGACCAGCATGACGGGGGTGGAGACGGTCTCGATCCGCGCGCTGACGCCGAGGGCGGCGACGATGCGCCCGTCGAAGCGGCGCAGCGGCACCGCCAGCGCGCGGAAGCCGAGCTCGGTCTCCTGCTCGGTGAAGGCGAAGCCTTCCCGACGCGCCGCGGCGATCGCGTCCAGCAGCGCCGGCCGGCCGGTGATGGTGCGGCTGGTGAGGGCGGGGGGATCGCTGGCCGCGAGCAGCTTCGCCAGCGCCGGCTCCGGCAGGCCGGCGAGCAGCATGCGGCCGAGCGCGCTGCCGGTCGCCGGCACGCCGTATTGCGCCGCCTCCCGCGCCGAGAGCCAGTTGGCCGGGATCGCGCGCGCGATGGCCAGCACATGGTCGCCATCCAGCACGCCGATGCTGCAGGCGGTGCCGAGCCGCACCAGCAACCGGTCGCAGGCCGGCTGCAGGATGGTCGGCACCGGATCGGCGCCGAGGAAGGGGGAGGCGAGTTCCAGCACCCGCGGCGCGAGCCGGCAGGCGCGGCCCTCGACCAGCAGGAAGCCGAGGCTGACCAGCGTATGCAGGGTGCGCCGCATGGTCGAGCGCGGCAGGTCGAGCAGCGCCGCCGCCTCGGCCAGGGTCATCATGGGGCGTTCGGCCGAGAAGCTGCCGAGCAGCACCAGGGCGCGCGACAGCGCGGCCACCGACTCCGTACCCTGCTGGTCCGGCATCATGGGATCGGGGAGAATGGCGACTGACCGAACATATGGGCCGGGGGCATAGCGATCCCGCAAGGCCGGTGCAACCGGCGCCATCGCCGCCCCGCCGCTCAACCGAGGCCGAGCGCGGCATCATCCAGCCAGGCGACCAGCCAGGCGGCGAAGCTGCGCGCGACCAGCAGATCCATCGCCGTGCCGGCGCCGGGGATCAGGAGGACGGGGCAGCGGGCCAGCAGGGTGCGGGCGCAGCGCCCGGGGCCGAAATGGCGTGGGTCGAGATCCAGGCCCAGCCCGGCGCCGAGCAGGCGGCGGACCGCTGTCCCCTCCAGCCGGAGCCGCGCCCAGCCGTCGCTGACATCGGTCGCGACGCCGCCCGCTTCGGCCAGCGGCGCGTCCCAGGCGGCGGCCAGCGCCGCGGCGTCGCCGTCCGGGCGCAGCAGCAGCCATTCGCCGGGGCCGAGGCGCAGCAGGTGCTGGTCGGCGTCGCCGCGCGCCTCGCCGATCGCGGCGGGCAGCCGGTCGCCGAGCAGGGCCGCGGCGGCGACCTGGAATTCCGGGGTGTCGGGGCCCCAGAGGGCCAGCAGCGCCGCCTCGGGCAGCAGGGTCCGGGCGAAGCGGTCAGGCATGCAGCCGCTTCCCCTCGGGGTCGAGGAAGACCGGATCGACGATGCGCACCGCGACCTGCTCGCCGGCGAGCGGCGAGGCGGCGTGCAGCACCTCGCCCAGCCGCGCCCTGCCGCCCTCGACCAAAGCAAGGGCGATCCAGCGTTCCAGCAGCGGGCTATAGACCCCGGCGGTGACATGGCCGGCGATCGGCTTGGGCGGCGGCCGCTGCGGATCCTCCACAAGCTGCGCGCCGCGCGGGATCGCCGCCGCCGGGTCCTCGGCCAGCAGCCCGACCAGTTGCTTGCGGTCGGGGGCGGCGAAGGCGGGCCGTTGCAGCGCGGCCTGGCCGATGCAGGCCTTCTTGCGGTTCATCATGCGCCCGAGGCCGAGGTCGTCGAGGCTGGTGCGGCCATCCGCCTCGAAGCCCGGCATGAAGAAGCCCTTTTCGGCGCGCATGGTCAGCATGGCCTCGGTGCCATAGGGCATCAGGCCGAGCGGCGTGCCGGCCGCGATCGCGGCCTGCCAGACCGCCAGCCCATGCCGGGCCGGGACGTTGATCTCATAGGCCAGCTCGCCGGAAAAACTGATGCGGAAGACCCGCGCGGCCACCCCGGCCAGGGTGCCGATGGCCAGCCCCATATGGGGCAGTGCGGCATCCGAGGGGTCGAAGCCCGGCCGCAGCGCGGCCAGCAGCGCGCGGGCGCGGGGGCCGACGATGGCCATGGCGGCGAAATGCTCGGTCACCGGGGTCAGGGTGACGTCCAGCTCCGGCCAGGCGAGTTGCAGCAGCCGGTCGAGATGCGCCTGCACCCGCTCCGCATTGCCGCTGGTGACGGTCATGACGTAGTGGCGCTCGCCGAGGCGGCTGGTGGTGCCGTCGTCCAGCACCATGCCGTCTTCGCGCAGCATCACGCCGTAGCGGCAGCGCCCGATCGCCAGGGTCCGCCAGCCGTTCACATAGACGCGGTCGAGCAGGGCGGCGACATCGCGGCCGCGCAGGTCGAATTTGCCGAGGGTCGAGACATCGACGATGCCGACCGCGCGGCGGGCATTCAGCACCTCGCGCGAGATGCTGTCCTGCTCGCTTTCGCCGGGGCGGGGGTAGAGCTGCGGCCGGCGCCAGCTTCCGGTCTGGGCGATGCGCGCGCCGGCGGCCTCGTGCCAGGGATGCATCGGGGTGACGCGGGCGGGGGCGGCCAGCGGCCCGACCTGGCGGCCGGCCAGGGCGCCGAAGGTGACGGGGACGAAGGGCGGCCGGAAGCGGCTGGTGCCGGTGGTGCGGCCCAGCCTTTCCCCCACCCGCAGCGCGCCGATCAGCCCGCTGCTGCGGCCCTGGTCGGTGCCCATGCCGAGGGTGGTGTAGCGCTTGACCTGCTCGATGGAGGAAAAGCCCTCGCGCACCGCGAGGTCGAGATCCTCGACCGTGACGTCATTGTGCAGGTCGACGAAACGTTTGCCGCGGCCGCGCGGCGGCAGCGGCGCGATGCTGATGGGCAGCATCGGGGCGCTGCTCCATTCGGAGACGGCGGGCCGGCGCGTGGGATCGCCGCCGGCGGCAAAGCCGGTGGCCAGGGCCTCGGCAAGGCCGGTGGCCCCGGCCGCGGCACCCGCCAGCCGGATCGGCGCCGAGGCCGGCACCCCGAGGAAGGCGCCGCGCGCCGCGTCGAAGACCGTCTGCCCGCCCGCCTGGGTGAAAAGCTGCAGCATCGGGGTGAAGCCGCCGGCGGTCAGCACCGTGTCGCAGGCGATGCGCTCGGCATCCCCGGCGACACCGTCGCCATGCAGGCGCATCACATCGCAGGCGATGACGCGGCGGCCGCCGATCGCGGCGACCACGGCATGTCCCGCGAGGCAGCGCAGCCCGGCCCGCCGTGCCGCCAGTGCTGCGGGGCCATCGGCGGCGGGCCGCAGGTCGACGATGGCGGCGATGGCGACGCCGAGGCCATGCAGCAGCAGCGCGGTGCCATAGGCGCTGTCATTGTTGGTGAAGACCACGGCGCGACGGCCGGGCAGGGCCGCATGGCGCTCGGCAAAAGCGCGGGCGGCGGTGGCGAGCATCACCCCCGGCCGGTCATTGTCGAGGAAGACCAGCGGCCGTTCCAGCGCGCCGCTGGCCAGCACGATCCGCGTCGCGCGCACCATCCAGCGCTGCTGCCGCGACCCGGCCTCGGCCCGCGCCAGCACGCCGACCACCGGCCCGTCGTAGAGCCCATAGGCGGTGGCGTCGGTCAGCAGCATGACATCGGGCAGTGCTGCCAGCGCCGCGCGGCGGGCGGCGAGCCAGGCGGCGGCGGGCATGCCCTCGATGGCGGCTTGCGGATCGTCGCCGGCGGTGCCGAGCAGGGCGCCGTCATCGACCAGCATCACACGCTGCCCCGGCCGCGCCGCCGCGGTCGCGGCCGCGAGCCCGGCCGGGCCGCCGCCGATCACCAGCGTGTCGACATGGGCGTGGCGGTGTTCGTAGCGATCGGCATCGGGCAGGCCCGGCGCCCGGCCGAGCCCCGCGGCGCCGCGGATCAGCCGTTCATAGACCGGCCAGAGCGCGCGCGGCCACAGGAAGGTCTTGTAGTAGAACCCCGCCGGCAGCAGCGGTGCGGCGAGCCCGGCCACCGCCCCGAGGTCGAAGTGCCGCGAAGGCCAGCAGTTCTGCGCCGCCGCGCGGAGCCCCGCGACCAGCGGCACCTGCCCGCCCTTGGCATTGGGTTCGGCATGGGCGCCGGCGCCGAGCTGGAACAGCGCATTGGGATCCTCGGCGCCATAGCCGAAGATCCCGCGCGGGCGGTGATATTTGAAGCTGCGGCCGACCAGCCGGATGCCATTGGCGAGCAAGGCGGAGCTGAGCGTATCGCCCGGATGGCCTTCGAGGTCGCGGCCGTCGAAGCGGAAGCGCAGCGTCCGCCTGCGGTCGATGGCCCCGCCGGTGGCGGCGCGGAAGGGCTGCGTCATGCGGCGGGGTCTCCGGCCGCGACGGCATGGGTCGCGGTGTCGCGCGCCAGCACGAACCAGCGGCGGCAGCCGGCGGCATGGTACCAGTATTCCCGATGCAGGCCGCGCGGATTGGCGCGCAGATACAGGCGTTGGTATTCCGCCGCCATGTCCGCCTCCGGCGCGGCCAGCACGGGCACATCGGCATCGCCGCCATAGTCGAATTCGCCGCGCTCGCGGGTGCCGCAGCAGGGGCAGGGGATCAGCATCGTCGCGGCGCCTTCAATGCAGCCAGGGCGTCGCGCCGGCGCCGCGTTCGTCGATCAGCTGGCCGGTCGCGAAACGCTCCAGGCTGAAGGGCGCGTTGATCGGATGCGGCGCGTCCCGCGCGATGGTATGGGCGAACAGCCGGCCGCCGGCGGGGGTCGCCTTGAAGCCGCCATAGCACCAGCCGCCGTTCAGATAGAGGCCCTCGACCGGGGTCTTTGCGATGATCGGGCTGCCATCCATCGTCATGTCCATGATGCCGCCCCAGGCGCGCAGCTGGCGCAGCCGGCTGAAGCCCGGAAACAGCGCGAGACAGGATTCGACGACATGGTCGAGCACCTCCGGCCCGCCGCTCTGGGCATAGGAGTTGTAGCCGTCGAGGTCGCCGCCCATCACCAGTTCGCCCTTGTCGGACTGGCTGGCGTAGAAATGCAGCGCGCCGGAGGCGACGACGACATCGAGCACCGGCTTCACCGGCTCGGACACCATGGCCTGCAGCACATGGCTTTCCATCGGCAGGCGCAGCCCGGCCATGGCGGCGAGCAGGCTGGAACTGCCGGCTACGCAGAGCCCGAGTTTTGGGGTGGCGATCGGGCCGCGGCTCGTCTCCACGCCCTGGATGCGGCCGGTGGCGTCGCGGCGGATCGCGGTGACCTCGCAATGCTGGATGATGTCGACGCCGAGCGCATCGGCCGCGCGGGCATAGCCCCAGGCGACGGCGTCGTGCCGCGCGGTGCCGCCGCGGGCCTGCATCAGCCCGCCCAGCACCGGCAACCGCGCCGAGGCCGAGAGGTCGAGCGCCGGCATGTGCCGCGCCAGCGCCGGCAGGTCGAGCAGCGCCGCATCGATGCCGTTCAGCCGCATGGCATTGCCGCGGCGCATCAGCCCGGTGAGGTCCGATTGCGTATGCGCCAGGGTGATCACGCCGCGCTGGCTGAACATGACATTGTAGTTCAGCTCGGCGCTCAGCCCTTCCCACAGCCCCATGGCGTGTTCGTAGAGCCGGGCATTGGGCGCGAGCAGGTAGTTGGAGCGGACGATCGCGGTGTTGCGCCCGGTGTTGCCGCCGCCGAGCCAGCCCTTCTCCAGCACCGCCACGCGGCGGATGCCGTGTTCCCTGGCCAGGTAATAGGCGGTGGCGAGGCCATGCCCGCCGCCGCCGACGATCACCGCGTCATAGGCGGGCTGCAAAGGCGGGCTGCGCCACATCGCCGGCCAGTTGCGATGCCCGGTCAGCGCGTTGCGGGCCAAAGCGAAGGCGGAAAAGCGCATCAGCGGCCGGCCGTGGCGCGGCGCCGGGACAAGCAAGGGTGCTTCGAATATGGCCCATTATCGAACATATGTGCATTAGTCCTCAGCGCTTTGCAGCGGTCAAGCCGGGTTTTGCCGCCCCCGCCGGTGTTTCGGCTTGCGCCGCTCAGTCGGGGACGGCACAATCGCACTTATGTTCGATAGATGGTCATTTTATACGGGTTTTGCCCAGGGCTGCGCCCGGTGAGGCGGCCGGAGGGCGGCGACGGTCCGCGCCTGGGCTTCCCCACCCGGATGAGCCATGCCGGCCGCGCCGGCACCCATGCCCATGGCTTCGTCAACCCGGCGGTGCATCGCGGCTCGACCGTGCTCTTCGCCGATTGCGAGGGGCGCCGGCGTTCGACCGAACAGCGCTTCGACCAGGTGCTCACCTACGGCACCGCGGGCGGGCCCACGCATCACGCGCTGGAGGATGTCATCGCCGAGATCGAGGGCGGCACGCGCAGCCTGATTGTCGGCAGCGGGCTTGCGGCGATCATGGTGCCGATGCTCGCCTGCCTGAAGACCGGCGCGCATTGCCTGATGCCGGATTCCGTCTATGGCCCGGCGCGCAGCCTTGCCGAGGGGCTGATGACCGGCTTCGGCGTCACCACCACCTTCTACGACCCGGTGATCGACGCGGCAGGGCTGCGCGCCCTGCTGCGCCCCGAAACCCGCGTGCTCTACCTGGAAAGCCCGGGCAGCCACAGCTTCGAGGTGCAGGACGTGCCGGCGCTGGCCGCGGTCGCGCAGGCGCATGGCGCGACGGTGCTGATGGACAACACCTGGGGCATCCATCACTTCCAGCCGTTCCGGCATGGCGTCGACATCTCGATCCAGGCGCTGACCAAATACGTCGGCGGCCATTCCGACATCCTGCTGGGCAGCGTCACCGTCGCGACCGATGCGCAATGGCGCCGGGTGCGCGCGGCGGCCGGGCAGCTTGGGCAATATGCGAGCCCCGACGACTGCTGGCTCGCGCTGCGCGGGGTGCGCACCATGCCGCTGCGGCTGCGCCATCAGCAGGAAAGCGGGATCGCCGTCGCGCGCTGGCTCGCCGTGCAGCCCCAGGTCGCGCGCGTGCTGCACCCCGCGCTGCCGGAGCATCCGGGACATGCGATCTGGCGCCGCGACTTCAGCGGCGCCTGCAGCCTGTTCGGCGTGGTGTTCCAGCCGCGCTACAGCGACGCCGACATCGCGGCGATGATCGACGGGCTCTCGATCTTCGGCATCGGCGCGTCCTGGGGCGGCTTCGAAAGCCTGGCGCTGCCGACCACCGGCTTCGTCACGCGCAGCGCGAGCCCGGATTTCGGCGGCCCCGCGATCCGCCTGCATGTCGGGCTGGAGGATGCGGCCGACCTGATCGCCGATCTGCAGGGCGGCCTTGCCGCCCTGCCGTCCTGACCGGTGGCGCCTTTCGCCTCAGCGCCACACCTCGCGGAAGATCCGCAGCCAGTTCGCGCCCAGCAGGCGGGTGATGCGGGTATGCGACCAGCCGCGCGCGGCCATGGCCTCGGTCAGGTTCGGGTAGTGCTCGATTCGGGCGAAATCGGCGGGGAAGACCGCGCCCTTCGGCTGCAGCAGCTGGCGGCCGTAGCCCTTGTCGCGCAGCATATAGGCGAAGTCCTGCGGCTGCATGCCCTGGGTGAAGTCGGTGCCGATCGCGACCTGCTCCTCGCCGCAGAGATCGACGATGTATTCGATGGCATCGAGATAATCGGCCAGCGTCGATTCGCTGCCGCGGCGCATGAAGGGCGGGAACATCGTGACGCCCACAAGCCCGCCGTGCTCGGCCACCAGCCGCATCGCGGCGTCGCTCTTGTTGCGCGGATGGTCCTTCAGCGCCAGCGGCGCGCAATGCGTATAGGCGACCGGCTGGGCGGAGGCGAGGATGATGTCGCGCGCGGTCTCGTCGCCGACATGGCTGAGGTCGATGAGGATGCCTTCGGCGTTCAGCGCCGCCACCAGGTCGCGGCCCCAGTCGGTCAGCCCGCGGTCGTGCGATTCCAGGCAGCCGGAGCCTGCCATGTTCGCGGTGTGGTAGGTCATCTGCACGACGCGCAGCCCAAGCTCGGCGAAGATCGGCACCCGGCGCAGATCCTCGCCGAAGCCGACCGAGTTCTGCCAGCCGAGGATGACGCCGACGCGGCCTTCGGCTTTCGCGCGCAGGATGTCCTCGACCTTGTAGACCTGCAGCAGGATGTCGGCGTGTTCGCGGAACCACTGCTTCCAATCGGCGATGGCGCCGACCGAGGCCTCGAAGCCTTCCCAGATGCCGCAGGTGCAGTTGGCCGCGGTGAGGCCGCCGTCGCGCATCGCCTCGAACACCGGACGGCCCCATTTCGAGACGATCAGACCGTCGACGACGATGGCGTCCCGATGAAGTTTGTCGCTGCTCACGTCACTACCTTTCCTGATCCGGCTGATCGCACGGGCGTGTCCGTCGGCAGCGTCGGTCGGACGCTACAGATTGCCGAATTCGCTGAACAGGGGCATTCGCCCCCGCGATGCGCCCGGCGACGAAACGGCACCCGTGCAAGAGGTGCCGGCCATCACATCAGGCCACGGCGAACACCATGATGCGGCAACGCATCGCAGATCGGAGACGAGCATGAATCCCATTCTCTCGCGCCGCAGCCTTGCAAGTCTGACGACGGCGCTGATCGCATCGCCGCGGCTTGCGCGCGCGGACACCATCGGCCATTCGGCGAAGATGGTGCTCGGCTATGGCGCCGGCAGCGCCATGGACACCATCGCGCGGCTGTTCGCGCGCGAATACACCGGCACCTACGCGCCGAACATCATCGTCGAGAACCGCACCGGCGCGAACGGCCGCATCGCGATCGAGGCGGTGCAGCACGCGGCCCCCGACGGCGAGACGATGCTGATGACGCCGGAAAGCGCGCTGACCATCTACCCGCATGTCTACCCGCATACGCTGCGCTACGATCCGCTGAAGGATTTCGTGCCGGTGCTGCCGATGGCGGCCTTCGGCTACGCCTTCGCGGTGGGCGCCAACCATCCGGCACGCGATCTCGCGGGCTTCGTCGCCTGGGCCGGGACGCAACCCGATGTCGGCTACGGCAGCCCCGCGGCGGGATCGGGGCTGCATTTCCTGACCGTGCAGATGGCCAAGAAATTCGACCTGCGGATGACGCATGTGCCCTATCGCGACACCGGGCAGATGCTGGGCGACCTCGAGGCCGGGCGGCTGCCGGCGGCGATGCAGGTCGCGGGCAATGTCGTCCAGCTTCACCAGACCGGGCGGGTGCGCATATTGGCGGTCTCGACCGAGGAACGCCTGGCCTCGCTGCCGGATGTGCCGTGCTTCGCCGAACTCGGCTACCCGGACATGACGACGCTTGCGATGTACGGGCTGCTGCTGCCGGCCGGCACGCCGCAGCCGATCGTCGACGGGCTGCTGGCCGCCACGCTGGCCGCGAGCCGCAAGCCCGAGGTGATCGAGACGATGCGCCGCCTCGACCAGGCGCCGGTCACCAACATTACCACATCGGCGGGTTTCGCCGCCCGCATCCTGCAGGAGCAGGACCGCTGGGGCCCGATCGTGCGGGAATCGGGCTTCAAGGCGGAATCCTGACGCGGCGCCGGCGCCCCCGCATCCAGGGGCGTCGGGCCGGGGTCCGGTGCCGGCTTCAGGCCTCCCAGTCCGGATGGAAGCCCGGATTCACCATCCGCCGGTCTTTTGGCAGGCCGGCGATGGCGGCCAGATCGGCCTCGGTCAGCCGCGGCGCCACATCGAGGGCGGCGAGGTTGGCGGCCTGGCTCTCCTTGCGGCTCGCCTTGGGGATCGGCACCACCCCGTCCTGGCGCAGCAGCCAGGCCAGCGCGACCTGGCCGGCGCTGACGCCGAGGCTCTTGCCGATCGCGGCCAAGGTCGGGTCCTCGGCCAGCCGGCCCTGGCCCAGCGGGGAATAGGCGGTCAGCGCCATGCCGGCGGGGCGGGTGATCTCCAGCAGCCGGGACTGGTCCAGCATCGCGTGGTATTCGACCTGCAGGCAGGCGAGCTTCGTGCCATGCCCCAGCGCCTTCTTCAGCAGCCCGGGCGGGAAATTGGCGACGCCGATGGCGCGGACGAGGCCTTCCTCCTGCAGCGCCGCCAGCGTGTCCAGCGCAGCCCCGAGGTCCATGCCCTTGGCCGGCCAATGGATCAGATAGAGGTCCAGGTATTCCAGCCCGAGGCGCCGCAGCGACATCGCGCAGCAGGTGCGGATGGCATCCGGCGACAAATTGGTCCACCAGACCTTGGAGGTGACGAAAACCTCTGCCCGGGGCAGGCCGGAGGCAGCCAGCGCCATGCCGACCATTTCCTCATTGCCGTACATCTCGGCGGTGTCGAGGTGGCGATAGCCAAGCCCGAGCGCCGATTCCACGGCGGCCTGGCCCGAAGCCCCGGCCAGCCGCCAGGTACCGAGGCCGAGGCGCGGGATGGAAATGCGATCGGTCGTGTAGTTCGGGATCATGCGGGAAGTCCTTACTGCCGGGACAGGTTCACAACGCCACAAAACCCCTGTTCGGTGCCGAAGGCGAGGTGGCTGCCGGCCGGATTCCACGCCAGCGCCGAAATCGCCCCCCGCCCCGGCGCCGCCACCGGCACGATCTTGCCTGAGCTGACCTCGGCCATCAGCACCAGCCCGTCGGAAAACCCGGCGGCGACGACATCGTGCTTCGGGTGGCAGGCGACGCGGGAGACCAGCACGTCATCGCCGCCGGCGAGCTCGGTCGGCGCCTTGCCCATCGGCCCACCGCCGAAGAAGGGCCAGAGCACGATCGCCTCCGACCCCGCGGTGGCGAGCCAGCGGCCGCTCTGGGTGAAGCCCATGGAGCGCGTCTTGCCCGGGTAGCCGGACATGCGCATGTGCTGCCCATCCTCCAGCCGCCAGCCATGCAGCGCGGCCTCCTGCATCGCGGTGACGACATGCGTGCCTTCGGGGTGGATGGCGATGCCGATGTGGCTGCCCTTCCATTCCAGCAGCCGCGGCTTGTCCTCCTTGGCCGCGACATACCAAAGGCTGGCCCCGTTGTAGTGGGAGGCGACGATGCGCTTGCCCTTGGCATCCAGCGCGACGCCGGTGACGGTGGAGGGGTGCATCAGGCTCTTGAGCCGATCGCCCTTGCCATCCAGCACATGCACGGCACGGCCGACCGCGGCGAGGCGGACCCCGGCGGGGTGGGCCGCGAGGTTCTCCACCCATTTCATCGCGCCGAAGCCGGCGAGTTCGCTGGCCTCGCCCTCCGGGGCGATATGCACCAGCCGGCCGTCGTCACCGCCGGTCAGGTAGCCATCGGTGCAATCGGCGACCACGGCGCGGGTTGTGCCCTGATGCACCGGGACGTTGCGCCACTCGGCCTCGGGCGTCGCGACCTCGGCGATGCGCAGGCTGCCGTCGCCGAGCGCGAAGGCCAGGGTCTTGCCGGTTCGGCAGAAGGCGACCGCCATGACCCAGGCGCCGAGGCTCTGCGAGGTGCCGCGCGTCTGCAACAGCGCGTCGGCGTCGTTCAAGGTGGTCCCCATCAGGCGGCGCAGCCCTCGAAGCCGCGCCGCAGCCGAGGCCGGTTCAGGTCGCGGCCGATGAAGACGATCTTGCTGTGGCGCGGCTCGCCCTGCTTCCAGGGGGAGATGAAATCGCCATCGGCGATCATGTGCACGGCCTGGAAGGCAAAGCGCCGATCCTCGCCGGCATAGGCCAGGATGCCCTTGGTGCGCAGCAGATCCTGGCCCTTGGTCGCCAGCAGGTCGCTGATCCAGGCGTTGAATTTTTCCGGATCGATCGGCCTGTCGGTCTCGAAGGACAGGCTCTGGATCTCGTCGTCGTGGGTATGGGTGTCCTCGCCGGACAGGAAATCCGGCTCGTGTTCCAGGATGCGGGCAAGGTTGAAGGCGTCGCGGCCGATCACCTGGTCGAGCGGCACCCGGGATTTTTCCGAACGGATCAGCTGCGCCCAGGGGTTCACGGTGCGGATGCGGGCTTCGACCGCATCGGCTTCCTCGGGCGTGACGAGATCCATCTTGTTCAGCACGATCAGATCGGCGAAGGCGAGCTGTTCGGCCGCTTCCTTGCTGTCGGCGAGGCGCGCCAGCAGGTTCTTGGCATCGACCACGGTGACGATGGCATCGAGCTTGGTCGCCCGCTTCACATCCTCATCGACGAAGAAGGTCTGGGCGACCGGGGCCGGATCGGCGAGGCCCGTCGTCTCGACGATGATGCCGTCCAGCTTGCCCGGGCGCTGCATCAGCCCCGACAGGATGCGGATCAGATCGCCGCGCACGGTGCAGCAGATGCAGCCGTTGTTCATCTCGAAGACTTCCTCGTCGGCATCGACGACGAGGTCGTTGTCCACCCCAAGCTCCCCGAACTCGTTGATGACCACGGCGAATTTCTTGCCGTGGTTCTCGGTCAGGATGCGGTTGAGCAGGGTGGTCTTGCCGGCGCCGAGATAGCCCGTCAGCACGGTGACGGGGATGGGAGGGCGGTCGGGGGTCAGGATCTGGGACATTGGGGGTCTCCACGTATTCCCGCGCTATATGGGGCCTGGGGGCGAGGCTGGCCACGTCTGCTCGGACGCGCAGTGCCGTGGGAGGGCTTCGCCCTCCCACACCCTCCCACCAGGAAACTGAGTTTCCTGGACCTTCCCTTCAGGGGGAAGGACAGAAACACCTTGTTTCTGCTGGGGTGCTCGGGGGGCGAACGGCCCCTCGACCTTAGCGGAACCCGACGTCCACGCGGCTGCAGGTTTCGACGCCGCGGCGCTCCTGCGCGGCGCCATTCATGAAGACCACGCGCATGTCGACCGTGCAGACCCGGCCCTGCGGCAGCCCGATCCAAAGCGAACCGCCCGGCTCCAGCGTATTGGCGCCCAGACGATCCGGACCCCAGGCGGTCTGCGAGGTGAGCGAGACATAGACCTCGCGGATCGTGGTGCCGGTCTGGTTGATGAGGTTGAAGGAGGGATTCCCCCCCGCGGCGGTCCGCCCCACCTTGCCGCCGTTGACCGAGGCGCCCGGGGCACCGCCCCCGAAGGTGAGGCTGGTGATCTGGCAGGCGTTGACGCCCATCCGCCGCTCCTCGCGGCCGCCCTGATAGGTCACGCGGACATCGATGCGGCAGTCGAGCGTGTTCGGGATGACCCAGACCCGCTGGCCGGGGTTCAATACCCCGGCGCCCAGAATGTCCGGACCCCAGTCGCTGATGACGCTTGGCGAGACAAAGGCAGATACGATGGGCGTGTCGGTGCTGTTCTGCAGCCAGAAGCGGTTCCGCTGCTCCTGCGCCGCCGCCGAGGTGCAAAACCCGAGCATCATGGCAAGGGCGACGAGCCAGGCGCGCATGGACAGACTCCCCCTGGAAATTCGAACCATGGGTAACAGCCTACCAAAGCCGCCGGGACCGACAAGTGAACCGTCTGCGAGGGCAGTGCCGCCCCCGATTCGGGAACACCCGGCCATTGTGGCGGGCGGGGGTGCGATACCCCATATCTGGTGTCGTTCCCGATTATGATTCGTTCTCGCGACTCGGGGCAGCGGATTGAATCGCCTGCGTTTTCATTTGCGAATCGGGGCGTATCGAATCACGGAACGTTCCCGGGGGGCGAAGCGGGAACCCGGCCGCGCGGGCCCGCGGCCGCGCGACATCATGCAGGCGAAATGCGCCTTGTTTCAGGCGCGCCCGGCCACCGTGGACAGCAGCAGCGGGTCGACCCGCAGCTTGCGCAGCGCCCGGCGCCACTTCGCCTCATGGTCCGGGTCGAACAGCAGCGCCTCGTCCGGGGCGACGCTGAGCCAGGCGTTCTGCTGGATCTCGTCCTCGAGCTGGCCCGGGCCCCAGCCGGCATAGCCGAGCGCCAGCACCCCCTCCCGCGGGCCGCCGCCTTCGGCGATGGCCTTCAGGATATCGACGCTGGCGGTCAGGGCGTAGTCGCCGCCGACATGCAGGCTGCCTTCGCTGGACCAGTCGGCGGTATGCAGCACGAAGCCGCGCGCGCCCTCGACCGGGCCGCCGGCGAGCAGGCGGATGCGCCGCGCCGGCGGGGTGGGGGCGACATCGAGCTGTTTCAGCAGATCCTCGAAGGACGGGTTTTCCAGGGGCTTGTTCATGACGATGCCCATCGCCCCGTCCGGCGAATGGGCGCAGAGGCAGATCACGGACTGCGCGAACCGCGGATCCTGCATGCTTGGCATGGCGATCAGCAGCTCGCCACCCAGATAGCCGCCGCGGATCTGCCCGGCCCCGGCCCCGGCCCCGGTGCCGCTGCCGTCGCCGGAAGCGCTTTGTCGGGCGGCGATCCGGAACCCCTCCGGTACCTCGCCTGTGCGTGCTCGTCGTCCCATCGCGTGAGTGTGGCCATGCCGGGGCCCGCCCGCAAGCGGTGGTGACAGTTCCGCCCTCGCATCCTACATAGCGCCGATACCATACGGAGTATCCGCCCCATGGCGATTCAATCCGGCGATGCCATTCCCGCCGTGACGGTCCAGCAGGCGACGCCGGAAGGCGCCCAGGCCTTGGAAACAGCCAGCTTTTTCGCCGGACGGACGGTCGTGCTGTTCGGCGTGCCCGGGGCTTTCACCCCGACCTGCTCGGCCAAGCACCTGCCGGGCTTCCTGACCCATGCCGCGGCGCTGAAGGCCAAGGGCGTGGACGTCATTGCCTGCATGGCGGTGAATGACCCCTTTGTCATGTCCGCCTGGGCCAAGGACCAGGGGGTCGGCGATGATGTGGTCATGATCGCCGACGGCTCGGCCGTCTTCACCAAGGCGCTGGGGCTGGAACTCGACCTTTCGGCCCGCGGCCTCGGGCTGCGTTGCCAGCGCTTCGCCCTGATCGCCAAGGATGGCCGCGTGACCCATATCGGCGTCGAGGCGCCGGGCGGCTTCGAGGTCAGCACCGCCGAAGCCATACTGGCCGCGCTTTGACCGGCCACATGGACCCGCTGTCCCTCGGCGTTTTCGCCTGGCAGGCCTCCCTGGTCTTCGTGCTGCGCAGCGCGGAACTGGCCTTCGATCCGATGACCGCGAGCAGCAGGCTTGCCGATATGATGGCGGAAAAGCACACCGCCTTCACCGCCGGCTGGCTCGATGCGGCGCTGGCCGTCGCCGCCGGCGCCCGGCCCGACCAGGTCATGGCCGCGGCCATGGCGCCGTCCCGCCATCGGGTCGCGGCCAATGCGCTGACCCTCGCCCGGGGCTGACCCCCCGGCGGGCGGCGCCCCCGCGCCGGTGAGGTGAGGTGTACGTTGAGGTGAAGCCTACGGTGAGGTGAGGCCTGGCGGGCCGCATCCGGCGGCGGCCGGCAACCTTCGGGCATGCCGATTGTTTCCCTTGTTCTCGGAATGATGTTTCCCGCAAGGACAAGGCTCGTGTTCGCAGACCCGTTCCTGATCGTCGAAGACAATGCGCTGGTGTCGCTCGATCTGCGCGGCCCTGCTCGACATCGACATGCAGGACGGGACGACGCTCGGCTTCGCCGAGGATCTGCGGGCGCGCGGCGTGCCCTTCGCCTTCGTCTCCGGCAGCCGCCCCGATGATCTGCCGCCGCAGCTGCGCGACGTGCCCTTCGTCGCCAAGCCCTATGCCCCCGACGCCGTGGCGCAGACCCTGGGCGAGCTGCTGCGGGTGCCCGCCCCCTCGTGACGCGCCCGATCACCGATCCCACCCGGCTGGCCGCCCTCGACGCGTTCCGCATTCTCGACACCCCGCGTGAGACGGCCTTCGACGATATCGCGCGCCTGGCGCGGGACATCTGCGGCACCGCGGCCGCGGCCATCAACCTGGTCGCCGAGGACCGCCAGTGGTTCAAGGCCGAGGAAGGCCTCGGCCTCCGCGAGACCGGCCTGGCCGGATCGATCTGCGCCCATACGCTGATGGGCGAGGGGATGCTGGTGGTGCCCGATGCGCTGGCGGATGCGCGTTTCGCCGCCTCCCCGCTGCTGGGCAGCCCGCCCTTGCGCTTCTACGCCGGGGCGGTGCTGGAAACCGCCGAGGGGCTGCGGATCGGCACCGTCTGCGTGTTGGACCAAGCGCCGCGGCCGCAGGGGCTGACCGAGGCGCAGAGCTTTGCCCTGGGCGCGCTGGCACGCCAGGTGATGACCCAGCTTGGCCTTCGCCGCGCGCAGATGGCGGCCGCGGCCAGCGAGCGGACCTTCCGCGCGATCATCGAGGCCATGCCCCAGCTGGTCTGGTCGGCGCGGCCGGACGGCTTCCTCGACTACTTCAACCACCGCTGGCTCGACTTCACCGGCACCCCCAGGGGCGAGGCGGAGGGCGATGCCTGGATGGCCTGCCTGCATCCGGAGGATCTCGCCCGCGCCCAGGCCGAATGGCAGGCGGCGCTGCGCAGCGGTGAGCCCTATGACAGCGAATACCGGCTGCGCGGCCGCGATGGCAGCTGGCGCTGGTTCATCGCGCGCGCCAGCCCGATCCGCGACCCCGAACAGCGGATCGAGCGCTGGTTCGGCACCTGCACCGATGTCGACGATCTGAAGCAGGCGCAGGAATCGCGCGAGCTTCTGGCGCGCGAGCTGAACCATCGCATGCGCAACATCTTCACGCTGATCAGCGGCCTCGTGTCGATCACCTCGCGCGGGGTCGAAGCCTCCTCGGACTTCGCCGAGGCGCTGCGGGTGCGGATACGCGCGCTGGCGCGGGCGCATGAATTCGTGACGCCGCTGACGGCCGCGGAAGCGACGCAAGGCGAGCTGGGCGGGCTGCTGGAGGTGCTGCTGGCGCCCTATCGCAGCAGGAAGGGGATCACCATCGACGTCCCGACGCTGCGCGTGGGGGCACGGGCGGCGACCGCGCTGGCGCTGATCCTGCACGAACAGGCGACGAATGCGCTGAAATACGGCGGGCTTTCGGTGCCGGAGGGCCAGGTCGCGGTTTCGGCGCGGATCCGGGCGGATGAGCTGGTGCTGGTCTGGCGCGAGACCGGCGGCCCGCCGATCCCGGGACCGCCGACCCGGTCCGGCTTCGGCACGCTGCTGGCCTCGCGCTCGGCACAAGGGGCGCTCGGCGGCGAGATGGCGCGGGACTGGCGGCCCGAAGGGCTGACGGTGACGCTGACACTGCCGGTGGCCGGGCTGGCGCTTTGACGGGGGCACGGTGGGAGGGCTTGCCTCCCACAGCCTCCCGCCAGGAAGCCGAGCGTTTCCTGGACCTTCCTTGGCTGGCCGGGCGCGCCGGCGCCAGGACCGTGATCGCGGCGGCCAGCACGGCGGCGAAGCGCGATTTCGCCGTCGGCCTCGGCGTCGATATCGCCATCGACTACAGCCGCGAGGACTGGCCGCAGTCGCTGCTGCGCGAAACCGGCGGGGCGGGGCCGGACCTCATCTATGAATCCGCTGGCGGCGCGGTGACCGGGGCGCGCCTCGCGGCGCTCGCCGCGCTCGGCGAGATCGTGATCTATGGCGCCCTCAACATCAGGCGTTCCAGCTTGGCGTGCCCGAGCTGATGCGGCTGATCTTCCGGAACCAGTCGGTGACCGGCTTCGCCTTCGCCCCGCTGCTGACGCCGGCGCTGCTGCATGCGGGGCTTGGCGAGCTGTTCGACCTCGCGCAGCGCGGGCTGCTCAAGGTCACGATCGGCGGCACCTATCCGCTGGAGGCGGTGGCGCAGGCGCATCGCGCGCTCGAAGGCCGGCACAGCATGGGCAAGCTGGTGCTCACGATGTGATTTGGCGTGGCGGGGGGCGCGAGAGGATGCTCCGGCACATGGTGTCCTGCCGGTTCCGCGCAGCGCCGCCGTCGACCGGGCCATCGTCTTGTCGCAGGGAGAACCGACGCATGACTGCAATGATACGCCTTGGCGACATGCCGATGTCGCGCCGCTTGCTGGGGGGCCTGTTCGGTGCCTTGGCGATCCTCGCCGGCCTCGGCGCGGCGGGGCCGGCGATGGCGCAGACAGAGATCAGTGTCGGCACCGTCTCGACCTCCGAACTGGCGACGCCGCTGTACCTGGCCGAGGAACGCGGCTGGTTCCGCGACGCCGGGCTGCAGGTCGTGATGGTCGATTTCAACAGCGACGGGTCGGCGTTGCAGGCGCTGGTCGGCGGTAGCATCAAGATCTGCGTCTGTGCTGTCGACCACGTCGCGCGGCTGCAGAACCGACACGTCGATGGCGTGCTCGCGGTCGCGCTGGACACCCGTCTTTCCCAGGCGCTGGTCGCGCGCGGCGACCGGGCCTTCACCGATCTGGCCTCGCTGCGCGGGCACCGGATCGGCGTCGCCTTCCCCGGTTCCTTCGCCGACAGCACCCTGCGCTGGGCCTTGCACCGGGCCGACATGAACCCGGACCGCGATGTCGAGATCCTGGCCGCGGGCACCGGCGCGACCATGCGCGCGGCGATCGATTCCGCGCGGATCGACGCCGGGATGATGATCGCCAGCGACCTCGTGCAGCTGCTGGCGACCGCGCCGGAGAATGCCTATCGGATCGTCCTCGATCTGCGCAGGATCCCCTACCCCTCGCTCGGGCTGTTGGCGCGGCGCGGCTGGCTGACGCGTGAGGATTCGGGCGCGGCCGCCTTCACCGCCGCGGTGGTGCGCGGGATCGAGGCGATCCGCGCCGACCGCACCGCCGCGGTCGCGGCGCTGAAGCGCCAGTTCCCCGATTTCAGCGCGGCGGCGGTGGAATCGCTGGCGGCGGAGCTGCAGCAGCGCCTCGCCCCCGGCGGGCTGCTGCGGGAGGCGGAGCTTGCGAACCTGAACGGCCTGCTCTCGGTCGTCGCGCCCAATGTGCCTGCGATCACCTTGGCCGATGCGCAGCCGGTGAAGCCGGCCGTGCCCTGACCGGGCCCGCCGGGGCTTATCGATACTTCCGGCAGGCTCGGGCCGCCGGCACCCTGCGCGGCGTTTTCGGGGCGGATCGCGCCGCACCCCGCATTCCCCTGGCCCGGCGCAGCGCGCAAGCTGGCGCGGCAGTCATGACACGGCCCAGCGCCCGCGGCGGCGCGGAGGGCCGAAGGCGCAGGAGCACGACACATGGGCAGCATCCAACTGGCGACCGAGGTCCTGGTCATCGGTGCCGGCGGGGCCGGGATGTATGCGGCGCTGGAGGCAAGCCGGCGCGGCGCGCAGGTGCTGATGCTGGATCGCAGCCTGATCGGGCGCGGCGGCGCGACGGTGATGGCGCAGATGACGGTGGCCGCCGCGGTGGCGCCGGATGGTGAGGATCATTGGCGGTTCCACCTCGCCGACACGCTGGCGGCGGGGCGCGGGCTGAGCGATCCCGCGCTCGCGGCCCTGCTCTGCAAGGAAGGCGCCGAATGCATCCTGGAGATGGATCGCTGGAAGGTCGGCTGGGCACGGGACGGCGCCCGGCTGCGCCAGGTGCAGGCGCCGGGGCATGACCGCGCGCGCTGCGTCTATGTCGATTTCCTGAACACCGGCCCCGCGGTGTCCCGCACCCTGCGGGCGCAGGTGCAGCGGGCCGGCGAGACCCTGCGCCGGCTGGGCGAGATCGCGATCACCGATCTGGTCCGCCAGGACGGCGTGGTGACCGGCGTGGTCGGGGTGCATGTCGCGAGCGGCGCCGCCGTCACCATCGCCGCACAGGCGACGATCGCCGCGACCGGCGGGCTGACGCGGCTCTATGGCCGCAACAGCGCCTCGGCCAATATGTCGGGCGATGGCTATGCGCTGGCGCTGCGCGCGGGCGGCACGCTGGTCGACATGGAATTCGTGCAGTTCTTCCCGATCGGGCATCTTGCACCGCGCCTTGTCGGCATGGACCCGATCATGTGGGATCCGTTCCGCTACAAGCTCGGCGGGCGGTTGCTGAACGGCGACCGGGAGGAGTTCCTGGGCCGCTGGGGCGGCGAGGACGACGGGCGCTACGCGCGCCACGCGCGACCTTGCGACCTATGCGATCACCAAGGAGGTGCAGGCCGGGCGCGGTTCGCCGGCCGGGGGCGCCTGGCTCAGCTTCGCCCATGTCGGCGAGGCGGGGCTGCGGGCCGCCTTCGGCCCGGTCATCGACCGGCTTGCGGCGAATGGCATCGACCTGACCCGCGATGCGGTGGAGGTCGCGCCGATCGCGCATTACCACATGGGCGGCATCCGCGTTGACACCCGCATGCGGACCGGGGTGCCGGGGCTGCTGGCGGCGGGGGAGGCGGTGGGCGGCGCCAATGGCGCCAACCGGCTGTCGGGCAATGCCATCACCGAGGCCTTCGCCTTCGGCCGCGCCGCGGGGCGCGAGGCCGCGGCGATGGTCGCCCGCCGGGAAGCGCCCGCCTTCGATCCGGCCGCCGCGACGGCGGCGCTGGCGCTGGTCGGGGCCATCGGCGGCGATGCGCCCAATCCCGCAGCATTGGTCGATGCGCTGCAGCGGGCGATGGCCGAACACGCGGGGCCCTTTCGCACCGCCGACAGCCTGTTGCGCGCACGGGCGGCGATCGCGGCGCTGCGGGGAAGGCTCGGCGCGGCGCCGCCGGGGGTGCCGGGGCTTGGCCACGACCTCGCCCGGCTCGACTGGTTCGACCTGCGGCAGATGCTGCTGGTCGCCGATTGCGTGGTCACCGCCGCATTCGCGCGGCAGGAAAGCCGCGGCGCGCATCAGCGCGAGGATTTCCCGCAGACCGATCCCGCCTGGACCCTGAACCAGGCGCTGACGCTGGACCCGGTCTCGGGGCAGCTGAGGCTGTCGCGCCAGCCGGTCGCGACCGATGCCGCGGCCGCGGCATGACCGGCGCGGAGGAGCAGGACGCGATGCCGACAGCGACCTTGCTGATCCGCCGGGGTGGGCCGGATGCGCCGCCCCGCCACCAACGCTTCGAACTGCGCTTCGAGCCGGGGGAATCCATCCTCGACGGGTTGCGGCGCCTGCGCATCGCGCAGGACCCGAGCCTGGCCTTCCGCTACGCCTGCCTGAATGCCAATGCCTGCAAGGAATGCATGATGCTGCGCGACGGCGCCGTGATCTATGCCTGCACCGCCAGGCTGGAGGCGCGGGAGATGCGGCTCGACCCGCTGCCGAACAAGGCGCTGGTGCGTGACCTCGCGACCGCCATCGCGCCGCCGGACGAACGGCTCTCGACCCAGGACACCTAGCCGGCGGCCCCCGCGCCAAGGCCGCGATCGGCCGGGCCAGGCGCGCCACACGGTTTTGTGAAGCGGACCTCCCCGAGGCCGGGCGCTGGGCTGCGGCGTTGTTCGTCTGCCGGGCCGCTGGCGTTCCCACCCGTCAGCGGAGACGGAAACAAATCGTTCCGAACATATATCAATTTTTTGACACCTCCCCAGCATTACCCCTAAGAGCATGATGAATTGAATGAGATGCACAGGTCGACCTGGCCCCCAGAAGGTGATGAAATCTTGGAAAAAAATATATAACCCATGAAAACCGAGCGACCATCCGACATCAAGATGAAATGTGAGGGAGTTATCGCTGTGGATATGCGCATGCATTGCCGGATGCCCGTGGTTTTGTCTTTCAGGTCCCGGAAATTGCGGGATTTGTTTTCACGAGGGCAAGGTTAGTTGGCAGGCAAGGCGCCGCGGCGGCCGCGCGCCCCGCAGACCCCGCCCGCGGCCGGCCGCGGCACCAGGTCGGCCGGCCTCGCCATCTATTATGCCTCGCCCCTGCTGCTCGGCACCGGGGAGACGCGTGACGCGCATCTGCAAAGGATCGCCGCGCTCGGCTTCGACACGCTGCTGATCGCCCCGCCCTGCCAGCCGGGCAGCAGCGGCAACCTCTTCGATGTCGCCGACCATGAGCGCACGCATCCGCTGCTCGGAGGCGGCGGGACGGCGGCCTATCTGGCCGAGCTGGCCGAGGCCGCCGCGACGCGGGGGCTGGCGCTTTTCATCGATCTGGTCACCAGCCATGTCGCGGCCGAGGCGCCGCTGGCGCGCGCGCATCCCGACCTGTTCCGCGCCGGGGTGCCGGCCGATGACGCGCCGCTCGACCCGCGCCGGCCGCTGGCCGAGCCCGATGCCGCCATCACGCATTTCGACACCACTGCCGCTGGCGCCGAGGCGGTCGCGGTCTTCGGCGGCCTGCTCGCGCGCTGGGCGCGGGCGGGGGTGACGGGCTTCCGCGCCCTGAAGCCGCACCAGGTTCCGGCCGCGGTCTGGCAGGCGGTGATCGCCCAGGGGCGCGCGGCCTGCCCCGGGCTGGTGGCCATCGCCTGGACGCCGGGGCTGTCGCCGGCGGATGTCGGCGCCCTGGCCGGCGCGGGCTTTGACCGCAGCGTCGCCAGCACGCCCTGGTGGGACGGCCGCGCCCCCTGGCTCGCGCGCGAATACGAGGACCGGCGCCTGAGCTTGCCCACGATCGGCCTGGTCGAGGACCCGGCCGGGCCGCGGCTCGGCACCGGGCAGCACCAGCCCGATGTCGCCGCCCGCATCGCGCTGCTGCGCCGCGCCCTGGCCCTGGCCGCGACCACCGGCGCCGGGCTGCTGATGCCGATGGGGGCCGAGCATGGCGCCCGCCGGCCGCTGGATTTCACCAGCGACCGGCCGGCGGATTGGGGCTGGGGCGACGACCCCGCCGCCGCCGGCATGGACCAGCCGGTCATCGCCGCCACGGCGCTGGTGCGGGGCTGCAGGCCGCTCGGCGTCGCGGGGCAGATGCTGCCGCTGTCGGCCCCCGGCGCGCCGGTGTTCGCCTTCGCCCGCGCCAGCGGTGGCGATCTGCGCCAGGCGGAGGAGGCGGCGCTGGTCGTCGTCAATGCCTCGGCCAGCGGCGCGGCGACGCTGCTGCCGCAGTCGATGCTGGCCGCCTTCGACGGGCGCTTCCCCAGGCTCGGGCAGGTGTTTCCGGCCGGCAGCACGGATGTGCTCATCCCCGGCCGGCCGGTGGCGCTGGCGGCCGGCGAGGTGCGCGTCTATGCCGCCCGCGCCGAGGCCGCGCCGCGGGTCGTGACCGCGCCGCTGACCGAGGAGGAGGCCCGCGCGCAGCCCCGCATCGCCATCGAGCGGGTGGCGCCGGCGGTGGACGACGGGCGCTTTGCCGTGAAGCGCCTGGCCGGGGAGGCGGTGGATGTCGCCGCCGACATCTTCGGCGATGGCCACGAGCATCTGGCCGCCGTGGTCGCCTGGCAGGCGCCGGGCAGCGACGACTGGCACGAGGCGCCGCTGACCGAGGGCCCCAACGACCGCTGGACCGGGCAGTTTCCGCTGATGGCGCCCGGCGTGCATCGGTTCGTCATCGAGGCCTGGCGCGACCTCTTCGCGACCTGGCGGGACGAGGTCGAGAAGAAGCACGCCGCCGGCATCGCGGTGACGCTGGAACTGCGCGAGGGCGTGGCTTTGGTCGAACATGCCGCGAACCGCAGCGATGGCGCGGACAGCGAGCGCTTCTCCGCCCTGCTGCGGCGGCTGCTGGCGGGCGGGGATGGCGACCGGCTGCACGATCTGCTGTCGGAGGAGGCGCGGCTGCTGATGGAGCGCTGGGCGGAGCGCACCCAGGCGGTGCGGATTGTGCAATCCTATCCGGTGATGGCCGATCGCCGCGCCGCGAATTTCGCAAGCTGGTACGAGATGTTCCCGCGCTCCGCCTCGGATGACGCGAACCGCCACGGCACCTTCGACGATGTGGTGCGGCATCTGCCGCGGGTCCGCGCCATGGGCTTCGACGTGCTGTATTTCACGCCGATCCACCCGATCGGGCGGACCAACCGCAAGGGCCGCAACAACACGCTGACGCCGGGGCCAAACGATCCCGGCAGCCCCTATGCGATCGGCACCGCCGAAGGCGGGCATGACGCGCTGCATCCCGAACTCGGCGGCATCGAGGCTTTTCGGCGGCTGGTGGCGGCGGCGCGCGACCAGGGGCTGGAGCTGGCGCTGGATTTCGCGATCCAGTGCAGCCCGGACCATCCCTGGCTGGTCGAGCATCCCGGCTGGTTCGCCTGGCGGCCGGATGGCAGCCTGCGCTATGCCGAAAACCCGCCGAAGAAATACGAGGACATCGTCAACGTCGAGTTCTACGCGCCGGAGGCGGTGCCGGGGCTGTGGCTCGCGCTGCGCGACGTGATCCTGCATTGGGCGGGGGAGGGGGTGCGGACCTTCCGCGTCGACAATCCGCACACCAAGGCGCTGCCCTTCTGGGAATGGATGATCGCCGATGTGCAGGCGCGGTATCCGGACGCGATCTTCCTGGCCGAGGCCTTCACGCGGCCGAAGATGATGAAGCGGCTGGCCAAGCTCGGCTTCACGCAGAGCTACACCTACTTCACCTGGCGCAACAGCAAGGCGGAGCTGACGGAATACCTCACCGAGCTGACGCAGACCGAGGCCGCGGAGTTCTACCGGCCGCATTTCTTCGTCAACACGCCCGACATCAACCCGGTGTTCCTGCAACGCTCCGGCCGGCCCGGGCATTTGATCCGTGCGGCACTGGCGGCCACGCTGTCGGGGCTCTGGGGCGTCTATTCCGGCTTCGAGCTTTGCGAGGCGACGCCGATGCCGGGCAAGGAAGAATATATGGACTCGGAAAAATACGAGATCCGCGCCTGGGACTGGCACCGCCCCGGCAACATCGTCGCCGAGGTCACCGCGCTCAACCGCATCCGGCGCGAAAACCCGGCGCTGCAGACGCATCTCGGGCTCGGCTTCCTCAACTGCTGGAACGACAACATCCTGGCCTATCGCAAGATGACGCCGGACCGCGGCAACCTCGTGGTCGCCGCGGTCAGCATGGATCCCTTCCATGCCCAGGAGGCGAGCTTCGAGATCCCGCTCTGGGAACTCGGCCTGCCCGATGACGCCGAGGTCCAGGTCGAGGATCTGATGGACGGCCACACATGGAACTGGCGCGGCAAGGTCCAGCACCTGCGTCTCGACCCCGCCTTCCGACCCTTCGCGCTCTGGCGCATCACCCCGCCGGGGAGCCACGTATGACCGCCACAGATCCGCACTGGTACAGGGACGCCATCATCTACCAGGTGCATGTGAAGTCCTTCTTCGATTCCAACGATGACGGCGTCGGCGACATCGAGGGGCTGATCCGCAAGCTCGACTACATCGCGGGCCTGGGCGTCACCGTGGTCTGGCTGCTGCCCTTCTACCCGTCGCCGCGGCGCGACGACGGCTACGATATCGCCGATTATCGCGGCGTCCACGCCGACTACGGCACCATGCGCGACTTCAAGCGCTTCATCGCCGAGGCGCATCGCCGCGGGTTGCGCGTAGTCACCGAGCTGGTGATCAACCATACCTCCGACCAGCACGAATGGTTTCAGCGCGCGCGGCTCGCCAGGCCCGGGTCCTGGCAGCGCGACTTCTACGTCTGGCGCGACGACGACAAGGGATTCTCCGACACCCGCATCATCTTCATCGACACCGAGAAATCCAACTGGGCCTGGGACGATGTCGCCAAGGCCTATTACTGGCACCGCTTCTACAGCCACCAGCCCGACCTGAACTTCGACAATCCGCGGGTGCTGCGCGCGATCCTCGACGTGCTGCATTTCTGGCTGAAGATGGGCGTGGACGGGCTGCGGCTGGATGCCGTGCCCTACTTGGTCGAGCGGGAGGGCACCAACAACGAGAACCTGCCCGAGACGCATGCGGTCATCAAGAAGATCCGCGCCGAGCTGGATGCGCATTACCCCGACCGCATGCTGCTGGCCGAGGCCAACCAGTGGCCGGAGGATGTGAAGGACTATTTCGGCGACGGCGATGAATGCCACATGGCGTTCCATTTCCCGCTGATGCCGCGCATGTACATGGCGATCGCGCAGGAAGACCGTTACCCCATCACCGACATCCTGCGCCAGACGCCGCCGGTCCCGGAAGGCTGCCAATGGGCGATCTTCCTGCGCAACCACGACGAGCTGACGCTCGAGATGGTGACGGATTCGGAACGCGACTATCTCTGGAGCACCTATGCCTCCGACCGGCGCGCGCGCATCAACCTCGGCATCCGCAGGCGCCTCGCGCCGCTGCTGGAACACGACCGCCGCCGCGTCGAGCTGATGAACAGCCTGCTGCTGTCGATGCCCGGCACCCCGGTCATCTACTACGGTGACGAGATCGGCATGGGCGACAACATCTTTTTGGGCGACCGCGACGGGGTGCGCACGCCCATGCAATGGTCCAACGATCGCAACGGCGGCTTCAGCCGCGCGGATTTCGCGCGCCTCGTGCTGCCGCCGGTGATGGACCCCCTCTATGGCTTCGAGACGGTCAATGTCGAATCCCAGCTGCTGGACCGCTTCAGCCTGCTGAACTGGACGCGGCGCATGGTCGCGGTGCGCCAGAGCCACGCGGCGACCTTCGGGCGCGGCGAATACCGCTTCCTCTATCCGGGCAACCGCAAGATCCTGGCCTATATGCGCGAAAGGGACGGCGAGGTGATCCTCTGCGTCGCCAACCTCTCGCGGTCGCCGGAAGCGGTGGAGCTGGATCTGTCCGCCTGGCATGGCCGCATCCCGGTCGAGATGCTGGGCCGCACGCCATTCCCGCCGATCGGCGATCTCACCTATCTGCTGACGCTGCCGCCCTTCGGCTTCTTCTGGTTCATGCTGGCCGAACAGCATGGCCTGCCCGGCTGGCATGCGCCCGCGCCGCAGCAGATGCCGGAGCTTGTGACCTTCGTGCTGCGCGAGGGGATCAAGACCGCCTTCGGCGACCTCGACCGCAAGGTCTTCGAGACCCAGGTGCTGCCCGCCTATTTGCCCCTGCGTCGCTGGTACCACGGCAAGACCGCGCGCATCGCCGAGGCGCGGGTGGTCGCGGCCTCCGTGCTCAAGACCAGCGAGGGCGAGATGGTGCTGGCGGAGATCGAGACCGTCCGCGGCAGCGACGACCGCTACTTCCTGCCCTTCGCCGCGGTCTTCGAGGATCAGGAACGCTTCTCGGCGCTGACCACGCAGCTCGCCCTGGCGCGGGCGCGGCGGGGGCGCAAGGTCGGGCTGGTGACCGATGCCTTCTCGCGCGATTCCTTCATCCGCGCCATGGTCGCGGCGCTTGCCGCCGGCACCGTGCTGGGTTGCGACGATGGCGGCGAGATCCGCTTCCGCCCCGCCCCGCGCCTTGCCGAATGCGTGCCGGATGCGGAAGCGCCGGTGGCGCGCTTCGGCGGCGAACAGTCCAACAGCACCGTCATGGTCGGCGAGATGATGCTGAAGCTGGTGCGCCGCACCTTCCGCGGCATCCACCCCGAGGCCGAGATGGGCCGCTACCTCACCGGCCCGGGTGGGTTCGATGGCACCCCCGCCTTCCTCGGCGATGTCGTGCATGTCGGCCCCGATGGGCATGAACGCCTGCTCGCCGTCGCGCAGGGCTTCGTGCGCAACCAGGGCGATGCCTGGTCCTGGACGCTCGGCCAGATCAAGCGGCTGCTGGATGACGCGCTGGTGCATGAAACCGCGGGTGAGGAACCCGGCGTGGCGACGGCTGCCGAACACCCGCTGGAGACGCTGGCGCCTTTCCTTGCCACCCTCGGGCGGCGGCTGGCGGAGATGCATGTCGCGCTGGCCCGCGACACCGACGACCCGGATTTCGCGCCCGAGCCGCTGGTCGCCGAGGATGTCGCCGGCTGGACCGATACCGCGGTGGCCGAGGCCTCGGCGGCGCTCGACCTGCTCGCCTCGCGGCTGGCCGACTTGCCGGCGGATGCCTTGGCCCCGGCCACAGCCTTGCTCGGCGGCCGCGCCGCGTTGATGGACACGATCCGGGCCGCGGCCCGGCCGATGACCGGCGGGCTGAAGATCCGCATCCATGGCGATCTGCATCTCGGCCAGGTGCTGGTCGCCGCGGGCGATGCCATCATCGTGGATTTCGAGGGCGAGCCGCTGCGGCCGCTCGCCGAACGCCGGGCCAAGAGCGCGCCGGCCCGCGATGTCGCGGGGATGCTGCGCAGCCTCGACTATGCCGCCGATGCGGCGATGCGCGACCTGACGCCGCCGCCGCCGGGGCCGCCCGATCCGCGGCCGGATCTGGTGCGGCGCTGGCGTGGCGCGGCGCGGGAGGTGTTCCTCGCCGCCTATATCGCGGGTCTCGGCGAGACTGCGATCTGGCCGGCGGAGCAGGCCGACAGGGAGGCGCTGGTCGACCTCTTCGTCGCCGGCAAGGCGGCCTATGAGCTGACCTACGAACTGACCAACCGCCCCGCCTGGGTGGGCATACCGATCGCCGCGCTGCTGGCCCTGGCCGGCGTGCAGGTCCCTGAGCCCAAGGAGGAGCCCGATGATGCTTGACATGACGGCAGCCATTGCCGCCCTGGTCGAGGGGCGCCACGGCGATCCCTTCGCCCTGCTCGGCCCGCACCAGACCAGCGAAGGCCTGGTGGTGCGCGCCTTCCTGCCCGGCGCCCGCGGCGTCACCGTCGTGGCCGAGAATGGCGCGACGCTCGGCACCCTGGCCCAAGCGCATCCGGCCGGGCTCTTCGCCGGCCCGGTCGCGCGGGCCGTGCCCTACCGCCTGCGCATCGCCTGGCCGGCGGCGGAGGTGGAGGTGGAAGACCCCTATGCCTTCCCGCCGCTGCTGGGATCGCTCGACCTGCATCTGATCGCCGAGGGGCGGCATCGCGAACTCGGCCGCGTGCTGGGCGCGCAGGCGATGACGGTGCAGGGGGTGCTCGGCGTCCGCTTCGCGGTCTGGGCGCCGAAT